>Ga0210389_10002010_pt1 | contig 16261 bp, 14 predicted proteins | sample IncBWH28OmetaG_FD_160127 | JGI IMG/M metagenome (GOLD analysis project Ga0210389, IMG submission 160127) | Forest soil microbial communities from Barre Woods Harvard Forest LTER site, Petersham, Massachusetts, United States - Inc-BW-H-28-O ...
ACCCAGACGGCCCGTTCGGCGACTTCTACGTCTGGACCGACAACCCGGACAAGTACGCGGACGCGCGGATCATCTTCGTCGACACCGAGACGTCGAACTGGACCTTCGACCCGGTACGCGGCCAGTACTTCTGGCACCGGTTCTTCTCGCACCAGCCGGACCTGAACTTCGAAAATCCCAAGGTCCAGGACGCGATGATCGAAGTGCTCAAGTTCTGGCTCGACCTCGGCATCGACGGCTTCCGCCTCGACGCGGTGCCTTACCTGTACGAGCGCGAGGGCACCAACTGCGAGAACCTCAAGGAGACGCACGAGTACCTCAAGCGCATCCGCACTGAGGTCGACGCCGCCTACCCGGACCGCGTTCTGCTCGCGGAGGCCAACCAGTGGCCCGCCGACGTCGTGCAGTACTTCGGCGATGAGGAGACCGGCGGCAACGAGTGCCACATGGCCTTCCACTTCCCGCTGATGCCACGCATCTTCATGTCCGTCCGCAGGGAGCAGCGCTACCCGATCTCGGAAATCCTGGCCCAGACGCCGAAGATCCCTTCCGGCTGCCAGTGGGGCATCTTCCTGCGCAACCACGACGAGCTCACGCTTGAGATGGTCACCGACGAAGAGCGCGACTACATGTACAAGGAGTACGCCAAGGACCCGCGGATGAAGGCCAACATCGGCATCAGGCGGCGGCTTGCCACGCTCCTCGACAACGACCGCAACCAGCTTGAGCTGTTCACCGCCTTGCTGCTGTCGCTGCCCGGCTCGCCCGTCATGTACTACGGCGACGAGATCGGCATGGGCGACAACATCTGGCTGGGCGACCGGGACGGCGTACGCACGCCGATGCAGTGGACGCCCGACCGCAACGGCGGCTTCTCGCCCGCCGACCCGCAGCGCCTGTACCTGCCGCCGGTCATGGACCCCATCTACGGCTACCAGTCGCTGAACGTCGAGGCGCAGCAGCGTCACCCGCAGTCGCTGCTGCACTGGACCAGGCGGATGATCGAGATCAGGAAGCGGCACCCGGTCTTCGGCCTCGGCGCGTACGAGGAGCTGACCAGCAGCAACCCCAGCGTGCTCGCGTTCGTTCGCGAGCACGACGCGGCGGGAACCCTGGCCGCGCAGCGGTTCGAGCACGAAAATGGCACCCCGCTCGAACACGATGCAACAGATCGGATACTCTGTGTTAACAATCTGTCACGGTTTCCTCAGCCAGTCGAACTTGACCTGCGCAGATTCATGGGTGTAACGCCCGTCGAGTGCATGGGCGGCGTTATCTTCCCCCCGATCGGGGAACTGCCATACCTACTGACACTGCCAGGACACGGCTTCTACTGGTTTCAGCTCCCCCCTGCGAGGGAGGAACATGATCGATGAGGCTTATCCTCTAATTTGTCTACCTGGCAACAACGCAAACCCCCGCAGCTTAGGTTCGTCCTGACGGACCCGATGAAATAGCTGTTTTTCATCGGGTCCACCAGGACAGGCAGCGGGGTCCGGGGGTTCCCCCGGAATGGCCGGGTGGGCGCCCGATATGATGGCGATTTTTGCCATCGGGCGCACACCCGGGGGTACGGGGGTCGTCCCCCGGGAGAGAACAGGGGCCGATGGCGATCGAGGACGCACTAGCGACGTGGCTAGCCAATCAGCGCTGGTTCGCCGGCAAAGGGCAGGGGCTGCGCGATCTCGCGATCGTCGCGGACACCGAGTTGATCTCCGGCGATCCCGAGCTGCGGCATTTGATCGTCGCGGTCTCCCACGGCACCGCCGTCGACTACTACCAGGTGCCCATTGGCCTGAGACGGCGGCTTCCCGCGCGGCTCAAGCACGCCAGGATCGGCCCGTCCGGCGATGGCAGGCAGGCGTACGACGCGCTGCACGACGCGGACCTGACCAAGGCGCTGCTGGCCGGCATCCAGGACGGCGCCGAGATCGGCTCGCTCCGGATGCGCGCCATACCCGGAGCGCGCTTCGACACCGGCCTCGACAGCCTCGTGCTCGGCAGCGAGCAGAGCAATACCAGCCTGGTATACGGCGAGCAGTCGATCCTCAAGGTGTTCCGCAGGCTCTCTCCCGGTCCCAACCCGGACCTCGAGGTGACCACCGCGCTCGCCAGGCTCGGCTCGCCCCAGGTGGCGGAGCCGCTCGGCTGGATCGAGACCAGGCTGGAGGGCGCGCCCACCAGCCTGGCGATCCTTTCGCGGTACCTGCGGCTGGCCACCGACGGCTGGACGCTCGCCGCGACCAGCGTCCGTGACCTGTATGCGGCCGTCAGCGAGGCGGCCGACAGGGAGCTGAACGACAGGGCAGCGGATGGCAGCCCCGCGTCCCGGGTACGCGCGGCCGATGTCGGCGGCGACTTCGCGGGCGAATCCCGCAGGCTCGGGATCGCCACCGCCGAGGTACACGCCGACCTGGCCGCCGCGTTCGGCACCGACCAGCTGGGCACGGACGCGCTCAGCGAGCTCACCGAGCGGATGTACCGCAAGCTCGACCTGGCCGTCGCCGCCGTGCCCGAGCTCGCCAAGCACGTCAACATGATCACCGATGCCTACTCCGAGCTCGCCAAGCTCAGGGGGCCGTTCCCGGTGCAGCGCGTGCACGGCGACTACCACCTGGGCCAGGTGCTGCGCACCGAGACCGGCTGGGTGGTGCTCGACTTCGAAGGCGAGCCCGCCACCCCGCTCGCGCAGCGCCGCGCCAGATCATCGCCGCTGCGCGATGTGGCGGGCATGCTACGCTCCTTCGACTACGCGGCCCGACATCAGCTCATCGGCCACCCCGATCAGGCGTCGCTCAGCGACGCCGCGCGGGACTGGGTGCGCAGGAACGCGAGCGCGTTCTGCGTCGGTTACGGTGAGGCCGGCGGGCTCGACCCGGTGGCCAACCAGGTCCTGCTGCGTGCCCTGCAGCTGGACAAGGCTGTTTACGAAGTGCTATACGAGGCCAGGCACCGTCCGTCCTGGCTCCCCATCCCACTTGACTCACTGGCAGAGTTCTAAAGTGCTATCGAAGAACGAGACAATCTCTCTCGGGGAGATCGAACGGCTTGTCGCGGGTCAGCACCACGACCCGCACTCAGTGCTCGGCGCGCACCAGGTGCCGGGGACCGACAGCGTGACGATCAGGGCACTGCGCCCGCTCGCCACCTCCGTCACGGCAGTGCTTGCCGATGGCAGCAGGCACCCGATGACGCACCTGCACCTCGGCGTGTTTGAGGTGACGGTGCCAGGTCAAGCCGAATCCGTTCGGGATTACCGGCTTGAAGTTACCTACGTCAACGGGGACCCGCAGCTGCAGGACGACCCCTACCGGTACCTGCCGACGCTTGGCGAGCTTGACCTGTACCTGATCGGCGAGGGACGGCACGAGCAGCTGTGGCACGCGCTCGGCGCGCGGCCGATGGAGATCGGCTCAGGCGTGACGGGCACCGCGTTCGCCGTGTGGGCGCCGAACGCGCGCGGCGTCCGGCTCGTCGGCGACTTCAACTTCTGGGACGGGCGGGCGCACCCCATGCGGTCGCTCGGCGGTGCCGGGGTCTGGGAACTGTTCATGCCGGGCGTCGAGCCGGGCACCAGGTACAAGTTCTCCATCTGCGGGCCCGACGGTGCCTGGCGGGAGAAGGCCGACCCGCTGGCGACGCTCGCGGAGCCCCCGCCTGCCACCGCGTCGGTCGTCTACCAGTCGGACTACACGTGGGGCGACGCCGACTGGCTGTCGCAGCGCGCCGGGCGGCAGCCGCTGGCCAGCCCGATGTCGGTCTACGAGGTGCACCTGGGGTCGTGGCGCCCGGGCCTGTCCTACCGCAGCCTCGCGGTCGAGCTTGCCGCGTACGTGACCGACATGGGGTTCACGCACGTGGAGTTCCTGCCGGTGGCCGAGCATCCCTTTGGCGGGTCGTGGGGGTACCAGGTCACCTCCTACTACGCGCCGACCTCGAGGTTCGGCACGCCTGACGACTTCCGGTTCCTCGTCGACACGCTGCACCAGGCGGGCATCGGCGTCATCATCGACTGGGTGCCCGCGCACTTCCCGCGTGACTCCTGGGCACTCGCCGAGTTCGACGGCACCCACCTGTACGAGCACGCCGATCCCCGGCTCGGGTCGCACCCGGACTGGGGCACGCTCGTGTTCAACTTCGGCCGCTCCGAGGTGCGGAACTTCCTCGTCGCCAACGCGATCTACTGGCTTGAGGAGTTCCACATCGACGGGCTGCGGGTCGACGCGGTCGCGTCGATGCTTTACCTGGACTACTCGCGGCGTGACGGCGAGTGGATGCCCAACGTCCACGGCGGCAGGGAGAACCTGGAAGCGATCTCCTTCCTACAGGAAGTCAACGCCACCTGCTACAAGCGGGTGCCGGGGATCATGATGATCGCCGAGGAGTCGACCGCCTGGCCGGGGGTGTCACGGCCGGTGTACCTTGGCGGGCTGGGCTTCGGGTTCAAGTGGAACATGGGCTGGATGAACGACACGCTCGAGTACATGAAGCTCGACCCGATCTACCGGCAGTACCACCACAACGAAATCACGTTCTCCATGGTGTACGCGTTCTCGGAGAACTACGTGCTGCCGCTGTCGCACGATGAAGTGGTGCATGGCAAGGGGTCGTTGCTGCACAAGATGCCGGGCGACGAGTGGCAGAAGTTCGCCGGGCTGCGGGCGCTGTTCGGCTTTATGTGGGCGCATCCTGGTAAGCAGTTGCTGTTCATGGGGTCGGAGTTCGGGCAGGGCAGCGAGTGGTCAGAGACAAACGGCCTTGACTGGTGGGTGCTGCAGTACGACTACCACTCGGGCGTGCAGCGACTGGTGCGCGACATCAACGCGACGTACCATTCGCTGCCCGCGCTGTGGTCACAGGACACGGTGCCCGACGGGTTCTCCTGGATCGACTCCAACGACGCGCATGGCAACGTCTTGTCGTTCCTGCGCTTCGGCGCGCAGGAGCACGGCGTGCCCGTCCTTGCCTGCATCGCCAACTTCTCCTCGATGCCGCACTCCGAATACCGGGTGGGACTGCCGCTCGCCGGGAACTGGCGCGAGGTACTCAACACCGACGCGACCGACTACGGCGGCAGCGGCCTTGGCAACCTTGGCACCGTGCATGCCGTACCCAAGCCGTGGCACGGACGGCCGGCGTCGGCGTCAATCGTCCTGCCGCCGCTGTCGGTTATCTGGCTGACGCCGGAGACGTAGCCCGGCGGCCCGCGGCGGGCCCTCGCACCCCTAGGCGACCCGCCGGGGCTCCTGGTCGCCCTGCTGTATGACCGGGAGGACCGTGGTGAGCGCGGTGCTCGCGCTGGCCGCGTCCTTGCGGTCCTTGTGCTCCTGCGCGGCGCGGGTCAGCGCGGCGTCAAGCCGGGTAGCGATGGTCTGGCGTTTCCTGGCACTCCGCGCGGCTGTGACGAGATAGGCCGTCAGGCAGGACACGCCGAGGACCAACAGGGCCGCGAGCAGTATCACGTACATGCGCATCAGGTTCCGGTCGAGGGCGAACACGAGACCCACATCGTGCGGCGAACACGAGACCCGCATCGTGCGAAGCAGGGGTGAGGTGGATAACTTTTATGTTACGTCGTCACAGCAGCCTCAAAAGCCATCCTGGCCCGACAATCGAAGCGTTCAGCTGCGCACAGCGCTGACGCAGTTCCCGGTCCGCGGTTACCACCAGACAACTCTCGTCTCTTGCGGTCACCTCGGCAACCACACCGACGATCGTGTCGTCCCCAGAACCCGGCGCGGAAACCACCCGGACCGGGACCACGGCTGTTTCATCCTCAAGCAGCGCCGCGGCCTCACGGGCCCGGCCCTCAAGGACCAGCACCCAGGAACTCGCCTGAGCCTCGCCCGCTGAGCTTGTTGAAAGCGCAATCACCTCCCGGCCGAGGCGCAGCGCGGCACCCGCCCGGTCCCGCCACCAGCCGTCGGCCCGGGCACCCATCACGTTCGCGACGTCCACCACGACGACGGGTGCGGGATGAGGGATGCGCGATCACCACCTTTACGTCACTAATGGTGTTCCCCACGTAAGCTAGCCGCATGGCAGACGCGAAGCTTGCCGCATCGCTTGTCCGCATGCGGCAGCGCAGGATCGGGCCACTGATCCTTGAGCTTGACCTGACGGACGGCATCGCCGAGGGGCCGCCCGCTGACCCGCTGTCCGCGCTGCTCACCATGCGCAGGACACGGCTCCAGGACCTGCTTGACGGGCTCAGGCGAGCGGCTGCCGACGACCGGGTGCGGGTCCTCGTCGTCAAGGTCGGCGGGTCGAGGATCGGCCTGGCCAAGGTCCAGGAACTGCGCGCGGCCATCGGGGACTTCCGGCAGTCGGGCAAGCTCACGGTGGCGTGGTCCGAGTCGTTCGGCGACTTCGTCCACGGCAACGTGCCCTACTACCTGGCAAGCGGATTCGACCGGATCTACCTCCAGCCGTCCGGCACCCTCGGGCTCACCGGCGTCGCCGTCGAGCAGGTGTTCCTGCACGGCGCCCTGGAGAAGCTCGGCATCGACTTCCAGGCCGCGAAGCGGTACGAGTACAAGTCCGCCCCCGAGCAGTTCACCGAGTCGGGATTCACTGGTCCCTCACGCGAGGCGGCGGCGCGGCTTGCCGAGTCCGTGACGGAGCAGTTGATCGGGGCGATCGCCGCCGGCCGCAGGCTGCCGGTCGCGAAGGTGACGGATCTGGTAGCGCGCGGGCCGTTCCTGGCGCCGGAGGCGCTCGCCGAGGGCCTCGTCGACGGGCTGATGTACCGGGATGAGGTGTACGACCAGGTACGCAAGGAGGCCGGCTCGCACGCGACGCTGCTCTACCTGCAGCGGTACCAGCGCACACACGCGCTCAGCGACCTGCCGCGACGGGTGGGCAACAGCGTCCAGGGCATGGCGCCGGGGCAGCACGAGCGGTTCGTCGCGACGGTCTACGCACACGGCGCGATCAGGCACGGACGCAGCGGGCGCGGCGGCGGTATGGGGTCGGATACCGTGGCGGCGGCGCTGCGGGCGGCGGGTGCCGACGAGGGGGCACGTGCCGTTGTGCTGCGGGTCAACAGCCCGGGCGGCTCGTACACGGCCTCCGACGTGATCTGGCGCGAGGTGGTGCGGCTCCGGGCCGCGGGCAAGCCCGTCATCGTGTCGATGGGGGACGTGGCGGCGTCAGGCGGCTACTTCATCTCGGCACCCGCGGACGTGATCGTGGTCCAGCCGGGGACGATCACCGGGTCCATCGGGGTCTTCATGGGCAAGCCGGTGCTGCGGGAACTGTTCGGCCGGGCTGGAGTGACGACCGACTCGATTACCGACGGTGCGGGCGCCGCGCGGGCGACGATGTTCTCCTCGTCCCGGCCGTTCTCCGAGGCCGAGTGGGCGCGGATCAACGAGTGGCTCGACGCGGTTTATGAGGATTTTACGGAAAAAGTGGCATCTGGGCGGCGACTGCCCGCCGAACGGGTGCACGAACTGGCGCGCGGCCGGGTCTGGACCGGCGCCGACGCGATCGCCAACGGCCTGGCCGACGAGGTCGGGGGGCTGCGCGAGGCGGTCGCGATCGCCCGCAAGCGGGCCGGCCTGCCGGTCGACGCGCCCGTGCGGATCTTCCCCCGGCTTAGCCCGCTCGACCAGCTGCGGCCCGCCGAGTCGAGCGAGGCAAGGCCCGCGGCGCGCGCCCAGCTCGGCGCGGGCGCACCGGGCGCGGGCGCGCTCGCCGCGCTGTTCGCCGACGGCTGGGGCCCAGCCTGGCGGTTCGCGGCGGCCGCGGGCCTCCCCCCGTACGGCCCGCTCACCCTCCCGGGCACGTGGACAATCAGCTGATCCCGAACGGGAGCGGCGTGACTCCAAGCGGCGACAGCTTGCGCAGTGCGCTGTCGGCCTGGGCGGCGGGAGTCACGCTCGTTACGATCGCCGATGACCGCGACGACATCGGCACGACGGTCAGCGCGTTCATGCCCGTGTCGCTGGACCCGCCGCTCGTGGTCGTGTCGCTGATCGCGGGCTCCTACCCGGCCGAGGTACTCAGCCGGCCCTCGTTCCCCGCGAAGCGGTTTGCCGTCACACTGCTGTCATCGGCGCAGAAAGTCCTGGCCGGCCAGTTCGCGGCGGAAGGCCGGCCGAGCGCGCGACTGATCCTGGACGCCGCGCCGCACGTCAGGGGGACGCTGTCGGGAGCCCTGATTCCGCAGGGCGGGCTGGCCGCCCTGGAGTGCTCTGTCGCCCGCCGCGTCCCGGCCGGCGACCACCTCCTGGTGATCTCCGCGGTAGAAGACGTCGCTTACCTGAGCGAAGGCGGCGATCCCCTCGTCCGTTTTCGCGGCCGTTACCCGGTTTTGTAGGCAATTCGACCACTGTCATGATCACGAAAGCTTTATTTTTCGCGAAGACTTTTTCGACTTATTCGATGGGAATCTTTCGCCGGGCGAAAAGTCTTCAGGATCTTGCCGTTGGCAGGAAAGCGACAGATACCGCAATTTCGGGAACTGGGCTACACCGGCTGGCCGGACTTGTAGACCGCGTAGACCAGGGGGACGCCGGGGCGGTACGCGAGGTACGTGTGGGACGGCGCGTCCAGGATGACCAGGTCGGCGCGGGCGCCGGGTGCCAGGTAGCCGACGTCGGTGCGGCGCAGCGCGCGGGCGCCGCCCGCCGTCGCGGACCAGACCGCCTCCCGCGTTGTCATGCGCATCTCGCGGACCGCGAGGGCGACGCAGAACGCCATTGACGTGGTGTACGACGTGCCGGGATTGCAGTCGGTCGCCAGGGCGACCGTCGCGCCTGCGTCGAGCAGGCGGCGGGCATCGGGGTAGGGCTGCCTGGTGCTGAACTCCGCGCCTGGCAGCAGGGTGGCGACGGTGCCCGATGAGGCGAGGGCGGCCACGTCGGCCTCGCTGAGAAACGTGCAGTGGTCGGCGGAGGCCGCGCCAAGCTCGACGCCCAGCCGGACACCCGGGCCCGGGCCGAGCTGGTTCGCGTGGATCCGGGGAAAGAGGCCACGTGCCAGGGCCGCCGTGAGCACGGTACGGGCCTCGTCCGCACCGAACGCGCCGTCCTCGCAGAACACGTCGGCCCAGCGGCAGTGCGGCGCGCACGCGTCAAGCATCGGGCCGCACACCAGGTCAACGTAGCCTTCCCGGTCGTTGGCGAACTCGGCAGGCACCACGTGCGCGCCCAGGTAGGTGACCTCGTCTGTCACCTCGGCTGCCAGCGCGCAGCAGCGGGCCTCGTCGTCCACGGTGAGTCCGTAGCCGGACTTGCACTCGAACGTCGTCGTGCCTTGCCTGAGCATCTCCTCGGCGAGCCGACGCAGGCCGGCCCGCAGCTCGGCGGTGGTCGCGGCGCGCGTCGCGGCCACCGTGGAGCGGATGCCGCCGGCCTGGTAGGGGCGGCCTGCCATCCGCGCCTCGAACTCGGCTGACCGCTCCCCCGCGAACACCAGGTGGGCGTGCGAGTCCACGAAGCCGGGCAGCACGGCGCGCAGAGCCGCGTCAAAGATCTCATCGGCGGCCGGCGCCTGGGAGGCCGGTCCTGTCCACGCGACGCGGTCGCCCTCGATGACCAGCGCGGCGTCGCTGATCGCAGCGAACCCGCCGGATCCCGCTGCGTCGAACACGGGTGTTCCGCTGTCATGGGGCACGTTCGTGACAAGCTCGCCGATCCTGGTGATCAGCAAGGAACGGGGCATCCGCGCCGCCGTCTAGGGGAGCACCGCGCCGATGGCGGCGGCGAGTTCACCTGGCACGTCATCCACCAGCAGGTGGTGCCCGTCGCGGACTATGTCCACACCCGACGCCACCACGTGCCTGACGTCCGCCGCGGTCCCCGCCGCGAACACCGCGGCGAGCGGCTCGCGCCCGCCGGCCAGCCTGGGCGAGTCCAGGGACAGGGTGACAAGGTCAGCGTATGCGCCGGGCACGATCTCCCCCGCTTCCGGCCAGCCAAGGCAGGCATGCCCATGGACCGTAGCCGCCGTCGCCAGGCTTGTGGCGCTGAAATGCCCACGCCGCCTGGTCACGAGACGCTGCGAGAGCTCCAGCCAACGGGCCTCCTCAAGAAGGTCGATGACGCTGTGCCCGTCGCTGCCGAGCGCGAGTGGCGACCCGGCCGCGGCGAGCGCCGGGGCTGGGCCCACACCATCGGCGAGGTCGGCCTCGGTAAGCGGGCACATGCACACCGTGGACAGTGAACCGCCGAGCAGCTCCACGTCCCGCTCCGTCAGGTGCGTGGCGTGCACCAGCGTTGCGCGGGGGCCGAGTGCCCCCGCGTCGTAGAGGACCTCGGCGGGCGTTCGGCCGAAGGCGGCGCGGCACTCGGCGTTCTCAAGCGGCTGCTCCGACAGGTGCGCGTGCACCGGTGCGCCGTGGGCGCGCGACCAGGCCAGGATCTCCGGTATCTGATCGGGTGCGACCGCGCGCACCGAGTGGATGGCAGCACCGAGGCGGGCGTGCGGTGCCAGTTCGCCGACGGAGTCACAGCCGAAGCGGGAGACCCGCTCCGCCCAGGCCGCGGCGGACCCGTCGCCGAACCGAAGCTGGACGCCGGTGAGCGGCACCGGCACGCCGCCCGGAGCGAAACCGCCCGCGAGGTAGCAGGCATCGAGCAGGGTGATCCGCACGCCCGCGGCAGCCGCGGCGTCGATCAGGCGAAGCCCGAACTCGTTAGGTTCGCGGTATTTTGTTCCTCCCGGACCATGGTGGAGGTAGTGGAACTCTCCGACGCAGGTGATCCCGGCCAGCGCCATCTCGGCGTAGACCGCGCGGGCGAGGGCGAAGTAGCGTTCCGGGTCGAGGCGCTCCGCGACCGCGTACATCCGCTCGCGCCAGGACCAGAACGTGTCGCCGCTGCTCACGGCCCCGCGCAGGGCCCGGTGGAACGCGTGCGAGTGCGCGTTGGCCAGTCCGGGAAGGGTCAGGCCTCGCAGGCGCACCGTGCCCGGCGGGACGCTGGCGGCGGGAATGCCCGGAGTGACGGCGGTGAACCGCGCGCCGCGTGCCTCGATCAACACGTCGCTGGCGAGCGGGGCGCGGGGCGCGGCTCCGGTTACCGGGTCGGCTTCGGGGCGAGCGAGCCAGGCGAGCTCGGCATGCCAGCGGCGCTGGGGCCCGAGGACCGCCTCGACTGTCGTCACAGCCGTATCATGCCCTGCCACATGCCTGAGAACTCGCTGCGCGCCTTCTTTACAATGGCCTGGTGGCAACCACAGGTCAGGACCGGCCCGAGCACCACGGCGCCGTGCAGCATGAGCACAGGGACGTATCCGGTGGCTGGCTACGGCCGGCTGTCTTCGGCGCGATGGACGGGCTTGTCACCAACGTCTCGCTGATCGCCGGCGTCGGCGGTGGCGGCGGGTCCCAGCGCGCGATCCTGCTCACCGGACTCGCGGGGCTCGCGGCCGGGGCGTTCTCGATGGCCGCGGGCGAATACGTCTCGGTCTCCTCGCAGAACGAGCTGGTCCAGTCCGAGGTGGACAAGGAACGGCACGAGCTCGCGAGCAACGCGGCCGCCGAGCAGGTCGAACTCGTGGGCATGCTGCGCGCGCGGGGCATCAGCGCGACCACCGCCCGGCAGGCCGCGGCGGAGATCTCCGCGCACCCGGAAAAGGCGCTCACCGTGCACACCATGGAGGAACTCGGCGTCAACCCGTCCGAGCTGCCCTCTCCGTACGTGGCCGCCGGGGCGTCGCTGGTCTCCTTCGCCATCGGCGCGATCATCCCGCTGCTGCCCTTCGCGCTCGGGTTCGACGCGCTCTGGGTGGCTCTCGGGCTGTCCGCGCTCGCCGCGATCGTCGGCGGCGGCCTGGTGGCGCGGCTCACCAACCGCCCGTTCTGGCGCGGCGCGCTGCGGCAGCTAATGCTTGGCGGGGTCGCGGCCGGCCTCACGTACCTGATCGGCCTCGCCGTCGGCGGCCTGGCGACGGGCTGACCTGCACCATGGGGCCCTACTGCCTGGTAAGGTGCCCCGTGGCCTCAGAACACCGTCCGCTGCGCATAGCACTGCTGTCGTACCGCAGCAAACCGCACTCCGGCGGGCAGGGCGTTTACGTGCGCCACCTGAGCAGGGAACTCACTGCTCGCGGACACCACGTGGAGATCTTCTCCGGCCAGCCTTACCCGGAGCTCGACGACGGCCCGGTGCTGCGCGAGCTGCCCAGCCTTGACCTCTACCGGGACGACGACCCGTTTCGCACGCCGAGGCGCGATGAGCTGCGGGACTGGGCGGATGCCCTTGAGGTCGCGATGATGTGGGGCGGGGCGTTCCCCGAGCCGCTGACGTTCAGCATCCGGGCGGTGCGGGCGCTGCGGTCCCGGCCGGGGGACTTCGACATCGTGCATGACAACCAGGGGCTTGGCTACGGCATGCTTGGCCTCCGGCGGCTTGGCGTCCCGCTGGTGACTTCGATCCACCATCCGATCACGGTGGACAGGCGGCTCGACCTGGCCGGGCGGAGCTGGCTTGAGCGGCTTAACAAGACCCGCTGGTACGGGTTCGTGCGGATGCAGGGGCGGGTCGCGCGGCGAGCGGGTCCGCTGATCACGGTGTCCGCGTCGTCCAAGAGCGACATATGCCGCGATTTCCGAGTAAGTCACGAAAAAGTGCATATCATCCCGCTGGGCGTCGATACCCGGCTCTTCCGCCCGCGGCAGGAGCAGCCGCGCGTCCCCGGCCGGATCGTGACCGTGACCAGCGCCGACTCGCCACTCAAGGGACTGCCCACGCTGCTGCGCGCGGTTGCCAAGCTGGCCACCGAGCGCGACGCGCACCTCATCGTCATCGGCACCCCGTCGACCGCCACCAGGGAGCAGATGAGGCAGCTGGCTCTCGGCGACCGGGTCACGTTCACCAGCGGGCTCCCCGACGTGGAGTACGCGCGGGTGCTCGCCTCCGCCGAAGTGGCGGTGATCCCCTCGATGTACGAGGGGTTTTCCCTGCCCGCCGTGGAGCACATGGCATCGGGGACGCCCCTCGTCGCCAGCAACGCGGGCGCACTGCCCGAGGTCACCGGGGACGCCGCGCTGCTGGTGCGGCCCGGCGATGCCGAAGAGCTGTCCGCCGCGCTGCGCGGCCTGCTCGAAGACGAGCCCGGTCGGCGCGCGCTCGCGGCGCGCGGCCTGGCACGGGTGCAGAAGCGGTTCGCCTGGCCGGCGGTCGCCGCCGCGACCGAGGCGCTCTACCAGAAGGTCATCAACGGGGAGCCGGGTTGCTGACGGTCGATTTCTCGAAATTTCCTATTAATCCAGGCGACCGCGTCCTTGACCTCGGCTGCGGCGCCGGCCGCCACGCCTTCGAGGCCTACCGCCGCGGCGCCCACGTCGTGGCGGCCGACCTCGACCTGAAGGAACTCCCGCCGGTGAGCAGCATGTTCGCCGCCATGCGCGAGGTCGGCGAGGCCGCTCCTGCGGCGGGGGCCACGGCCCTGTCCGCGGACGCGACGCGCCTGCCGTTCCGCTCGGAATCATTCGACGCGATCATCGCCGCGGAGATCCTCGAGCACATCCCGGACGACGCCGCGGCCATGGCCGAGATCACCCGCGTGCTGCGCCCTGGCGGAACCGTCGCTGTCACAGTCCCCGCCTGGCTCCCGGAGCGCATCTGCTGGGCGCTGTCCCAGGAGTACCACGAGGTCCCCGGCGGCCACGTGCGCATTTTCACCCGCGCCGAACTCACCGCCAAGCTGACCGCGGCCGGCCTGACACCCACCAACGCCCACTACGCGCACGGCCTGCACTCCGCCTACTGGTGGCTCAAGTGCGCGGTCGGCGTCCACGACGACACGCATCCCGCCGTCCGGGCGTACCACCGGCTGCTCGTCTGGGACATCATGCGCAAACCAGCCCTCACCCGGCTGTCCGAAGCCGCGCTCAACCCCCTCATCGGCAAGAGCCTCGTCATCTACGCGCAAAAGATCGAAACCACAAAACCCATCAGCCCGAACGGGTTGCTGGTTCCCGTTACCCGTAACAATTCCTCGGATACCCAGGGGAGAGACAGCGGGGCAGGCGCATGAGGCCGCCCAGGCGATCCCGTCCAGGCAGCCCGAAGCCGCCGGCCGACATCCTCGAGACCGCTCAGTCAATCGCCGAGACCCAGCGGCCCGACGGCGCGATCCCCTGGCCCGACGGGCATGTGGACCCGTGGGACCACGTGGAATGCGCGATGGCGCTGAGCGCTTCCGGACTCATCATCCCGGCCAGACTCGCTTACCTGTGGCTGCGCAGCACGCAACGCCCGGACGGCTCCTGGCCCCGGACGACCGGCGGACCCGAGGCGGCCGACGCGGACGCGGTGGCCGACCAGGCCGCGGAAAGCCACCATGCCGCGTACGTCGCGGTCGGCACCTGGCACGAGTACCTGGTCACCGGGGACCGGAAGTTCACCGACCGCATGTGGCCAACGGTCCGGACGGCAATCGACTGGGTGCTCGACCTGCAGGTGCCGCGCGGCGAGGTGGCGTGGGAGCGGGACGCGACGGGCCAGCCGGGCGCGTTCGCGCTGCTTTCCGGCTGCTCAAGCATCTTGCAGGGGCTGCGCTGCGCGATCTCGCTCGCGGAGCTTGTCGGCGAGCCGCAGCCGGACTGGGAACTGGCCGCGGACCAGCTCGGCCACGTGATCGCCTGCCACCCGGAGGCGTTCGCCGACAAGGGCCAGTTCGCGATGGACTGGTACTACCCCGTGCTCGGCGGTGCGCTGCGCGGCGCGGCGGCTGCCGAGCGGCTTGCCCGCGGCTGGGACACATTCGTGGTGCCCGGCCTCGGCGTCCGCTGCGTCAGCGACCAGCCGTGGGTGACGGTCGCCGAAACATGCGAGCTCGTGCTTGCCCTCGACGTCTGCGGCCAGCGGGAGCGTGCCCGTGAGGTGTTCGCCACGATCGGCCGGCTGCGGCACGACGACGGCTCCTACTGGACCGGCTGGCAGTACGCCAACGAGGCGCACTTCCCCGCCGAACGTTCCAGTTGGACCTCCGCCGCCGTCGTGCTCGCTGCCGACGCGTTGTCCGGCTTCAGTACCGGCGCGGCCCTCTTCCGCGCCGTGCCCGCCCCGTACGGTGCCCGCCCCCCGGCCGACCCGGTGGCGTGCGGCTGTGCCTCGTCCGCCGACGCCCTCACCGGAGCTGGCTAAACAGCGGTTGGCTCCGCCTCGGGCACCCCAGTTAGAACTGGTCCGACGTGGAGATGGCCTGGGCGACGGTGACCTCCGGCGGCTGCTGAGGCGAGGCGCCGGCCATCGCCACCAGGGCCTGCAGGTCCGGGTTGGCGAAGAACTTCTGGAAGTGCTCGACGCTCTGCCACTCGTCCACGGCGATAACGAAGCCGTCGCCGACGGCGAAGCGGTGATGGATGGCGCCGGATGCCCTGCCCTGTTCGCCGATCTTCGCGAACTGATCGGCGTGATCGGTCAGCGCCTGACGGAACTTGGCCACGTCACCTTGGAACTTTACGGTGATGATGACGCTCATGATGTTGGTCCCCCCTTGAGTCGTAGCCGCGCGGCGCGCGGCTGACAGTACGAGTACGTCGCCGCTACCAGCGAAGGATCACCCCGGCCGCGCCAGGTCACGCATACGCCCAGGTCAGCGTGGGTGAGCCACGTCGGCCGGCGACGGTCGTGACTAGTCAAGCAACTGGCGGTCCAGGACGGCGTCCCTACCCCCCACCTCTTGGACGCTAGCGCGGGCCGACACTGGCCGGGCAATACGAAGATGAGCCCTTCGCGGAGGTTCCCGGCCGCAGGAGTGAATCCGGTTCACCCGGCCGGGCATGAGGCGAGCTGGCAGCCTGCGCGCCTGTCAGGCGCCTGGTGGCTGGTAGGCGATCCCCTTGGCCCGCTCGGCGATCGCGTTCAGATCACTCGACTCGATCAGCTGGTGCGTCTCAAAGCGCGTGAACGCCCCCGAACTGGAGGCCGCCAGGCTCACCGCCGCCATGGTGTGCGCGTCTGGCAGCACGAAGACGCCCGCGCCGTCGTACTGTCCGAACATCCAGTAGTACGACTCAAGGCCGCCCCCGACGGACTCCGCCAGTTCCCGCACCACTGCTGCCCGGTCGGAGGGCTTCGCGAGGAACCGGTTGACCGCCTCGCCGGTGAGGTTGAACAGAACCAGGTACTTTGCCACCACTACTCCCCCAAGTGCACGGCACAGGCCCGAACTGGCCCCGGTCAGTATCTGCCCGCCGTCTACGGCATCAACCAGGCCGCCCGGCTGGTCTTGGGCGCTCGGCGTCCGCTGCGTTCAGGCGACCCCTGCCGGCCGCGCCGGGGTCTCCAAAGGGCTGTTCGGA
>Ga0210389_10002012_pt1 | contig 16257 bp, 17 predicted proteins | sample IncBWH28OmetaG_FD_160127 | JGI IMG/M metagenome (GOLD analysis project Ga0210389, IMG submission 160127) | Forest soil microbial communities from Barre Woods Harvard Forest LTER site, Petersham, Massachusetts, United States - Inc-BW-H-28-O ...
CACGCGAGGCCGCGGGTGCGTCGCGCGCCCGGCTTTCCCTGCGCCCTCCGTTATGAGGGCGAAAGAATACGATGCATCGCTCGGGCGTCTCGCGCCGCGAGAGCAATAAACCGTGGATCGCTCACCCGCGGATCATTGAAGAAGCGGCCATTTGGCTTATCTTTTGCAGGGCATCATGACGCTTCCCGCATCCGCACTGCCTGTTGAAGCTCCGCCGGCTTTTCTCGGCGTCGCGCAGTCCCTGACGGGAAAGCTTTGGCGCGACCGGCTCGACGCGCGTGGAGCAGCGCGGGCGCTCGCAATCGCGCAGCGTTTTCAGTTGCCGGAGATGCTGGCGCGGGTGCTAGCCGGGCGCGATGTCGAGATCGATGCGGTCGAGGACTTTCTCGATCCGACCATCCGCAAGATGCTGCCCGATCCCCATACCGTGACGCAGATGGAAGCGGCGGCCAAACGCATCGCGGATGCCGCCCAGCGAAACGAAAAAGTTGCGATCTTCGGCGACTATGATGTCGACGGCGCCACCTCCGCGGCGCTGCTCGCCTGGCATTTGCGCCATTGCGGGCTCGACCCGCTGATCCACATTCCCGACCGTATTTTCGAGGGCTATGGGCCCAATGTCGAGGCCGTGCGCGGGCTGGCGGGCAAGGGCGCCACGCTGCTGGTGACGGTCGATTGCGGCACCACCAGCCTTGAACCTCTGGCCGAAGCACGTCGGCTTGGCATGTCGGTCGTGGTGATCGATCACCATCAATGCGGCGATGAATTGCCTGAAGTCGAGGCGCTGGTGAACCCGAACCGGCTCGATGATCTCTCGGGTCTCGGCCATCTCGCCGCGGTCGGGCTCGTGCTGGTGACCTTGGTGGCGGTCAACCGGGAATTACGCTCGCGCGGATTCTGGACCGCCGAGATGCCGGAGCCGGATCTTCTGGGGATGCTGCATCATGTGGCGCTCGGCACCGTCGCCGACGTCGCGCCGTTGGTCGGGCTCAATCGCGCGCTCGTCGCCAAGGGGTTGATCGCGCTGCGCCGGCGCGATCATGTCGGCCATACCGCGCTGATGGACGTGGCGCGGCTGAACGGCCCTCCGGAGGCCTGGCACCTCGGCTTCATGCTGGGGCCGCGCATCAATGCGGGTGGCCGGATCGGGCGCGCCGATCTCGGCGTGCGGCTTTTGCTCGAAGGCGACGTCTCGGAAGCAGCAAGGATCGCCGCCGAGCTCGATCGGCTGAACAGCGAACGGCGCGTCATCGAGCAGGCGGCCGAAGCGCAAGCCGAAGCCGAGGCGTTGGCTTCGCTTGGACTAGAGGACAAGGGGTCGGTGATCGTCACGGCGTCGGAGGGGTGGCATCCGGGCATCGTGGGTCTCGTCGCATCGCGACTGAAGGACAAATTCTCGCGTCCCACTTTTGTCATCGCGCTCGAGCCCGGCGGCATCGGCACCGGCTCGGGCCGCTCGATCGGCGGCGTCGATCTCGGCAAGGCCGTGCGGCAGGCCGTTCACGATGGCATCCTGCTCAAGGGCGGTGGCCACGCCATGGCGGCGGGCGTCACGTTGCGCAAGGAGAAGCTCGCGGAATTCCGCGCCTACATGGAAGCGAAGCTCGCCGAGGACGTCGCGCAATCGCGCCACGTCAACGAGCTCTTCATCGATGGTGCGGTGAGCGCGCGCGGCGTGACGACGGAGCTGGCCACAACGCTGAACCGTGCGGGCCCTTTTGGCAGCGGCAATCCCGAGCCGGTGCTCGCGCTGCCGTCGCACCAGCTGGTTTATGCCGACGAAGTAGGCCAGGCGCATTTGCGCGTGCGCTTCAAATCGGGCGATGGCGCGATCGTCAATGGCATCGCATTCCGCTCGGTCGGGCAGAAACTGGGTCACGCGCTGACGGCGCATCGCGGCCAGACCTTGCATGTGGCGGGATCGCTGGCGGTGGATCGCTGGCAGGGCACGGAGCGGGTGCAGTTGCGGGTACTCGACGTGGCGGTACCCGACCAGGGACCGGCAGTGATCAGGTGAGGGCTACGGCAAAGGCGGTACGCTCCCTCGCCCCGCTCTTGCGGGGAGAGGTGAGATCACGAACCCTGCCGCAGCCGCGCCAGAACCTTCAAGCCGCCATAACCATCCGCCGGCTCAAGCCCCATTTTGGTCTGATAGTCCCGGATCGCCTGCATGGTGTCATTGCCGACGCGGCCGTCGGTGCCGCCGGTATCAAAGCCTGCTTTGGTCAGGCGGACCTGCATCTCCTGCACTTCGGCCAACGTCAGGGCGCGCTCGGAGCCGGGGAAGGGCTGGATGAAGGGTGTTGCGCCCAGGATGCGGTCCCCGAGATGGCATATCGCGAGCGCGTAGCTCATCGACGGGTTGTAGCTGCGCACCGAATAGAAATTCGGTCCCAGCAGAAAACTCGGCCCGCCCGGCACCGGCGTCCACAATTGCGCCGACGCCTTCGGCTGCGGGAATGCTGCGCCGTCGGCGCGCGTGACGCCGGCGCTTGCCCAGGCCGCATAGCTGCGATTGCCCCTGCCAGAGGCGCCGCTGGCGCGGACTTCATAGCCCCAATGTTCGCCGCGGTGATACTTGCCGCGGTTGACGAGATAGCGTGCCGTGGAGCCGAGTGCATCGTCCGGCTTGCCGAACGGCGAGACGCGGCCATCGTGATCGTAGTCGATGCCGACATTGAGCCAGACCTCCGGCATCCATTGGGTATGTCCCATCGCGCCGGCCCACGAGCCGCGCATTTCCTCCGGCGTGCTCCAGCCGCGATCGACGATGCGCAGCGCATTGATCAGTTCAGACTCCCAATAGGCGCGGCGGCGCGGCTCGTTCCAGGCAAGTGCTGCGAGTGCGGGAAAAACCGGCCGCATGTGGTTCTGCTGCACGAGGGGATCCCCAAAGGCCGACTCGACGCCCCACAGCGCGAGCAACGTGCCGCGCTCGACCCCAAAATCCTGCTCGATCCGCGCAAACAGCGCCTCGTTCTTCTTCAGCGCCTCCTTGCCGGCGATGATCCGCCAGTCCGAAACGCGGCGATTGATGTATTGCCAGATCTGCTCGTTGAACTCCGGCTGGTTCCGCATCTGCTTGAAGACGGACATGTCCGGTTCGATACGGCCCATCACGCGCGTCCAGGTCGTCTCCGAAATTCCCTTCGCGATCGCGCGCGGATGGAAGCCGTCGCGCCATTGCTCGAAGCCGGGCGGCGATGCGGCGAAGGCGGCAAGCGGGTTCGCCAGCAAAGCACCCGCGCCGAGGCCCGAGCGAAGCAACTCACGCCGGCTGGTCAGGGGCGGGGAATCAAACGGGGTCATGGATGTAACCTAACGCCGCTGGCGGTCGGATTGTTGACCAAAATCTGCGGCATTTCTGGAACCGAACGAGCGGAACGGTTGTCCGGAACGTGCGCAGCCGGCAGACCTGTGCGCGCAAAACTGCTATCGTTGCCGCAAAGCTAAAGGGGAAGGAGACTGCAATGGACGCCCAAACACCGACTGATCCGCAGACCGCCGACCAGCATTCCCATCTCGTTCGTCCCGCGAACATGGAGTGGCAGAAGACGCGTTTTCCGGGCTGCGAGGCCAAGACGTTGTTGTTCGATCGTGCCACCGGTCTGATGACGGCGCTGATGCGGTTCGCGCCCGGTGCGGTGTTGCCCGACCACGAGCACGTCAACATCGAACAGACCTATGTCCTCGAAGGTCACCTCGTCGACAAGGAAGGGCCGGCCAAGGGCATCGAGGCGCGGGCCGGTGAGTTCGTGTGGCGCGAGCCGGGCAGCCGTCACGTTGCATGGTGCCCGGAGGGTGGACTGATGCTCGCGATCTTTCAGGTCCCCAACAAGTTCTTTGAGGCAGACGGGCGCGTCGTCGATGCGGCTGGACAGGATTGGGACGATGCCTGGGGGCATACCGACAAAGCCGCCCGCAAGTAGAACGGCAAGCGGCGCCTGCCGACGTCCGAAGACTTCAGTTTTCGCCGCCTTCTTCGAGGTCGCGGCGGCTCATATCCTCCGGCAGGGCGTGGGCCACGTTGGCGGCGGGCGCGTTATGAGGCCCGATTTCGCGGCCGCGTCCGTGGATCAGACGCTCATAGGCAGAGATCAACGTGACATAGGGATTAACCCACAGCCATCCTTCGCGGGTGAACACCTGCACGTCGAAATGCAGATGGCGGGTGGTGCCGTTGGGGCGATCGAGATAGTTGGAAACGACGCCGATGTGCTCGCCCTCGGCGACGTGGCGGCCGTTCAGAATTCCGTCGGCATCCATGGTGGCGGGATTCATGTGCATATAGCGGAAACGAATATGTTCGTTGCGGGTGTTGACCTGAAGTGTCGCGGCCTGCTGCTTCGGCGAGCGGATCAGGATGGCGTCGCGGACGGCGACAACGGTCTGCTGTTTGGGGTTGCAGGTGCCGGCGTCCGATTCGGGCGAGCAGGGCGCCGGGCGGATGTCCTCTCCCTGATGGCCAAAACCGCTGGAGCACTGTCCCACATTAAAACTGCGGGCTTCGCAAAAATTATCCCGCCAGGGATAGCCGGCATTTCCACCCGCCAGCGGATCGATCGGCTTGTCGCCTGACCGGCGATTCCGGAACGATTGCGAGTGGATGAAAGCCGGAGTTCGTTCCAGCGGAAATTGAATTTGCGAATAGGCGGTGAAATCGGCGCGGCCGCTCTGCTTGCGGGAGCCAGAGTTGGCGATGATGTCGCCTGGTGAGCGATAGGTGAAATCTGCCGATGCTGCGGTGGGACGCTCGATGGTCTCCGAAGCAATATCCGGGAACGGCCGCGACGGCAGGCCGCCTGTCACACGCAAGGCTCTCAAGAACCGCTCGGCGATAGGATAGGCCTCGCGGCACGCCAGGCGCCGGGGGCGCGGCGCGCTGTCGAGGCACTGGATCGAGACCACGTAAGGCACGCCGAAGCGCGTGAAGGCATAGCGCACATAACCTTCGCGGATAAAGCGGCGCAGGTCGGGAAATTGCGCGGCCAGCGATTTGACGGGCTCGCCCTTGCCGGCGAAGGCGTCGTTGATGTCATAGATCAGGCTCGAGCCCGTGATTTGAACTTCCACCGGTTTGGTGAAAATTCGCTGCGGAAGGCCGTCGCCGGCCCCAGGCTCGAGGGAAAATACGGCGTCGTAGCCCGACGGACCTGCGTCAAACACATCGACGGGGCGAAAATCGGCTTGAAAGCGCGATAGCGAGAGGCCCTCGAGCGTGCCGCTCAATCGCGCATCGAGATAGGCCGCGGTGTCAAACGGCAGCAACACAGGCACGGCGCTGCGGCCGATGCCGGTGAAGAACGGGGACGTCGTCGCGTTGAGTTGCACAAGCGCCGGCATCGAACGGGGATCGAAGCTCGCTAGTCGATGTCGGCCAACAAAGGTAAAGGCGGGGACGACGGACGGCTGGGTGCCGATTTCGGCGCGGAGTTGATCGAGCGCGGCTCGCCAATCCACGCGCACGGTCGAAACGGAGGGACTTCTGAATTCCTCCGCAGCCAGCGCGCCTGTGCCGCTAACGAACAGCAGCAAGGCTAGCTGAAAACGCGCGACGTATTTGCCTGCCCCCGATCTCACTGCGACGCCCCCCGGCGTTTGCCACTGGCTATATATTAATCCTTTGCGCGTTCAACGTAAGACCCATCTTCGGTCATCACCACGATCCGAGTACCGGCGGAGATGTGCGGCGGTACGGCGGTGCGGACGCCGTTGGAGAGGACCGCGGGCTTGTAGGATGAGGAAGCCGTCTGCCCCTTGGTGACCGGCTCGGTCTCCACGACCTCCAGCGTCGCGCGTTGTGGCATCTGGATTGCCACCGGAACCATGTCGTGCAGCGAAAGCTTCACGCTCATATTTTCCTGCAGATACGGCGCGGCGGAGCCGACAATATCCTTCGGCACCTGAACCTGATCGTAGTTCTCTGCATTCATGAAATGGAAGCCGTCGGCGTCTTGGTAGAGATAGTTGTAGTTGTGATCCTCGATGGTCGCCTTCTCCACCTGGTCGGTGGTCTTGTAGCGCTCGGAGATCTTCACCCCGTCGCTGATTCGACGCATTTCGATCTGGCTGACCGGGGTTCCCTTGCCAGGGTGGATGTTTTCAGCCGTGAGGACCACATAAAGCTTGCCGTCTTGCTCAATGACGTTGCCCTTGCGAATAGAACTGGCGATGACTTTCAAAGCTATTTTCCTGATATTCTGGCCCGAAATCCTGCCGGATGCGGGCGTTCCGGGCCACTAAGGGCGGTTTTCGGGCTGCAACATACTGATTTTGCGCGTAGAAGCTAGCGTTTTGCAGGCCGACAGGGCGGTTCGTTGATGGGTCCGGACGATACGACATCACCATGGTGGTCCCCCGCCCGCCATGTTGACCTCAGGCCGTTTCTGACGGCGCGCAGCGCCATCACCAAGGCAACGCGCGGCTGGTTCGAGCAGCAGGGCTTCACCGAGGTCGAAACCGCAATCCTGCAGGTATCGCCCGGCAATGAGATCCATTTGCATGCGCCGCGCACGGAGCTCATTGCCGCCGACGGCGGGCGCGCGACACGGTATCTGCGAACTTCGCCGGAATTCGCCTGCAAGAAGTTGCTGGCCGCGGGCGAGACAAAGATCTTCGAATTCGCCCGGGTGTTTCGCGACCGCGAGCGCGGCCGGCTGCATTTGTCCGAATTCACCATGCTCGAATGGTATCGCGCCAACGCGGCCTATGACGCGGTTATGGCCGATGGCGTCGTCCTGATCGCGCACGCTGCGCAGGCGACCGGGATCGGGCAATTTTCATTTCGCGGCAGCACCGCCGATCCCTTTGCCGAACCCGAGATGTTGGCGGTAGCGGTCGCATTCGAGCGCTTCGCCGGCATCGATCTGCTCGCGACCATCGTTGATGGCGAGGGCGACCGGGCAAAGCTTGCGGCTGCGGCCGGGACAAAAGTTCGCGTTGCGGCCGACGACACCTGGTCCGACATCTTCAGCAAGATATTGGTGGAATATGTTGAACCAAATCTGGGGCAGGGGCGCCTTACTGTTCTCTACGAGTATCCGCTACCGGAAGCGGCGCTGGCGCGTGCGGCCGCTTCCGACGCGCGGGTTGCTGAGCGCTTCGAAATTTATGCCTGCGGAGTCGAGCTGGCTAACGGGTTTGGTGAACTAACCGATGCAAGGGAGCAACGTCGTCGTTTCATGTTGGCCATGGACGAGAAGCAACGCCGCTACGGCGAGCGCTATCCGCTGGACGAGGATTTCCTGGCTGCGGTGGACCGCATACCCGAGGCAAGCGGGGTCGCGCTTGGCTTTGACAGGTTGGTGATGTTGGCGAGCGGGGCGACGGCGATCGATCAGGTGGTGTGGACGCCGCCGGCGGCGGCAGGAGAGACATGAGCAGTATCAGTTTCCAACCTATTACAACCTTGCGGGAACCGGCCGAACTGGCCGCGCAGGGACTTGTTTCGGTGGCCGATCTTCCTGAACTCGAAAAAGTGGCGGCGCGCTATGCGATCGCGGTGACGCCCGAAGTCGCGGCGCTGATCGATCCGGACGATCCTTTCGACCCGATCGCGCGGCAATATATCCCGAGCGCCGAGGAGCTGACGGCTCAAGCCAACGAGAGGCCCGATCCGATCGGCGACGACGCGCATTCGCCGGTATCAGGCATCGTGCATCGCTATCCGGACCGGGTTCTGTTCAAACTGGTCCATGTCTGCGCGGTCTATTGCCGGTTCTGCTTCCGGCGCGAGATGGTCGGGCCGGGCAAGGCAACCGCGCTGTCGGAGGGCGCTTATAAAAGCGCGCTGGCCTACATCCGCGCGCATTCGGAAATCTGGGAAGTGATTCTGACCGGCGGCGACCCGCTGATGTTGTCGCCACGTCGCCTTTCCGAGGTGATGGCCGATCTCGCACGGATCGATCACGTTAAGGTCATTCGCATTCACACGCGTGTGCCGGTTGCCGAACCCCAGCGCATCAATGACAAGATGGTCGCCGCCTTGAAGGTCAAGGGCGCAACGACCTGGGTGGCCGTGCACGCCAATCACGTCAGGGAGCTGACGCCAAATGCGCGCGCGGCTTGCGCGGCGATCATCGATGCCGGTATTCCCACGGTGAGCCAGTCGGTGCTGCTGCGGGGGGTCAACGACGACCCGGCGACGCTGGAGGCGCTGATGCGCGGCTTCGTCGAGTGCCGAATAAAGCCCTATTACCTGCATCACGGCGATCTTGCGCCGGGGACTTCGCATTTGCGAACGACGTTAGCGCGTGGCCAGGAGATCATGCGCGTACTGCGGGGCCGGGTATCCGGACTGTGCCAGCCGGATTTTGTGGTCGATATTCCCGGTGGCCATGGCAAATCGCCGGCCGGCCCGAATTACCTTTCTCCGGAAAAATCTTTTTCGGCAGATCGTGAACAAACCGCCGAAACCCGCTATCGTATTGTGGATTATTGCGGTGACGTCCATCTCTACCCCCCGGGGTCGTGACCGCTTTCGTAGGCGAGTTCCGGTGGGGGCAGGCAAGACGGAAGAAGCAGGATGCAAAAACTATTGGTGACGGCAACTCTCTTGATGTTGACGATTGGCCCAGCGGCTGTCGCGCAAACCGGCAATTCGTCACCGCGGAGGGAACCATTGCCCGCGCCCGTCGGTCACCGCCAGCCGCGGGCCGACCAGGTGCCGGAGGGCAAGGATAATCCCAGCGCCACAGAAGCCGAGAAACGCCAGGACGCGGAGCTCGACCGCAAGATCAAGAGCATTTGCCGCGGCTGCTGATGGACGGGGTCAGGAGTTGCGGGCGGCAAGCGCTACCCCGATCAGGGTCGCTCCGCCGAACAGCAGGTTGACGCCGACCAAAAGGCCGATCGCCCACATGGCCGATCCCGGCAGGCCCGTGATGATGATGGCTGCGATCAGCAAGTCCATCAGGCCTGCGATCAATATCCACGACCACCGCCCCGACAATTCGCGCCGATGCTCCAGCGCGTACATGATGGTGGCGACCCCCTCGGCGAGGAAATAGGCGCCGACGACGATAGTCAGGGTCAACGTTCCCTGCGCCGGCTGAGCCAGAAGGATCATGCCCGCAAGAACCGCAAGCGCTGCCGAAATCAACGACCACCAGAATCCCGGCATCGCCCGCGCCCAGAATGTCAGCACAAGCCCGGCGATACCGCTGATCAGGAACAACCAGCCCAACAGGATGGTGACGGCGAGACTGGCAATGGGCGGTACGATCATCGCGGCCAATCCCAAAATCGACAGCAGAATGCCCTCGATCAAAAATGCCTTCCAATGCGCGCGAACGGCGTCACGCATTTTCGTTTTTAGCTCGGCATTGTCGTGGGGAATCGTCATCGAAATCTCCCGTACCGGTTACACTCTTTCCAACCAGAATGACGCTCTTCTATGACGGCGTAAATATAGCGTGCCCAACGGTAGGTCAGCCCGGGCCTGACACGGACGAGAAGCCCGAAGCACTGGTGCGAATGCGGTCGCGGCCGAGAATATAGACCGCGGTTGTGACCACCAATAGCGCGAAACCGATGAGGATGGAGAGAAGTCCGATCGGAACAAGGACGAGCGCCATGTTGCGATCGGAGTTCAACAACCAGTGATGGATCGACGTCAGAACGAAAGCGAGGCCGGCAAAGCCGGCTCCGCCGCCCACGACGAGCAGCGCCCACATGCGCCGGAGCTGACTAAGCCGCTCGCGGGCGAGGGCGGTTCGCGGGGCGTGGTGACGGCCCACCCGCCGGATCAGGCGCGCGGCAAATGCGATCGAGGAGAACCCGATCAGAACGCTTGCCGAGCCCAGCAAGAGACGGGTGGTGTTCTCGATATCGGGATTTTTTTGCAAGGTAAGCAGCGGAAAATCGAAGGCTGCGTGAAGGCCGACCGGGCCAGCCAATACGAGAATCCAGTTGGTGATACGCGCCCAATCGCGGTTGTAGCGGTGGGCGCCGAGTGCCGCGCCGGATCGCGCGATCGCCAGATACGCACCGGCAATGATTCCAAGTGCGCCGTGAAACGGCACTGTGAGAACGCTGCGCAATGCGGCGAGCGATTGCCACATATCGACGTGCTGAACGAGGTAAGCGAGATTCTCGTAAGCTGCGAAGCCGAGACCCGCGGCGGCGCCATAGACCACTGTGTCCGTGGAATTGGTGAACGGCTTCCGCCAGGCCGACACCATCGCGATGACCAGGATCTTGACCGTTTCCTCCGGCAGCGCGACGCCGAAAAGCGAATGCAGCGCCTGCGCCGCCCAAGGGTTTTCGGGAGCGGTCAGAATGGACATGAAGGGGGTGCGTATCAGTCCCAGCAGCGAAATGCTGGCCGCACCGAGGAAAAAGGCGGTCCACACCTTGGCCGGCGGTCCCGGCCGCTCGTCGGCGGCAACCACGAGCCACAGGATGAGCAGCGCGGGCGCCACGGCCGCCGTTCCGATGACTGTCGGGAGGGATTCGAGAATAAGCATTTACGTGACGGCCTGTTCTAACATTTGGTCGCAATCACAATGGACGGATTTGTCGACGTTAGAACCAAAGGCTCACCAGCGCGTTCGGGTTTGTGTAGCGGCCATGAGGGCCACGCTCGTTGCGTCGGGTCGGCAATAAGCCATTTTTCAGCGTTCCCTATATTGAACTACGTGTGTTTCGACGCGCGGGTTTCCAGTGTTCCGACCTCCGAATTTTGCATCGTGGTGCGGCGCCCAGATCAAAGAAACACCAGCAACTTATTGATCCAGTGTGGCTTTGGGTCAGAAGTCCGCATGACCTGACTGTGGCGGCAAAGATGAGAGCCTCCGAACACCACCGGGTTCCATCGGCGATTATCGCTTTTAGCATCGGCTATTCAATAGCTTGTCCTTGCCGATGCAACCACGACAGGAAATCGGAGCGGCATTCCGACGAATCGCGATCAAAGAGCCAAATCAACGAGTTTCACCAGTTTCGGGGGAAGCAAGATCACATCATCGCCGGGGCCTTTGACGCCGTTGCATGACGGCCTCAGGCAGATGGCCGCCACCGCATGGTAGGCTGACACCAATAAAGAGGGAGCGCGCCGGTGATTTTATTCCGCGGGGCAGAAACGCATTCGAGGTCGGTTCTCAAGGCCATCAGTTGGCGAACCCTTGGAACGCTCGACACGTTTGCCATCAGTTGGTTCTTCACCGCGAGGGTCGAGATCGCGGGCTCGATTGCCGGCCTTGAGATCATCACCAAGATCGCGTGGTATTATCTCCACGAACGGGTTTGGGCAGCTATTCCCTGGGGGCGCCGCAGACTGGATTGATCTCAGTGGAAAGTGACGTCAAGAAAGAAGATCGCATCATGAATGCCCCCGAGTTCGATAGCGCCAAGCCTGATCCCCGCAAGCCCCCGACCTCCAAGCCCGATAACCCCAGCCCTCGGCGTCAGGAAAGCCGCACGCCGGCGATGGCAGGATTGGCGATTGCGGTGGTGCTCCTGGTGGTTGGACTGTGGCTGGCGCGCGAATTAAGGACTGCGAGCAAGATGCAGGACTGCCTGATGTCGGGGCGCACCAACTGCAACGTCATTGAGCCGCAGTGAATACGCCAGGAGTCTAAAATGAGTTTTGAGTTCGTCGACGTGAAACATAACGGGCGTGTCACGGTCGTTACCCTCAACCGTCCCACGGTGATGAACGCCCTGCACAAGCCGGCCCATTTTGAACTGCATGAAGTCTTCAATGCGTTTGCCGCCGATCCCGACCAATGGGTGGCGATCGTCACCGGCGCGGGCGACCGCGCGTTCTGCGCCGGCAACGACCTGAAATGGCAGGCCGCGGGCGGCGAGCGCGGCTGGAATTCGAGTGGCTTTGGTGGGCTGACGTTGCGGTTTGACTGTGACAAACCGATCATCGCCGCCGTCAATGGCGTGGCGATGGGCGGCGGCTTCGAGGTCGCGCTGGCTTGCGATCTCGTCATTGCATCGGAAAACGCGACCTTCGCGCTCCCCGAGCCGCGAGTCGGACTTGCGGCGCTCGCCGGCGGCCTGCAACGGTTGCCGCGCCAGATCGGTTCGAAACGAGCCATGGGCATGATCCTTACCGGCCGGCACGTTTCCGCGCGCGAAGGTTTTGAACTCGGCTTTGTCAATGAGGTGGTGCCCGTCGGCGGGGCGCTCAATGCGGCCAAGCGCTGGGCGGACCAGATCTGTCAGAACAGCCCGATGTCGATCCGCGCATCGAAGCAGGCGGTGCTCGAGGGATCGAATGTGCCGTTGCCGGAAGCGATGGTCGCGCAGCGGGAGTATCCGGCGGTGCGCGAGATGCTCGTCTCGGCCGACTATATCGAGGGTCCGAAAGCCTTCGCCGAGAAGCGGCCGCCGCGCTGGCAGGGAAAATAGCGCGCGTTCGTAAGACGCCGGGAGTTCAGTTTGCCAGCAATCGCCGGCAGGTCTCCACAAACACCTCCGCGCCCTTGACGATATCGGCGTCGTCGGTGTTCTCGTTCCAGTGGTGGCTGATGCCGCCGATCGAGGGCACAAACAGCATGCCTGCTGGCATGATCGATGCGAGAACCTGGGCGTCATGCCCGGCGCCGCTCGGCATGCGGACGGATTTTCCGCCTGCCCAGGCCGATGCGGCTTGCTCGATCGCGCGCTGAAACCGGTCGTCCATCATCGCGGGCTTGCCAGCGCGAATGCGTTTGACGTCGACGTCACATCGGTTTGCGGCGGCGACTTCCGCGGCGATCTTGCGCAGCAGCGCTTCGAGACGTTCGACGACTTCCGGGCTGTCGTCGCGGATCTGGAACAGCATTTCGCCGCCCCCCGGGATGATGCTGGGCGCGCCGGGGTCGAGGGTCATGCGGCCGGTGGTCCATACCGTTCGCGGTCCGCTGCTTGCGGGAAAACGATCATCGATGGCGACGCATAGCCTTGCGAGCGCAAGGCCGGCATCCCTTCGATCCTTCATCCGCGTCGTGCCGGCGTGATTTTGCTCGCCCGTAAAGGTGATTTGATATTGCCAGATGCCGACGATGGACGTGACGACGCCGATCTCTAGGGATGCGCTCTCGAGCGTCCGTCCCTGTTCGATATGGGCCTCGAGATATCCGATGTGCCGGCCGCGCTCGGCTATCGCGCGCCGGCGGTCCGCAAGACCAGCCGCTTGCAGCGCGGCGCGCATCGTGCGGCTATCGGTGCGGTCGTGCGCTGCGTCGATATCATGATCGGTGACATCGCCGACATACGACCGGCTGCCGAGAAAATGGCCGAAATGCCCTTCCTCGTCGCACCAGGCTGCGACTTCCACCGCGCCGCTGATATTGGGGTCGGGATTGATGACGCGCGCGGCTTCGAGCGCGTAGACGACGCCGAGCGGTCCATCGAGCCATCCAGCGAAATTCTGGCTCTCCAAATGCGATCCCGCGAGCAGTTTCGGTCCAGATTTCGTGCTGGTGCCGAGTACGTTGCCGATCCCGTCAATTTCGGCGGCAAGACCTGCTTGCGGCAACTTCTGTGCTAGCCATTCCAGCGAGCGCAAATGCGGTTCGGAAAAGGTCGGCCGATGAACGCCGGTCTTGTAGGTGCCGAAGGCACGGAGCGCGTTGAGATCGGCGAGGACCCGCGCGCCATCGGCCTTCAAATGACCACCAGCGAGGGACATCAATCGGCCGATTGCGAGTTGGCGCGGGCTTCGTAGGGTCCGCAGATCGGCGAGTCTCCAAAGGTCTCATAGGCATCGATGATTTCGCCGGCCATGATGACCCTGATCCGGCATTCCTGCATCGCCGTGCCAAGGCGCCAGTAGTAGTATTTTTGCCCATTGACGGTCTCCGAGGAAGTCGGCCAACCGAGCCGGGCCGTGACCGCACTCAGCGGCTGCCCCTTAAAATCGTTCCTCTCCTTGACGGTCGGCACCGCAATGTTCGGCATGGCGCCGCATCCTGCCAGTGTCAGCGCCGCCAGGATCACCAGATTGTTTGGTCGAAGAGCCATCGATGCCTGCCGCTTTACTGGCGCGAAAGCTCCCGCACAGCATTTTTGATTTCCTTGGTATCATTTAACGCTTTGCAGTTCTTGAGAAGTAGACCCACGTCTTTGTCTTTGTCGCGTTGCGCGTTTAGGGCACGCAACATCGTCGCTACTGAGCTTCGAGCGGCTTCTTCAAGTTCTAGTCTCTTTTCCGATTGCAATGGCTTCGCAATCGCCGATTCGATTTCCATGGTTGCCAGTTGGGCTTGAACGTAACTTTTTTTAGCTTCAGCGTTAGACGCCAGCGTTGAAAGACCACCATACATCAGCGAGCATTCGGAAAAGCGGCGCACTATCTTTTCGCGCAGTTCAACGCCGTCCTTGCTTTCGTCTATTGCGTTATTTACTGCCGAAGTAACATCCATCACGGCCCATTTGTTCTCGCCCTCGGGGAACTGCGCGTGAGCGAAGCGCGGCGAAATCAGAAAAAAACCGGCTAGCAACAAAGCAAAGACCGGCAGTAAGTGTTTCCTAGGACTGTCGAGCATCACTGGATTCCCAAATTTAGACGTAACGGAAGGCAGCCTGTCACCCGCGCGGGTATATTCAAGAAATTCTCTGGTGATCAAATCAAACTCGATCGGCATGGCGTTATGCCGGTGCTTGTTTGACTGCGGGTCGCCGTTTGAGAACATAAAACGTCGGAAGGCCTGATCAGATCGGGCATATAGCGCATCGCGAGCCATTACCAGAAACAGTACAAAAATAAAATAATTTCAATATGTTACTGGATTGCTCGGGGCTTCTGATTGTTCGGGGCTTCTGAAAGAGCTGGCGCTCCCTAGCGGAATGCCCCAATTTATTCAAATCAATAGGTTAGGGTAGGGTGGGACAGTAAATTGTTCCACCTGATCATTAGGTTTTTTGTTGGGCTTGCCCCACCTAGCGAGAGGGAGGTCCCGTGGGCTATGCGCGAAACAGCAAGCTTAGAGCTTTGTGAGCGCTGTCGAGGAAGCCTGCGCCCTTCTGCGTTATCCACGCGCGATTGATGCGCAAGCCCGCACGGTCGCGGACTTGCTGGATGTAGCCCAGCCTCACCGTGGCGGTCGCGGTCACCCAAGTCTTGGAGGTGCCGCGTCATCACCGTTTTGTAAACTCGCGCCTCCTCGGCATACTCCGTCACACCCCGCCCCTCGGCGCTGGCGACCCGCAGGAACGTCATAAAGTTCTGCAGGCTCATTGTAGGGCTTTCTTTAACAAACGGCTCCAAGGCCAAAAATAAGGCCTTTGCCGTCGATATACGGTCGTCGGACATAAGGGGCTTTTGATGAGGGCTTAAATTCATCGGATTGTGCGCTCAATTGTTTGCTCGGCGCTTTGTCCACCGCACGCTGTATTTGCAGACCTGAGAAGGCTTGCACTATTTGCCTCATGTGTTGCGTGTGATTTCACTAGGGTTTGGCCGCCCGGATGACTCGATGCAGGAGCGCCTTACCCTTCGGCGTTAAGAACGATTGATGCTTTCTCATGTCCATGGGGTCTGTTTTCTGCATTACTAAGCCTAAGCCCGGTTCGCGACTGCGAGTCTGCATTCCAATGTCTAGCAAGTGACGGGTCATGACTGTCTGCGGCACGCCGGCACGTTCGGCATAATCTGACACAGACAGTCCTTCGTTCATTGCGACCAGCAGAAACGTATAGGCGTGTTGTAGCGGCATAGTCGACCGCATCGATCGGAATGCATCCATCCACGCCATTACGTTCTTAACCGCCCGGGCGTCTTCGTCTCCCATTGTATTGCTCATGTGACGTGCGATTCCCCCATCGCCGCGCGTTCTTTGGATGGCCCTTCCTTGCCTTTCAAGCGTGGTTGGATCACAATCTCTTGTAATTCATTGTGGTCTCTCAGAGAATCGACATCCTCCGAGCGCAACGTTATCTTTCCGTCGACGTGGGTCGCCCGGGGCGGGCTCAGCGCAATGGCTGGCGTAGATATTGACAAGCTCGCGCGCGTTGCGGCTTTCGATCAGGTGCGAAGGCTTAGCGAAACCCGCGATCACCTCACTCGGAGTGAGTTGAAACCAGGCTTTCCGTTTCAGGGCGAGCGCATCCCCTTAATGAATCCGCAGCGCGGCATCTTCAAACCGCGGCAGATGCGTTTCCTTTTGTCGATCAAAACCGTTTTCCCAAAGCCAGGCGGCAAGATTTGGTACGACGACCAGCGCGAGGTGCATAACGCCGCTGCTTCTGGACGCCGCTCACATCGTTTCCGATAAGCACGAGCGGCTTGGGCAGCCTGCGGTCCCCAATGGCATTCCACTGACG
>Ga0210389_10002013_pt1 | contig 16250 bp, 10 predicted proteins | sample IncBWH28OmetaG_FD_160127 | JGI IMG/M metagenome (GOLD analysis project Ga0210389, IMG submission 160127) | Forest soil microbial communities from Barre Woods Harvard Forest LTER site, Petersham, Massachusetts, United States - Inc-BW-H-28-O ...
CCTCACTTGACGCCCGGCGTCGGCCTCGATACCTTCGGACCGTGTCACAGGCACCCTATGGTGTGATTTGGCGAGCTCTCTCAAAGGGACTCGCCGTCCCATTCCTCGGCGCAGGTGCATCTCTCTTGAGTCGAGGCGCAAGCGATCGTTTCAACGAAAGCGCTCCCACGTGTTTGCCGACGACGTCCGAGCTGACCCAAGTGTTAGCGGAGGAAGCGAGCTTTCCGCGGTCAACGAGCGGGGAATCAGCCGACTTGGCCAAGGTGAGCTCGTATTACGCCGACATAGCCGGTCGAGTCCGTCTTCGGGAACGCCTTCGCGAACTCGTAGGCAACGCGAATGCTGTAAGCAGCCTCCACACACTGCTAGCCTCGGTGGCCGCCCCATTACTGATCATATCGACAAATTACGACGATCAGATCGAACGAGCATTCCGGGCTGCGAATCGGCCGTACGATTTGGTCATCTATCCAGCTGACCGGCTGGATCTCTGTGGCGGATTATTGTGGTGGCGCTACGGAGCCGCATCCCCCGAAGAGGTATCGCCCAACCGTTTGGCGATTGATCTGAACAAGACGACCGTAATCTTCAAGATGCATGGCTCGCTCGCTCCCGACGCCTCCGGTGACAATTTCGTCATTACGGAAGAGGACTATGTTGAGTTCTTGTCACGCATGACCGACAACTCCGCATTCCCTCCCATATTCTTTGAACACTTCCGACGACGAAGCTTCCTCTTCTTAGGCTACAGCCTTCGTGACTGGAATTTCCGTGTCGTGCTACGCAATTTGAGTCGCCATCTCAGCGCAGCCAAGAAACCGGAGGATCTCCCGCCATCGTGGGCGATACAGCTTGAGCCGAGTGAGTTTGAACGACAGCTCTGGGCACGAAGAGGCGTCAGCATCTTCGACGCGGATCTGGCACATTTCGTCGGTCACCTTGAGGGTAGGCGTGACGGAACAGCGGGCAGTATTGCACCGGCCGTATAACGGCCTCGAGGCGTTCGATCGAAGTCGTCGACGCTACTTCTTTGGGCGCTCGACGGACGAGCGAATCATCCTGACAAATGTCTGCACGAGCCGATTGACAGTACTCTACGGCGCGAGCGGAGTCGGCAAGACCTCGATTCTTCAAGCGTCCATTTACCCGGAGTTGCTTCTTCGTGCCAATTCGTTGCCAGTTCTCTATCGAGAGTGGCAACGGCAAGATTTCGAAGAGAGCTTGCGGCTGGCTTGCGTCGCGGCATTTGTCCGCGCTGGCGGCGTCGCCGCGGAGCTCGTAAATCGGACGCACCTCGATGATGTAGTCGACGCCATGTGTAAGGGTACCGAACGCTCGGTCCACATTATCCTCGATCAATTTGACGAGTACCTTTCATATACCGAGTCGCGCAACGAACGGCTGGACTCGGATCTCTCCCGGATCATCAATCGGTTGAACCTCAATGCAACCGTCCTAATCTCGATTAGGGAAGAGTCTCTCGGTAAGTTAGATCGGTTCCATCACCGGATTCGAAACGTCCTGGCCAACACCCTGCGATTAGGTCCGCTTGACGGCACCGGGGCTCGAGAAGCGATAGAGCGACCACTCGACGTCTACAACGAGGGCGTCAGTAGCGACACTGATAGAGTGTCGATCGAACCGGCGCTCGTCGAACGTCTGTTGACGGATGCAGCCACATCGCGACAAACGCTGTATGACGACGCCGGAAGCCCCGTCTCCGGTGGGGCGCCTGCTCAAGCCATTGATCCGACGGTTCTGCAGCTGACGCTGAGCCGACTATGGGATCATTCGCGGACCCTTGGCCATCCGATGATCGCCCTGGCTGACTACGATCAGTTGGGAGGCGTTTCGCGGATCGCGGGCAGCTACGTAAAGGAAGTGGTGGCGGCGCTTTCGCGGAGTGAGCGCTTTCTGGTCGCGAAGGCCCTGCGATATCTCGTCGCACCATCGGGAACGAAATTTGCCTGCTCCGCAGCAGATCTGGCTGACCAGATCGGTGCCACCACCGAAGCGTCCATCGCTACACTAGACAAGTTGACCATCGGGAGTGGTCGGCTTCTTCGGAGACCTGACGCCGCCGCGCCGCCGCGCCGTATGTCGCCCAATGCCGGGAGGGTCCCCGACGAGACCGCCACATACGAATTGCTTCATGATGCTCTCGGACCACAGGCGGCGACGTGGTCGCGGGATGAATTGCAGGCGCACCGAAGGTATCGCCGCGCGGCTACGATCGGAATCATCGGAGCCTGCGTCGTCGCGCTGATGAGTTGTGGAGGTTATGGATATCGGCGGTGGTCGATATGGCGACGGACGGCAGCCGAGGCGATCACAGACTTCACGAATCAAGTAGAGGCCGCAGACCACAAGGCAAAAGTAAGGGAATTGATCAGTCGGACATCGGAGGACTCGTTTGTGTTAGCTCGGTATGCCCTCGAAGCTAACGGCACACTTCTACCCGGCGATGTGGCCGAAGCTCAAGACGTGACTCAAATGCTGAATCGGGCGGCCCAGGCGGTTCGCCCCCACGAGACCTTTCGCTTCCCGGCGCGCATAACGGGTCTCGCAGGAGGATGGAATCAGGGTCTACTAGCGATCACGGTCGAGGGTACCGGATTGTACACGTGGAGAACTAGTCAGGTTCGGCCGACTCTCTGCGCGGGAAGCGTTGCGTTCGGTGGGCCCGTGGTTCACGTATCCATAAGTGATACCGGAGCCCGCATTGGTGTTCTCTTTCGGCAAGGACTGGCCGCAGTGTACCCGCTTGATCAGACTAATCAGTGCGGGCATGCTTCCTGGTCGAGTGTCTCGGCAGGATCAGCCGCGAAGGGAGCAATGGTCTCTGCCCTTTCCGTAGTGGATGGGCCGTCAATAATTGCTGCGGGCTACAGCGACGGTAGAGTCGTCGTCTGGTCAGACAGAGCGTCTGCTCAAGCAGTTGCCGATCCAAATGGCGATCCAGTGACGGGCGTCTCAATAGCGAAGAGTGCGCGGATGATCGTTATTGCAAGGGCCAGCGGCATTGTCAAAGTTTGCGCCGATCGGGACGGTGCGTATCATTGCACGCAATTAGATAAGCCGTATTCGAGTCCTATCATTCAGATATCTGAGGGTGCGGGAGTTATAGCCGTGTCGTCTGGACGGCATGTGGATATTTGGCAGCAGAAGGACACAAACGGGACCAACGAGGTCGAATTTCATCTGACGTATTCGCAGTCATTGACGACCACATCGACCGGACTTGCGATGGCTCCCACTGGGGCGAGACTGTTGTTATCTGGAAATGATGGAAAGGTCCGGCTGTTACGCGGCTTAGACGCTTCCGAGATTTTAACGATAGCCGCTCATTCGGCCCCTATATCGCAATCGGCGCCTGTGGGAAGTGAGTGGATTGCATCTGCGGCGAACGACCAAGAAGTGAAGATCTGGAAGCTTCCATCCTATGTCCATAACGCCGAACTGACATCCCTGTGGGAGGATCGAGAAGTGCTGACAACGAGTCACGGATCGGTGTGCAGATGGAGGCTGGATACAGGGAGTCTCATCGAATGTAATCATCACAAGCCGGCGGCACTGTTTGCGGCTAATTATGCTCCAGAAGGTCTCCAGATTACCCTTCGGGACAGCGAGCGAATCTACTTCGGTAGGCCGGGGACTCCGAAACAGGATAAGGGGCCATCGGTGGCAAATCTGGACGCCGTAATGATACCTTCTGTGGGATGCGTAAAGGCTCACGCAAAAGGAACTCGACGACTGATCGGACTGTGGATCCCGAAGGACCGACGTCTGGCTACTTGGTCGACTCCGGTGGTCTCCGAGACTTGTGACTATTCATCGGCTCGGCATCTTGGGGTGTCGGCCGGTGATGATGCTGGACGAGGAAGCATTGTGTCCTGGCTCCGCGATGATGGTACGGTGAAGTCCGTTCCATTTGAGCAGCGCATTCGCAGTATCAAGCTGATGGCTGGTGAGTATGCCGTTGTTGGCACTGACGGAGGAAACGTTGCTCTCTTAGACGTGGCGGGCCATTTGGTCGGCCAGAGCAACGTCGATGGCAGCCCAATTCTCGCCGTATCAGCCACGAACGATGGAAATGAAATTGCATGCGGGTCATTTCGAGGCGAGGTTGCGGTGTTCGAGGTCAAAAAGAACGAACTGATCAGACGTTTCGGGTTTGCCCAGGACTGGCCGACGGCTTTCGTAGAAGTTGCGGCCAGCATCGTGACAGCTTCGGACGGTCCGCTGGTCCGGCTCTACGATCTAGATCGCTCTCGTTTGGCAAAGCAGTTGGCGGAAGAGTTGACCCGTTCAACTGTTATATCGGTCAACTAGCCCGGCCGCGTCTCCTTCCAATGGCAGGCGGCCGGGCCGAGCCTCACGATTGGGTCGGCTGTGCACCTTGATCACGATCTTCGACCGCCGCAGCGATTGCGGGCCGGAGGTTACTCAACGTCTTGAGTGCGTTGAACCAGAATGGAGCGCCGAGGCTCAGGAGGGCGGCGCTCGCCAAGACACCCAGGAAGACCCAGGGGGTCTCGTAGTGGAACGGCTTCCAGGGCTTCTGGACCAGTTCGAAGCCCGCGGCCGAGAGCTGATCGTTGATGTCCGTCGCTTCTCCGATCCACTGCTTGAAGGCGGGCCGCACGGCCTCGGTCAGGAGGACGTCGAACTGGCCGTTGAGCACCTGGGCCCGATTCGGATCGGGCACCGCGCCCTGAATCCAGGCTTTGACCTGGTCGCGCGATTGCAGCGGCTTTGGGGGCGGGGAGAGGACGTCGGCGTTCTTTTGGGCGAGCGAGGCGGCGACGTCGGCGAGGATCGTGGGCGTGGCGAGCACCGCTTCGCTCTGCGACACCAGGGCGCCGGCGGCGCCGGCCATCTTCGCCCGAAGGTCCGAATCGGCGTACAGGCGCGAGACGAGGCCGAAGGCGTCGAGGTGGAGGAGGAAGGCCGCCAGGACGGCGCCGATGATCGTGACGATGCGGGTCTGCATGGTGAAACGGTTCGCGACTCGGCTCATCGTCGCGTCGAACCAGGTTTCGATCTCTTCTTTCTTCTGTTTGAGCGCCACGGCGACCAGCTCGGTTTGTCCGAGGTACTTTTGCGCGTCCCCGAGCAGGGTGATGAGGTCGAGCTTCGAGATGGCGGGCGCCAGCCGGCGTCGCCACACGCCGTCCGCTATCAGCTTGTGATGAAGGATGCTGTCGACGAGCGGATCGGGGTTGTCGATCTTCACGACCTCGAACAGCTCCACGAGCCCGACCTTGAGCTGCGCTCCTCTCAGGTTGGCGACGAACGACACGATCTGGGTGGCGATCGTGATGAGCAGGCTCACCCCGAGCATCACCATCGCAACACCAAGAAGGACGTCGACATTGGTCAACATGGCGGCACCGTCGGGCTCCGTTCGTTGCAGGATTTGCGGTCCGTTCTCATCGCGTCGCTCTTCAGAGCGTGAATTTCAGGTTCGTTCGGCCTTCGAGGTAGGTCAGCAACGATGGCAAGGCCAAAGACCACCCGACCGTGTCGTCGGCGGTCGTCGCCAGGACATGGAGCCCGACGAGGACGCCGTCCTGCCTGGCGACGCAGGCGCCGCTGTCGCCGGCTTGAAACAGCCCCACTTGGGCTCGCGCCTTGATCAGGAAAGGCGCGTAGGTGTCTTTGTCGACGGGGATTCCCGTCTGATTGAGCTCGTCGAACGTGGCGAGAGGGGAGGAGACCCATCCGTAGAGTTGAAGACCAATGGTGTCGCCCCCGGTGCGCGACATCGCGAACAGATCGGCCTCGGTCGCGATGCGCGTGAATGCCGTCCAAGGGGGCCCCTGCAACTCGGGTGGGACGCCGTCGTCCAGACGGATGAGTCCCACGTCGACGCGCATCCCGTTGGCCTCGAAGTAGGTCGCCGCCGCGACGCCCGTCCCGATCCGGGCGCCGTTCAAAAAAACCGGGAGATCGTTGGCGCCCCACGGGTTGTTGTCTTGATCGTCGAACAGGACGTGTCCGGCCGTGAGGAGATAGCGCTTTCCGTTCGAGGCGCGCAGGAGAGGGCCGGCGGTCCCTTGATACCCGACGGCGGCCCCGTTCCGCACCTGGCAGGGCCCGAGCAGATTGCGGCGAAGCGTGCCGATCGGCTCCACATCGGTGGGGATCCGGTACGAACGACCTCGGTGCTCGATCTGGAACCACCTTGGGATCCGGTCCTTCTTGGAGACGCGGGTTCGCTTCGACCTCACGGTGAACTTGATGGCCACCCGCGCGACCTTTCCGTAGCCTGTCTTCCGGCGGTGTTTGTGTCCGACGCCAATCGCCAGGATGCCGGCCGAGCGCCCCTTGAGCGCAGCGGCCCGCGCGAGCGCCCGATCGATGACGGGGTCAGGGAGACGTTGATGCGGGTTCCTGCTCATGGCCCGCCTTGCTCACTCGGGGCGAAACAGCAGGACTGTTTTGATGGGAACGCCGCAGGCGGTGAGAGATTTGTCCTGGGCCGTCTTTCCGAGTGCGGCCGACGCGGCCATCATGTCCAACGGGAGGTCACGCGCGGTCGAAGGGCGAAGGTTGATGACGAGGATCCCGGCGGTCGCGCCGCAAACGGCCCAGTTAGCCGCGGCCCGTTGCTTCTTGACGTTCTTGCCGACCGCGCCCGCGAAGAGTGGTTCGAGCTTTTTGATCTCGTCCGCGCTGGGGGCCGGCTTGGACGCGGGGGCCAAAGTCGCGCCGTCGCCCGTCAGCGCGGGTGCACCGAAGCTCACCAGCTCGATGAGGATCGTCTCTCGCACCCGGTAAGCCACCACCGTGTAGGGCGGGTAGGGGACCAGCACCCAGTCGGATGGCTTCCATCCAGCGGGCGGCTTCTCGCCCGGTCTGAGGATCGGATATTCGGATGGCTCCGATCCAGCGGGCGGCTTCTCTCCCGGCTTGAGGATAGGGTAAAGACCCGGAAGCGCCTCGAGCGCATAGCGGACGCGCAACACCACCTGCGGCGGTGCGGGCGGTTGGGGAGCCGCCCCCTCGGGTGGTGCTGCCTGCTTCGCGAACGCGCTGGCTGCGGCGGTCAGGGCGCTCGCCGGCTCCAACGCGGTCTGTGCCGCGCCAATTCCGAGGTCGACCACCTTTTGGATGTTCGAGAGGATGAAGTTACCGATCGCCGTGTTGTCGACATTGAAGCCGATCTGTTCGGCCATCCAGCCGTTCTTGAGATTGAGCTTGAGCTTGCTTGCCCCGATGCCCGCGCTGACCTTGATCGCGTATTGCTGATCGAAGTCAGGCAGCATGACGACGTCGAACAGCTCCGAGATCGGGACCACGGTCGACCCCGAGGTCTCCTCGACGTCGGCGCTCGCGGAGGGCGTGCCGGACCCGCCGTCCGGGGCCTGTCCCGCGTCGGTCGGGGAGGCGCCACCATCCGGCGCGGCGGCCTGCTTGCTCAGGCCGGGCGGTTTGGCGGTCCGCCCTCTTCGCTGCATGACCAATCCCGGCGCTACCAACCCGACCCGCGGATCATTCGCCTTGAAGAACCGGAGCACCGGGGCCGGGAGGCCCGCGGGCAGGTCTATGTGGAGCAGCCGATCGCCCTGCAATGTTCCGGTGGTCAAGAAGTCTTCGCCCCCAACGGGGAAGGGCTCCTTCACCGCCAGGTAGGGACGCGGGAGGTAGTAGCGCGCCCCTTCCGTCGTGAAGTCGGTCGATGCCACATGTCTCACGCTCACGTCGGCGCAGGTGGCCGTGGCGAGGACCAGGGCCCCAAGGCCGAGCCGCTTAAGCTTCGCCATGGTCGGACCGTCGTCCAAAACGCGTGAGAGAAACAGTCGGCGTCATTGCGGCGCACTCCTCGGTTGTGAGGGTAATTGCTTCCGTCCGAGATCAAACGGCAACGTCGCAAAGGCCGCCGGTGCCTGTCAAGGCACAAAGCGCCCCGAACGGCAGGGCAAGGCCGATTCTTGGCGCGAAGAGTTCAGAAAGACGAAATAAGCAGATGTCGATGAAAGATTGGACTGAATGGTCGTTGTTCTCTGGGGCAGTTTGACCTGGCGGCCACGGTGTGAAGACGAACCGGCCGTTCACGGAGATGGTTCGGGCCGGGCGCTCCCCGCCGCCGGCCCGGAGTGAAGGACCTCATTCCGGAAAGATCTGGGGGTTCGTCCGTTGTTACTTCGCCTATCCCAGGAGGGCCGCCAATGCCGGAAATACGCGACACAACTGTTCTGATCTTTGGTGCGGGCGCCAGCAAGGCGAGCGGCACGCCCTTGACCAACGAGATCCTGTGGAAGGCCTTCTGCGACGCGGACGTGATCGAGGAGCTCAATAGGCACACCGACCGAGCCATCGACCTGGAGAAGGTTCACTATTGTCTCACAGAGCACTTCCACATCCCCGAGCTCGACCCGAGCAAGGATGACTTTCCGTCGCTGACGTTGCTGCTCAGCATTTTGGACCTGTCGATCAATCGCAACCGCCCGTTTCCAGCGTCGGAAAAGTATCCCAGCGGCCTCAGCAGGGAGGAGCTGGCGCACGCGAGAGCGTCCATCGAATACATCATCTTCGCCGTGCTGGACTACTACATCCAGCGACCGACCGGCCATGCGCAGCGGGATCTGATCTCCCATCCCGGCGTTGCGGACCGAGCCCAAGGGCCTCAGATCATCTCGCTGAACTACGACGTCATTGCCGACACCACACTCTGCCAACTGGCGCAGAATGCGTTGGGGGACCTCGGCCGAGTGGACTACAGCTGCGACGTTTGCACCAAGGCCTACACTGACGGTAAACCTTACGGAAAGCTTCTCAAGCTGCACGGGTCGCTGAACTGGCTCTTTTGTCCGGGGTGCCAGGCCCTTCAGGTCGGCATGTCGGCCAACGGGAAGAATATCGCCGACAGCTCGATGCTGAAGGCCCTGTACGACTACCGGCCGCTCGACGAACACTACCTGTGCAGCAAGGCGAGCTGCTCCGCCTGCCAATGCGAGTATTGCGACACGCCGCTGCGTCCCGTGATGATCACCCCGTCGTTCGTCAAGGACTACCATAACCCTCACATTCAACGAGTCTGGTACGAAGCCGAGCGACTGCTCCGCCGCTGTGGGCGCGCCTACGTGGTCGGGTACAGCTTGCCCGACGACGATCTGGAGGTCATTCACCTGTTGCGACGCGGCCTGGAAGGTTGCGAAAGCCACAACATCACCGTCGTCACCCAAGGCAACGACGAGGCCATGTATCGCCGCTACGTTTCGCTGTTCGGCCGCGACATCGATTGGCGCCCCGAGGGACTCGACGAGTGGATGACCAAAGTGGGACCTGGGCCGACCGCGGCGCCAACGCGAAAGGTCGCGCCCAGGTCCGTCCGACCGTTGACCTGCGACGCGGTACCCGACCCCGGCGCGTCGGCCCAGGGATGAGGCAAGTCCGGGTGATCATGCGGACCAGTTGAGACAGACGCGGAGCTATGGTATCCGCCTTCTAGGATGGGAGGGCCGAGGAGGCTGTACAGCTGGTACGCGGCGGCGTGGGCGACAATCGCCCTCTCGGTGCTCAAGGGCATTCGCCTGCCCAACCTGTACGCGACGACCCAGTTCTACTTCAACTACAGCGAGGGGTTCGTCAGGCGGGCGCTGGTCGGCGAGATCATCCACCTCGTCGACGCCCCGTTCACGTATCGGTACTGGTTCGTCTGCTTCATTAGCTTCGCCCTGCTGGCCCTGAACGTCTGGCTGCTGTGGCGGGTGGTGCAGGACCTGCTGAAACGAGACGATCCGGCGCTCTCCTGCTTCGCGCTTTGCTTCACCACCAGCCTGGCTCTGGTTTTCCTTTCGCACACCGTCGGCTATTTCGACCACCTGGGGCTGGCCATGGCCCTGATAACCATCCGGCTCCGTTCGGTGCGCGCGAAGCTGATCTTCCTGCTGCTGGGCGGTAGCGCCACCATCCTGAGCCACGAGGGCACCTTGGTGCTGTTCTTGCCCGTGGCCTACCTGTCCGTGCTGCTGGCCAGCGGAGAGCGAGGGTGGAACCGCGCCCGGGTGCTGCTACTGGCGATCGTCATTTTCCACGCCGGGCTGACCTTCGGCATGGGGACCTTCGCCCTGCTGTCGGCCACCGCGCCTGCCCGCCTGTTCGCGGCCATGTCCCGCAAGGCCGACGTTCCCCTGGACGAGGGCACCTTCACGTACTTGCTGAGCAAGAGAGCCGTCGTCGTCCAAGGGAGCGAGGTGAGGTCGGCCCTGGTGGCGAACATCGACTCCATCGTCATCGTCCTGCCCGCCCTGGCCACGTTCATCGCCTTCACGGCGCGCGCGCTCGGCCGGGCACCGTGGTACCTGGTCGTGGCAGCCGTGATGGCCTCGCTGTCACCCATCGCCATGCACCTCCTGGGCGTGGACATGCACCGCTGGGACACCATCGCCCTCACCACCAGTTTCCTGTCGGCGTATCTGTCCTACGATTGGCTACGCCGTACGAAAGGCGACGCCGCTGCGGCCTGGTGGGGTGACGGTGGCCTGCAGTACCTGCCCTTCCTGATCGCCATCATCGCGGTCAACGCCTCGTCGATGACCTTCCTCTTCGACGGCGAGCACGTGAAGCAGTTCCCGTTCTTCGAGCACCGCAAACATCTGGTGGAGCTCCTGCGCGCGCTGCGGCACCGCGGACCGTAGACAGCTACCAGTAGCCGATCGCGCCGTCGCCCTTCAGCTTGCGGTTGGCAGCGACAAAGACAGGGAGATCGAGCAGCAACCCGACGGTCGCCACAGGGAGAGACTTCAGCAGATCGATCCCGCGTTTGTGTTTGAGGCCGTGGAAGCGCCGCAAGAGCGTCCCGCGTGGCAACACCCACCAGCCGTGATTGCGGATCGAGTTGGTCATGAGGTTCTGGTACCACTGCGGATCCTGCTTCGCGCGGTTCAAGATGAGAACGCCGGCACCAGGACCGTGCGGATCGACGGCGTAGAGCAGGAAGTCCCAGGTCAGGTAGCAGTTCAGCGTCGAGCCGATCACGATGCGCAGCTCGTGCTGGAAGATCGAGCTCAACGAAGTGAGCGTCTCGTAGTAGTGGCTCGCGTTTTCGGCCCGGATGATCTTGGCTTCGTCGGCCGGAGAGCGGAAGCAATTGGTCACGATCATCGAGCTCAGGAACCCGTCCTCGACCGAAAGGCCTTCGGGCATCCAGATGGCACGGAGCGCCTCGGCCCGGGCGCAGAAGAACTGTCCCGAGATTCCGGGAGAGCCGGCGCCGGCCGCGCGCGATCCGGCCAGAGAGATCCGCTCGAGCAGCGTCTTGCGGGGCTTGCGGACGGCATCCTTGAGCGGCAGATCGACCGCGACGGCCGCCGCGGGATTGGAGAGCAAGGCCTCGACGGTGTTCGAGATGGTCTTCGTTTCGCCGAACTCGATGTCCGCATCGAGCATGATGATCAGCTCCGCCTCGGTTGCTGACAGCTCATGGACGTACCTGTTCCAGGCGTTGCTTTTCCCTGGCTTGGCCAGCTCGTGGACCGCCCAGGTGACATTCTGGAGTCCGCTGCCGTGAGTGCTCAGCGCGTTTCGAGCGCGCGCCGCCGTGTCGTCCGTGCACCCGTTGGGGACAATCACGATCTCCCACTTGATGTCCAGGCGATCGCCGACCGGCCCGTGGAACGCGCTCTGCTGGAACAGTGACTTCACCGTCGATTCGATCACGGCGGCCTCGTTCCAGGCCAGGATTCCGATCGAGATGATCACGATGAACAGTCAGATGCGCGTCGCCGCATACCGCTACTCCCCATACTCAAGTTCGAGCTGAAGCGCAACTCAGCCAGCCGAATCAGCTCCGCTCATCCGTTCGCCCGCTCGATCGACCTACCCTCCGGAGAGCGCGTCGTGTTATTTTCGCAGCGTGAGCAGCCTGAGGACATGGGTGCTGGCGAGTCTGGTCCTGACAGCTGGATGCGGCAGCGGCACGCGACAAGCCAGCGGCACGGGTGGCACGGGTGGCACGGGTGGCTCAAGTGGCACCGGTGGCGCCAAGGTTTCGGGCGCGGCGGGCCAGCCCGCTTTGCCGGACGCGGGCCAGCCCCCGATGGATACCGGGCAACCCCAAAGGGACAGCGGTCCGGTCACCTGCCCGACGAGCCCCCCCTACGACGAATCGGATCAGGCTCTGCTCGACGCCTGCACCCGACCCGTCGTGGTCGGCGTCGGCAACGGACTGCGCCGCATCGTCTCGTACGACGGACAGACCTGGCAGTACGACGTCTGGTTTCCGAACAGCGCCGCGGACCAGAACGAGAACTCTCACCGCGACGTGGCGATCGCCAACGGGCTGATCGTGATCGTGGGCGACTCTGGGATCCTGGTGAGCGCCGACGGTGGCGCCACCTACACCAACCCAAACACGCTTCCGATGCATGTTTCGACGGTCAGCTTTTTCAAGGGAGCCTTCTGGGTGATCTCCTCCGAGGGCACGTTCTCCTCTTCGGACGGCGTGACCTGGACGGAGTGGGACAACCCGGGCGAGTTCTCCGGCCGTGCGAGCGCGACCGACGGACAGCGGCTCGTGGCCATCAATTCGGTCAACAACAACTATCGGGTGTTCGACGGAAGCAACTGGACCACCCACACTCTCAGCTCCAGCTACGGCTCGCTCGGAACAATCGGATACGGGGGCGGCCTCTTCGTCATGTTGGGCGACAACTGTTGCGACACGGCGATGTACGCGGGGCTGCGCGCGGCCAGCAGCGACGGCGCTCAGACCTTCACGCTGGTGACCAACGCTTCGCCGGGCGCGGCCGACCTCCGTTTCGGAGATGCCGTCATCTGGACCGGCGCGGCCTTCTTCGCGCCCGCCGGCGAGTTCGACACGCACGGCTACGACTCGACCGACGGGCTCGTCTGGACCGCGCACCAGATGAGCAGCGCGATCGGCGCCGTGGCTCAATTTCAGGGGGCGATCGTCGGCTCCAAAGGGACCACGATCTATCGCTCGACCGATGAGACGAACTGGACTGCCACGCACACGGCCGTCGGCGACGCCCAGTGGGGCTTCAGCCGTTTCGCGACCGGCCACGTGCTGGCGCACTGATCCCCTCTCCGTGATCGCCGATGCCGGCCAGGCAAGAGCCGTGCACTCAGCCGGGCGGGGGTAGTAGACTCTTGCCGCGATGGGGGGGAAAAGTATGTTGGATCGGCGCAAGTTCCTGGCGACGGCGACCGCGCTCGGGACCAGTCTGGCCTCGCTGTCTCCGGGGGCCTCGGCGGGTCGATCTCGAAAGGCCCCCGTCGCGCGGCCCCGGTTCGGAATCAACCTGGCGGGGCCCTCTGACTTCGGGACGGAGCTGCCGTTTGTGGATGTGGCGCGGCTGGCGCGCGACTGGATCAGCCAGCGGGAGGGGGCCGGTTGGGCCGGCGGGCCGCCGTTGGCTCTCGACGCTGACGGGTGGGTGAAACGTCTCGAGCCGGGTTGCAGCGCGGACACGCTGGTGCTGACCGACATTGGGTCCCACGCTCCGCCAGGCATCTACACCGTTCTTTACAAGGGAACCGGCAAACTGGAGTTCGTCGGCTCTGATGCGCGGCCGGTGAAGACGGCTCCCGGGCGAATCGAGCTGCGGGTCCCGCCGACCAGCGGCTTCACGGTTCGTCTGGCGGAGACCGACCCCAACAACTACCTGCGCGAGCTGCGCATCATCCGGCCCGGGCACGAGCACAGCTACCGAGACAATCCCTGGGATCCTGCTTTTCTGGCCCGCTGGAACGGGGTGGCGGCCCTGCGTTTCACCTCCTTCCAAAACACCGGAGGATCGAAGCTGCAGCGATGGTCCGATCGGCCACGGGTCGAGAGCGCGACCTTCGCCACCATGGGTATCCCGGTCGAGCTGATGGTGGACCTGGCCAACCGATTGGGGGCTGATCCTTGGTTCAGCATGCCGCACCAGGCGGACGACGACTTCGTCCAGCAGTTTGCGAGCCTGGTTCAGCGTCACTTGGACCCCGCGCGCTCGATCTGGTTGGAGTACTCGAACGAGGTCTGGAACGAGATCTTCGACGAGCATCACTATGCGGCGGAGCAGGGCAAGAGGCTGGGGCTGGCGCTGCGGCCCTGGGAGGCGGCGAACGCATACACGGCGTTGCGTTCGAGCGAGATCTTTCGAATCTGGGAGAAGGTGTTCGGAGGAAGCCAACGCCTCGTGCGCGTGCTTCCGTCTCAGGCCGCAAATAGCGGCGTTTCTGAGCAGATCGCCGCCTTTCGGGGCGCCGGTGATCGCGCCGACGCCCTGGCGATTGCGCCGTACGTTCATCTGATGGTGGGTCCTCATTCGAAGCCAACCGCCAGCGAGGTCGCCGGTTGGAACCTGAACACGCTGTTCGACCACCTCGAGAAGACCGCTCTGGCGGAGACCGTGAGCTGGATCCGCGCCAACAAGGCCGTCGCCGATCGATACGGTCTTCGTCTGGTCGCCTACGAGGGGGGCCAGCATCTGGCGGCCTACGAGGGGGCCGAGAACAACGAAGCGCTGAGCCGTCTATTCCTGGAAGCAAACGCCCATCCCCGAATGGGCGAGCTCTACCGAAGCTACTATCGTGCCTGGGCGGAAGCGGGCGGTGACGTCTTCTTTCACTTCGACTCGGTGAGCCGCTGGGGCAAATTTGGAAGCTGGGGGCTGCTCCAGTACCACGACGATTCGCCGAAGACGTCCCCGAAGTACGTGGCCAGCATCGAATGGGCCCGATCGCTGGGCCAACCGATGAAGATCCCCGCCTGATGAACGGAGCGGAGACACCCGTCGCTGCTGCTCTCGATCGGCGGTCCCCGAGTCTGGCGGTTTTCATCGAGCAGGTCGTCACACGGCCTTGGTGGCTGCCCGTTTGCGCCACGCTGGGGACGATCGTCCGCTGGGGGCTGGTCGCCAAGGTCGGCGGCGCCATGGCTTTCTACGACGAAGGCGACTACGACCGAATCGGACAGTCTCTCGCTCACGGACAGGGATTCGTCAACGCCGGCACGATCACCGCGTTCCATCCCCCCGGCGAGCCATTTTATCTCGCCGCCGTGTACGCGCTGTTCGGCCACCGGATTGTGCTCGCCGAGGCCTTGCAGGCTTTGATGCTGGCGGTCGTTCCGTTTGCCGTCGCTCGATTTGGCCGGCGACATGGTCTCAGCCAGGCCTGGGCCAACGGAGCGGGCGCGATCGCGGCCTTTCACCCGGGCTTGGCGTATGCCAGCGCGACGCTCTACCCCGCCGCGCTCACGGCGACAGCCCTGACCTTGGGTCTCATGTGGTCCGGGGAGGCGATCGCCGCGGGGAAGGCGCGATTCCAGAGCTTCCTCGGCGGGCTCTTCCTGGGGATCGCCGGCGCGGCGACCACCACCTTCGTGCCCCTGGGCGCTCTGGCTGCAGCCATCGTGCTCAAGGCGCGGACGACCAAGGCGTGGCGGACGGCGCTGGTCCTCGCGGCGGCCGCCCTCACCCCCGCCCTCGCCTGGATCGTGCGGAACGAAATTGCCCTTGGCGCACCGGTCATCGCCACCAATGGATCCTGTAACCTGGCGCTGGGCGCAAGCGACCAGTCGACCCCGCGCAGCGGCAACTGGGTGGAGTTGACTCTTCCTTCCAACGTCGGCCCGACCGAAATCGAGCGGGACCACGCCTTCCGCGGCCTCGCGCTCGACTGGATTCGCGTCCATCCAGCTCGATACGCCATGCTGGTGGGGGGCCGCGCGCTGGCGACGTTCGACTCGGTCGGCAAGCCCAAGACCCGGGGTGTGCACGACTCGCTGGCGGCAAAGGCCGTCGGGTACCTCATGCTCCCCTGGATCTTGCTGTCGCTGGTGGGGCTGGTGCTCGATCGCAAGAAGCCGACCACCTGGTTGGTGGCGGCAGCGATCGGTTGTGTGGTCTTGAGCAGCGCCCTGACCATCACCAAACCGCGATTTCGCTTCCCCTGCGATCCGATGCTGGCGGTGTTCGCCATGGTGGCATGCCGGCGCGTCTGGATCGCCCGGTCGTCACCTGCTCGACCGGGCGCTCAGGTCGCCTGACGGGAACCGGGCGCGATCTTTCGGGCGTCCGATTGTGCCCGAGCGCCGTAGATCGGGCGATGGCCCGAAGACATCTCGCCCCAGCGGCGTCCCTGCGCCCGCCGTCCAAGAACAAGAACAGGCGCTCGCGAGGGATCAAGCGCGATGCACCTGCCTCTGCGGCCCGAGGCAATGGAACGGAGTGGAGTGACCTCGAGCAGGCCTTCTTCGCGTCCGCACCCCCGGATGAGCCCGAGACCGTGGC
>Ga0210389_10002019_pt1 | contig 16234 bp, 14 predicted proteins | sample IncBWH28OmetaG_FD_160127 | JGI IMG/M metagenome (GOLD analysis project Ga0210389, IMG submission 160127) | Forest soil microbial communities from Barre Woods Harvard Forest LTER site, Petersham, Massachusetts, United States - Inc-BW-H-28-O ...
TCCCTTTCGATTCGCAGCAGCGCACTTGTGTCGCCCTGGCTGCGTGTAACGTGAGCCATGGCTTCGAGGACCGCGGAGACCTCAGCGAACCGGGATTGCTGCTTGAGGAGATTTACCGCCGCCCACCCCAGGCGCACGCGGGTATCAGTACCTGCTCGCAGCGCTCTTTCGAATTCGCGGACCGCATCGGCAGTGAAGCTCGGAACGCTTGCCGGGAGGGTGCCCTTTGTGAAGATTACGGAAGCCCGGCCACCAGGCGCGACATACTCGCGATCTTCCTCCTTCACGCCTGCAAGGAGGAACAGTGTCCTGTGGCTGGCGCACCAGTCCTGAAAGGCCGCTTCGTCGTCGAGTGTTCTGCCCGAGTAAGCAAGATCAATGACATTGCGGACATCGCCTGCAATTCCCGCGCGGCTGCGTTCTTGCAAATTGAGGCGATAAACGGCCTCAAAATCGCCGGCGCAATCGCCGGCAAATCGAAGCGCAAGTGCTGGAACCGCATCGGCGACGCCGGGTTGGTCAGCGATCCTTTTGCGCAGGTCTTCGACAAGCGGCTCAACCAACGTTGTCTGACGTACGGGCTCTATCGGTCGCAGCAGCCAGCGTTTGACTTCCCTGAAGGCTCGCAGCACATCGATGGAAGCGTCGAAAAAGCGGTCCCTGCGAAACAGCTCCGGGAATTTGCATTCGTTGATCAGCACGTAGCCGAGATGGGTCTGAAACTTCTTCGGCTTTTCGAGGAATACTGGCTCCCAGGTCGTTCGGTTCCAGACCTTCGGGACCGAGTGCGGCGAGAGCAGCACCAATGCCGCTTCGGCGGAAAGCGCACGCTCGGTGGCCTCAATTAGATCGAGCTCCGGACCGACGATCGCTTCACCGCAGGAGACGGCAAAGGGCAGGTTTTTCTCGAGGTAGCCGGCCAAATTGCGCGCAAAAACGTGGTCAGCACGGGCGTAACACAAAACAACGGAGTCCATCTCAAGGGGGGTAAGTCAATAGTATAGTCGCGGGTCGAGCATGAGAGTGCGACTGCCATCCATGGGCAGATTGGCGCGCATTTCGCCAGAGTGAATACCAGCGGAGGACCTCGCCGCGGGAACGGCTGATCCTTCGCGAGACTGCGCCAGCATGACCTCGCGTTTGGTCATCATGCGCTGCATCCATTTATCCATTTCACCAACGGGCCGAACGGACCAGTACCGCTGGAGTCCTCGCTGTTTTTACTCAGGGGACCGCCGGTTTGGCTCGAAGATGCGCATAGAAGGCGAGGTCGGCGCCGGTCAGCATTTTTGTGACAAAGATAATCTGCCCGGTGTGCTGCGAGAAATGCTCGACGACATGGAAAACGACTTCCACCCCTGAGACCCGATAGCCTTGAATCTCATAAGTTCCGGTGAGCTGTTCGGGGGTCAATGCACGGATAACGAGTGCGGCAGCATCCACGGTCTCGCATAAACGAGCCGCCAGGTCCGCTTTGTTGATTCCGCCTCGCGCATTGAATTCGGCATCTCGATCGCGGCGGTCGGGGCTTCCGCCGAGTGACGCGATAATCCACTGGCGCACATTCCCCGCCAGATGCAGCACAAGATTTCCGGCCGCATTCTCGTTGGCGCCGCCGCGCATCCAGATCTGTTCGTCGGTCAATTTGCCAAGGCAGATCTCGATGCGGTCGCAATACTCCGCAAGCTTCGCAGTCGCGACCTCGAGGAAGAGTGATTCGATGCTCATAGATACAATCTTGACTTATGGCAAAACTTGGATTCCTGGGGCTGGGCCTCATGGGCGGCCCGATGGCGCGCAATCTTCTCAAGGCCGGGCACGACGTCGCGCTCTGGTCGAACAGCGGCTCGAAGGCAAAAGAAATCGCGGCCGGGGCGGGAGGCAAGGCCTGCTCGACACCCGCCGAAGTGGCGCAGCACGCCGAGTGCGTTTTCATTTGCGTCGGCGATTCCACCATGTCGGAGAACGTGATCCTGGGTCCCAAAGGGCTCAAGGAGGGTGCGAAGAAAGGGTCGGTGATTGTCGATGCCAGCACCGTCAGTCCCTCTTCCTCCCGCCGCGTTCACGAAGAACTGGCCAAAGCGGGAATCGATTTTCTTGGAGCTCCTTGCACGGGTTCGACACCCGGCGCAATCAACGGCACACTCACCTTTATGATCGGCGGTGACCAAAAGGTCTTCGAGCGTGTGCGGCCGTGGCTCGAGGTGATGGGAAAGAAACTCTACTACTGTGGCGGGCCGGGCATGGGCCTGCACGCCAAGCTGACGCAGAACCTTGTTCTCTCGAATCTCCTGCAGGCCTTCAACGAGGGAATTGTGCTCAGTACCAAGGCGGGCATCGAGCCCTCGTTGATGCTGGACATTCTCTCCAATAGCGCCGCAAAGTCCGGCCTGATCGACTACAAGGCGCCGTTTGTGTTCCGGCGGGACTTCACCACAAACTTTTCCGTAAAGTGGATGCACAAGGACATGGGGCTCATGCTGGAGTCGGCCCAGGAGCTGGATGTGCCCCTTTTTCTGACCAGCGTGAGCCGGCAACTGTTTCAGGCAGCTATCACCGGAGGGCACGGGGATGAGGATATCTGCGCTACTATCAAGGTGTTAGAGGGAATGACGGGCCTCGAAGTCAAAGGTTAATGTGAAGAATGGAACAAATCCAAATTTTGTATACAAAAAATGGTTGCTTCCAAAAACGATCTATTCTAATATTGGAATCAAGCCGGGGAGGAAAGTAACTCCCACCAAAGCGAGACTAACCTCTAAACTGAAAGACCCCTGAAGCAACCTCCCCGGCGCCCGCAAGGGTTTGCTTCATAAAAAAGGGATCTTCCAGAGAGTGCCTTCCTCCACCCGGAATCTGTATCAACCCGTGATATGATCGAATTGCCTCCCAGCACAGACAATTAGTGCATGATCACCGTTCTCGGTTCTACCGGCTCGATCGGTACCAACACGTTGGATGTTGTTCGGCAGAATTCGGATCGGTTCCATGTGTTCGCGCTGGCTGCCGGTCGCAATCTTCCGCTTCTCTTAAAGCAGATTCGCGAATTTAAACCGCAAGTTATTGTTTTGCCTGATTCTAATGGCGTGGACGGTCTACGCTCTCTGCTTGCCGATGCGGGTATCCCGGTTCCGGAATTGTTGAATGGGCCCGAGGCCCTTATCAGCATCGCGACGGCATCTGAGGTCGATACCGTCATGTCGTCTATCGTCGGAGTGGCTGGCCTGCCGGCGACTTTCGAGGCCGTATGCGCGCGCAAGCGCGTCGGCCTTGCTAATAAAGAGGTACTGGTTTCGGGCGGGAAGCTGGTCATGGACGCGGCTCGCCACCATGGGACCGAAATTATCCCGGTAGATTCCGAGCACAACGGCGCTCACCAGTGTCTTCGAGCCGGGCAGCGCGCCGAAGCGACGAAGTTGATCCTGACTGCCTCCGGGGGTCCGTTCCGGAATACACCCAAAGAGGCGCTGGAATGGATGACCCCTTCCGACGCCCTGAAGCATCCTACATGGAAGATGGGGAACCGCATCACCATCGATTCCGCAACCCTGATGAACAAGGGGTTCGAGGTGATCGAGGCGTGCTGGCTCTTCGATTTTTCGCCGGATGACGTTCAGGTGGTTGTGCATCCACAGTCGACGGTTCACGCGATGGTTGAATACAACGATGGCAGCGTCGTGGCGCAGATTTCCGCCACCGACATGCGGATGCCGATCCAATACGCGCTCACGTGGCCTGAACGTGCCCAGGCACCTGTACCAAAGATCGACTGGACTGAAGCCCGGAAGTGGGAATTCCATCCACCGGACTATGAAAAATTTCCCCTTCTCGGTCTGGCTTACCAGGCGCAGCGGGACGGCGGATCTGCCACATGCGTACTGAACGCCGCCGACGAAATCGCCGTCGAGGCGTTTCTGCACGGCCGGATCGGTTTTACCCAGATCGCTCGCGTAGTTGAAGATACGCTGCAACGGATACCCGATCGGCAACCGTCCACAATTAATGACATACTGGCTATTGATGCTTCGGCGCGGCGGGTGGCCCTCGACGTGATCGAGGCGGCTCGAGCGACGTTTGCTCCGGGCGGGACGCCCGTGAAAGTATAGAAAAAGACCATGGTCCCCTCTTTCCTCCTGAATATCTGGTGGCTGCTCGTACTCGTTGGAGTCATGATTCTGGTCCACGAGCTCGGGCATTTCTGGGCGGCGCGCGCATTCGATGTGAAGGTCGAAGTGTTCAGCTTTGGCTTTGGACCGCGGCTCTTCGGCTTCCGGCGGGGCGAGACTGACTACCGTTTCTCGCTTTTGCTTTTTGGCGGCTATGTCAAGATGGCTGGCGAACAGCCGGGCGAGAACTTCACTGGATCGCCGCTGGCAAGAGCCGCTGGAAACGACGAACCGAGCGGCCCTTCCGAAGAACTGAGAAACGATCCCCGAGCCATGTTCAACAAGCCGCGCTGGCAGCGGCTGATCATTCTGGCGGCAGGGCCGTTTATGAACGTGGTGCTGGCGATCGCCGTTCTGACCGGCCTGTTCATGTTTTCGGGTTACGAGAAGGTTTTGAATGAAGGCGGGGCGGTGATTGGCCACATCACACCGGATTCGCCTGCTGCGAAGGCAGGTATTCAGGTGGGTGACAAGATCGTTCGCCTGGACGGCAAGGAAAATCCGGATTGGGAAGCGATTGTCACGAAGGAGATCGAGAGCGCCGACCGGCCGATGACTGTGACCATCGAGCGGGCAGGCCGCCGGTTCCCGCTCAGCGTGACACCCGTCCTCGATCCAAGGGAAGGCGTCGGATCAGCCGGTTGGGATGGGCAAAACCAGATCGAAGTGATTTCATTGACGCCCGGATCTCCCGCCGCCAAAGCGGGTCTGCAAAAAGGCGATCTGCTGGTACAGATCAACAACACGCCCATCCGCTGGCGCGATACCTTGCAGGATACGATTCGCAAGAGCGATGGGAAGCCGGTCACGATCGAATACGTTCGCAACGGTGCTCACCAAAGCGTCACCATCCAGCCGGTGTACAGCAATCCGGATGGGACTTCCCGCTGGATGATCGGCGTGCTGACCGACATGAAGCTGAACATCCAGAAGACACGGCTCTCATTGCCGGATGCTCTGCACCAATCGCTGGTCGAAAACGGCAAGAATGCAAGCCTGATTTTCGAGTTCCTGCGCGGGATCGTGGAACGGCGGATGTCGGCCAAAAACATCTCCGGCCCCATCGGCATCGCTCACTATGCTACAGAAGCGGCGCAGGAAGGCGCAGGCCCGTTTCTGATGCTGATGAGCGTGGTCAGCCTGAATCTGGCGATCATCAACCTGTTGCCCATCCCCATTCTCGATGGTGGCGGGATTCTCACCTTGCTGATCGAGACCGTGATGGGCCGCGACCTGAGCATGAACGTGAAAGAGGCGATGTTGAAGGTTGGGTTCGTTTTTCTGATGATGCTGATGGTGTTTGTGATCTATAACGACATTGCCAAGCGTTTCACCCCAGGACTCGCCATCCCGTCCGCCCATTCACTGATGCAAAAACGTTGAACCGCCAGGCGTTCGAGGTACATCTGGTAATCTGACACAAGCAAAAGCCCATGGAGTCTTCGTGTGTCCGACAGACCGAAATACCGGGAACTTCAAAGCTGTTCGCAGATCTGATTTACCAATACGATCGCGTCAGTGACCTTTTCCCGTTCCGGCCGAACGACTCCGACGCCCTGAAGAAAGCGGCGCAATTCGATTTTCCCGATGATCGCCGCGCAGCCCTGGTCGAGGCACTCAGGCCACTGAATGAGGGCAATCCTTCGCTCGAAGTGCTCGCCAAGCCTGGCACCGTCGCCGTCGTAACAGGCCAGCAGGTCGGTCTGTTCACAGGGCCTGCCTACACTGTCTATAAAGCGCTGACCGCAATTCGCGTCGCACGGGATTTGTCGCATCGTGGCATTCCGGCCGTTCCAGTCTTCTGGCTGGCCACACAGGATCATGATTTCGCCGAGGTCGATCATGCCTGGGTTTTCGGGCCGGACCACCAACCGGTGAAGATCCGAATAGACGAACCCATGGCGAACGGGTCGCATCCGGTTGGCGATCTGGTAATAAGGGATTTCCCGATCGGCCAGCTTCGGACGGCTCTTGCGGGCCTGCCTTTCGCGGATGATGCGCTCGCGATCGTGGAGCGCTCCTACCGGCCGGGCGTCACTATGGGCGCCGCGTTTGGGGCGCTGTTGAAAGAAGTGCTGGGTGCGTACGGATTGCTTCTTATCGATCCGATGGAGGCGCGGCTGTGCGATCTCGCCGCTCCATTGATGCGCCAGGCTGTTGAGCGCATGCCGGAACTTGTGGATGCAGTCATAGCGCGCTCGAAGCAGCTTGTCGACCGCGGTTATCACGCCCAGGTGCTGGTGGAGAAAAGTACTTCGCTGGTGTTTTTGATGCAGGACGGCCGCCGTATCGCGATGCGCAGAACGAACGGCGACTTCACTGCCGGACAGCAGAAATTCACGACCCAGGAACTCGCTTCGCGCGGCGCCGACCTTTCGCCGAATGCCCTGCTGCGGCCGCTTGTTCAGGATTATCTTCTCCCCACAGCGGCTGTCATTGCGGGGCCTGCCGAACTGGCGTATTTCGCTCAGTCACAGGTGCTCTATCAGGCCATGCTTGGCCGGCAGCCTGCGGCGTTGCCTCGCGCATTCTTCACCATCCTCGACGAACGCAGCCACAAGAAGATGGTTCGCTATCAGTTGAACCCGACCGATCTCTTCGGCGGCGAGCAGGCGTTGCACGATATGATCGCGGCGCGGCTGACTCCTGCAACATTGCGCCGGCGTCTGGACGGTACCAAGGCGGCATTTTCAGCCGCTCTGGATGGGCTCGACGGCGACCTGCGCAGCTTCGATGTCACACTGGCCGGGGCGCTGGAGACCAGCCGGCGAAAAATCGAATATCAGGTTGGAAAGATAGCCCGCAAGACAGCCAACCAGATCATGGCTCGGGATGAGCAGGCCGTGCGGGATTCCCGCTCGCTGCATGGACTCGTTTTCCCCGAGAGACATTTGCAGGAGAGGCTTTACTCAATCGTTCCGTTCATCGCCAAGTTCGGACCCGGGATTATCGACGAGATTCACTCCGCCGTCCGGATCGAATGCCCCGATCACCAGTTTTTGGTGGTCTGATACTTCGCTCCTCCGTCCAGGGTACAATCCCATTTGGGGCGCACGTGCGAAGTGGGTGACGGCCTTTCATTTTTGATCCAACACTCAAGAATGAGGGAGTCGGCTCAAGAAGCGTCTGTGCGCTAGTCCCTGCCGGGTAAAACCGGTGGATGACTCCTGATGGCGTTCGGTTGATTCCCACCCTTTACAAAAGGGGGTCAAAAGCGGGTCGAAGCAGCCAAGCGGGTGCGCTCCAAAATCTTAACCTCCGTTTTCCCAGCGTTTTCCGGGTTCACCGGTCAGCTGCCGTCTGGGAAACCACCCCGGTGCAGGATCATCGGATAGTGCGGAAGCGTTTCGGGTTTGGGAACCGAGGCTCGCCAATTATCCGGGTAAGGTTTCAATCCTGCGACCAGCCCCGGCGAGAGAGATTCAATCCGGCTTCGCAGATCTCTCAGACACGGCCCAAACGCGGCTTGCCAGCGTTTTTCAATTTCCCGCACCAGCCGGCAATAAGTGTTGCGAGCCGCCTGCCCTTCTTTATCAGTCAAACCGAGTACTTTCATGCGAGACCCTACGGTCGCCGATTGAACGACGGCAAGGCCGCCCGCCTGAAGGCGCTTTACGCCCATCGCAATGGCTTCCCCGGATACGTCTGACAGACGGGGGAGATCGCTGAGACGGGTTTCCTCTTCCGCCAGACGCAGGATATTCGCACTGATTGCAAGCGACAGATGAGACTCTTTCTCGTATTCGGTGGCGAAAGCCAGCAGCGTTTTCGAGAGGAGCGCTGGCAAGGGATAAACGTCGACGGGAGCACTTGAGCCCTGGCTCTGAACGCGGCTGAACATATCGAATCCAGGAATCGGAAGGCTGTCGGGGAGGCCCGGGTCGAACTGCTGCACCAGCGTTCGCAGCGACTGGCGAAGGCCATCGATCGTGACCTGGCCAAAACGCTCCTCTCAGCGTTGCTCGATCGTTGCGGTCAAAGGCCGCCACACCTGTAGCGCTTTACGGCCTCCCGGGGTGGGCCGGATCATCCAGTCAGACGCTGAACCCCTGCAGAGAGCCAAATAGCCCCACCATTTGCTCAGGCGCGTCAGCCAATCCTTCAGTTCCTTGCTTGTCAACCCGGCTTGCCGCTGGAACTCGCCTGCCGCGATCCCGTCGTCCGGAACAAACCGCAGGAATTTAGTATCCCGCGTCGGGTCTAATCCCTCCGCCTTCAGGCGGAAAGCTTTCAGCAGGTATTACCTTTCCTTTGAGGTACACGTGGCGCAGACTCTCAGTCTGCCGTCCCCGCACTCTTGCGGGGACTCGTGGACGGGTGAGGCCGGTCGGGACGCGGCAGGCAGAGTGCCTGCGCCACGCGCCTTCAGGCGACTTTCAGTCGCAGCCCATCCCACCGGCTTTTGAGCCGGTGGCTGTTTAGTCCACATTGTCATGGATACCAGCCACGGAGCAGAACCTGAGGCGGCCGTCGAGCCGTGATTCGTGGTGCGGTGGGGAGTTTGATGTTCGAACTCGTTGTCGAACTCAATCGCGAACGCCACCAGAGCCTGAGAAAGCAGAGCTGACAACGGCAGACGGTCAGCCATGCTTAGAGTGTAAAGCTGTGGGATGTGGGCGAACTCGCGAGAATAGCGATCGAGCCTAACCGGCCGGTTGATCTTCGGCGGACAAAATTCTTACACTGCTGGCGGCAATCTTGCCGTTGCGGTCCATACCGAGTTCGTAGGCCACCTTGGCGCCGGGTACGAGATCTGTCGCCTGGCCCTGGTGCAGCCGCGAAATATGAAAGAAGATGTCTTTGCCGCCACCGTCGGGCCGAAGAAAACCGAATCCCTTTTCCTCGAAGTAAGTCATTACCGAGCCCGTCTGGGCCTCGGTTGCAACCTCTTCCTGGGAATCGCCCGAAGGTGCGGCAATGCTCTGGGGACGGCCGCTCTTGTCACCAACGCCCTGTTTCAGCAGAGCCATATCCTCGTCAGTGAGCTCACCGGCGGGCTGGCTCACTTCCGAGGGCATCTTCAGATTCGGATTTTTCTTCTGAGATTCTTCGAAGAGGCGTTTCTGTCTGGCGTTCAAACGGCGAATTCCTCTTGATCAGGCTTGGGTGGAAGCAGTAGCTGCTTTCGGCTTGCGCGCCCGCGATGCGCGCTTTTCGGCGGGCGGCTGACGATCGCTCTTTTTCAGCGAAGCGACAACCATGGTGGTGACAAACTTCTTCTCGCCGTGGTCGTCAAATTTGATTACTATACGCTCATCGGAGCTGGAAAGGACGGTACCAAGGCCGAATTTGAGGTGCTCGACCTGGGCTCCTTGACTATAAGTTGCCATATTGGTGTAGGATCACTCCTCGTGTGTCTTTAATGCCGGGTGGGAGGAAAGCGCGCAAATTACACCTTCATAATAGCATACAGAATTCAGCCCTTAATGAACACCCCTCCGGAGGCCACCGCAACGGCATAAATATGGCGCATGATCGGATCCATACCTGGTTGACGGCGGAGGGCGTTGCGTTCCGCGAGGTTCATCATGAACCGACGCGCACCTCCGAAGAATCCGCGCGTGCGCGCGGCGAGGAATTGCGCGTTGGCGGTAAGGCACTTCTCATCAAAGTAGACGATAACTTCCGGCTCTTCGTCCTCAGCGCCGATCGAAAGCTCGACTCCGCGGCAATCAAGCAGCACTTTGGAGCGAAGAAGACACGTTTTGCAACTCCGCAGGAACTCGCTGAACTTACCGGTCTTGTTCCTGGATCCGTCCCCCCGTTTGGTCCGCCAATTCTGCCATTTCCGCTGTTCGTTGACCCATCTGTCTTTGAAAATGATCGCATTGCATTCAATGCCGGATCGCTGACTGACTCGATCGTGATGCCGATGGCGGATTACCGGCGGCTGGCGGGAGCTGAAGTATTTCGGTTCGCCGTTTGAGTCCGCTGCTTCGTCAGGAGCCGTACGGCCGCTCCGATCATCGCGGAAATCGGTCCACAACCGGCAATTGTGGTCTGATACCAGCCCGGTTGCGCAATGCCCTGTTCGCGCATGGATGCGATACTCACGACAATCATCAAGAGACCCAAGGCAGCCGCGTGAGGAAATTCATGTGATCCGGCGAGGCGAGCGGCGATATATCCGGCAATGACCGCGCCAGCAACCGTCCAGGACACGCTGAGCACGAGGTAATTCATAACCGCACCGCCCGCTTCGAGGCTTCCCTCAAAGGCTGTCAGCGCGCGGACAAGGACAAAGAAAACCACGAATCCGGCCACGACTGCGAGAATCGACCGAGCGATTCTCACTTCTGGACCTCGTTCTGAATCGCCTCCAGTTCTTTGCCGGCTTCCGCCCACTTACCCTGTCCGGTGAGATCGCGGTAGCGCTGGATATGCTGGCGAATGCTCTGAATGCGCGGGTCAGCACCTTTCGGAGCAGCTTCGGGCGCCGCAGTCGCCTGTGCCGCCGGCGGCAATACCTCCACCGTGCCTTGTGGCCCCCCCGCCGCGCTTCCGCTCAACTGGTTCAGCGCCTGCTCATAAGTGTCGGCATATATCAGCCGATTCCCAACCGCCAGCACTACTTTCTTCAGTTGGGGCATGCGCGCCTGCGTAGCCTGCAAGTAAATCGGCGATACGTACAGGAACGTATCGCCCACGGGCAGCACCAGCGTCTGTCCCTGCAGTACCTGTGAACCCTGCTGGTTCCAGAGTGTCAGATCCTTCGAAATGTTCTGATCCTGATTGATGCGCGCGTTCACCTGCATCGGCCCCAGCGTCAACTCCTGCTTGGAAAGCTGAAGCACGACCATCTCACCGAGCTTGTCGCCGTCGCAGCGCGCCAGCATCACGCCGATCAGGTTCTCTTTCGAGAGCGGCGTAAAGGTTGTCATCAACAGAAACTCAGGTTTGTTTTCGCCCGGCAGCGTTGCGAACACGTAAGTGGGACTGACCGGCTGCGGTTGCGCGTTCTGACCCGAAGAGTATCTCGCCAGTTCCCAAACATCCTCGTTGTTATAGAACGACTGCGGATTCCGCATGTGGTACACGCGATACATGTCTGACTGCACGCGGAACAATTCTTCGGCATAGCGCGTGTGAGCGCGCAATGCGGCCGGCATCTTCGACGCATCTTCGTAGAGGGCAGGGAAGAGGGTTCGATACGATTCGATCAGCGGGTCCGCCGGATCGTAGACATAAATGTGGGTGTCGCCATCGTAGGCATCCACCGTGGCTTTCACTGAGTTACGGATGTAATTGATCCCCCCGTACGCATCGATTTCGCGTGAAAAAGGATGAGAGGAGGAAAGCGTATAGCCGTCCAGCATCCACACCAGCCGCCCCTCCGGCGTCACGACCACGTACGGGTCGTTATCCCAGGTGAGGTACGGGGCCAGCGATTGCAGGCGTTCGCGCACCCGCCGGTGAATCATCATGCGGCTGTGGTCCGTGAGGTAGCCGGTGAGGATGATGTTGGAATCACTGAAGCGTATTGCTGCCGCGGCTCTCATGAACAGCGACGAAATCGGAAAGCCGCCCTTGCCTGCATAGCGCGTCTTCGCGTTGTCGGAGCCCTTAGGGTAATCAAACTCTTCCTGGGCTGTGTCGACAAAAACCGGGTCCTGCTGAAATTCGCCGTAATAGAATTCCGGCCGAGTAATCTTCAACGAAGGCGTCTTGACTTCTGGCGGCATGTCCTGAATGAGGTAGACGGGCTGACCTTCCGGCGTGATCTTGCTGACTTCCGCCATCACCAGGCCGTAACCATGCGTGTAGATGAAGTGCGGATTGATCCAACTCGACTGCGTTCCCGGCAGCTGCGTGATATCGAGTTCGCGCGACGAAAGCAGAACCTGACGGTAATTCCCGTCGATCGTGTAGCGATCCACGTCCGGAGGCTCGTGGAACGTGTAATACGGGCGCAGCGCCTGCATCTGCATCACGGTGTCGTGGAAAGGCTTCCAATCCCAAAGGCGCACGTTGTCGAGCAGTGGCCGATGCTTCGCCGTGTCGATCGTCGCGTTGGGATTGGTGTGCAATTCGATCTCACGCAGCCTGTTTGACAGCCCGTAGGCTGCGCGCGTCGCCTCGATGTGAGCCTGGATGTAAGGGCGCTCCAGCGAGATTTCGTTGGGCTTGACGTAAAGCGCGCCGGCTATGCCGGGCACGATCCACAGAAGCAGGAGGCTTCCACCGACGACCGCGGCCGTTGCGATCCAGCGGCGCGCAATCACAAGAACGGCCCCGACGATTAGCGCAACAATGACCACCCAGTAGAGAGGCAAAGCGAAATGGTCATCCGTGTAGTCGACGCCGACCATGAACCGGTGTTGGTTCCACACCATCTCAAACCGGGCGAGGTAGTAGCGCGCTGCCAGCGCAACCAGGAAGAAGGCCAGGGCGCCTCTGAGGAACCGCGATTCGAGTCCGCCGCTGAGCCGCAGCAGCGAAAGGTCGATTGGTCCGCGCGTGATCTCGGGCAAGGTGAACCGCAGTTGCCACCCTCGCGCAGTGAGCCAGTAGACGAGGATGCTCACGACGACTACCGCAAAGATGAAACCGCGCAGATCGGACCAGAAGGGCAAATCGAACAAATAGAATGTGGCCGGTTTTCCGAAGATCGGGTCCTGAAACCCTCCGGTGTTCTTGAGCGCGCGGCTTCCGGCAAAGCGCAGGACGGTCCAGTTGTCCATCGCGGCATCAGCGATGAGGAAGGACAAAACGAGGAGCCCCACGCTTGCCAAGCGCGAATAAATCGGATAGTCGCTGACGCGTCCGCCCGCAAACTTGACGCCGCGCGCGTGCGCAACCAGCAGAACGATCCACGTAATCAAAGTCGCCCCGGCGACCGGCAGTGTCGAATATGCGAGCAGCGAAATCCACGTTTCGACCTGCCCAAGCTCTTTCCACCACGAGTAATCGATGAGCAGGGAAGCGCCCCAGTTGGCGCCGACCAGCAGGACAATGAACAGGACGATCAGACTGATCAGGCCGATTCGCAGGCCTGAGGTACGTCTTCCCGTGATTACTCTCGGTTCCATACGATTTCGCCCCCGACAATCGTCGCGAGCGGAGAGCCGCGAAATCGCCTGCCGTGAAATGGCGAATTGCGGCTTTTCGAGAACGACTGTTGAACATCATACGCCCATTCCGTATGAAGGTCGAAAATCGTCACATCTGCAGGCGCGCCCACTGCGAGCGTACCGCGGTCGAGTCTGAGGATGTTTGCGGGGCCGGTGGTAAAAAGCTCAACCATGCGCATCAGCGAAATTCTGTCTTTGTGAACCAGTTCGGAAAGCGCCAGGCCGAGAGCGGTTTCGAGTCCCGTGATGCCGAACGGGCAGCGTTCGAATTCCTGCATCTTCTCACTGCCGGCATGGGGCGCGTGATCGGTGGCAATCGCGTCGACGACCCCGTTAACGATGCCTTCGATTACGGCGTCGGCATCGTGGTCGCAGCGCAGTGGCGGCTTCATTTTGAAGTTACTGTCGTAATCTTCGAGTTCGTGGTCAGTCAACGAGAAGTGATGCGGGGTTACTTCGCAGCTTACGCTCAGTCCGCGGCTTTTGGCGAATGCCACCATGGCAACCGATCGTTGCGTGGAAAGATGCGCCACGTGGAAATGCGCGCCGGTTAGTTCCGCCAACAGAAGATCGCGCGCCACCATCACATCTTCCGAAGCTGCTGGTATGCCGCGCAACCCCAGCCGCACCGATGTCGGCCCTTCGTGCATATCGCCGCCGGCGCTCAGATCCAGATCTTCGCAGTGGTCAATAACCGGGATGCCGAGAGCGAACGCGATTTCCATGGCGCGCCGCATGACGCGCGCGTTCATGACCGGGCGGCCGTCATCCGATATAGCCACGATTCCGGCTTCACGCATGGAGCCGATTGCGGCGAGTTCCGTACCGAGGCTGCCCTTTGTGATCGCCCCGATTGGCAGCACATTGACGCACGCCACTTCGCGCGCGCGCTGCACGATATAGCTCGTTACGGTGGCACTGTCATTGACCGGCGCCGTATTCGGCATGCAACAGATGGTGGTGAAGCCGCCGGCGGCAGCGGCGCGGGCGCCTGTTTCGATGGTTTCAGCGTGTTCAATGCCGGGTTCACGCAGATGCACGTGCATGTCGATGAACCCCGGCGCAACGATCGCTCCGGTTGCCTCGAACCGGACCGCATCGTGATCCATGAGGCCCGTGCCTACCGCCTCAATGCGTCCGTCGCGGATCAATACATCGGCCTGGGCATCGCCGCCCGATGCCGGATCGATGACGCGTCCGCCGGTGATGAGAAGCGAACCGGTCATGACGGTTTCCCCAAAATCCGTTCGAGCACGGCCATCCGAACGGCAATGCCGTTCCCAACCTGATTCAGAATCACAGACCGCTGGCTGTCGGCGACTTCCGAACTCAATTCTCGCCCACGATTGATTGGCCCGGGGTGCATCACGAGTACGTCGGGCTTCGCCAGTTTCAGGTGCTCCAGACGCAAGCCGTAAAAGCGAAAATACTCGCCGGGAGACATCGGCGCTTCGTGCTGCCGCTCGAGTTGCACGCGCAGCATCATGATCACGTCGGCGTCGCGAATCGCTTCTTCCATTTCATAAGCCAACCGCACGCCCGGCGCCAGTTGTTCGAGTTCCCGTGGAAGCAGGGAAGGCGGCCCGCAGAGCACGATGTCGGCATTGAATTTCGAAAGAAGGTGCACATTCGAGCGAGCCACTCGGCTATGCGCGATGTCGCCGATGATCGCCACCCGCAGACCCTCCAGAGATGGGCGCTGATCGAGGATTGTACGCGCGTCGAGCAGGGCTTGCGTTGGATGCTCATGCGTCCCGTCGCCCGCGTTGACGATCGGAATCTGCAAATGCCGCGCGAGGAAATGAGGTGCGCCCGAAGCCTCGTGGCGCATCACAATCGCATTCGGCCGCATCGCGACAAGCGTATTGAGGGTATCCACAAGCGATTCACCCTTCGACACGCTCGACCCCTGTGCCGCAATTGATACCGTATCTGCGCCCAGACGCTTGGCCGCGATCTCGAAGCTCACGCGCGTGCGGGTCGATGCCTCGAAAAAAAGATTGACTATGGTTTTCCCGCGCAGCGTATCCGATCGCCGAAACGTCTCACCGTCCGCCGGCTGAAAGAAATGCGCGCGAGCGAGAATCGCATCGATCTCGGCGCGGTCGAGGCTCTGAATATCCAGCAGCCCCGCAGTCTTATTGGCCATCGTTCACAATGACCCAGACACGCGATCTGAATCCGTGTTTATTCGTGCTCATTTGTGGCCGATTCTTCTTAACTTCGCTGGCCTGAGCCCTCAAGCCGCCTCGGCGTTGGAGCGCTCCACCAGCAGCACTCTCTCCGTGTCGTCGATTTCCTGAAACTTGACCTCAATGATCTCGTCATCGCTGGTTTGCACATTCCGGCCGACATAACGCGCTTCGATGGGCAATTCCCGATGTCCGCGATCGATCAATACCAGTAACTGCACCTGTGCGGGACGTCCATGTTCGAACAGCGCATCCAGCGCCGCCCGGATCGTCCTGCCAGTGTAAAGGACATCGTCCATGAGGATAATTTCCTTGTCCTGCACGGAGAAAGGGATGTCCGTTCCGTTGATCACGGGTCTCACTCCAATCGTGCTGAGATCGTCCCGGTAGAGGCTGATATCGAGAATCCCGACGGGAATGTCCCGATGCTCCAGCGAGTTGATCTTCGCGGCCAGGCGCTGGGCCATTGGAACTCCTCGGCGGCGGATGCCGATAAACGCCACCTTGTCGAGGTCCTTTGCCTTCTCCAGAATTTCGTGCGCCAGCCGCACCAGTGTGCGATCGATCTCCGAGGCGCTCATCAGCTGAGATTTGATTCGCGTCAGGGCCATCGAACGGATTGTAACGCAGAGGCTCATCGCCCCTGACGGACGACCACTGTTTTCTCCAGCCAGCCGAGCGCACCGTCCGCGAGGATCGCGAGCAGCGCGGCGGGGACGGCGCCAGCGAGGATCTGCAGCTTGTCCACCGAAGCGATGCCGCGGAAGATAAAAACCCCAAGACCTCCTGCGCCGATGGCGGCGGC
>Ga0210389_10002020_pt1 | contig 16234 bp, 13 predicted proteins | sample IncBWH28OmetaG_FD_160127 | JGI IMG/M metagenome (GOLD analysis project Ga0210389, IMG submission 160127) | Forest soil microbial communities from Barre Woods Harvard Forest LTER site, Petersham, Massachusetts, United States - Inc-BW-H-28-O ...
GCACTGCGTTGCAGAATTTCCTGAACGTCCAGATGGCCCGAAGGGCTTGCGGAATCCCAGATCGCGGGATCGAAGAAGCACTCGTGCCGGGAAACCTTGTCCAAAGCCGAGATCAGATCCTTCGCGATTGAGCGCTTCGCTACATACCCACGCGCGCCGGCGTTGAGCGCCTGGCGCGCCATTTCCGGGGACTCATGCTGGCTCAGGATCAGGATTTCACAGTCCGGAAGAATGTTGCGCATCAGGCGTGTGCATTCCAGCCCATTGAGATTCGGCATGCTCACATCCATGACGATCACATCGGGCTTGAGGGCGCGAGCCTTGATCAGCGCATCCTGGCCGTCGACCGCCTCGCCGCATAGCTCATAACTCGTTTGGCCGAGCAGAAGGGAACGCACACCGCGGCGCACCACTTCATGATCATCGACGATCAGCACGCGCATTAAAGAGATCCTCCCCCGAGAGCCAAAAACGAATCCGCCGGTCGAGTACTGAAGGCGTTCCCGCCCTGCAACGCCTGCGCGCAAACAGAGGCATCGGGTATAGATGATAATGTCAGAGCGGGGGCTGACTGAATACCGTGGATACTGTAGGCTGCGGCAACGTGCGGTCGAATTCCAGCGGTCGAGCCGCATCGCTCTCAGACACTCAAGGTGTGCAATTTACGTGGCTTGATGGTCTGAGGCCGCACTCATTTCGTAGTGACTTCTTTCACACCAATCTCTGTCAGCGTCTTGCGCAGCGCTTCGACCAATTGCTTGGTGTGCTCGATCTTTCCAATCGAGATGCGAACGCACCCTTCACAGCCATGATCCCCTGAGCGGTCGTGCACCAAGACTCCCCGCGCCTCCATGCCCCTGACGAATGCGGCGTGCAGCGGCCCAATTTTGGCCAACACAAAACTAGCCTGACTCGGCCAACAGGGAATGCCCCACTTGCCGAACTCGTGCTGCAACTCTTCGCGCCCCTCGCGAACCTGTTCGACATATTGGCGAACGTAATCTGAATCGGCCATCGCTGCCGGTAAACAGGCGAGCGCCGCGACGTTCACATTGAAGGGACACGAAACGCGACGCGTCATATCAATGTTGCCGGCATTCCCGGCCAGCACCCCCACGCGCAGTCCCGCCATCCCGTAAGCCTTGGAAAACGTTCGCGCGACGAAGAGATTCGGAAGCCCGCGCCACCCTCCGAGGAGAGTCTTTCCATAGAACTCAAAATAGGCTTCATCGATCAGGACGGCGGCGGCGGGGGCACGGCGCGCAATTTCCAGCAACTCTTCACCCGCCGTGGCAACACCCGTCGGATTGTTGGGATTGGCGATCGCGATCAGCCGGGTGCGCGAATTGACTTGCGCAAGCAACTCGGATTGCGGAAAGCGAAAATCTTCTCCGGCAGGCACTTTAACGACGCGCGCGCCGGTCGCGGCCGCCGAGAGTTCATATGTGACGAACGTCGGGACAACCAGCAGAGCCTCATCTCCCGGCTCCAGATAAGTCGCGCAAAGAAGATGAATCGCTTCATCCATGCCGTTCGTCAGCAATACCTCGTCGGCGTTGATACCGAGATGTTCGGCGACCGCCGCTTCCATCGGCTCGCGCTCGCGATAGTAGCCAATGTCGTTGGCGCTAAGTTCGCGCAATCGCGCGAGTACGCGCGGCGAGCAGCCGGCGGTATTCTCGTTGAGGTCGAGGCGCAGACCCTCGCGCCAAACTAGCGGCGAATGATAGGCCGGCAGATTCTGCACCGATGTGCGTGGCTTCAGCATTGTTTCCTGATGATGTTCACTGGCATGGTTCCTATTTCTCAATCCTCTGCAATCGAAACAGCAGCGTGCCCCACCCGAGCTTCGCGCGCATCTGTACGGGCGTGTGGTTCGCGTCGTCCGAGTACCACACCCATACTTTCCCCTTCGATTGCAGCGGGCCCGAGGTAGCTTCGGCAGCGACCAGCATAGTGGAAAACGTACCCGCGGGAACTTTGATTTGCTCGCGCTTTTCAACGTTCGCACGCACGATCGTCGTCTTTCCGTCGCTGATCGGAAATTCATACCGCGCGCCGAGTTGCAGCGGCAGCGACTGGAGATAATAAAAGCCGGTGATCACATCTGTGGCGCATCCCGGCAGGTCATTTTCAACGTGCTTGGTCTCGCCAGTCTTCAAATTTTTCTCGTCCAGCAAACTCTTCTTTTGCGTGTAATCGAAATGAATCGAGGTTTCGCGTTTGTGCGAACCCTCCTCGCTATGCTTGAAAATCGAAAGCGAGCAAAACGTTCGCGGATCGAAACGCGCCTCGAAGCGGTCGTGCACGGGAAAGATAACGTTGACTGCGCCCTGCGATTCCGCTCTGGCCGTTACCTTACGTTCGTTGCCCGCCGCTTCCATCTTGACGACGCCGGTTCCAGCGGTAATCAGATGCCACTCGGCTGAATAGACATAACCCTGGCCATCCGGGAAAAGATAATTGGGACGGGGGGGCGTAATCTCCCTCGTCGTCTGGCCGGTTGACGCGTTGGGCGCGGCTTGCTGACTCGCAAGAAGAGTTGCAAACAAGCAGAGCAGCATGCCCAGCACAACGGCGCACAACACGCGAGCTTGGCGGACGATAGTCAGCAAGATTCAATCCCAACGATTGTTGGCTGTGTTTTGTCAGCTGCCAGGTTCCAACTGCAGACTACTACACTAATTACCAGACTAACGGATCACGAGCTTCACAATTAGGATGGCCAGCATCACAACGCAGCCGATACTTGCTTCATATTCGTGATGCTTCCGGTAGCGCTCAGAAGAATAGGCGCTCCGCGAATTGCCATACGGAGTGAAGCGCGGAAACAGCCGTGGAACGTGGCGCGCATAGTCGTCATATTCGGGAAACGCGCCGCGCAGGTATCGCTCTTCTGCGGCGACCACCGGCACGTAAATAAGCATGAGCGTCATGAACATGATTGCGACAACCCACCAACTGCGGGCCGCAATCGCAAAGCCTGCCGCCAGCAGCAGAGATCCCAAATACAGCGGGTTGCGCGTGTAAGCGTAGGGCCCGCTGGTGGTGAGCTGCTTGTCTTTCTGCACATGCCCTGAAGCAAAACCTCGCAAGATAAGACCCGGAAGCATTACCAGCGATCCTGCTATCAACGACGTTCGAGTCGGCCGGGCGAGCCAGATGAAGAATGCCGCCGATAAAAATCCCATGGGTACGCGGATGCGCCGTGCAATTCGAGCCCACGCAATGCGAGCCAAAGTCCAGCGCGGCGTTTGTGGCGCAGATTGTGGGCCTTCGCTCACCGAGACGCTCGCAACAATTTTCGCGCGGCCCTAACGACTTCCTCAGGCCTGATTTCGAGCAAACCATGCTCCGGTTCCGGGTGGCGCGAGTGATCGGTCATACTGCTGGCGCTGCGTAAAATAATCGACCGAGTGCCAAATGGTCCATTGCGCGCGGGATTGGTGGGACCGAAAATTGCTACGACTGGAACCTTCAGAGCGGATGCCAAATGCATGGGGCCAGTATCTCCGCCAATAAAGAGGGTCGCTCGCCGCGTCAAAGAAATCAATTCTGCAATCGAGCACGAGATTTTTTGTGCAGTGCCTCCGCTGGCAATTTCAACTGCGCCCGCGAGTTGCTCTTCCCCCGGACCATAGTTGACGATCGAACGAATTCCATCCTGCGACAGATCCTTCGCAACTGCGCCGTAGCGTTCAACCGGCCACTGTTTGGCTCCCCAGCCGGCGCCTGGATTCAGGATGGCGAATTTGCCGCCCGCGACCAGGCTGGCGATTTTCCTCTCGGCGTCGGAATCTATAGGAAATTCGACATCGGCCTTCTCCCCCGCACTCAAGGCTGCAGTCGATGCAGGCTTGGAGTTCGGAGGCCGTTCAATCACTGCGCGCGCCAGATCGAGCGCCTGTTCCACCACATGCCTGCCACTCGCCTCGACCTGCCGCGTGTAGAACATGCTGGCAGCATTCTCGCGTGGCTGCGCATCGCCATACAACACTGGAGCGCCTGACCAACGCGCAAGCAGAGCTGAACGCACTGCGCCCTGAAAATCGACTGCCGCATCGTATTCAACGCCTCGCAATTCACTCAAGCCGACCGCCATTTGCTGCCAGGTGTTGAAGGAAACCGGCGAGCGCCGAAATTGTCCCATGTTCACGGTATGTACCCGGTCAATCAGCGGCCGCTCCGCCGAGCGTCGCCCAGCGCGTGGATAACGCAGCGTACACAACAACTCCGCCCAGCGCTCTTCGATCAGCCAGCCGAGCGTGATGTGCGGAAAGGCCTGGCGCAAAGCCACCACGGCGGGCAGCGTGTGAATGGTGTCTCCCATGGCGCTGAGCCGCACTACCAGAAGGCTTTGAAACCCTGAACTGCCTGCCGCATCGGGCGACAGGCTACTCATCGCGGCCGCCTTGTCCGTTTTTGCAGTGCAATTCGCGATCTGATGATTTCTGTCGCTGAGTGATTCTTTGGATCGCCAACGATCGCAACCCGCCCGCCGCAGCCTTCGACTACGTCACGCTCGGGCACGCTCTCCACCGTGTAATCGGTGCCCTTCGCCTGAAAATCTGGACGAATCTCCCGGATGATCGCGCGCACGTCCTTCTCCGGAAAAATGACGACCGCGTCGACATCGGCGAGAGCCGCCAGAATTTCAACGCGCTCGGCGGCCGGCATCACCGGACGCCCAGCCCCTTTCAACGCGCGGACCGACGCGTCGCTATTGACTGCAACGACAAGTTTTCCGCCTAGATCGCGCGCCGCTCGAAGATAGCGAACGTGGCCCACATGTAGCAGATCGAAACAGCCGTTGGCCAGCGTGACGCGCTCACCCGCACGGCGCCATGCCGTCACACGTCGCCGAAGTTCCGCGCGCGAAACGATCTTGGGGGATTTTGATTTACTCAATGACTGATTTACTCAATGATTGATTTACGCACGACGGGCGTAGCGAAAACCGCACACCGGCGCGCTCAAATACTCGCTCACTGTTCGCATTCAATGTTCGCGTTCAAATGTTCACATTCAATGTTCGCGCACGACCGGGGCCGCTTTGTCGACCGCTTCGAGCAACTCCTGCTGGCTCACGGTTGCCGTACCGCGTTTCATCACGACAATGCCGCCGGCATAGTTGGCAAGATGCGCGGCCTCTTCGGAAGTGGCGCCCGCTGCCAATGCCGCCGCGAATGTCGCAATCACCGTGTCGCCCGCCCCCGTTACGTCGGCGACTTCGTCGCTGCCGTAAATCGGAATATCAATGGGCTTGTGCCCACGCGGAAACGCAACCATGCCATCCTTGCCGCGCGTAATAAGCAACGATTCCAGTTTCATCTCGCCGGCAATTTGTTCGCCCGCGGCCCGCAAACGCCCCCAGTCATTGCCGATTCGAATGCCGAGCGCTTCTTCTACTTCGGACTCGTTGGGCGTCGCCGCCGTGACGCCGCTAAACTCCAGCATGCGGTGCCGGGAGTCGAGCATCACCGGAACCTTATCAAGCCCGCGTTTCGCGCGAATGCCATTCAGCAACGCCGGGGTGGCCGCGCCATACCCATAGTCGGAGACCAGCAGCGCATCGGATGCGCGCCCGTATTCCCGCGCCGCCAGTACCAGTTCCCGTCGCAAATGCAAATTGGGACTTTCCTGAGGTTCGCGATCCAGTCGCACCACCTGTTGCCCCGCAGTGTGCGCGAACCCTGCCAGAATGCGCGTCTTCGTCACGGTGGGATAGCTCTTGTCTTTCAGAACCCCGCTGACTGGAATGCGTTTGTGCCGGAAAGCACGCAGCAGCAATTTTCCCGCTTCGTCATCGCCGACAATTCCCACCGGCAACACGGTGACGCCAAGCTCAGCAAGGTTATAGATCGCATTGGCGCCGCCGCCCGGAACCACTTTGCGATCGCGATGCTTCAGAATAAGCACCGGAGCCTCGCGCGATACACGAGAAATTTCACCGAACACGAATTCGTCGGCGACCAGGTCCGCGAGCACCGTCACCGTGACCTTGGGGAACGACTCAATAATCTTCCGCAGTCGATCGTTTTCTTTGACGTGCTTTGTCATCAGTCGATTTTGACTTCCGATAACCTCAAGTACGCTTTCGCCTGCAATCTGTCGTGCCGACGAAGCGGTTTTCTTGCAATGGAGATTCTCTCACGAGCAGAGCCTTCACTTCCCGGTTCTCGCAAGAATGGTATCCACCACCTCATTCGGATTGTCGAGCGTGATGCTCAGTGCGGCAACGGAGAGTGGTTGGAAGTCCCCAATGAATGCCCCCAGATTGATGGCATCCTTTTCCGTGGTCACATATCCTCCCGCACCAAGCTCTTTTTTCGCGGCCTGCAAGCGATCGATGTCACACCGTCCATAACTGTGATGATCGCGAAAGGCGAGCTCCGAAGCAGGAGCGATTCCCAGTGCGCGTACCTGCGCGAAAAACTGCTCTGGGCGGGCGATCCCACAGAAGACTACGGGCGACGGCGGAGCGTCGAGCAATGCGATCTGGCGCTTCATTCTCCAAACAAGTTTCCCATCCAACGCTTCCTGACCGCCAGGTAATCCCGCTGGCAGCACAATTGCATCGGCACGCTCGAGGGATGAGAGCGGCTCTCGCAACCGTCCTGACGGCAGCAATTGATCCTTGAACTCGTCGCCCGTCATGAGGACGATATCGAAATCACGGGCCAGCGAACGGTGTTGAAATCCGTCGTCGAGAATGTGGAGCTGCGAATCAAATGTCTCCTCCGCGAAACGCCCAGCTTCATACCGGCTCTCGCCAACGATCACAGAAACTTCGAGCCTGCGCGAAATCAGCAGCGGTTCGTCTCCAAAATGGGCCGCTGCTCCATTCGCGTCAACCACCAGCACGCCACCTGTCTGGCGCCGATATCCTCGCGAAAGAACATCGAACGGGATATTGCGCGCCTTGAGTAGCTCACCAAGCGCAATTACAAACGGCGTCTTCCCCGACCCGCCGGTCGACAGATTTCCCACGCTCACCACCGGCTGCGCTAATCTGCGTGAGCGAAGCAGACCGTGGTCGAACAGGCTGTTTCGTAGTCCGCTCGCCGCCGCGTAGATTCCAGTCAATGGATTCATTCGGCCGCCTTGGGAGTGCGCCCAATTCTCGCGGCGGATTCGTTCATCAACTCCTTGTTCATCAATTCGACGAGCGCCTGCACTGTCCGCGCGGTAGCGCCTCGTTGCGAGTCCAGTGCAGCCAGCGCATTGCGGCCAAGCTTCGCGCGTTCTTCACTGCTCCCGATCAGATCCATGAAAACGAGCGCCAGTTCCGCCATTCCCACAACACGAACGGCATTGCGACTCAAGAAAAAGTTGACGATGTCGCGAAAATTCTCGTAATGATTACCGGTAACAATAGCAACCCCATACATCGCCGGCTCCAGGATGTTGTGGCCGCCTCGCGGAACCAGGCTGCCGCCGACGAACGCGACCGTCGCCAGGGAATAGAGCGCGGCTAATTCCCCGATGCTGTCGAGCACTAGCACGCCGCCCGCCAGCGGTTCGCCGCTCCACAACGAGCGCCTCCACACGCGAAAGCCGAGTTGATCGACCAAGGCTGCGACATCCGCGAATCGCTCCGGATGCCGCGGGGCAAGAATCATCACAGCCTTGGAATGCGTAGCGAGAATATTGCGGAACGCGGAGAGCAGCAAACCCTCCTCTTCATCGAGCGTGCTGCCACAAACCAGAACCGGTCCCGCTCCCGTCTGATCAAATGAAGCGCGCAGGCTCGCCGCAATAGACGGCATTGGTGGGGGCGCAATATCAAATTTCAAATTGCCCGCAACCTGAACTTTCGTCTTAGCAGCGCCGATCTCGACCAGTCGCCGCCGGTCTTCTTCTGTTTGCGCTAGAAAAAGATCGATATTCGCCAGCACTCTAGGTAGCCAGAACCGCAGCCGCCTGTAGCCCGGCAGCGAGCGGTCGGAAATACGGCAGTTGATGACGGCGATGCGAGCTCCCTTACGCCGAGCGAGCCGTAGAAAATTCGGCCAGAATTCTGTCTCAGCGATCACGCAAAGGTCGGGGCGCAGAGCTTCGACGTAGGGACGCACCGCGAATGCAAAATCCACCGGGAAGTAGAAGACGTTGTCCGCGCCAAACTTTTTGGCCGCCAACTTCTGGCCAGTGCTGGTCGTGGTCGAAATCAATATACGGTGCGAAGGATATTCACGGCGCAGCGACTCAACCACCGCGCTCGAGGCCACTACCTCTCCGACAGAAACGGCATGCACCCAGATCGTCCGCTGGTTGCCGGTTTTAGCAAGATGAGGCGGAACCGCTCCGAATCTCTGACGCAATCCGGCGCGATATTTCCCGTGACGCAACATCTGGAGCAGCCAGTACGGAAGCGTTATTAGAAGAAAGACCGCGAGCAGCGCACTGTAGAGCAGATACATGAATGAGGTCCCATTCTAACTGGCAGCGACCGCTCTCCGGGGCTGCGAAGCAGCAAAGCCGCCATTGCGCTTGTGGAGGATTCCAGCGGCGGCGGGCGCATCCTATAATCCACATATGCAAAACTTCTTTCCTGAGCGGATCGGGCGCGTGCATTCTCTCGGCTTTGTGCTGGGGTCCCTTTTGGTTTGTTGTCTGACGGCGATGGGGGCAAAAGAGTTTGTTATGCCCGACGCGCATCCCGCGCGCACCTATCCGGCCCACGACGAGCATCCGCAGGACAAAGTAACGATTGCGGTCGATCCGTATGACGTCGAGTACAAGGCCTCGATCTTCAGCGTCAACTATCGCAACTATGGGCTGCTGCCAGTCTTCTTTATCGTGACCAATGAAAGCGATCAGCCGATTGCGCTTAGTGATATGAAGGCCGAACTCGTCACGGTCAATCGTAGCAAGCTGTCTCCGGCCTCGACCGATGAACTTGTGCGGCGGCTGTCGCATCCTTCGCGCAGCGCCACTTCGGCCAAGCCCTTGCCGATTCCACTGCCCGGCAGCAAGAAAGTCAAGGGCGCGGTCAGTCAAAAGACGATGGACGAAATCGATCGCTCTCAGTTCGAGGCCCGCGCAGTCGAGCCTCATTCCACCGCGCGCGGGTTCCTTTTCTTTGATGTCTCCGACGTTTCGAATCCGCTTGCCGGAGCGACCTTTTACCTCACCGAAGTCCGCGATGGAAAAGGCAGCGACCTGATGTATTTCGAAATTCCGCTGGAGAAGTACCTGAGCGCGCCGCAAAACGAGACCCAAAATAAGGCCGAAGAGAAAAAGCCGTGAAATAATCTTCTTCTATGGCGGCTACCCCGGCCCTTTCCGACGCTCTACTTGCGAAATATGAAGCGGTGATTGGACTCGAAGTCCACGTTCAATTGCTGACTGCGTCGAAGATTTTTTGCTCCTGCTCGACACACTTTGGCGATCCGCCGAATTCAAATGTCTGCCCGGTGTGCCTTGGAGTGCCCGGCGCTCTGCCTGTACTGAACCGCAAAGCAGTCGAATTCGCCACTCTGGCCGCGATGGCGCTGAATTGCCGTGTCAACGAAACGTCGATTTTTGCGCGCAAGAATTATTTCTATCCCGACCTGCCCAAGGGCTACCAGATTTCTCAATACGACAAACCGCTCGCCGAGCATGGATTCATCGACGTCGATATAAACGGCGGCAAGAAAAGAATTGGCATCACCCGCTTGCACCTTGAAGAGGACGCTGGCAAAAGCCTGCACGAAGGCTTTCCCGACGCCGCCACAAAAACCGCGATTGACCTTAATCGCACCGGCGTTCCCCTCGCGGAAATTGTCAGCGAGCCGGACATGCGCTCGCCCGAAGAAGCCTATCAATACCTGACTCGATTGAAGGAGATCATCCTTTATACGGGCGTGAGCGATTGCAATATGGAAGAGGGCTCGTTGCGCTGCGATGCCAACGTTAGCGTTCGTCCGCGGGGGCAGCAGGACTTCGGAACGAAGACGGAAGTAAAGAACGTCAATTCGTTCCGCTTCATCCGGGAGGCGCTGGAATACGAGATCGAGCGGCATATCGGCGTGATCGAATCAGGCGACAGAATCGTGCAGGAAACGCGGCTTTACAACTCGCACGAGGGGCGCACCTATGGCATGCGCTCGAAGGAACAGGCGCACGACTATCGCTATTTCCCTGAGCCCGATCTGCTACCTCTGGTGGTGGATGAAAAATGGCAAAAGGAGATCCGTACGGCATTGCCAGAGCTTCCGGAAGCGCGCCGCGAGCGAATGATGAAGGATTATGCGATCACCGCGGCCGATGCGGGAACGCTAACCGCAACCCGCTCGCTGGCCGACCAATTTGAGTCCGCGGCGCGCGCAGCCAGGAATCCGAAGCGCGTCGCGAACCTTGTGCAGAGCGAACTGATTGGACGGCTGAAGGCTCGCTCAATGGAATTGGAGCAGTCGCCCATTTCGATGGCCGGCGTCGCCGCTTCGGCCGATCTCGTCGAGTCCGGCGCAATCTCAGGAAAGATGCTTAAGGATCTGTACGACCTTAGCTTCGAACGGGGAAAGGACTTTCCCGCCATCTATGACGAGGAGGGCCGGCCGCAGCAATCGCGTGACACCTCAGCGTTGGAAAAACTCGCCGACGAATTGATCGCCGCAAACCCAAAACAGCTCGAGCAGTATCGCGCCGGGAAAAAGACCATGCTCGGATTTTTCGTGGGGCAGGTAATGAAAGCTTCGAAGGGCCAGGCGAATCCGCAGCTGGTCAATGAAGTGGTGACGAAAAAGCTCGACGGGTAGGACCAGGCCGTCTCTACTTTGCCAGCCCCGCATTCTTCAAAATTTCATCGGCGTAATAGTTCGTAACCTTCGCGTCATCGCGCAGGCTCTCGTAATAGGCCGCTTTCAACAGTTGCTCCCGCCGGTCGCGCAATTGCTGCCGGATCGCCTGCTGTACCCGCGGATCGTTCAAATCCCGCTGCCCCGCTGGCTCTTTCTGGATCAGCTTGACGATCATGTAGGCATACGGCTGATGATTTGTCGGATTGAGCACAGGAACGATTGGCGTGTATTGCCCGGGCTTCAGCTTCAGCACCGCATCGCGTGTGGCCGGGTCTACTGTTTTCAGCGCTGATTCCGGTACCATTCCAAAATCGCCGCCGTTGTTGCCGGTTTCCGGATCTTCGGAATTGTTCATGGCCAGCGTAGCGAAATCGTCGCCGCTGTCCAGTTTGTTAGCGATCATCTGGATTTTCTTGCGAGCCTCGGCATCGTTCTGAGCTTTGTTTTGCAAATTGCGCATCTGCGCGGTCACCACGCCCGACACCATAATCTTCGCCAGATGGTACTGCGGTTCGACCAGATTGAACTCCGCCTTGTGATCGTTGTAATAGGCCGCGACGTCCTGATCGGTAATGTTGATGTGCGATGTGATTTCTTTGTTGAAGACTTTGTCTTGCGTCAGCGAACGCCGCAGGTCGCGCTTAAAGTCCTCGATCGAAATTTTCTTTTCCTCGAGCCGTTTGTTGAATTGTTCCGCCGTGTAGGGAGCCTTGATCTCGTTCAGCTTGCGGTCAACTTCTTCATCGGTGGCCAGCAGCCCAAGCTTCTCGGCGCGCCGCATCAGGATTTCGGTCTGGATCAGCTCATTCAGAATGCTCAGGCGCAGGCTCACCGCCTGTTCTCCGGTCGGCTGCTGATCGGAGCCTGCCGTCTGGTTCGAATAATATTTGTCGACTTCGCTGCGATAGATCTTGCGGCCGTTGACGGAGGCCATCACGTCTCCTCCTACACTGTCGTGGTTACAAGCCGACAATGCAATCAACAACAACGCACTTGCGATAACAAGGCCGCAGCGCCAAAGGCTCGCCTGCATGCGAATTTTCAAATTCCCCCCCAAGCAGTTCCCGGTCTCACTCCAATGTCGGCAACTCCCAAGTCAGATCGCCCCCACAACATTGGCTTTGCTTACTTCGTGGACTTCGCGTCCGCGCTCGCCGGCTTGTGCTCCGGCGGCGCCACTCCTGCATCTTTTAGCGCCTGGTCGAGAGTCGCCCGCACTTCTTCAATCGGCACTGCCCCGTCCAGTTTCTGCCCGTTCACAAAGAGTGCCGGAGTCGCATTCACCCCCAAGTCGTCACCCTCTTTCATCGAGGCACGCACCGCTTTGTCATCCTGCGTCTTCACGCACGCCTGCAGCTTTGGTTCATCGAGTTTGTGCGTTTGCCCTTGCAGCATCGCGAGCCGGTCGAGTTCCGCATTTTCGCCGTCACGTCCCTTGGCCGATACAGCGCGCTGATTGGTGTGCAGATAATCCGCATAATCCCAATACGCGTCCGCAGACTGCGATCCCAAACAGTTCGCATCGATCGCGGCGTGTACCGACCACGGATGAATCTCCTCCAGCGGGTAATCCTTGTAAATGAATAACACGCGGTCGCCATACTCCTTGAAAATCTGGGGGAACAGCGTGGCATGCATTTTCGAGCAAAAAGGACATTCGAAGTCGTCGAAATTGACGACCACTACCTTCGCATCTTTGTTCCCGCGCGTTGGCCGTCCGCGCGTATCGATCTTGCCCATTGTCTCCGCATATGGATCCTTGCTCAGGTCCATCTTCGTCATGCGTATAAGCGTCTTGTGATCGCGTGACAGCAGGAATTCATAAGGCTGCTTCTTGCCTTCGCTGGCAAAGATAATCGTCAGTGCGTCGTAATTCGGGAAGTCGCTCGTCCGCAGGCCCCCGAGTATCAAGTTCACGTCCGGTGGAAGCGAATAATGCGCGCGGACTTGGCGGTCAATCTGCTTGGCCAAATCGCCGGTCGGCGCGGGCGAAGAAGGCGCTGCGGAAGAAGCAGAAGATGGATTCGAAGACGCCGTGGAAGGGGCGGCACCGGAAGACGGTGTTTGGGCGGAACAGCCCATGCAAACCGTCAAGAGAATGACCGAGGCGCGACCAAGCATACGACGAAGCATACTAAGAGAAAACGACATAAGAAAAAACCGCCTGAACATGCCGAATTGGCTTGATTATCTCACGACGCGGCAGAGCTAACGGGATCAGGAAGCCTTTGGGCCTCGCTTGAGCACACTTTCAAAAGATTGCCCGAGCGCACGCCCACGCACTAAATCGTCAGTCGTTAGCAATTGATTCATCGATCCCGACCGGAATCCCTCTAAATCCAGCGTGACGAACTTGAAGCCCAGCCCTTTGAAAATCGCGGTAAACTCACGCGCCATCGCTTCGCTCAAAGCGCAAGGCAGTTCATCCTGAGCGATTTCGATTCGTACAATTTCGCCATGATGGCGCACGCGGAACTGGCGGAATCCCAGTCCACGCAGCGCGTCCTCGCCCCGCTCGATCACTCTCAGCGCCTCGGGCGTAACCGCTCGTCCATATTCGATGCGCGAGGAAAGGCAAGCCGAGGCTGGCTTTTCCCATACTCGCAGGCCCGCCTTGCGCGCAAGTTCTCGAATGTCGCTTTTGGTAAGCTCTGCTTCCAGGAGCGGCGCCAGCACATGATGTTCGCGCGCCGCCTGCTGCCCTGGCCGAAAGTCCCCTTGGTCGTCGGTGTTCACTCCATAGGCAACCGCCGCAAACCCGTACTTGGCGCGAAACTGTTCGAGCACCGTGAACAGCTCATCTTTGCAATGGAAACATCGCATCGCGTCATTGCGCGCGTAGGCCGGATTTTCGAGCTCCCGAGTCTCGACAACTTCCACTGGAATATGCTGTTCTCTCGCAAACGTGAGCGCATCTTCCAGATGGGTGCGCGCCAGGCTAGCCGAATCCGCGATCACCGCCCGCATTTGCTCGCCAAGCACCTCATGCGCCGTCCACGCGAGAAATGCAGAGTCTACTCCTCCCGAGTAAGCAACGATCAGACCCGGCTGCGCAGCTAGGATCTCGCGCAGGTGAGCTGCCTTCTTCTCGAGATTCGCGACAATCCCCACACTTTGCATTTTAGTTGAATCTTCGCTTGGCTCTCGGGCTTTAGTACAAACGTTCCTGCCGCCGAAGGTTTCCAAACGACCCGACGTTCGCCAGCGTGAAGCTGAAGCGGTAAATGTTCTCGTTGCGCACCGCGCCCAGGGCGAACCGGCGATACTCCACGCTCATCCCGCAGCAATCCCAGTTGTAGCTCGTTTGCGCGACTGCGTATTGAAGGTTCCCCTGGTTTGAATCAAAACCAAAGCTGGCGGCAGCGCTCAATCCAGGTTTGTTCAATTGTCCATAACCGGCCAGCGCCCGAAACTGGTGGAAACTGTCCTGACTCGTCAAAGGCGAGCCGGCGGTCGCAACGACCACACGAATATAAGCGTCGCCGCCGCCGATCGTAAACGGACCATAGTGATAGTTCACCAGCGCCGTGCTGCCATTGATCTGTCCAGTCTTGGTGTCGTAATCGAGGTCCCACTCGGTATTTGTGCGCGGACTCGTCTCGACGCGCAATCGCGAAATAATAGGCGCAAAGTTGCGTGCCTGATTCAGAAACGCAACCCCAGTGAAATCCACCGTAGTTGTGAACACATTACGCATTCCCGGAACCAGCGCGCCCCCAAAGGTCGGATCGAAGTAGTATTTCTGCGCGATCTCCCAGCTCACAATCTCCCGTGGCCCGGTAGCGCAAGGCAGCTTATCCGCAGCCGGGGGCGCTTCCCATGGGACCACACCCACCTGTGGAGGGCCACCGACATTCAGCGTGGTCATCCCCTGAACGTCGCAATCCGAGGCGTTCGGGGCTAATCTCTTCGCGTAAATGCGATTCACCACCCCGTACTCGATTTCATTCGTGTTTGTCAGTACATCGGTCGAGTCGAAGCGCACAACGTCGGCAAAATTATTGATGCCCTTCACGTAGTCATAGTGCATGCGCGGTTCAATCACGTGCTTCCACTTCCGTCCCAGCCATGGATGCTCAAACACCTTCTCTATCGCCGGCGCTCCCAAATCAAACGACGCCTCGAGCGATTTCCTGTTCAAGACATCGTGTGTGGCAGTATCCGTCGCCGGATCCAGAGTCTGCGTGTACGCAGTGTCGCGCAACGTTAGCGCCGGACGCACGGACCATCCCTTCCACTCGAGCGGCATCGCGATCGTCGGCGCCAGATCGAATCGTCCCACCAGCGCCGCCGTTCTGAACCCAGTCTGCCTCCGTTGCAATCCCTCCGCTGCGCTGTCAAAGGACCAGTAAAGCGGAGTATTTCCAAGCTGCCGCTCCTCGCTGCTAATAAAAAAACTAGGCGTGTGCAGAATCCGGATCAGCTCCGCTGACGTAATCGCCGTGCAGCCCGTGTTCGTACCCGTTCCTGGAACGCAGACATCAAAATTCTGGTAGCGCTCGGCCAGCGCATTGAAGTGAAAGCCGTAAGTGGTGTTCGACAGAAAAATCTGCGACTTCACTTCGGAGTCAATTGCCTGCGAGTACACGTCGGTAAACGCAATGCGATAGACGAACGAGCTCAGATAGTCGACGTTGGCAACTCCGCGCACCGACCCGAACGGATGATCCGCCTGAAAACGCGCGTCCTCGCCGCCTTGATTCTGCAGGGATCCGCCGGTCACGATGCCGCGGTCCACAACTCCCGAGTAAGCGAAAAACAGATAGGAACTCTCGCTCGGCCGCAGCCTGAAAGTTCCCTGCTGCGCCCATCCGCGCTTCGAATAGTATTCCGCGCCCAGAGTAATATCTGCGCTCCGGTTAAAAACCCAATAGACCGAATCGCCGACTATGTATCCCTTGGTCGATGAGTTGCCCAGACCCGGGATCAGCAATCCGCTTTGCCGCGTTTGCTGCACCGGGTGCGTCACATATGGAAAATAAAATATAGGCAATCCCATCAAGGTAAACGCGCTGTCGTGGATCTTCGCCGTGCTGTCCACATCTACCGTGATCTCCCGCGCGTTGAACTGCCACTTCGGACGCGGCAGATGGCACGTTGTCACCGTGCCCTGGCGGACCAGATAACGGTCCGGCCCATGCTTCTCGACAATTTTCCCGGTGAAGGCAAACGGATTCGAGGATGACAGCACGTAGCGCGACCTGCGCCCTTTGAATCCTACGGTCCCCACCACGTCGTAGAACGTCCCCGACTCGGTTTGGATGTTGTAAATTCCATGGCTCGCCTCTACATGTTCGTCGTAAGGACCGCCATCGAGCAAAACGTGTCCCTGAAGTTCGCTCTCCCCGGTATCGGAGTTGTAAGTAATTTCATCGGCCTGCAGGATGTAGGTCCGATAATCGATCTCCACTTTCCCACGAAGGTGGTAGACGGAGCCTTGTTTTTCCTGT
>Ga0210389_10002021_pt1 | contig 16219 bp, 12 predicted proteins | sample IncBWH28OmetaG_FD_160127 | JGI IMG/M metagenome (GOLD analysis project Ga0210389, IMG submission 160127) | Forest soil microbial communities from Barre Woods Harvard Forest LTER site, Petersham, Massachusetts, United States - Inc-BW-H-28-O ...
ACCATGCCCAAGACGATGGGCAACTTCCGGCTTTGGATTGGAGACATGCCTCGGCGGATCAGACGGTCGGAAAACCAGCCTGCGACCAGGGAGCCAACGAAGCCGCAAGCGAAGGGCATCCCGGCAGCGACACCGGTAGTGATCGTGGTCATGTGCCGCTCAATTTCGAGATAGCCAGGCAGCCAAGTAATAAAAACCCAGGTCAGATACCCCGAACCGAAGAAGCCGAGAATCATACTCAAAGTGGTGCGGTGAGCGAATAAGCCGCCCCATTCAGCCAGCGTCAATTTCTGAACAGCGGTTGCCGGCCCTTTATCACTGCGGCCTTCCGCCAAATAAGCCTGGTGCTCGGGCGAGAGCCCCGCTGCATTCGGGTCGCGATAGACAAGGATCCAGACGACCGCGCCAATCAGGCCTACCGCGCCCATGGCCACAAACATCCAACGCCAATCGAAGGTTAACATGAGAAAGGTCAGCAGCGGTGGCGCCAAAGCGGTGCCCAGAGGAGAGGCGGCATTAAAGAGTCCAACCGGTACACCGCGATCTCGCGGTGCGAACCAGTTGGTGACGACTCGAGCCGAGGTCGGATAGTGCGGGGCTTCGCCAATCCCAAGAAAAATTCGAGCCCACACAAACTGGGTGAAGTTGGTACAGAGCCCTCCGATTCCTTGTGCGAGAGACCAGAAGGTCAACCCGATGCCGAGCGTGATTCTCGGTCCCACCCGATCAACGATCGCGCCGATAGGTAGCTGCATAAGCGCGTAGCTCCAGCCGAATGCGGATAGCAACCATCCCATTTCGCTGAGCGAGATGCCGAGATCATGGCGGATCAATGGGTTTGCTACTGAAAGAGAACCGCGATCCAGGTAATTGATCGTGCCGCAGATCAGAAGCAAGATGAGGGAAATGGCTTGGCGCCGCCGGATACGAGTATTTGGTTCGAGCTTCTCCTGATGCATGGTCTCCTGGTGCATTGTTGTAGGGGGATAGTCGGGCCAGAGTATATAGCGCGGCCTGGTGGCAACGGTGAAAGTCTTTTAAAGCCGCGGATTGATTTTGTTCTCCTAAACGCGACGGTCTAACGCAAATCGCTGGCTCACATGTTTCGATGGTACCGAGAGCTAACATCCCGTGAGCAGAAAACCTTTTGGGCGTGCTTTGGCGGGTTCGGGTTGGACGGGATGGACGTGCAGATTTACAGCTTTGTCATCCCAACGCTGATCTCGTTGTGGAAGTTAACGCCTGCCGACGCCGGGTTGCTGGCAACCTGCACACTGCTGTTTTCAGCCTTTGGTGGATGGCTCACTGGGATCCTGGCCGACCGGTTTGGACGCGTATTGATGTTGCAGGTCACTATCGCTTGGTTTGCCGGCTTTACTTTTCTCCAAGGGCTTTCGGCCGGCTTTGCCTGGCTCTTGGTTGGTCGCAGTCTACAGGGCCTGGGTTTCGGCGGCGAATGGGCAGCTGGTTCTGTCCTGGCTGCGGAGACAATCCGGAGCGAGCATCGCGGAAAAGCAGTTGGTGCTGTGCAGAGTTCCTGGTCCCTAGGTTGGGGAATCGCGGCTCTGATGGCGACGCTGTTTTTCCAGGTCATGCCGCGGGACTACGCCTGGAGAGCGTTGTTCTTTGTCGGTATATTGCCGGCCTTGTTCATTTTCTTTATCCGGCGACGGCTTCATGCTCGTGCTCGGTTTTCCATTGGGCTTTTTTGCCAGCGGTGTATTCAGTGGGATGGGTGCTTTTTTCACCGAACTTTTCCCCACTGAAATAAGGGGGAACGCGCAGGGTTTTTGCTACAATTTCGGGCGCGGACTCGCGGCCGGGTTCCCGCTCCTGATCGGGCTATTGTCGGCTCGGCTGCCTTTAGGACAAGCGATCGGGATTTATGCCGCAGGCGCCTATCTACTAATGGTTATTGCCGCACTCGCTTTGCCAGAAACCCGCGGAAAGAATTTGCGCGAGATCGGTTAGTGGCCGGGTTGGCGGTTTGCAGTTACCAATTATCAGTTTGCGGTTGTCGGTTATCAGTTTGCCGTTATCAGTTTGGCTGTTGTCGGTTCATCGGTCCCGGTCGTCACTCCGCGTTCTAAGGTCTAGAGACGTCCAACCGCTAACTGCCAACCGTTAACCGCCAACTGCAAACCTGAAATGATTGTTGGACAAACCAAGGGACCCTCTTCTCGTTTTCCAACAAGCGTTTTGGCTGCGGGAATTCTGATCCTCTGCGGCTGGATTTCGCCAGTTGCCAGCGCCGCGGCAGATGTCTCGAAGGAAGGTTTTCTGAAGGCGACACCGTCGCAGGCGGCCCAACATTCTGAAAGTGGGAGTTCGATGGGCCAAACTAATTATGGCGGGATGGTGGTGGTTGGGATCATCGCGGTGTTAACCGCGATCGTAGGCGCCTCGATTTGGCGCTCGCACGAGTTGGCCGTGAAAAGGGATTTGGCAATTGAAGCGGAGAACCAAGCGGCTGCGGCTAGAAAAGGCGCTGAATATATCGTTAACCATTTGCTCGATCAATTGAGGGATAGGCTCGAGCCATTGGGTCACCTCGACATCGTCGAGGACGCGCAAAGGATGGTGGAGACCTATCATGAAAAGTTCGGTGCCAGCCAACAGGATCCTGAGGGCCTCAACCGATGGGCTACCCTGCTACAAAATCAAGCAGACCAGTTATTAGCCCAGGGCGATATGAATGGCGCCCAGGTTAAGTATGGGCGTTCTCTGGAGATCAGCCGGCAATTGGTGAAGCAAGATCCTGAGAACAGCGCTTGGGAGGCAGCTCTTTCGGTTCGTTACGAGAAGGTAGGAGACTTACTATTGGCCCAAGGAGACCTGAATCGAGCTCGGACCCAGTTCAGGCGTTTGCTGGAAATACAACACAATCTAGCCGGGCGAAATCCGGGCGATATGGCTTGGCAACGTAGTTTGTTAGCCACGTCTGAGAGGCTCGGCGAAATACTCGAGGCGCAAGGCGATTTGCGAGGAGCTGAAGCGACCTACGCAAGCTCTTTGCAGATCATGTTAAAACTGGTGAGTCAGGACCCGATGAATCGAGGGGGGCTACGCGAGTTATCGGTTATTCACGGCCGGTTGGGTGGCGTGTTGAAGGCACAAGGAGATGTCGCCGGTGCAACCCGCAATTTCAAAGCCAGCATAGAAATTCTCACCAACCTGATCCGGGAACACGGCGAGAACCCAACTCTGGAATGGGATCTCGACTGGGCAAAAGCCCAGTTAAGGGAAGGTTAGCGGTAAGCGTTTGGCGTTTAATGATCGTCCGGCGGATCCTTATGCTATGACTTATACTATAATTATTGTAAATATCGGCAATTATGTTTGCTAGAGAGGTAGGTTTAATGGTTTCGCTACTGGCTAACTGCTAACGGCAAACCGCTAACTCCAAACTCTGGAACGCCAGACGCTACCCTCCATTGATGGCCTTGATCGCGGCGTTGAGGTCGGCGGTGGCGGCGTTGTACTGGTCCAGGAGTGGTTGGCTGGTAAATAAGAGACGACCGTCGCTCTGGCGTGTCCATTGAGAAGAATTTTCTGAGAGGACATCTAACAAAGTCGTAATGCTCGCGCAGGCTTTGTTCGCTTCTGTAGGTCAAGGCGCTCTCCCAACCTCTTGCGCCGATTGGGTAAAGGTTTGCGCGGTTTGGTGAGCGGTCGATGCGGGTACACCTACGGCCGTTAATTTCGCGGTTAGTTGCGCAGATAAATCTTGGTAATAATGGACAGCAGAATCTGCAAGCTCCTGGCATTGCTGTACCGCGGCTCGAATCTTAGTGAGGTCTTCGCCGGGTTGAACCGTTTCTATCTTGGGCAGCACCTTCTCGCTGAAGACTTGAAAAGGGGGTTTCCGTATATCGAGATGGGCAACGGCGTCGTTCAGAATTGCGGCTACCGATCGCTCGGTTGGGGTGAGCGTCTTCTCATCGTAATTCATCAGATTCAGGTACTCGACGGCGGTGCTCGGCTGCGGGGGCGGTTTTACATTCGCGGTGGCGACCTCCTGAGAGCGTCCATTTATTCGATCGACGAGATAGTTAGGGAGCCAAGGATTACCTACAATGAGGCCGCCCGTAAAAGAAACGGTCATCTCGCCGACCAAAATCAGCCCAATGACTAAAAACGAAACGATGTCCTACGCGATGCGTGCTTCTGCAACACTTTCCGCTGCCGCACTATTTGCATAACCTCGCTTGGATCCGTCCAGACACTATCTTCTCGTTTGTCCTCGCGAATTTGTCATTCGTTAATTTGCTAGAAATCCGCCTAAATTTCGCAGACTAAAGTGATCTCGGCTTTTTAAGTAGTTCTAGTGTCCTGTCTCATAAATAACGTGGCTTTCGTTGCGATGGAAATGGGCGGCCGGTTCGGCAGTTGCCCAGGTGCGTCAACCTAAGGATAGGTAATTCTTTGTCCCGGAGGGACTGAAGGATTAGTTGAGCTCTGCCGCCTTCGCCCTTTGGTTGACACCGGACCGGCGAGCGGGCGAAAGCGGGTGAAGGGAATCGAACCCTCGTGTGTAGCTTGGGAAGCTACCGTTCTACCATTGAACTACACCCGCGTATGTATCGTAGGCGCCCGGATGAGCCGGAGCGATCGGATGGATGAAGATGGTAGCTGCTTTGGGTGAGGACGCAAGCTGAACGTGGAACACCCGCTTCCCGGTCTGGTGCTACAGGGCACGTCTCTCAATAACATTGCACCCAGGGTCAAAACCCTGGGCTGAGTCCTTTTGCCCGTTCGGGGCAGAGACCAAATAGTCTCGGCGTTTCGTTACCCCAAATTTTTCATTCGTGTTTATTCGCGTCCACTCTTCGCGTCCATTCGTGGTTGCCTTCGCGCTCGCTATTCGTGGTGCCAATTCGACACAGAGAAGAATCCAGGTTATTGTGGGTTGGGCAGAATGATTTTCAATGGGTGTTTCTAAAGGTGTGGCTCAGCCGCTTGATCAGCGGGTGTTGAGCTTTCTGGGCAGCGACAAGTATCAGCCGCTAAACAAGACCGACTTGGCGAAGAAGCTGGGCGTGCCGGTCGACGAACGAGCAGGGTTTCGCAAGCTACTCGCGCAATTGGAGTCCGCAGGAAAGATCACGCGGATCCGGAAAGATCGTTATGTTTTGCCGCGGGAAGCGGATCTGATTGTGGGGACGATTTTGATCAACCCACAAGGGTTCGGTTACGTGGTCAATGAGACCGGCGACAGGCAAGGGGATGTTTATATCCCGGCAAGCCAGACTAGCACTGCCCTTCATCGTGACCGGGTGGTGGCGCGGATTACCGATGAGGAAGTGACCTTAATTCGTGCCCGGAAACGGGCCGGTAAGGTCATCAGAATCTTGGAGCGCGCGAATAGCCGGGTGGTCGGTACGCTTCAGCAGACGCAGAAGTTTTATTATGTAGTTCCGGATGATCCCTGTCTGGTGCATGACGTTTATGTACCGTTGACGCCAGATGCGGCCGGACGAAAGCCGGCGGTCAACGACAAGGTAGTGGTCCGTCTGAGCGCATGGGAAAACCGGCACGTCAGTCCGGAGGGCGAGATCATCGAAGTGCTGGGGCCGTCGCACGACCCGAAAGTTGAAATACTCGGTATTATTAAGAAGCACGGCTTGCCGACTGACTTCCCTCAGGCAGTGCTTGAAGAGGCAGCCGGGATTCCCACCGAAATTTCCAAGAGTGAGCTCGAAAGCAGGATCGATCTTCGGCACGTGCCGGTCTTTACGATCGACCCGGATGACGCTCGAGATTTTGATGATGCCATTCATGTGGTTCCCACCAATGATGGATGGGAACTCGGCGTTCACATCGCGGACGTGTCGCATTATGTGAGACCGCATTCCGCGCTGGACCAAGAAGCTTATCAGCGTGGCAACAGCGTTTATCTTCCCGATCGGGTGATTCCGATGTTGCCGGAGCGATTATCTAACGGCGTTTGTAGCTTGCGCCCGGACGAGGATCATCTGACCAAGAGCGTGCTGGTCCGATTCGACCGGGCAGGCAGACCGCAAGGGCACAAATTTGCAGCAACTGTCATTCGGAGCGGAGACCGGTTAACTTATCGAGAAGCTTTTGAAAGGTTAACCGGCGCCCAGAGAGATGAGTTAACTCAGAACTTGAAACGGGCGTGGGACCTGGCTTCGAAGCTGAGACAGAAACGATTCCAGAACGGCGCTCTCGATCTCGATATGCCGGAGGTGCGGGTAAAGGTTGATGCGAACGGGCGCGCGGTTGGCCTGGTCCAGGAAGTCAACGATATCTCGCACCAGTTGATAGAGGAGTTCATGCTGCTCGCCAATGAGATCGTCGGACGCGAAACTAAGCTTCATAGGACCGTCAGCGTCTATCGCGTGCACGATGATCCTGATCCGGACAAATTGCTGGACTACCGCGAATTTCTTTTATCGCACGGAATCCAGGCTGGAGATCTGAGCCAGCGAGCCGAGATGCAAAAGTTGCTGAAGAAGATCGAGGGGCGAGAGAACGAGGGGGCGTTGAAGGTGAATTTGCTGCGGAGCCTTAAGAAGGCTGGTTATTCGCCATTGCCGTTAGGTCACTATGGATTAGCGAAAGCGGATTACAGTCATTTCACCAGCCCGATTCGGCGCTACGCCGATCTACTGACTCACCGAGCATTTAACGTGTTACTTCAACGTCGGAATGCAGGCAAGCAGTTAGCACGTTCCCATCAATTAGAGTCGATATGCGAACATTTGTCGTTGACGGAGCGATTGGCGGCGGAAGCAGAGCGAGAGGCGACTCGTTTAAAAAAACTAGAATTTCTAGAATCACTAGTTAGGAAACCGCATCGATTTGCTGGCATTGTCTCTGAAGTTCGTAATTATGGATTGCTAGTAGAGGTGCCTGAGATCTTGATGACCGGGCTTATTCACGTCAGTTCACTGGAAGACGATTTCTTCAGCTTTGATGCTGTTCGCCGGCGATTAGTGGGCCGAAGCCATAAGCGTGTTTACCAAGCTGGTGATCACCTTTTTGTACGAGTTTCGCGAGTAGATCGATTTAAACAACAAATCGACTTTACTGTGGTGAGTGAATAAAAGATAAAGTGCGAAAGCGTTACACTTTTGCTATTTACGTCGCTGAGATTTTGTGGCACTTAAGAAGATTCTCTAAAACAAGTCTTGGTCTCAGTCCAAGGCGCCAAAGGTGTAATGGTATCGGTATCCCCTCCCAAAAATGTCATGGACAATGTCATCATAACGAGAGAGTTGCAGGTAGAGCGTAAGCATTTCTATATCGAGTTCCGAGAAAACGAGCGCGGCCGATTTATGCGGATTACGGAAGAAGCGCACGGCAGGCGTAATACGATCATCATTCCGAGTACGGGTTTGGACGAGTTTATGTCCGCCGCGGGAGAAGTGATTCAATCGGCGGATCGAGTTCCGGCAGCTTCCTGATAACTCTCTGCAGGTGCGAAAGCGCCTGAAACAGTTTCCCCCCAAAGCCTGTATCGCTTAAAGATGCTTGGAGGTTTTTAGTCGATCCAGGCTGTGGCAAAAATACACTGGCTGTCGCCAGCATATTTTGCTGCTTCCTGAGCGCGTATTCAACGTGACGCTCGCGGTTTGCTTGTGCTCAAGAGCGGCGAAGGTCTTCGCAAACGCGCCAGCAGACTGTTGTAGAAAAGCAAGTAGAAAAGCCGGTTCGCGATTGCATGTCGCTCTTCCGGAGCTGGTCCTTTTTTTGCTCCCGCTATAAAGATTTCGCTCCTACGGAGCTGTGTCCGTTCTCGGTCTCGGCAGCCGCCGGATTCGTTCTCCGACTTCGCTCGGATCGTCTGAAACTGCGCAGCTTCGTCGGGCAAACCAGTGCTGACGGCGTTCCCATTGACACACCCCATCGCTTCGTTAGTTTGACCGTTCTGGCGGCGAGGAACGGCCCCGCGTCAGTCTGTGTTCGTCACCGACCCCTAATCTTTTTATGGCAAGAAAACTCAAGAAAAGGACCGCTCTGAAAAAGCAGCGCTCGAGCAAGAAGATGGCTGCAAAAGCTGCATCCACCAAAAAGACCCGCTACGTTTACTACTTTGGTGATGGCAAGGCGGACGGCAATGGCTCTATGAAACCGTTGCTCGGAGGAAAAGGAGCCAATCTGCATGAGATGACTCGCATCGGTCTGCCGGTGCCTCCGGGACTTACGATTACGACCGAAGTCTGCACGTACTTCTACGACAACAAGAAGACGTATCCGCCCGAGCTCGAGGATCAGGTCGCTGCCTCATTGAAAAAGATTGAGAAATCGGTCGGCAAAAAACTGGGAGATCGGGACAACCCTCTGTTGCTCTCGGTTCGTTCGGGCGCCCGGGACTCGATGCCGGGGATGATGGACACAATTTTGAATCTCGGGATGAACGATGAGGTGGTCGAGGTCGTCGCCGAGAAGAGCGGGAACCCTCGTTTCGCTTGGGATTCGTATCGCCGCTTCTTACAAATGTATGGCGATGTCGTCATGGGGGTGCAAAAAAGGCCAGGCGAAGATCATGAGCCGTTCGAAACAGTGATCGAAGAGGTCAAACACGAAGCCGGAGCGGAGAAAGATACTGACCTGTCGGTCGAGGCACTCCAGACTTTGGTCGAACGCTTTAAGCAATTAATCAAAGAACGCACCGGCAAAACCTTCCCCCAGGATCCTCAACAACAGCTTTGGGGCTCAATCGGGGCCGTGTTCGGTTCTTGGAACAACGACCGTGCGATCGTCTACCGCCGGAAATACGGGATTCCGCACGAGTGGGGAACTGCGGTGAATGTACAGACGATGGTATTCGGAAATCGCGGTGAAAACAGCGCCACCGGCGTGGCGTTTACTCGGGACCCGGCGACCGGCGAAAAGATCTTTTACGGTGAATACCTGATCAATGCCCAGGGTGAAGACGTCGTTGCCGGGGTACGGACGCCGCATCCGGTGGCGCACCTGGCTAAGGAAATGCCGGCCGCTTATAAAGAGCTGCTCAAAGTCCGGAGCACCCTGGAGGAGCACTTCCGGGACATGCAGGACCTCGAGTTCACGGTCGAAGAAAGCAAGCTTTACATCTTACAGACCAGAAACGGCAAACGGACGGGGTTTGCGGCGGTCCGCATTGCCACCGACATGGTAGAGGAGAAGTTAATCAAGAAAGAGGAAGCCGTGGGCCGTATTCCGGCCGACGCTCTGTCGCACTTATTGGCGCCGATTTTCGATCGGGGCAGCGTCAAACAAGCCAAGAAAATCGCCGCTGGTCTGCCGGCTGGTCCTGGTGCGGCTACCGGCCGGTTGGTGTTCAATGCCAAGGACGCGGTTGATCTGGCGCACAAGGGCGAACCGGTAGTTCTGGCGCGTATCGAAACGTCACCAGAGGATTTACGTGGAATGATCGCGGCGGAAGGGATCCTGACCGCTCGAGGTGGGGTTTCTTCGCATGCCGCTTTGGTTGCTCGGCAGATGGGGAAAGTCTGCGTCTGCGGAGCGTCCGCGTTGCAGATCGATTACTCAGCTCAAACTTTAACTGCCGGAGACGTGACCCTCAAGCAGGGGGACTTTATCTCGATCGACGGTACGGCTGGCGAAGTTTATGCCGGCGAAGTGAAAACGACGGCTTCCGAAGTCGTGCAAGTCTTGGTGGAAAAGAAACTCGATCCTAAGAAGAGCAGGGTCTATCAGGAGTTCTCCTCTCTCATGGGATGGGCGGACAAACTGCGGAAGCTTGATGTCCGAACCAATGCCGATACGCCTGAACAAGTCGCGACGGCGATCGCTTTTGGAGCGAAAGGAATCGGACTTTGCCGAACCGAGCACATGTTCTTCGAAGGGGACCGGATCGACGCGATGCGCGAAATGATCCTAGCGGAGACCTTGGAAGAGCGAAAAGCTGCTTTGGAGAAACTGTTGCCGTACCAAAGAGAAGATTTTGTGGGCATCTTCCGCGAATTAAAGGGTCTACCGGCAACGATCCGTCTTTTGGATCCGCCTCTACACGAATTCTTGCCCCACGCTGCCGCGCAACAAGAGGATCTGGCTAAGAAATTGGGCGTCTCAGCGGAGCGAATCGCGCGTCGAGTCGCAGAGCTGCATGAGTTCAACCCGATGCTTGGACACCGAGGATGCCGTCTCGGAATCAGTTTCCCTGAGGTCACCGAGATGCAAGCGCGAGCGATCTTCCAAGCAGCAGTCGAAGTGCAAAAATCCGGTACCAAGGTTAAGCCGGAAATCATGATTCCGTTGGTTGGTTTCCCGAAAGAGCTGGCGGTTCAGCTTGAGATTGTTCATCGAGTCGCTGCCGAAGTGTCGAAAGAGAAGAAGGTGAAGTTGAACTACCTCGTCGGCACCATGATCGAGATTCCGCGAGGAGCCATCGTGGCGGACGAAATTGCCAAAGATGCAGAATTCTTTAGCTTCGGCACGAACGACCTGACACAGACCGCGTTGGGTATGAGCCGGGATGATTCCGGCAGTTTCCTCCCGCATTATCAAGAGCTCGAGATCGTGAAGAACAACCCGTTTGCCACGATCGACCGAGGTGGTGTCGGTAAGTTGATGGAGATCGCGCGCGATCAAGGGCGTAAGACCCGCCCGGATATCAAGCTCGGGATCTGTGGTGAGCACGGCGGTGATCCGGAAAGCGTCAAGTTCTGTCACGAGCTGGGCCTTGATTACGTCAGTTGCAGCCCGTTCCGGTTGCCGGTCGCGCGTTTGGCCGCAGCACAGGCGGCGATTGCGAAGAAGTGATTAGTGATTGGTGATCAGTTGGCGCCGATGGCGTTGACCGATCATAGATTTTGGTGGGGCGAGGCTCCTGAATTGCCTTGCCCCATTCGCAACGCCGAGGATCGACTGCTATCGCCGATGTATTGAGGCTGCAGAACGCACCGAGCCGCGGAACAGGGCTTGTTTGTACTTGATGCTCGAGGATAGACGACCGCTTCGCGGTAAGCGCAGGTCTTCTAAAGTGTTTAAATCGGGCCGCGCGTTGAGTGATGTCCTTACCACGAGTCGCGGCTCGGCGGGTTTTTCGACCTAGGAGCGCCAGCGATAGCAATCATTCCGCATCGCTGTTTATAACGTGGGTCGCTCAGGAGCCTCGCCCCACCAAATTTATCGCCCGACGAGCCTAAGGCGAACCCGGCTCGCCCCGGCTTTCCTCTAACTCAGACTCTTTGAGCCGTATTTTAATCTGTCGAGACAAAAGCCAGCGGACTCCGAACATATCGATGGTCGCCCGCAGGGCACGGTTTCCGAAGGTGTATTTGCTCGCGCCGTGGCGTCGGGGCCGATGATTGACCGGGATTTCAACCAGCTTATAGCCCATCCCCTTGATTAACGCGGGCAAGAATCGGTGCATGCCGTAGAATGGAATCAACGCTTCCCGGCATTCTCGCCGCATCGCCTTTAAAGTGCAGCCGGTATCGCGTATGCCGTCTCTCGTAAATCGGCTCCGGATTCGGTTAGCGATGGTACTTTGGAACTTTTTGAACCAAGTATCCTGACGTTTAGCTCGGTAACCGCAAACGAGATCCGCCCCTTTCTCGATTTCTTCCAGCAATCGCGGAATATCGTTTGGATCGTTTTGCAGGTCGCCATCCAGGAGTACCAGGACGCGGCCGCGCGCCATAGCTAATCCGGCGTAGATGGCGGCGCTCTGCCCGCAATTCTTCACAAACTGCAGTAAGCGAATGCGAGGTGATCTCTGGATTTGTTTGGCTGAATCATCGTTAGAACCGTCATCAACAAATACAATTTCATGATCGTAATCCCGCATCACCGAAAAGAGCTCGACTTGAAGCTGCGGCAAGCTGGCGGCCTCATTGTAGACCGGGATAATAATGGAAATCTCCGGGCTCTGGTTCACAGGGGCAGCGTCTGGTATTGGTAGCACGCAAAAATACGAAACTCGTGCAAGGGTTCGTTTCGTCGATTGACTTGGAAATGATCAACCAGCTCCCATCGGGTAAACGAATTTTGCAAATTCTGTGGAGGCGCCTCGTCAGGGGAGTCCGTGATATAAAGGGCGGTGCGATTAATAAAGGGGTTCACTCCGGATTGTTCGCTAAAGAGCGAGTTTATCTCCGATTTATCCGCCGGCTCAACAAACTCGTCATATCGGTGCCAAAAAGAAAACTCGTTCTCAATATTTTGCGACTCCGGAATGTAGACCGGGGGGTGGCCGGGATCTTCGACCCTCGGATCTCGCAAATAGAAAGAGACAATCGCCGAGGTTTGATACCGGTTACCGATCAGGAACACCTCCTCACCTAACTTTCGCTCAAACGAAGTCCTGAACCGCTCGATCTCTGCGGTCGCCGTTTTCCAACCGCGGAGACCGCTCGACGGGTCTGATGAATAGGAAAGATTGATACCGATCGTGCGGAGTACATCGGTGTCCAAAGCCAGCAACGAACTAGCGCCGGCGGTTACCAGCGCCACCACCGCGGCGATGCGGAGGCTTCGATTCTGAGGCGGTACATCGAGCCACCAGGCAACGGCAAGCAGACTTAAACTGACGAAGCCGAGGGCGATCCACGAAGGCTGAGTCAAATGTTCAAAGATCGCAATCAATCCGATAAGCAGGATTGGCCAACTGAAACTCAATAGAAAACAGACTTTGCTGCTGCGGAACGCTCTTGGTATCGACCCAATCAGGGCCACAAGCATGGCGATGAAAAATAGCGGTGAACAAACGACCAGTTGATGTCCGAAAAACTGGAAGAGAGCCGAGAACCGGGCCGAGAGATGCTTATGCGGCTCCATATCACTCGATAACGGAACGAGTCCGATCCAATCATGTTGCACGTTCCAAATGATGGGCGGCGCCAGAAAAAGGCAGAATATCCCGAACAAGACGTAAATACCGGAACGCCGAAATTCCCGGCGATGTCTTGCAACCGCAATCAAGAAAATGAGGACTGAGATCAACTGAAAAGCGTTCGCGTAGTCGCAAAGAAAACCGCATCCAATAAGAAAACCGGTTAGAGCCCAAAACGGAAGCCGGTTAGGGCTTTCGTGAACCGCGAGCGAGAAAGAAACCAAGGCCGCCGTCCAGAAAAAGAGTGAAAGCGGCGCCATGGTCATGGAACTGGCTCCGAAATTGAAGAGCGGCGTCAGGTTGAGGACGACTACCAACCAGAACGCGATACGCTCTCGATACAAGCGCCGAGCTAAAGAGTAGAGGAGCAGCGAAGTCGCTAACGCCAACAAGGGGCTCAGCAAGCGGACGCCTAATTCGCAACGCCCTAGGAGCGAGGTACCAGCCAGCACAGATAGGGCAATGCCGGGCCCGCTAGAGTAGTAGGAAACGTTCGGGTGTTGTGCCCACGAATAGTAATAGGCCTCATCGGGTAGTAGTTCAGAGTGGGCGTCCCAAACGAACCTGGCGCACGTAAGCACGAGCAGAAACGCAAAAAGAATCCAGCGTGGCCGAAGAAGCATCTGGAGGTTTAAACGAAAGAGCGAAGCCGGAGACTGCGACGTCATCTTGAGGCGGGAGGAACCAACTCTGGATGCAGCGAATGAAATCTAGGGAACCAACGCGCGGTTACCTTCCGATACAAATACGCGAGGAGCGCGTAACAAATCAGCGCGAAGCCTACTCCTGCGAACACGGAGATGAAAACATCCGAAGGCCAATGAGAACCGCAATAGATCCGAGAATAGCAGACCAAGCCTGCCGGAATAATGTACAGAGCGCCCCACCGCCCGAAGAATAGGATTGCGAGGGTGGCGAGCACGGAATTGTTAACGGCGTGCCCGGACGGAAATGACCGGCCGCTGATCTTTTCGTTGGGGGTTGGTGAGAGCACGACATCCGGTGCTTGAAAGACAGCCAGCACTTGGGGATGGGTCCGAACGAGAGCGACTTCCCGTACGTCGGCCAGTGCTTGCATGGGACGCGGCCGGTCCACCAGCCGCTTGGTGACTTCGGTAAAGATACCGTCGGCGATACCCAGCGTAACTAGGGTTGTAAACAGGAATGCTCGCCACCGAAACCCACCCCGCCAAAGGAGCAAAGGGATTAAAATGAACAGAAGCGGACGCCACAGGTCGAAGTTGGTCATTATGGCCATGAGCCAATCGAGGAATGGGTTGATCCATTGTCTATTGATGAGAAAAAGAAGCTTAGTGTCCATCTGCGGTCAGCCTGCATCGGCCATCCATGTTGGGCCGGATCGGTGGCAATGCCCGACGCTGGCTATGACTCACTATTTTGCGAGCCGAGCGAGCGTAAGCTAAGGATTGGTCATTGATGAAACAAGTAAAGAAATTCGCTCTGGCATTTGTAGCGATAGTGATTGTTAGCCAGACCGCCGCGCGGGCAGATGAACAAGCGGCCCAGATCTTGAACGGTATTCGGCTGGCCGATATTTCTCAGGAGCTAGACGGACGTTTACGCAAACAAGATGGCACGACTATTCCATTCCGGCTGCGCGCCGGAGGCGATGAGTTGATTTTTAGTTTCACGAACCCGACGGAAGTATTGCGGCTCACACTAAATGACAACGGCTCGAATCTGACTTTGCAGGCCGGCGATCGAGAACGCGTGATCAGCGGCGCAAGATTGAACGATTCCGTCCGCGGGACCGATATTACCTATCAAGATTTAGCGTTGCGTTTCTTGTACTGGAAAAATTCACGCGTTGAGGGCGAACAGAACATACGAACGTTTCCGTGCTGGATGATCCTGTTGCAGCAGAACAATCCGAACATTGCCTATGCCTCAGTCAGAGTCTGGGTCGCCAAGCAAAGCGGTGCTCTGCTGCGCGCCGAGGCCTACGATGCGCAGAGCCGCCTGGTAAAGAAATTCGAAGTGATTTCCGGTCAAAAAATCGAGGGTAAATGGTTCCTGAAGCAGATGCGGATCGAGAGGTATGATCCCGGGACGGGCGGGTTGGTATCGCGGACGTATTTGGAGATTAATTCTTAGCGCCGGGATCGCCGCGAACGCCGCGAACGCCGGGAACTGAAGGCGCGTTCGCATCGATGCGGCCGCTTGTCCCGTAGGGACATTCATTCCGTTCCAGGCGCTCACGGCGCTCCCGGCGATGTCGGCGTTCCTGTTGACAGTCCCCTCGCTCTCAATAGGTTAGCAAACATTTCTGTTACGGTCATGAGGACCCCCGGGTTGTTTTTGCAGATTTTTTTTGGTTTGGTCGTGACCTCAAACTCCCAGACGACAGCGCAAGGAGGAGCTGAGACACCGACTAGCTTTGTCGATAATGCGATGAAGCTGCGCGAAGAGGTACTTTTCAAGTTGGAGCCAGGCGGCATCCAACGCAGCCTGACCGATACGGTTCCGGGCAAATTTTTCTGGCACACTAGTATCGTCACGACCACGTTCTGGATCGGCGAGACGCCCGGTGGCAATAATCCGGTTCCCAATGAATCCAGCGCCTGGGATTCAAATTGGTCGCGGAATTACGGTGGCTTGGATCTGCCGGAAAGCGGCGATCGCCTGGGCTTTTTGCCGGCAAAATTTGTTCCCAGGCAAAACCCGTTCTATATCGCGTTGCCGTATAACGACGTAGGCGGCGGAAAAACGAAGCCGGAAGCCGCGCAAATTATTCCTTGGTTTAAAGCGACCTTTGTAAAATCGGGGCAGAGCGTCCTGAAAGGGCGTTGGCTGGCGGTGCGAAAAGGATCCCGGGCCTGCTACGCCCAGTGGGAAGACGTGGGTCCGTTTCAGACCGATAACTGGGAATATGTCTTCGGGAATGATCGACCTCGGCCCAACCTCAATCGTGGAGCCGGGCTGGATATCTCACCGGCAGTGCGGGATTATCTCCATCTCTCGCCGACCGACACAACGGACTGGAAGTTTGTGGAAGCTTCGGAAGTTCCCCCTGGTCCATGGACTCTTTACGGCGATAACAACACTTTCGTGATCGATCGGCGCAAACGAGAGCAGATCGCAAAGAGACAATAGCGCGGCGACCCGGAGCGCTGCCTCGCTTGCGAGGCCGATGGTGAACGGAGCGAAAAATTTTGTCGGGTGCCTGCAGTGTCGATGCTCTTTATCGCCCCAATTCAGTAGAGGCAGACCTGGAACTCCTCCGATCTGTGGTCATGCCGGCTCTCGTCTCGCTCGGTAGGCAACAGAGCGCAGGACGCGCAAGGACATTACGGTTATCGACCAAACAGAGAAAAATCTCACGCAAAGGCGCAAAGACGCAAAGGTAAATCAAAGTACGAGGCAGTTCTGTGAAGCCTCAACGAGCGGTAG
>Ga0210389_10002025_pt1 | contig 16200 bp, 16 predicted proteins | sample IncBWH28OmetaG_FD_160127 | JGI IMG/M metagenome (GOLD analysis project Ga0210389, IMG submission 160127) | Forest soil microbial communities from Barre Woods Harvard Forest LTER site, Petersham, Massachusetts, United States - Inc-BW-H-28-O ...
ATGCCGCAGGTCGAAGGCAGTCTGATCAAGGAGCGTGCCAAACGTTTGCGGGCTGCGGGTGATGCTGCGTTGCGGCGGCGGCTTCAATTGGAAATCGGCAAGACGCGAGAGGTCCTGATCGAAAGCGGCACGCAGGGGCGCACCGAGCACTTCCTGCCCGTCGCGATCAGCAGCGAGACGGCGGGCACGGTGCGGCGATTGACGATTGCGGGCCACGATGGCACGCGTCTAACCATATAATGCGTTCCGCGCTCTTAAGTCTCTCCCGCGAAAATTCGCAATTGTGTTCTCGCCATCAGGCGATATCCTTTCGCTCCAAGGGAGCAAACGGCCGCAAAAATCATGTGACGGGCGTCTCCCAACAAAAATGCCGGACAACGGCTTTCAGCAATGACCGGGGGAAACTCATCATGACGTCAGGCGATAGCGAGAGGATTTCGCGCCAGTCGAAAATCGCGGCGGCGAGCGGCTGGATCGGATCGGCGCTCGAATACTACGACTTCTTCATCTATGCGACCGCAGCGTCACTTGTGTTTCCGCAGGTGTTTTTCCCCTCGCAGAATCCGACAGTTGCAATCGTCGCCTCGCTGGCGACCTACGGCGTCGGCTACGTTGCCCGGCCGATCGGCGCCTTCGTGCTCGGTCACTATGGTGATACGCATGGGCGGAAAAGCGTTCTGGTGCTCTGCCTGTTCTTGATGGGCTGCTCGACGGTGCTCGTCGGCCTGCTTCCGACGTATCAGCACATCGGAATATGGGCGCCGGTCCTTCTTGTCGCGCTGCGGCTGATGCAGGGTTTCGCGGTCGCGGGTGAAATTTCAGGCGCAAGTTCGATGGTGCTCGAGCATGCGCCTTTCGGACGACGGGGATTCTTTGCAAGCTTTGCGTTGCAGGGCGTTCAGACCGGGCAAATTCTCGCCGCCGCCGTTTTCCTCCCCATCGCCGCTTACATGCCAAAGGAAGATTTCAACGCCTGGGGATGGCGCATCCCGTTCTTGTTGAGCTTCCTCGTGCTCATCGTTGCTTATCTCATCCGGCGGGAAGTGGAGGAGTCGCCGGCCTTTGCCAAAGAAAGCCAGCAGGGCGCAGTGCCGAGGGCGCCCGTCGTTCAGGCTTTCAAAACCAGCTGGGCCGACATGTTGCGCGTGATCTTCATGGCGCTGATGAACACCATTCCTGTCGTGGCGACGATCTTTGGCGCGGCTTACGCCGTGCAGCCCGCTTACGGAATCGGCTTCAAGCCGGATGTCTATCTCTGGATTCCCGTGCTCGGCAATATTGCCGCCGTGCTTGTAATCCCGCTGGTCGGCAATTTGTCCGACAAGATCGGCAGACGACCGCCGATGATCGTCGGCGCGCTGGGTTCCGGCCTGCTCGCTTTCGCCTATCTTTATGCAATCAGCATCAAGAACGTTCCGATGGCGATTGCGCTTTCCATTCTGATGTGGGGCATCGTCTATCAGGGCTACAATGCCGTGTTTCCGAGCTTCTATCCCGAGCTGTTCCAGACCCGGTACCGCGTCTCGGCGATGGCAATCGCACAGAACATCGGCACCATGATTACGGCGCTGCTGCCGGCGCTTTTTGCTACCGTCGCGCCTCCGGGATCAAGCGATGTCTGGTTCACGGTTGGCGCGATCGCCTTTGCGGTCACCATGATCTCGGCCATCGCCGCCTACTCGGCGCGGGAAACCTATCGGGTTGCGGCAAACGACCTCGGCAATCCGAACGCCGCGCCGATCGAGAAGCAGGATTACGACCGGCAGCGAGCGGCCTCACTCGCCGGTGCCGCGCCGGCGTAGCTGTTGATAGCGGGTAGCCGAAGATGATCGATGGACGAACGAAGCTGATCGCCCACATCGGCGATCCGACGGAAACGTTCAAATCTCCAATGATCTACAATCCGTTGTTCGAGGCGCGAAAGATCAACGCGGTCGTTATGCCCTTGGGCTGCAAGAGCGAGGACTACGCACTCTTTCTGAAGCCGCTGTTCAAGCTCACGAACATTCTTGGCGCGCTCATCACCATGCCGCACAAGGTCGCAACGCTTGCGCTCGTTGACGAAGCCTCGGTATCGGCGAGGATCGCGGGCGCCTGCAACGCCGTGAAGATGGACGAACGTGGCCGCCTGATCGGCGATATGTTTGACGGCGAGGGGTTTGTACGCGGTGTTGAGAGGAAAGGCCGGCGGATCGCCGGAGCAAGTGCCTTTATCGCCGGTTGCGGCGGGGTTGGCAGCGCGATTGCGGCGTCCATCGCAAAGGCCGGCGTTTCCAGGCTCGGCCTCTACGACGTGTCGGCGCCTGCGCTCGATGCGCTCGCCAAGCGTCTCAAATCCCATTATCCGAATCTTGAAGTGATCGCGGGTTCAACTGATTCCGCCGGATATGACATCGTCGTCAACGCTACGCCGCTTGGCATGAAAAAGGACGATCCGCTTCCGATGCGAATGGACGGCATTTCCCCTTCGGCCTTTGTCGGCGAAGTCGTCATGAAAGAGGAAATGACGCCGTTTCTGGCCGCGGCGCGCGCGAAAGGATGCGAGGTTCAAGTGGGTCTCGATATGCTGTTCGAACAGATCCCGGCCTACCTTGAATTCCTCGGCCTTGGCACGGCGACGCCGGACGAATTGCGCAAACTCGCACAAATTCATTATTGAGCGGCTGGTTCCGCGTTATTCGCCATTCCAACCACAGGCACGTAGTCGCTCGCGCATATGTTCCGGCGCTGGCGCCACCACGCGCACCGGCTCTTTGTTTTTGGAAATCGGAATTCCGATCTCGCGGGAATGCAGATGCAGGCGCGGTTCGCCAAAACGAGGCCCGTTGCCGTAGATATTGTCACCGAAAATCGGCCAGCCCTGAGCTGATGAGTGCACGCGCAATTGATGGGTACGGCCGGTGACGGGTTCCAGCGCGAGCCAGGTCAGGCCTTCCCCGCGCCCCATCACTTTCCAGTTGGTCACGGCCTGTTGTCCTTCTGGGTCGACCTTTTGCCACCAGCCGCGCTCGGCGTTGAGCCGGCCGAGCGGCATGTCGATCGCCCCCTCATCCCCAGCCGGGCCGCCCTCGACGACGGCCCAATAGGTTTTCGAAATCTTGCCGTGCTTGAACAAAAGCCCCAGCGAGGCCGTCGCCTTGCGGTGCCGTCCCAGCACCAGGCAGCCCGACGTATCCTTGTCGAGCCGATGCGCCAGCACCGGCGGGCGGGGCAGGCCAAACCTTAACGCATCGAAGGAGGCTTCGAGATTGGGACCGCCCTTTGGACCGCGATGGACCGGAAGGCCTGCCGGCTTGTCGATCACCAGCATCAGCCCGTCGCGATGAAGCACGCGGGCGAGGATTTCCTCCGCGGTCAGTTGGGGAACGTCAATCGGGCGGTCAAGACTTTCGCTCATCGCTTTAAACCGCTAACACACCCCGCCATGACTGAGGAAGCACCTAAACAGAGCTGGTGGCGGCGGCTGTCCAGCGGGTTGAAGCGGACATCGAGTTCGCTCGGCACCGCGGTTGCCGATCTCGTGACCAAGCGCAAGCTCGACCGTGCCATGCTCGACGACATCGAGGATGTGCTGCTGCGCGCCGATCTCGGAACCGAGGTCGCGGCGCGAATATCCACGGCCGTCGGCGTCGGCCGCTACGACAAATCGATTTCGGCCGATGAAGTCAAAGCGGTGGTCGCAACCGAAGTCGAAAAAGTGCTGGCGCCGGTCGCCAAGTCCTTGGTCATTGACGAGACCAAAAAACCGTTCGTCATCTTGGTCGTCGGCGTCAACGGCTCCGGCAAGACCACCACCATCGGCAAACTGGCGGCGAAGTTTTCGGCCGAAGGCCGCAAGGTGATGCTGGCCGCCGGAGACACTTTCCGCGCCGCCGCGATCGAGCAGCTGAAAGTCTGGGGCGAACGAACGAAGTCGCCGGTCATTGCCGGAACGCAAGGCTCGGACTCTGCCAGCCTCGCTTTTAACGCGCTGTCGGCGGCACGCGATGAGAAGCGTGACGTGCTCCTGATCGATACCGCTGGACGGCTGCAAAACAAGGCCGAGCTCATGAACGAACTCGAAAAGGTCGTTCGCGTCATTCGAAAGGTGGATGACACCGCGCCGCACGCAGTGCTGCTGGTGCTGGATGCCACGGTGGGACAAAACGCACTCTCGCAAGTCGAGGCATTTCATCGTATCGCTGGCGTCACCGGCCTGGTGATGACCAAGCTCGACGGCACCGCCCGCGGAGGAATTCTGGTGGCGCTGGCCGAGAAATATAAGCTGCCGGTGCATTTCATCGGCGTCGGCGAAGGCGTTGACGATCTCGCGCCCTTTACCGCACGGGATTTCGCGCAAGCCATCGCCGGAATAGAGTAGGCGTTATCCTTCGAGACGCGGCTGCGCCGCTCCTTCTAATGGAACAATGATGGACAAGACCCAGCCGCATCCGATGTTCAAGCTCGCCACCGAATTGGGGCCGCTTCTCGTATTCTTTGTCGCGAACGCAAAGTTTCATTTGTTTGTCGCCACTGGCGCTTTCATGGTGGCGATTGTCGCGGCGATGATCGCCTCTTATGTCGTGACACGACACGTGCCGCTGATGGCGCTCGTCACCGGCATCGTCGTGCTGGTGTTCGGAACGCTGACGCTCGTGCTGCATGATGAGACCTTCATCAAGGTCAAGCCCACCATCATCTATGGCTTGTTTGCGTTTGTGCTTGGCGGCGGACTTTTGTTCGGCCGCTCCTTCATCGCCATTCTGTTCGACCAGATGTTCAATCTGACCCCGCAGGGCTGGCGAATTCTCACGTTGCGCTGGGCGCTGTTCTTTCTCGCGATGGCCGCTCTGAACGAAGTCATCTGGCGCACGCAGAGCACCGATTTCTGGGTCGGCTTCAAGGCCTTCGGTGTGATTCCGCTGACGATGCTGTTTGCGATCACCCAGATGCCGCTGATCAAGCGCTTCCATATTGACCCGGTCTCGCTGCAAACCAGCGACGCGGCGGAGGGAGACGTCAGCACGGATAGAAGCTAGGGCGAGGTTAGCCGCATTGCGGAATCTCGCATTTCTCTCCGAGGGTAACTCAGTTTCGAGTTAGTCGAGAATTGGCAGAAGCCGCCGGCTGCGAACAACGCACGGTTCCGTTGGCTCGTGGTTTGCGAGACCGCCTTGCAATTCCAGGAATCGCTGGCAAGGTTGCGTCCGTTTCAAAATCCGGTTGCTCGCATCAAGAAGTCGATCAATGACTCACGCGGAATTGCTAGGTTACGCCGCTGCAGCATGCGTTTTCGTGACGTTCTACATGAAAACCATGGTGCCGCTTCGGATCGCGGGCATTGTCAGCAATTTCCTTTTTATCGGCTACGGCTACGCCGTCGATGCCTACCCGGTGCTGATCCTTCACCTGGTTTTGTTGCCGCTCAACATCGTCCGGTTGCGCCAGATGCTGCGGCTGATCAAACAGATCGAGGAAGCGACCCGAGACGACATGAATCTGAACTGGGTCAAGCCTTTCAGCTCTACGCAGGTGGCTGCCGTTGGCGACGTGCTGTTTCGTCGTGGCGACCCGGCAAGTGAAATGTACTTCATTGTGTCTGGGCGTTTCCGGGTGAGGGAACTCAGCGTCGATCTCGAAGCCGGCGAGGTGTTCGGCGAGCTTGGATTTTTGAACGCGGGCCAGGCTCGAACGGCGACGGTCGAATGTTTGGCGAGCGGTGAATTGCTGCGGATCAGCTATGACCATGTCATGCAGCTTTATGTACAGGATCCCAAATTCGGGTTTTATTTTCTGCACCTTGTGAGCAAGCGGCTGTTCCACAATTTGTCGCTGGTATCGCAACCGCCCGGCCAGTCGGGTTAGCTCTTTGATAGAGCATGATCTCTGCGTAACCGCTTCGCGTTTGTCGCGAGGGAAAACCGCTACACACTTTTCCGGATCATGCTTGGTCAGGATCCTGCCTTCAGCGCCTTGTCGATCTCGGCGCGAAGGACGGTGTTGATGTTGTCCGGCGTTACCGGGCCGACCAGCTTGTAGACGATGGTGCCTTCGCGGCCGACGATGAAGGTTTCGGGCACGCCATAGACGCCCCATTCGATCGAGGCGCGGCCGTTGGCGTCGACGCCGACAATGCCGAACGGGTTGCCATAGCGCCCGAGAAAGCGCCGGGCATTGTCGGCGGAGTCCTTGTAATTGATGCCGACGATTTGCAGCCGCGGGTCGCGGCCAAGCTCGGTCAGCAACGGGGCTTCGTCATGGCAGGGCACGCACCAGGACGCCCAGACATTGACGAGCGAGACCTTGCCCTTGAAGGCGGAGGGATCAAGTCCGGGGATTGGCGCGCCGTTGTTGGCGAGCCCTTGCAATGCCGGCAATGGCGTTTGTGGCGCGGGATGGCCGATCAGGGCGGATGGAATGCGCGAGGGGTCGCCGTCGCCAAGCCGGAACCAGAAGATCGCGGCGAGCGCCGCAAAGACGACCAGCGGCAACGCCATCAGCCAGCGCGAACTTCGCGGCGCATCGTTTGATATTTTGGGCTCGCTCTCGCTCATGTCTTATCCGTCATGTTGCGCCCGGAGCGGCGGACGACCCCTTCAGATTCCAGTTCGCTCAAGCGTCGCTTCTGGGCGCGATAATCGATCGCAATCCACCCGATCAGCAACACCACGACCGCCAGGACCACCAGATAGGAGGTCGCGATAAAATTCGCGTAGGGACCAAGCGACATGGCGTCAGGCCGGACGCTGGCCGGCTTGCGCCACGTGAATCATCTGCATCGCGCGCACACGGCGGCGGAGGATTTCATTGCGCATCGCGGCCAGGTGCAGGGTGAGGAACAACAGCGAAAACGCCAATGCCATCACCAATAGCGGCGTCAGGAAGGCACGGTCGAGCGTCGGTCCACCCATCCGCATCACCGAGGCCGGTTGATGCAGTGTGTTCCACCAGTCGACCGAAAACTTGATGATCGGAAGGTTGATGGCGCCAACCAGCGTCAGCACCGCAGCGGCCCGTGCCGCGCGCGAGGGATCTTCGACCGCCCGCCACAGCGCGATCAGGCCAAGATACATCAGGAACAGGATCAACACCGATGTCAGCCGCGCATCCCATTCCCAATAGGTGCCCCACATCGGCCGGCCCCAGAGCGAGCCGGTGACCAGCGCCAGAAAGGTGAAGGCAGCGCCAAGCGGGGCGGCGGCTTTTGCGGCGACGTCGGCAAGCGGATGCCGCCACACCAGTGTGCCCAGCGCGGCCAAGCTCATCACACCCCAGACGAACATCGATAGCCACGCGTTCGGCACGTGAATGAACATGATCTTGACGGTCGCGCCCTGCTGATAGTCATCGGGCGCCATCGCCGACTGGTATAGGCCGATCGCGAGCAGGATAGCGGTTACTCCCGCAAGCCACGGCAACAGGCGCGCCGTGAAAGCGAGGAACCGAGTCGGATTGGCGAGGTCGATCAGCGTCATGGCATCCTGTTAATGGTCGGGGGCGTTGCAGGCAATCGGCATAAAGGCTTTTGAGCGAGAGTTGATGGGCATCAATCCAGTCCGTGCCGAAGGCTCGCGGCCGCTGCAAATGGCCCAATGACCAGGCCGAACAGCGACAGCGCGCACAGGATCGAAAACGGTGCGCCGAAAGACAACGACCCGGTGATCGCCGCTTCCGAGGCCGCCACGCCAAAGATCAGCACGGGTATCGACAGCGGCAATACCAAAACGGCGAGCAGCAGGCCGCCGCGATGCAGCGTCACTGCGAGGGCTGCTCCAATCATGCCGGTGAATGTCAGTGCCGGCGTGCCTGCGAGGAGTGTCAGCGCCACGGCCGCGGTCGCGCTGACGTCGAGATTAAGCAGAAGGCCCAGGACCGGCGTCGCAATGATGAGCGGCAATCCCGCGGCGAGCCAATGGGCCAGCGCTTTGGCTGCGCACGATAATTCCAGTGGCGTTCGGCTCATCGTGATCAGATCGAGCGAGCCGTCATCGTGATCGGCCGTGAACAGGCGATCCAGCGTCAAGAGACTAGCGAGCAAGGCGCCGAGCCAGAGGATCGCGGGCCCGAGCCGCGCCAACAGCGCAAGGTCGGGTCCGATGGCGAACGGCATCAGCACCACGACGGTGAGGAAGAACAACACGCCGATCAGGGCGCCGCCGCCGACGCGAAGCGCGATCCGGATGTCGCGGCGGATCAGGGCGGAAAGCGCGCTCACGAGGCGTCTCCGACGCGCAAGGTGCGCGCGGCAATTCCTAACGGCATGTGGGTGGCGGCGATGATCAGGCCGCCGCGCGCCAGATGATCCCCCATCAGGGTTGAGAACAGTTTTTGCCCCGCGGTATCCAGCGCGTTGGTGGGTTCATCGAGCAGCCAGACCGGCCGCCGCACGGTCAGCAGACGGGCGATCGAAAGCCTCCGCCGCTGTCCCGCGGACAGATAGGCGGCCGGCAAACGTGCCGCATGGTCGAGCTCGACGATGGCGAGGTTCTCGGCCAGATCCGACGTCATCCCGCCCAGAAAATCCCGCCAAAACCTGAGGTTCTCCGACACGCTGAGCGCCGGCTTCAGCGCATCGCGATGGCCGAGATAATGCGATTGCTCGGCCAGCGTCAGCTCGTCTTCGCCGCCTTCGAGCACGATCGACCCACCGGCGGGAGCCAGCACGCCCGCAATCAGCCGTAGCAACGAGGTTTTGCCGGCTCCGTTGGGGCCGACCACCGCCAGCGCCTCGCCGGAGCTCGCCTCGAAATCGAGGCCGGAAAAGACTTCCCGGCCGCCCCGCACACATCTGACGCCGCGTCCCGAGAGCCGCATTATTTCCCCTTGCCGCGCATTGCTTTTAAACGCTTCTCGGTGTGGCGGTGATTGTTGAAAGATTCTATAAGCCGGAACTTGACTCGCCGCACAATCCGCCGGCTGCGAGCTTTCGGCCAACTGCCTCAGTTGGTGCTATAGTACCCTTGCCGGGTATGGACCGACAATTTGGGATTGCCTCACATGACCTCTCTCGACAGCTTCAAATGCCAGAAAACCCTCAAGGTTGGTGGCAAGACCTACGTCTATTACAGCCTGCCCGCCGCCGAGAAGAACGGTCTGAAAGGGATAGCCAAGCTTCCTTATTCGATGAAGGTGCTGTTGGAGAACCTCCTGCGCAACGAGGACGGCCGTACCGTCAAGAAGGAAGACATCGTTGCGGTTTCGAAGTGGCTGAAGAAGCGCGCACTCGAGCATGAAATCGCTTTCCGCCCGGCGCGCGTGCTGATGCAGGATTTCACCGGCGTGCCTGCCGTGGTCGATCTCGCCGCGATGCGTAACGCGATGCAAAGCCTCGGCGGCGACGCTGAAAAGATCAATCCGCTGGTGCCGGTCGATCTCGTCATCGACCACTCGGTGATCGTGAACTTCTTCGGCGACAACAAGGCGTTCGGCAAGAACGTGGTCGAGGAGTACAAGCAGAACCAGGAACGCTACGAATTCCTGAAATGGGGTCAGAAGGCGTTTTCGAATTTCTCGGTGGTGCCGCCCGGCACCGGCATCTGCCATCAGGTCAATCTCGAATACCTCGCGCAGACCGTGTGGACCAAGAAGCAGAAGATGACGGTCGGCAAGAAGACCGGCACGTTCGAGGTCGCCTATCCGGATTCGCTGGTCGGCACTGACTCGCACACCACGATGGTGAATGGCCTCGCCGTGCTCGGCTGGGGCGTCGGCGGCATCGAGGCGGAAGCCTGCATGCTCGGCCAGCCGCTGTCGATGCTGCTGCCGGAGGTGGTGGGCTTCAAATTGAAGGGACAGCTCAAGGAAGGCGTCACCGCGACCGACCTCGTGCTCACGGTCACGCAGATGCTGCGCAAGCAGGGCGTGGTCGGAAAATTCGTCGAGTTCTTCGGCCCCGGTCTCGATCACCTCTCGGTTGCGGACAAGGCAACCATCGGCAACATGGCGCCCGAATATGGCGCGACCTGCGGCTTCTTCCCGGTTGATACCGCAACCATCGATTACCTGAAGACCTCCGGCCGCAAGGCTGACCGCGTCGCGCTCGTTAAGGCCTATGCGAAGGCGCAAGGCTTGTTCCGCGACGCCAAGTCCGCTGACCCGGTATTCACCACGACGTTGACGCTCGATCTCAAGGACGTCGTACCGTCGATGGCCGGACCGAAGCGTCCCGAGGGCCGAATTGCTCTGCCCGCGGTGGCCGAAGGTTTTGGCGTCGCGCTCGCTGGCGAATACAAGAAGACCACTGATGCTACGTCCCGCTATTCGGTGGAAAATCGCGATTTCGATCTTGGCCATGGCGATGTGGTGATTGCGGCCATCACCTCCTGCACCAACACGTCCAATCCGAGCGTTCTGATCGGCGCCGGACTGCTCGCGCGCAATGCGGCCGCCAAGGGATTGAAAGCCAAGCCCTGGGTGAAGACCTCGCTCGCGCCCGGCAGCCAGGTCGTCGCCGAGTATCTTTCCAATTCCGGATTGCAGACCGATCTCGACAAGGTCGGCTTCAATCTCGTCGGCTTCGGCTGCACCACCTGCATTGGCAACTCCGGCCCGCTGCCGGAAGAGATTTCGAAGTCGATCAACGACAACGGCATTGTCGCGGCCGCCGTGCTGTCGGGCAACCGCAACTTTGAAGGCCGCGTCTCGCCGGACGTACAGGCGAATTATCTGGCCTCGCCACCGCTCGTCGTCGCCTATGCGCTCGCCGGCACAGTCAAGAAGGATCTGGCGGTCGAACCGATCGGCACCGGCAAGGACGGCAAGCCGGTCTACCTGAAGGACATCTGGCCGACGACGAAAGAAATCAACGCGCTGATGAAGAAGTTCGTGACCGCGTCTATCTTCAAGAAGAAATATGCCGACGTGTTCAAGGGCGACACCAACTGGCGCAAGATCAAGACCGTCGAGAGCGAGACCTATCGCTGGAACATGAGCTCGACCTATGTGCAGAACCCGCCTTACTTCGAAGGCATGAAGAAAGAGCCGGACCCGATCGTCGACGTGGTCGATGCGCGGATTCTCGCGATGTTCGGCGACAAGATCACGACCGATCACATCTCGCCCGCGGGTTCGATCAAGCTGACGTCGCCGGCCGGAAAATTCCTCAGCGAGCATCAAGTGCGCCCGGCCGACTTCAATCAGTACGGCACACGGCGCGGTAACCATGAAATCATGATGCGCGGCACCTTCGCCAATATCCGCATCAAGAATTTCATGCTGAAGGGCGCCGACGGCAACATCCCGGAAGGCGGCATGACCAAGCACTGGCCTGACGGCGAGCAGATGTCGATCTACGATGCCGCGATGAAGTATCAGGCCGAGCATGTGCCGCTGGTGGTGTTCGCCGGCGCCGAATACGGCAACGGTTCGTCGCGGGATTGGGCCGCGAAGGGAACCCGGCTCCTCGGCGTGCGTGCCGTGATTTGCCAGAGCTTCGAGCGCATCCATCGCTCCAACCTGGTCGGCATGGGCGTGCTGCCGCTGACCTTCGAGGACGGCGCATCGTGGCAGTCGATCGGCCTCAAGGGCGACGAAAAAGTAACCATACGCGGGTTGCAGGGTGATCTGAAACCACGCCAAAAGTTGACCGCCGAGATCGTATCGAGCGACGGTGCACTGCAGCGCGTTTCATTGCTGTGTCGGATCGATACCCTCGATGAGCTGGATTACTACCGAAACGGCGGCATTTTGCAGTATGTGCTGCGCAAACTCGCCGCGTGATTGTGATCGGGGGCTCACCGCGAAGTGAGTAGCGACCAGGGGGCAGGCACCCTAAATTGCGGGTCCTGCCGGTTCGCAAGCTAATGGCTTTGTGATCCGTTAGGTGGTAGCGGCGAGTGGCGGCGACAACGAATCCCCGGTCCGGTATGACAGTGATGATGGCCTGTAACTCAATTTCACGATGGTCGAGCGCGATTGGCGTTTGCGCGATCGTGGCTGTCGTTCGCCCCGCCGTTGCCGCGGAACCCCGCGCTGTGATCGAGCTGTTCACGTCGCAAGGCTGTTCGTCCTGCCCGCCCGCCGACAAGGTGGTCGGTGAATTGGCGAAGGATCCTTCGGTGATCGCGCTAAGCATGCCGATCGACTACTGGGATTATCTCGGTTGGAAAGATACGCTGGCGGACGCGCGTTTTTCCGCCCGCCAGAAGGCTTATTCGCTGATGCGTGGCGACCGCGATGTCTATACGCCGCAAGCAGTCGTCAATGGCGAGGCGCATGTGATCGGTAGCGATCGCGGCGGGATTGAGCGTGCGATTGAGGTCACCCGGGAGAGCGACGGGGTGATGTCGGTGCCGGTGACGATGAAGCTGAGCGGGAAACAGATCACGGTTTCGGTAGCCGCTTCGAACCGGCCGCCAGTGTCAACCCATGGCGAAATCTGGATTTGCTCGATCTCCAAGGCGGTCCCGATCTCCATCGGCCGCGGCGAAAACCGCGGACGCGAGGTGACCTATTACAACGTGGTCCGCAACGTGCTGAAGGTCGGCGACTGGAACGGTAGCGCCGGGAGCTGGACGGTGCCGCTGGAAAATATTTCCCACGAAGGCATCGATGCCGCGGCCGTCTTTGTTCAGGATGGAAGCCGCGATCGGCCTGGCCCGATGTTGGGTGCAGCCTATACGTCGCTGCACTAGACGGCTTCCTAAGACCCCTGCTTCCAAAATCCTATCCGCGTCAGGTGCGCGCTCACACGAGTGCAGTCTCTGCGGAGCGGATGCTTCGGCGTGTTTCTCAAAGCCGAAGCGGAAATCTCTCCTGAAAAAGAAAAAGGACCAACTTGCGTTGGTCCAGTCACGGATCAATATCTGCGCGAGACCCGATCCCGACGACCCCGGGGGGCTGGGGGCTGAGGAATCCGGTATCGAAAGGACCGGGCCAACGCAGGTGATTCTTATCGCAAGCTAGCGCGGCGTGCGGTGGGCAGAAGTGGGGCGGTATTATGATTCAGCTAACGATCCCGTGACGGCGCTGACAGGCCTTGTTCCACCCAAAGTCGAGGTCCGGTAACCCGCGGCCAGCCAAATGCGTAAACACGGGCCTCTTGCGGAGCGGTCCTGTCGGCGCAATCATGTCGGTCAAATGACAGGAATGACAGGAGATGCGCCATGAGTTTGATTTCGGAGGATGCCGATCCAAGCGAGGCCCGCGCTGCGGTGCGTCAGGCCGCTGCGCCCGCCCAGTCGAGCCGGGTGACGTTCAATCGTCTCGAACTCAACCGCATCCTGAATCTATATGGACGCATGGTCTCGGACGGTGAGTGGCGCGACTATGCCATCGACTTCCTGCGCGACCGTGCGGTTTTCTCGATCTTCCGCCGCGCCTCGGAAGTTCCGCTCTACCGGATCGAGAAAGACCCAAGGCTGGCGCGCAAGCAAGGCATGTACAGCGTGATCTCCGCCAGCGGCCTGATCCTGCGACGCGGGCATGAACTGGATCGCGTGCTGCTGGTGATTGACCGCAAGCTGGCGGTGGTCTGACGCCTGCCCCTCATCCTGAGGAGCCGCGTCTTCGCGGCGTTTCGAAGGATGGGCACGAGCCTCGCGCCCGATGACAGGCTCCGCATCATCCGGCGACGCATCGCTTTTAGCGCCGTTCGCTGACGGCCTCGCCAGTGCTCGGCCTGCTCGGGCGGTTGCGCTCCTCACCATGGAGGGTAAGCCGTTATCTTGTTCCGCTTTCACTTCCCGGCACTGTGCTGGCGCCCTCGCCGAGTTCGCGCTGCATCATCACCGTGTCGAGCCAGCGGCCGAATTTGAGGCCAACGTGGGGGTGGGTTCCAATCATCTGAAAGCCGCAGGCCGCGTGGACGCCGATGGATGCGGCATTCGCCGAATCCCCGATCACCGCGATCATCTGCCGAAAGCCGCGCGCCTCGCATTCGGCAACCAGCCGTTCGAGTAACTGCCGGCCGATTCCACGTCGGTGAGTAGCCGGCCGCAGATAGACCGAATTCTCCACCGTGAAGCGATAGGCTGGCCGCGGCCGATAGGAGGACGCATAGGCGTATCCGACCACGCTGCCCTCGAGAGTGGCCGCGAAATAAGGGAAACCACCGTCGATCAGCGTCTGAAAGCGCCGCGTCATCTCGGCCAGATCGGGCGGAACAAGTTCGAAGGTCGCGGTTCCCTGGCGAACCTCGTGCGCGTAGATCTCGGTGATGGAGGGCAGGTCGGCCGTGGTGGTCGGCCTGATTTCGAGCGAGGACATCGGCGAAGATTATTTTCAGCAACCCCAAAAGAAAAGCCCCGGCTTGAGGCCGGGGCTTCTTTGTCTTTGATCGACTTGCAGGCGTTAGTCGCGCTGGCCGAGCAGCTGCAACAGCAGCGTGAACAGGTTGATGAAGTTCAGGTAAAGCGACAAGGCGCCAGTAATCGCCGCGCGCTCTGCCACGTCACCACCCGCACTGGCGTAGCCATAGATGTAGTCGTTCTTCAGCCGCTGGGTATCCCAGGCGGTGAGACCGGCGAACACCAGCACGCCGACCACGGAAACCACGAATTGCAGCATCGAGCTCGCCAGGAAGATATTGACCAGGCTCGCGATGACGATGCCGAACAGGCCCATGATCAGGAATGACCCCATCCCGGTGAGGTCACGCCGCGTGGTGTAGCCATAGAGGCTCAGCGCGCCGAACGTGGCCGCGGTGATGAAGAACACCCGCACGATCGAGGTGTGCGTGTACACCAGGAAGATCGAGGACAGCGAGACGCCCATCAGCGCCGAGAACACCCAGAACAGCATTTGGGCGGTCGAAGGCGCGAGACGGTTGATGCCGGCCGAGATCACGAAAACCATCGCAAGCGGCGCCAGGATGAACAGCCACTTCAACGGGCTCACGAACATCGCGTAACCGAACGGCGTCAGGAACGCGCTGCCGATCTTGGCGGCGGCCCCCGAGGGGTCGTTGGTCACGGCGGCCATATAGACGCCAAGCGCGGCCAGGCCGGTAATGGCGAGGCCGATGCTCATATAGTTGTAGATGCGCAGCATGTAGGCGCGCAGACCGGCGTCGACGGTCGCGGCGTCAACGCGCCCGGCGGCCCGGCCGAAAGGAGAGGCATAGTTGCGGTCTAGGTCCGACATGGTCGAATTCCTGTTGGTTGTCTGGCAGGCCAATCTCGCCCCGCCAGCTAGAATTAACTCAGATATCGCCGCTATCAGACATTAATTTTGCGTCATGAAAACGGTATCTGGTCTTCGGTCCCGTATTTGGGAAACTAGCACATCCGCCGCAAGCGTCCATGCGCGGCTGAATGTCGCGAGGCCGTGCTGATTGATGGTGAGCAATCGTTAAAGCTCGAATTTTTATACAATTTTTATATCAGAGGTTTCTCAGCACCGCGGCTGGCTTTTGGTTCAAGGCCATGAGTGTTCCCGCCAATCCCAGCCCGACCGTGACGACAAGCGTCGATGCCACGACGCCGGCGGCGCTGCCGGCCTGCCAGACAAAGCTCAGGGTCATCAGTCTGGTTACGATCAGCCAGGCCGCGATGGAGCCGGCGATCACGCCGAAGATCGCAGTGGCGAAGCCGATCAACAGGTATTCAAGGGCGTAAGCGCCGAGCAAGCTTACCCGCGTCGCCCCTAACGTCTTGAGAATAACCGCATCGTACACCCGGTGGCGATGGCCGGCGGCCAGCGCCCCGCCGAGCACCAGTACTGCCGAAATCAGGGTAATGGCGCTGGCGCCCCGGATCGCCAGTACGAGATTGGTGACGACCGTGCCGATGGTCTCCAGCGCTTCGCGAACCCGCACGCTCGTCACCGTTGGGAAGGCGGCCGCCACCGATTTGACGATTCCCGCGTCGCTGGTGGCATCGGGATGGGCCTCGGTCAATGTTGCTATGTGTGTATGAGGCGCGCCCCTGAAGGCGTTGGGTGAAAAGACCAGCACGAAGTTGATGCCGAGCCCCTGCCAGTCGATCGTGCGCATGTTGCCGATTTTTGCCGAGATATCGCGGCCGAGCACATTGACGACGATCTCGTCCCCGACGTTGAGCTTGAGCCCATCGGCGATTTTCTTCTCGATCGAAACCAGCGGCGGTCCGCTATAATCGGCGCCCCACCACTCGCCCTCGACAATTTTGGAGCCTTTCGGGATTTCGCCGGTCGAGGTTAGGCCACGGTCGCTTTGCAATACCCATTCGCTGTCGGTCGAGGGATGGAGGTCTTCAGCCTTGACGCCGCGGGCCGAGACGATGCGCCCGCGCAACATCGGCACTT
>Ga0210389_10002026_pt1 | contig 16200 bp, 20 predicted proteins | sample IncBWH28OmetaG_FD_160127 | JGI IMG/M metagenome (GOLD analysis project Ga0210389, IMG submission 160127) | Forest soil microbial communities from Barre Woods Harvard Forest LTER site, Petersham, Massachusetts, United States - Inc-BW-H-28-O ...
CCCTCGAACGCGACCAGTTCGCGCGCGCCGTAAAATCCGATCAGATTGCGCACCCAGCCGAGCATCGAGATATCGGCAATCGTGTATTCGTCATCCATGATCCATTGCCGGCCAGCGAGGCGGGAATCAATCACCCCCAACAGACGTTTTGATTCCGCGACGTAGCGCTCGAGCGGCCGCTTGTCGGCGATCTCCTTGCCGGCGAATTTATGGAAGAAGCCAACCTGGCCGAACATCGGCCCGATACCGCCCATCTGGAAGTGCACCCATTGGATGGTTTCGTAACGGCGTGCAGCATCAGCCGGCAAGAGCTTGCCGGTTTTCTCGGCGAGATATTGCAGGATGGCGCCAGATTCGAACAACCCAAGCGGTTTGCCGCCAGGTCCGTTCGGATCGAGGATCGCCGGTATCTTGCCGTTCGGATTGAGCGACAGGAACTCCGGCGTCTTCTGGTCGTCCTTGTTGAAGTCGACCACATGCACCTCGTAGGGCAACGCGATCTCTTCCAGCATGATCGAGACCTTGACGCCGTTCGGCGTCGGCAACGAATAAAGCTGAAGCCGATCCGGATGTTTCGCGGGCCAGCGCTTGGTGATGGGAAAGGCGGAAAGATCGGACATCAGCAACTCGCTCCCCGTGGGTGCAGCCCCACATTTTATTTTTCAGTCAGTCTTTTTATTTTCAGTCAGTCTTGCCATCGTCAAAACTGACGATCACAGCCGCGTTGGCAATCAGAATGGGATCGTTACCGCTCTCGGACGGGATTTCGAGGCCGCCTTTGACCGCGGTCACTTTCTTCGTGCCGTAAGGCAGTTCCTTCGCGACCGCCTCGGTGTCGACGGCTTCCGGATTTGGCACCGCGATCGTGACATCGACGAACATGTCGTTGGCGGTTTTGCCCAGCATCCGGAAAAACCCGAGGCTGGAATGGCGGATCGCGTCGGACACTGCCCGCTTCGCCGCTTTCGTCGCATCCCGGCCATGGACGTCGACGCCCATACCCATCTCAGTCACACAGCGCACGCGTGTCATCGACCCCTCGCCTTGGTCAGGTGGAAACTCGCTGCTGGGATATGGGTTTCATGCGGTGCGAGTCAACCGCCGCCGTCAGCAGCCTCGCCATGCGGCGCCAGCACCAATTCGGCATCATCCACAATATAGCGTGCGTAACGATAATCGCGGATGAAGCTGATGCGGCCGTTCTGCCATTCGAGCCACATGAAATAGCTGGGCTTTGCGCCGGCACTATCCTCGAACACCGCGATCACTTCCCGGCCCTCCACCCAGGCAGGCTGAAGCCGTACGCCTTCGAACTTGGCGTAGATCGTAAAGAACATGCCGACCTCGGCGGCGCCAGCACGAGCCGGATAGGTCGACTGATGAAGCCTGACATCGTCCGCCAGGAGCGCCCGCAGGCCATCCCAATTCTGCGCGTTGAAGAGCGTCACGTAACGCGCAGTCGCAGCCGATGGCGGCCTCGCCGCGGAAAGTGTAACCGCTTGCGTGTTGATTTCGCGAAGACGCGCCCGCCCGCGCGCCAGATGGGCCTTTACGGCATCGACGGTCAGGTCGAGAAGGTCGGCGATATCTTTCAGGGACTCATCGAGCACGTCCTTGAGGATGATGACGCTGCGCTGGAGAAGCGGAAGCTCCGCAAAGCGCGATACCGCGGTCTCAACGGCTTCCTGACGCATCAAGACCTCCATCGGGTCCGGGTTGGCCTCGTCGGCAATCTCGGATGCGGCTTCGATCGGCTCCGCCTTCCGTATTGTTCGGCTGCGCAACAGGTCGAGCGCGCGGTTGTGCGCAATTTTGAACAGCCAGGGCCGAAGCTGTGGCATCTCCTCCTCGACTTCCTCGAGCGCTACCAGCGCCCGGGCGAGCGTATCCTGCACGACGTCCTCGCCGTCGATCACTGATCCCATCAGCCGTGCGCAGTAGCGGTGTAATTCGCCACGCAACTCGCCCGTCAGTGCCAGCAACTCCGCACGCCCGTTGCGGTCCGATGACGTTGGCTCTGCGTTCAAGCCGCCGCTCCCTCAAGCACGGTTATCCCGGTGTCGCCCTTAAGCCCGAAAACCATACCCTCAGCGTAAGCCGCGTCTTCGAGCACGGAAACCACTTTATCGCCGAACTCCCTCGGCGGCATCGGCGCGCCGAAACGCGCCAGGAATTCGTCGCGTCCGATACCCATCGTGTGCGCATAGGCCTCCGCGCCGGCGTCGCCAACCCCGGTATTGCCGATCATCTGCAACGGCACGATCGCCTGAAAGCGGATTCCGAGCTTGTTCTGCATCGACACGCCATTGGCGTATTTCGCCATCAACCACAGCATCCGCTTGGCTCCGGCATAACCACCAGAAAGTGGTGACCCGTTTTGGGCCGCGCCGCTGGAAGCGACGAGGACGCGGCTGCCGGCCTTAAGCGGCGTCTTCAACGCCGCCTGTATCCAATAGAGACCGGCCTTGACGTCGGTCTCCCACGCCGCGCTGAAATCCGTCCAGTTCAACTGATCCAACCGGCCCATCGGAGGTTTTGCGCCGGCGTTCAGCACCAGGACCTCCGGATGGACTTCAGACAAAATGCGATAGGCTTCGTTCTCCTCGGTCACGTCGGCGGAGATCACACCGACATCGAGCCGGGCCTGAATGGCGGCCAGCGCATCGCCATCGCGGGCGACAACTATCACCTTGGCGCCATGCGCAACCAGTGCTTCGACCAATCCAAGGCCGAGGCCTCGGCTCCCGCCGGTAACGACGACTTTCTTGTCTTTCAGGTTCATGGCGTCTGCTCCATTGCGTTGATGCAGCTAGAACGATCGAGGCCTGTGAAAAGAGTCGCGATGGCACCTCATCAGTAATGGGCAACGTTTCGTCGCCGTGAAATCAGGTTCAGCCATGGCGCCGAATGAAACACAGCCATCAGCAGGTACATCGGCGCCATTCCGCTCAGCCCAAAGCGACCCGCGGCCGAGCACAGCACAATCGGCAGACCACTATCGAGAACGACCGTCAGGAGCGCCATGATCGCAAAGGTCGGGGCTGCGGCAAAACGTAACCATCTGCCTGCGGCCAATCCGGCCATGGCGCCTTCGTCCTCGGAGCGCGCAACGTTCATCGCATAGCCCCCGCTCATCCTTTCGCGCCCGCGTCGCGTTTGCGAAAGGCGGCCTCGCCCGCATCAGATACTTGAACCCACTTTGGGTCAGGCGCGGTATTGGGGACGTAACTCTCGTTCCAGTTCCACCACTTGTACGGCCGCTCCTGCGGATAGCCCTCTGGCGAGTCTTCCCATATCTCCTGACGTCCCAGCGCCGTCATGTCGAGGTAGCTCCAGACGGTGCCCATCGCCTCGTCGCCGCGGCTGTTGATGAGGTAAGTCCGGAATACGCGATCGCCATCGCGGATGAACGCGTTGTGGCCGTGCCACTCGCCAACGCCGAAGTCGGCGTCGAAGCTGTCAGTGATGGTGTACCAGGGGATTTTCCCCCAGCCCATTCGTCCCTTGAGGCGCGCAATGTCGGCCTGCGGCGCGCGTGAGGCGTAGACCAGCGTGGTGTCGCGCGCGTTCAGGTGAACGAGATTGGAAACCTGGTCAGCCCCAAGCGAACAGCCAATGCAGGCATGCTCCGGCCAACCATGGACGCCGGGTTCAAAGAACGCGCGGTAGACGATCAGCTGGCGGCGGCCCTCGAACAAATCGAGCAAACTCGCCCTACCCGTGGGCCCTTCAAACTCGTACGCTTTCTCGACGGCCATCCACGGCATCCGCCGGCGTTCGGCCGCCATGGCGTCACGGGCGCGGATCAACGCCTTCTCCTTCACGAGCAGCTCTTCCCGCGCGGCCTCCCATTCCTGCGCGGATACGATTGGCGGTGTGCTCATGGCAAGCGTCGCGCCTTTCTGGTTGGATGCTGTCGGCATATTGACCTCCGGTTTGCTGGTTTGCGGGTCGAAACCCGGTTCAAACGTCTGATGCAGCAAAGACGTTTGAGCCGCCGAAAAGGAGTCAGGCCCTGCCGAAAATAATCGCCGCCGGCCTTCCCGACCGACGGCGCTTTACACGTGCGTTGCCAGTTGGTTCCTATGCTGGAACGGCGGCGGGCTCCGCCTCATTCCTGGGAAATGGCCTGAAGGTCAGGATAATGAAGAAGGCGCCGAGCCCGACGGCCCAGGAGCCGATATAGAGCCAGGCGTAACTCCCAAACGTATCGTAGATCAGGCCACCCGCGATGGGACCGGTCGCCATGCCGAGGCTTCCGGCCATCGACAGGCCGCCGATCACCGTGCCGAGCATCCGTATTGGAAAGTTCTCGCGCACGAGCACCGAATAAAGCGGCATGGTGCCGGCATAGATGAAGCCGAACAAAGCACCCGCAGCGTAGAATTCGGCCAGATGCTGCGCGAAGACGTAACCCAGCGCGCCAAACGCCTGCAATAACAGGCCGGTCACCAATACGCGCTTGGCGCCGAAGCGGTCGCCGAGCAGGCCGAAGGCGATGCGGCCGCCCATCCCGGCAAGGCCCTCCACGCTATAGATCGTGACCGCCGCGATCATCGGAATCCCGCAACTGACGGCGTAGCTCACGGTATGGATGATCGGGCCCGAATGGGTTGCACAGCAGAAGAAATTGGTTGCGAGCAGGATGATGAATTGCGGCGAGCGCAACGCCTCGCCCAACGACATCTCCGCCGGCGGCGCTTCACCATTGGACGTCGCGGCAGGCGCATCGAGCGCCGGTGCGCGGCGGATCAGAAGCGAGACCGGAATCATGATCGCGGCGACGACAACGGCCAGGATCTGCATCGACGTTCGCCAGTCATATTGAGAGATCAGCCATGCCGCCAGTGGCGACATGGTCATTGGCGCCATGCCCATGCCGGCCGATACCAGCGACACCGCGAGGCTGCGATGGGTGTCGAACCAGCCGGTCACAGTGGCCATCGTAGGCGCAAAGATCGCGGCGGTCGCCGCGCCTACCATCACGCCAAAAAGAAATTGAAAGGCGAGCAGCGATGTCGCCAGGCTCGCCAGTGCCAGGCTCGCCGCAATCACCACCGAGCCCGTCAACACCACCGGCATCGGTCCGAACCGATCGGACAAGGTGCCCCAAACCATGCTGGTCAGTGCCATCGCCAGGAAGCCGATGGTCATGGCGCTGGACACGCCGGTCACGGACCAGCCGGTGTCCCGCGCGATCGGCTGCAGCAGCACGGGTAACGAAAACATGCCGCCGATCGCCACACAGCCCAACAGGCCTCCGGCCGCGACGATCACCCAGCGATAGCGAGTTTTTTCCATTTCTGATCTCCAATTCGGCTCTCACTGGGTGGAAGACGAATGACAGGGGCTGGAACCGACAGGCGGACGGCGAGACCGGGCGATTTTTTTATGAAGGCGTCCAAAGCGCCATGGGTAAATCAGTCCCCCGCCGATTTCTTCCTGCCGACCGCGCACCAGAATGGAACCTGATCCGAGAAAACGATCCGATCGAAGCCCGCCTGTTCAAGCATCTCTGCGATCTGCTTCCGCGTGAAGCGTTGCTCCAGCGAGGTGCAGAACCGGTCATAGGCGTCGGTTCGCATGGTGTAGAAGCTTCGGTCCTTATAGGCTTCCAGCGGTATCAAGCGCGTCGACAGACCGAGCTTGCTTAAGCCGGCGCAGAGCCGCGCGACCGGCCAATAGATCACAGCCGCAATCAATTCGCTGACAAACAGCTTGAGCCTCGCCGGCAGCCTCGCGATGGCCATTCGCGCCACGTTCGTTACCTGCCAGATAGCGCGAAACCAGGCGGGGCGATTGTCGAGCGCGTAATAAAGATAGATCAGGAACGGCGCGTCGGGCTTGAGCTTGGAACAGATATGCCTGACCGCGGCGGCGGTATCGGGGACGTGGTGCAGGACGCCGAGGGAATAGGCAAAGTCGAGCGAATGATCGGCCAGCGGAATATCGCTGACGCTCGCGTAGTGAAAGGCAACGTTCCCCTGCCCGGCCAAGTTAGCTTTGGCGACCTCCAGCGCCTCGCGGCTGGCATCGAGCACGTGAAGGCGTCCAACCCGCGGCGCCACCAGAAACGCCCACCGGCCGCTCCCGCAGCCGGCATCGAGGCCTTCGCCCTGGGCGGGCAATTCGGACCAGGGGAAGATCCGGAAATACTCGGCAAACAACCGCTCGCGCTCGGCCCTCTCCAGCGACTGATCACTTTGCGTGAAGGTCGACCATTCCCGGCCAAAACCCGTCGTGACCGTGGGGTCAGCGTTCTGCATTCATCGAACCTCCGATGTCAGCCAGTTAGCCCGGCACGGCCGCGTGATCAATGGCCGACGTCATCGCTTTCCAGCCTTGCCTGCTCCAACCTTGCCTACTCCAGCCTTGCCTGCTGTCGTTGCCGCCGGCGCTTTCTTCTTCGCTCTTTTGGTTTTGTTATATTCGATCGCGGTGCGGATGAGATTTTGCAGCGCTGATACGTTGACCTTATCGCCTTCAAAAAAATCGATTGCGCGCCGCTCGTTGCCCTCGAAGCCCGCATTGAAAAGCTTGTCGGGATCGGCGAGCTTTGCCCCATACATGAAGGTCAGCTTCACCTTGCCCTTGTGGGCGTTGCCGACCGCGACAATGCCGTCGCGCGACCACACCGGACTTCCCATCCACTTCCATTCCTCGAAGATCTCGTTATCCGCCGCAAGGATAGTCTTGCGGACGCTGGCCAGGGTCTTGCCGCGCCAGTCGGCAATCCCCGCGATCAATTTATCGATCTGCTCCGATGCATCCATGCGATCATACTTTCTGAACTCGAGCCGATCTTCGCGAAATCAGTTGTCGAAGCCAATGGCCTTTCCACATCCATAGGCCGGAAAGCAGCATGACCGGAAAGAACACGAACCGGGTCGGCGGAGCATAATCCGGAAGGACCGCGAACGGACTATAGATATAGCCCGTGATCGGAATGGCACAGATGATGTGAATCCAGCGAACGATCAAACGCATCGTCGATTCCCTCATGAAAAGTTGGCGGTCCTTATTTTGGCGGTGCTCGTGAAGGTCAATCGTTCCGCGCCAGTAGCTGATCGAGGTTCTCCAGGAACTTCTGCCAGCCAAATTTGGCGCCGCCGAAGGCCTTCGGTTGATCGGCACGGAAGCCCGACTGTTCCACGCGCAGGTGGGTGCCGGTGCTGGTCGCCGTGAGGGTAAAGGTCACCACGCTCGTCAGGTTGTAGGCGGCGTCTTCGTGCGGATGGTTCCAGGTGTAGGAGAGTGTCCTGTTCGGCTCGATGGCGAGGACCTCGCAATCCAGTACGCCACCCCAATCTCCGCGAAGACTGAAACGATGACCGACATCCGGCTTGAAGTCGTTCTTCATCAGCCACTCCTCGATCAGGTGCGGCTGGGTCAGCGCGCGCCAGAGTTTTTCAGGCGGGAAGGCGAATTCCCGTTCGACGACGACAGAGCGGGTCTCGATCGCTTGTTGGTTCATTGGTCTATCCTTTTCAGCAGGTTCTCGAGCTGATCGAACCGGCTCTGCCAGAAGCCGGTCATCTGGCTGGTCCAGTCGATCAGCGGCGCCAGCGCGTTCAATTGCGCGCTGTAGTGGGTCTGGCGGCCTTCATGCCGGTCACGCACCAGCTTCGCCCGCTTCAAGAGCCCAAGGTGCTTGGAGACCGCCGGTTGCGAGACGCCGGAGCGGGCCGTGAGCGCCGCCACCGTCTGCTCGCCTTCGCGGCATAATCGTTCAAAAATCGCTCGCCGGGTCGGATCGGCCAGCGTCCGGAAAAGCATATCGTGGGTGTTTGGCATCGCCATCAATAACTCAGTGGTTATTGATTTATCCATAACCAACGGGATATTGGTTTGTCAAGCCTCCCGATCAGCCGGGCTTTGGCGCAGCCTCAAATCCAGACGTCGTTCGCGGCCGTGCGCTCGCTCGTCTCTTCGTCGCCGGTGTTCAGAACACCACGCGGCTCGATCAGCAGCAGCTTAACTTCATCCCTCGCATAAGGTTTGTGCTCGACGCCTTTGGGAACCACAAACATCTCGCCGGCGGCGATATTGACCGATCCATCGCGAAAATCGATCCGCAGATTACCCTCGATCACGATGAAGGTTTCATCGGTATTCTTGTGATCGTGCCAGATGAAATCGCCGCATAATTTCACGATCTTGAACTGATAGTTGTTCATTTCCGCGACGACCTTGGGCGCCCATTGCTCGTCAAACAGACCGAGTTTTTCCGAGAAATTGATCGCTCTCCGGGTCATGGGAGTCCTCCACTCGCGCTATGCCATCCGACGTTGCCGCGATTACTGTTGCAAATTGCCGCGTGGCGTCAAGGAAAGGGTAAGTCGGCATCGACTTGATCATTCACTTTCCAAACGGCCGGACAAGCACGCCGTCCGTCCCACGGCGCGGACTGCGCCCGGGGTGATGCATCGACATTGCCCCTCTACAGAGAGGGCGCAGGGAAAGCCGGGCGCCGGATGCACCCGCAGCCTTGCGTGCAAGAATAGAAAACACGCAAGTTAGTCACCACAGGTTCACCGGATTGCTTCCGGCCTTCCCTGCGCAATGGTTTTAACGGCTTATTTCGTGCTCTCCCTGGTGAGCCGGGCTTTCTTGCCACCATCGCCAGCGCAATGCGCAAGCATTGCCGCCAACTTGATATCAGCGTCGGGATATCAGGACCACACGACTTCACCGTCCGCGAGCGACAGCATCGTCAATTGCCGCCACTTGCGTCCACCGCATCCCGCGCTCCACGTTCGTGACGATCGCGATACGCCCCTCTTGGATTGCGAGGCGGGACAGCCGGAATCGATATTGCTGTTTCTAGCAAACAGCGAAGCGAAATATTTTTTGCGGAGGGGATGGACACGGGCCTCGCGCGGCGCGCACTGATTTGCCCGATGGGCAAATCCGCCATCGGATCGCGTCGGGAACTGTAGAACTGGCCGGTCAGCCGGGCTCCAACTACACGCCGGTTGCGCTTTAGAGCACCGACGAGGCTGGCGCGGGCTTACACGGCCCGCCGATCCTCCGATATGTCGTGCGAATAGCGCGTGCAGTCTACGGCGGCAGAGAGCGCCACCGATCTCAAAACTATCGGATCACGCTCCCCTTTGGCAGCACAGGCAAGGATTTCAGAGGCGATGTCGGCTTTGATGGTTGATGTTCGCTTCGCTTCCGGAAGCATTGCGGTCGCTTCCTCTAAAACCGACCTCATCAACTCAATCAGTTCCGGCTGAAAAACTGCTCCTGTCATGGCCGCTTCCTCCCAAAAGCCAACCTTTACGGCCATCATTCTAGATACAGAATTTTCGCAAGAGCAATTAAAGATTGCCCGCCTTTCGTCGCGACATCCGCTGCGATGCAATAGATTGGAACTTGGAGCCAGCGCGGTGGCGGGTAACTCTTTACAGTCCCCGCCAGTGATCGACCTCAGTTGATCGTTATGGTTGAGCGCAGCTTCTGCGTCTATTTCGATGCCTTGGCGATCTTGTGTCCGAGATGGCCGGTCTCATGATCGCGGCGAAGCTGGCTGAGTGACGTCTCGTTCAGTTGAGTCAGGACTTCGCTCAGCATCTCGGTCGCGGGATAACCGGCAGCGAAACCTGGCCCATAGATCTTGCGCAACGTACCGATGAGGGTGTTGCCATGCTTGTGGCTGATTTCACCATCGTGGTTGCGGTGGCGATTGTCGAGACCGGCCTTGCTCATGCTGCTCTCCATAGTGCCCGGTGACAGCATCCTCCCGCCGAGACTAAATAGCAATCTTGCGCTGCACCCGCCGAGACACGACATATCCGACACGGGTCATCCCTGGAGCAAGATATGAACGCGCCGCCAAACATCGATCCCGCCACCGCGTATTCCGACAGCGATGTCCTGCACTGGCTGACCAACGACGCGCGCGATGAACGCTTCATTGACAACATCTTTGCCGAGATGTGCCTCCGGTTGCAGCGCGCTGGCATCCCCCTCAAGCGCGCGACGCTCCATGTGGTGATCCAGCATCCGCAGTGGCTCGGCGCCAAGATCATGTGGGCCGACGGCGTGCCCGGCACCGAGATGACGCGAGCGGACCACGATGTCAGGGAGCGACCCTCATACATCGGCAGTCCGGTCTCCGAAATCCATGACGGCGCGACCGAAGTGCGCGAGAATCTCGCGCGCGACCCTGCGCTCGGCCGCAAGCACGCCGTCTATGACGAGATGCGGGCGATGGGCCTGACCGATTATGTGGCGTGGCCGCTCTACCATACGCTCGGCAAGCGGCATGTCGTGACCTTTGCGACCGACCGTCCCGGCGGTTTCGACGATACGCAGATCGCCAGCCTGTTAAAGCTGTTGCCTATCCTGGCACTGGTCAGCGAAATCCGTGTCAAGAACCGCCTGGCACGGACGCTGCTCGAAACCTATGTCGGCTCGCACGCCGGAGAGCTCATTCTGGCCGGCGCGACACGGCGCGGAACGGGCACGACGGTCCGCGCGGCCATCATGATCTGCGACCTGCGCGATTTCACACATATCTCGGACAACTGGCCGCGCGACGATGTGATCGATCTGCTCAACGGCTATTTTGACGCGATGTCGGAGCCGATTGCGCGACATGGCGGGGAAATCCTGAAATTCATCGGCGACGGCCTGCTCGCGATCTTTCCGCTCGACCAGCCCAACGCTTGCGCAAATCTGCTGCATGCCGTGACCGAGGCCCGTCAGGCCATGATTGCCCTGAACAAGAAGAACGGCGAGGCCGGTGCTGCGCCGCTCAGGTACGGCATCGGCGTCCATGTCGGGGACGTCATGTACGGTAATATCGGGTCGAGCACCCGCCTCGACTTCACCGTCATCGGTCCCGCGGTCAACATGGCCTCTCGCCTCGAAGCGCTCACCAAACAATTGGGAAAAAACGTGCTGCTATCCCAGGCGTTCGCCGATCTCGTCAAAAGCGATTTCGATCTCGAGCGCGTCGGCGAATATCCCGTGCGCGGCTTCAACGATCCCATCGAGCTGTTTGCGTATCATGGCTGAATACCGATGGTCCGCTTCCGGGCTGTCGCCAACGGCATGAGGCGCGGGCAAGGCGGTTGAAACCATCTGGGAAAGGCTGCTTTTAAGCCTAGGCTCCCCTGCCATCCTGTTTACCGAACACGCAACGCCATCCTGCGAGGCGCTCGGCCGGATGCAGCTTCATCCAGTCGGCGAGTTGCGGCGCGCCCATCAGGCACGACTGCATCGAGACATCGGCGAAGTCCGATGTCGTGACGGTTTGCTCGTGGCACGTGGCTGGAGACGAGAGATTGCAGAGCACGGCGATGATCTTGATCATGACAGGCGAACCGCGTCGCCGCGATACGCATTGGCGCCGATGATCTTGTCCCGCTGCTCACCGACCGGTTCGGACGGTGGGAAGATGCTGTCATATATCGCACGAGCTTCCCGAATTAAACGGCCTCGCTCGCGCTCAGACTTCGGGATAAATCGAATAACCTCGCCCATGTCAGCTCCAAACTTCAGTAAGAGAGTATGATCTCATTAGATGATGAGCATAATTCCAAGCTTAATCTGGTAGCTCTGCATCCACTTTAAAGTTCGGCGGGCGGTAACGAAGGAATAAAGTTCTCGTGACCAGGCCCGGGCCCGTGAGGCTCCCCAACATCAAGGAACCAACGGAAGAAGACCTCTGCATCTCATTGGCTTGAAGCAATACTCGTGCCATTTCGAAAAATGCGGATGTGGCCGATCCAATATGCGTCGCGCGCGATGCACCCGCAGCCTCGACCGGCTGGAATCACCAATGCTGTGTCTGGCAATCGGCGAAACGAGATGTTTTTGGCTTGAGGGATGGAGATGGGCATTGCTCGCGCGCCCGGTAATTTGCCCGTCGGGCAATTTGGGCGGAGCGATGCACTCAGATCACCGTCAGCCGGTTGGCGAGAAAGTCGAGAAAGACCCTCACCCGCGCCGGGACCAGGCGCGACGTCATCACCGCATGTACTGGCATCGGCGGCAGACTCCAATCGGAACTGTCGAAGGACGAGCGCACATTCGGCGGCGATAGCGCCGCGATGCCATGGCCCTGCTCGGCGAATTTCAACGTCATCGAGACATTGTTGGTGGAAAAGCGGCCGTGCACGTTGACGTCGATCTCAGGCGCAGCGTTACGGCGAATTAATTCCCCGCACAGGAAATGTTAATTCTCCCGACAGGGCCCGGTAATGGCGTCGAGGTTATCTCCATGGACAAGCCAGACGGCTTAATCACCTTTTGGAGATACAATCATGACAGACGTCAACGAACAGCCTCGCCGCAAAGTTTGGTCGGCGCGGCGGCTCACGCTTCTTTGCTCCGCGGCCGTGCTCGGCTCGGCACTTGTGGCCGGTGGACCGTTCGGATACGGCCGGCTTGCCGGGAGTGCCTTTGCCGCGACGCCGGCGCCAATAACCGCAAATGCGCAAGGCGCGCCCGGATTTGCCGACCTCGTCGCGAAGGTCAAACCCGCCGTGATTTCGGTGCGGGTGCGGGTCGACCAAAGCGATGAGCAGAATGGCCCCCAGGCGGACGATCAGGAAGGTCAGGACAATTCGCCTTTCATGCAGGGTTCGCCGTTTGAAAAATTCTTCCGGCAATATGGCGGGAACGGCCAGCAGGGCCAGACGCATCGCCACCAGATGATCACTGGCCTCGGCTCGGGCTTCTTCATTTCGCCCGACGGTTATGCCGTCACTAACAACCACGTGGTCGACCATGCGAAGTCGGTCGAGGTCGCGACCGAGGACGGCACCATCTACACCGCCAAGGTGATCGGAACCGATCAGAAGACCGATCTCGCGCTGATTAAGGTCGAGGGCAAGAAGGACTTCGCCTATGTCGACTTCGAAACCGCAACGCCGCGGGTCGGCGACTGGGTGGTCGCGGTCGGCAACCCCTATGGCCTCGGCGGCACCGTTACGGCCGGCATCATCTCGGCCGAAGGCCGCGCGATCAGCCAAAACCCCTATGACGACTTCATCCAGATCGACGCGCCGATCAACAAGGGCAATTCGGGAGGTCCGACCTTCGATACCAGCGGCAAGGTGATCGGGGTCAACACCGCGATCTATTCGCCGTCCGGCGGATCGGTCGGCATCGGCTTCGACATTCCGGCGTCGACCGTGAAGATGATCGTCGCCCAGCTTAAGGATAAGGGTGTCGTCACCCGCTCCTGGCTCGGGGTTCAGGTCCAACCCGTCACGGCCGGCATCGCCGAAAGCCTCGGCATGAAGACGGCGCAAGGCGCGCTGGTGGACGACGCTCAACCCGACACGCCGGCCGCCAAGGCCGGAATACAGGCCGGCGACGTGATCACGGCGGTCAACGGCACCGAGATCAAGAATTCGCGCGCGCTCGCCCGCGAGATCTCGGCAATGGCTCCCGACAGTTCCGTCAAGGTCGATATCCTGCGAAAGGGAGAAGCCAAGACGATCACGGTGACGCTGGCGAAAATGCCTGATCAACTCGGAAAGCAGGCCAAGGCTGACGAACCGGGCGACAACGCCACGCGCGGCGTTCCGCATCTGGGCCTGTCGGTCGCGCCCGCGAACGAAGTTGCAGGCGCTGGCAGCAAGGGGATCGTGGTCACATCAGTCGATCCCGACGGTCCGGCCGCGGAGCACGGCATCCAGTCCGGCGATGTCATTCTCGATGTCGGCGGCAAGGGCGTCACCAACGTCAACGATCTTCGCCAGGCGCTCTCGGAAGCGAAGACCGACGGCAAACACGACGTGCTGATCCGGCTGAAGACCGCCGACAACACCCACTTCATCGCCATGCCCATTGGCTGAGCATGATCTCTGCGTAAACGCCTTTGGCGTTTGTCGCGAGGGAAAACTGCACAGCGGTTTTCCGAATAGCTAGGGAGCGGTGAGCAAGCCCGCCGTCGGCGTTTCTCCAGGCGCCGCGGCGGGCGGCTTTCCCCTGGAGCACGTGGCTCTGCTTGACGGGCGCTGATTGGCCCGCCAAGGCGAGATATACTGGATCAGACCCGCAACTGATCCAGTTATCTCCAGTGGAGGCATTCAATGCCGGTTTACATCTGCAAGACCTGCGGTACGTCATTCCCACAGACGCCAACGCCGCCGGCGCAGTGTCCGATCTGCGAGGACGAGCGACAATTTGTCCCCCGGCGGCGTCAGCAGTGGACGACGCCGCAAGACCTCAGGGAAGATCACGTGAATGGCTGGGCCCGGCTCGAACCGGACCTGTTCCAGATTCAAACCCATCCCAACTTCGCGATCGGGCAACGCGCGCTGTTGGTGCGCACGCCGCAGGGCAACATCCTGTGGGACTGCGTGGCGCTGATCGACGATGCGACCATTGAGCTCGTGCGTGGCCTGGGTGGGCTCAAGGCCATCGCGATCTCGCATCCGCACTACTACACGACCTGCCAGGATTGGGCCCGCGCGTTCAACTGCCAGGTCCACATCCATGCCGACGACCGGGAGTGGCTGATGCGGCCCGACCCGCACCTGCACTTTTGGGAGGGGGAATCGTCAGTGTTGGCAGACGGAGTAACGCTGGTTCGCCTCGGCGGCCATTATCCCGGCGGGGCTGTGCTGCACTGGGCAGCCGGAGCCAACGGGCAAGGCGCGTTGCTCACTGGCGACATCCTCCAGGTCGCGATGGACACCAGGCGTGTATCGTTCATGTGGAGTTATCCGAACATGATGCCGCTCTCCGAACGGACCGTGCGGCAAATAGCTGATACCGCGGCCTCATGGCGCTTCGAACGCATCTACGGCGCCTTTCCCGGCCGCAACGTCATGGCGGACGGCAACGCCGCGGTCGAGCGATCGGCCAAGCGGTACATTGAGCTGCTCAATGAGCGCTAAAGGAGAATGCCAAGCGCGGCTTCGCCGTCCGCGCTAACGTCGCTCGCCGCTCGCCGCTACTCGCGTCCATCGCATCCCGCGTTCCGCGTTCGTGACGATCGCGATACGGATAAAAAATGGCCGCTTTGTTCGTAATCCGAACAATCCTTGTCGTGGAGGTCCAATGCGAGCGCGAGGCCCGGTCACGATTTTTTTGGATCCAATTGCGCCCTCGACAGGATTATGAAGGCAAGCGTGTGGCTGATGAGCAGTACCGGAACATAAAGGGTCGGAATGTAGATACCGGCGCCGAAGAGTCCCGGGTCTGGAATTTGCGTGACGCCCTTGAAGTAGGCGTTCAACAGATCGGCCGCCCCCACCAGATTGAAGATCCAGACAATCGGAAGAGCGAAAGTCCAGCGCCAGGTGAGTGCCGCCATGGAAAGAAGCGCCAGGACTGCCGCTATGAAGTCGCCCCATCCGACTTGACCACCGAACCAGGAGGGAAGTTGGGGAGACACGAATCCAACCACCATAAAGTTCATTCCTTCAAACCGAAACGCACTCAGGGCGGCAAGGACTCTCAGCGCGTCGTATCGCGGCATTGAACGAAGCACTGGCCAGACATAGAGCCTCGTCATGACGGTACTGGCGACGAAGGCGCCGAAAACGCTCAGAACGAAGGGAAAATTAAAATCAGGGGGCACTTGGGAAATCCTTTGCTGGCCTTCAGGCTGTTGTCTCGGCTTCCCCGCCTACAAGCTTCGAAGGAAGTCGATCATCGCGGTGCTGACCTCTGGCGCGCGTTCCTGCTGGGTCCAATGTCCGCAACCCGGCAGCATGATCGGAGGCCGGAGTTTTGGGAGCAGTGCCGACTGCTTCGCGATGTCCTGGGAATAGACGGCGGCGACAAAATCGCGGTCGCCCGCCATGTAGAGCGCGGGAACGCTCACCGCCGCGCCAGTGAAGGGAGCCAGCAGCTCCCAGCCGCGATCGATGTTGCGCCACCAGGCAAGCGGTCCATGGAATCCGCTCCGCGTGAATTCCGCGACGTAAACATCGATGTCGGACTCGGTGACCCAGGCCGGCAAGGACGGTGGCTCGGCCAAGAGAGCACCCTTCCGGGGCACCATCCCGGCAGCGAACCCTCCACCCGCGGACGGCGGCCTGTCGCCCGAGAGCGAGAAGAACTGGGAACGGAACACGCGACGGATGTCGCGCCCGAGTCCCGCCTCAGCCTCAGGTGTCTGAAAGTAAAGTTGGTAGAACACCGCATTCTCGTTGCGCGGCATGAGCGTCGTCGGCGGCCCCTGGTCGCCAAACCCCCGCGAGCGGAACGGCGGGCTGAGCGCGATGA
>Ga0210389_10002027_pt1 | contig 16194 bp, 17 predicted proteins | sample IncBWH28OmetaG_FD_160127 | JGI IMG/M metagenome (GOLD analysis project Ga0210389, IMG submission 160127) | Forest soil microbial communities from Barre Woods Harvard Forest LTER site, Petersham, Massachusetts, United States - Inc-BW-H-28-O ...
GATACACGCCGGCGCCTGTTCGAATGCCGAAGGCGCCAGTTGCGCGCCTATACATAGCGTCGCGATGTGGCCGCGGTCCAGCAGGTGGCCGCCGGGCCGGCCGCCGCGAGGTTCGTATCGACACCCCGGTAGCGATGTGATAACCTCCGCCAGGAGGCACGTGAAATGAACATGACATCTACGGTGACAGGACAGTGTCTTTGCGGAGCGGTTTCCTTTCAGGTTTCTGGAGACCTCAGGGATGTGTTCAACTGTCATTGCCACAGATGCAGGCGCTTCACGGGCCATCACATGGCCGCGACGGCAGCTGATGTCGCCGACCTCGAGATCAAAGACGACGATAAGAACTTGCGATGGTTCTGCCCGGTACCGGAATCGCGGTATGGGTTCTGTCAAAAATGCGGCTCATCACTTTTCTGGCAGTCGCAGCTCATCACCGACAGGATCTCCATCTGCGCCGGAACACTTGATCCGCCGACGAACCTGAAAACTGCTCAGGCATGGTGGATCGACGAGGCGAGCGACTATCACCAACGTCCCGCCGTGCAGGAATTTGCGACCGAGTAATCATAAGATGACCCCGAATTGGCGTCCTGACGTTGATGTGCCGTTCCATGACCTCGACTCGGCGGCCAATCTTGATCCGTCCAGGCTGGCTCTATTCCGCGAGTACCTCCGTCAGGAGTACGCCGGTCCTTTCATCCGCGACATGGGTTCTTACGAGATACTTCAGATGGTCCGTGAGAACATCTTTCCGGGCCGTCGACTTGACATCGGAAGCGGTACCGCCGCACTATTCTGGATGCTGGCAACGGATGGCGGCATTCAGACGACCGCTGCCGATGTCGAGCCTGAGGCGCTTTTTGTCCTGCGAGAATTCCTCACCGCACCCGACTTGCTGCCGCCCTGCTACTATCAGGCGGCTGCGCTCTTCGGGCACTCGCCTGAGCACGTCGAGTCGCTGCGACGATCGATTGACTCCTACCTGGTATTCAACGCGTTTATGCCATGGCCGCCGGAACTGGCGGCGGCTGGCTACGATTCGGTGACCGCATTCGGCTGTTTCGCCATCTCCGGCTCGGAGCCTTCCTACCGGGAGTGCTTTCGGCGCGCACTGCTAGCCGTAAAGAGCGGCGGGCGGCTTGTGGGAGCGGACTGGATCAGGCACCCGCACCTGCAAAAACGTGACTATTCTTTCGTGAGCGTGCGGCACCTGCGAGACATCGGCGAGGCTCTCCGGATGCGGACGCTGCACCTGGAAGGCGTCGCCGTCCGCGGTCACGACACTTACAGCAATGTGGTGCTGTGGGCATTTGAGCGACCATGACCGTACTTGCCTGAGTCAACCACGTTTCGGGATGGTAGGCGCCGTGGTGTTCCTGATGCCGCCCCAGCGGCGGGCGGCGGAGCGGTGGATGTGCCAGACGTCCTGCTCGGACAGCAGGCAGGAAACCACACCAGGAAACGCCTCCTCGAAGTAGGAGTACGGTGGCTTGCTACCGAGGTCGAGGGAGTGGTAGTCGAGATGGTCGGCCATCGCATGTGTCCGGGTTAGCGGTGTCGCCGGGTGGTAGGTCAGGATGTTGGGGCTGGCGAGCATCAGCAGCCCGTCGTCAATCAGCAGCCCGACTTCCTCAATGGTCTCGTCGATGCTGCACCTGGTCTCGCCTTCAAGCCCGAACAGCAGCGAGCTTCCCGCGCGTATGCCCGCGTCGCGAATCCGTTCGAGAGTGATGCGGACCTTGTCCTTCCAGGGCCTGCCCGGCAGCCGTCGCAGGTTCTTGTGCACCTGGTTCATCACCTGGTCCGACATGCTCTCGATGCCGAGGTAGATATACGTGCAGCCGGCCAGTCGCATGTCGTGCAGCAATGCGGTGACGGCGTCGTCGCTGTGCAGCACTGTGAGCAGGTCAACGGTCAGCTGCGCGCCCCACTGCACGCTCCGTAGCGGCTCCAGGGAGTCGTGATCGATCCACTCCCGGCGGATCTCTGCGTCCGCACCAGAGCGGACGCGCCGCAGCATCGCGCAGAATTCTCGGATCATGCCGAAATTGCCACTCCAGAAGACCGGGTCGTCGAAGAACACCGATTGGGCGCCGTAGCTGACGTATTCGCAGATGCGACGGCATACGGTAGCGGCAGGATCGGTTCGCAGGAGATTCAGTCCTCCAGCGAGAGCTGCTGATTCGGAGCAGAAATCGCAATGGTAGGGACACGCGTTCGACACCATCAGGTGCGCGGTGCGGCCAGGCATGTGACCGGCCGTCGCGAACACCGGGAATCGGGACCGGATCGCGAATGCCCGGTACGGCGACGGCAGTCCAGCGAGATCGATTCTGCCGCCAACGACCGGGAAGGCATGCACGGCGCCGGGAGTCAGCGCCAGGATGGCCGAATCACCTCGTGGCGGCTGTTCGGCGAGCATCGCAGCGAGAACCGGGATCACGCAGGCCGTGGACGCGACTTTAGTGTCCAGGTCCATGGCGAGGACGATCGCACGCAGCAGCACGTCGAGCGAGAAGTACGCGTCCCCCGATACCTGGAAGTCAATGACCTCAGCGGCTCGCCCGTCCCAGATCGCCCGCACCGTACTGCTGTAGGCGAAATCGACCACCCCGCTGCGCGGGCTATAGCGAACGGTTTCGTCGACATGGCGCCCGCCCATGACCACAAGGCAGTCGGGGAGCTCGGCTTTGACGACCCGCGCCATCTCCAGCGCGTAGCGATGTCCGGGCGACACGGTACTGACCAGGAAGATCCGCGGGCGAGCGTCCCGGAGCACCGAGCGGAACGCCGCCTCGGTTTCCGCGGTCCAGACCCGCGGATCGAAGACGGACTGATCACTGCAGTGGCTGCCATCTGGCGCGGGCCGGATTCCGTGATCGGCAACGGTAAGCCGGTAATCGGTTGTCGGGAGCGTGCCCCAGTCGGGGCACAGATCAGGATATGGCCCAGACGTATCGCATCCGCGTTCGCGTGCGATCATCGCCGTCCGGATGGTAACGCTGAGCGCACCGTAGAGGCACATGGGGTCACCGGGGTAGGTGATCTCGCCGTCCACGGAGGTCATCACGGGTGCCAGCGCCGCCAGAACCGGAACGCGCCGGGCCTCCCACTCGTCGCCGGATCTCGCGCGCATGTTCCTGCCGCGCCATTCGCGGAGCTCGGCGAGGTCCACGTGTTCTTCGCGCAGGTCTTGCGTATGCATCAAGATGGCGGGTGGTGCGCCTTCCGGCATCGCCGTCACGGCCAGGTCGGCTTGTTGTCAACGACGTAGGCAGCATTCTCGCGGGGGGACCCGTCGCCACGCGAGAAGGTGTACCGTCGCACACCGGACGGCGCCAATGCCTCGATGATCAGGTCCACCGCGACCTCCGGGTCAGCTTGGCGACCGCACGTGAACACGTCCACCATCGCCAGGCCGATCTCAGGGCAGGTGTGGAGCGACGCGTGCGATTCCGCCAGTATCGCCACCACGGAGACGCCCTGCGGAGCGTAGCGATGCGAGTTGACCGCGAGCACTGTGGCGCCGGCCTTGGTGACCGCGCGGGCCAGCGTGCCGCGCAGCAACTGCTCATCGTCGAGTACCGCGAATTTCAGCCCGTCAAGGTCGGCGATGGAGTGCCTGCCGATAAATATGTCCATGAGAGTACATTCTAATTGTTATCACGCTACCATGTGATTAAATACTCAAGTCGGACGGCGGTGGCGTTCGTATCAGGCGGCGAGAAGGTCCCGGGCGGGTGATGCATTGGGCGTTCGAAAAACCCCGAGCGCATTGCTGTTCGACTTCGACGGCACGATCGCGGACACCTCACGGGCCTGGCGGGAGGCCATTCGTGCGAGCTTCGCGCAGAACGGGTTTCAACTCGACGACCCAACCGTCAGTCTCCTGCTGGTGAGCGCTTGGCGCGACGTGGTCCCTGAGCTGACCGAGGCCAACGAGTCCGCCATCGAATCAGACATGATCGCCGCGATAAACGACGTCCATCTGGCGTGCCCACTCGTTGCTGGGATCGACCGTGTGCTGGAGGCCGTTTCTGGTGTGCCCATGGCGATCGTGACGTCGTCCTACCGCGAGCGTCTGGTCGTCCCTTACCTCCGCCGACACGGACTCTCCGGGTACTTCGCCGCGATCGTGGGCAGCGAGGACACTGACACGCTTAAGCCCAGTCCCGAACCGGTGCTGGCGGCGTTGCGACTGCTGGATGCTGACCCCGCCGGGGCGTGGATGATCGGCGACTCGGCCGCCGATGTGGCGGCGGCGAGGTCAGCCGGCATCCGCTCGATCGCGCTCGGACACGAGGCGATCGGCGCCGATCGCGTGGCGGAGTCGGCCGACGCGCTCCGCGTGGTCCTGGCCGGCCTGGCGCCCGAGAACGAATACAGTGCGCGGGTAGGCCGGCGTGGCCTCGGCACCGTGGTAACCGGCGAAGGCGGCGAGCACCTCTAGCCCGCTTTCACGGGCCAACCCTGCGAAGTCCTGGTAATTGGTCATATGAAAGCTGAGGTCGGCACTTCGGGACTCGGATTCGGGTGGTGTCCGGACCAGGTAACGGAAGTCGATGTGGACGCCATGGGACGTGAACCATTGTCGCCGCAGACGTGTCAACGACAGTCCGGGCGCGGTCCGGGTCCAGTCCTGTACCCAGTCGTGTTCCCGTGGTTCGAAATAGTCCGGGGGAACTGCCGCGGGCGGCGCAGGCAACCGGGTAAAGGCGAACAAGTCGACCAGAATCAGTCCGTCATCGGTTAGGGACGCGCCGAGGGACCGCAGCGCCCGTCCGGTGTCCACCTGATCCAGCTGCTGGATCGCCTCGCGCGGACAGATCACTAGGTCGAATTCCGCGGTAAGGTCGAGTGCCCTCATGTCTGCCACCAGAACCCGCGCGCGCGCCCGGTCCGCATCCGGTACCCGGGCGCGAGCTTGCACCGCCATCGGCTCGCACATATCCATGAAAGTAATGCGGTCGGCGGCGGCGCGCAGAATCAGCGCTACGTTTCTGCCCCAGCCGCACGGGACCTCGAGCACATGCCGCGGGTTCACCGACCTGACGACCGTCTCCAGGAAGTCGTGGTCGCCGGTCTCGTCATAGTCAAGCCAGTAAAACCCCGCTATCTCATCGTAGCTGTTACCCATGGCAGACCGCGGAATCCCGCTAGTGTCCAAGTCCACAGCTCATCGCAGCGCCTGCTCCCGGAAGGCGAGCTCGGCCTGGATATGCGGGTGCACCAGTTCTCCGTTCTCGGTGACCCGCCCGCGCCGGGATACCGGGTCGGGGCGTTCGCCATACACCGACTCCGCGAGCGCGAGCAGATAAGGGAATGCGGAACGGCTCATCGCCGCGGTAGCTGTACGGTACACCTCCTTCGGCATGCAGTCGTTGGTGATGTGGGTGACGCCATGGCGCTTGAACACGTCGGTCAGCCTGCGGGTGACGTGATCCGAGGTGGGAATGTAGCCGGGTCCGTAGCCGATCGTGATATCGACGATGACCGAACCGGGTTTCATCCGTGCTACCAGATCCTCGGTCACCATTGCCGGTGTGCCGTAGTTCGATACGAGGATCGCGCCGATGATAACGTCACACCGTGGTACGAGGTCTTCGAGCAGCGCGGGCGTGCTGATCTCGCACGTCACGTTGGACGGCATCGTGGCCGCGAACCGGCGAAGCCGTGCCGGAGACCTGCCCACGACCGTGACCTGCGCACCCAGCGCCGCTGCGGTCCGTGCCGCCGCACCGCCAGAATTCCCGTGCCCGATCACCAGCACCTGCGTCGGCTCGACGCCCGGCATCTGGATCAGCATCTTCCCGCTACCACCCAACTGCTCCTGCAGGTGATACGCGGCATAGATCACCGCCATATGCCCGGATATCTCCGAGTCGGTGATCATCAGCGGGAACTTCCCGTCGTCGTCTTCGAACATCTCGTACGAATACGCGGACACCCGGTCGGCTTTAAGTCGCTCCGCCAGCGCCGGACGGTCGCCCAGGTAGAACGTCGCGCCGAGATGTAGCCCCGGGCGGAAGAACTGGTACTCCGCCTCTGACGGACACCGGCACTTGAACACGAGATCGCTCGCCGTCCAGGCGTCTTCCGTCCCGACCACCGTCGCCCCGGCCGCTAGGTAGTCGTCGTCCTCGAAGCCTTGCCCGAGACCAGCGTCGTGTTCGACATACACCTGGTATCCATGCGTCGCGAACCCTGCCACCTGCTCCGGCAACGCGATGACCCGCCGGTCCCCTTCGCGCGACTCCTTGACAATGGACACGGTCTTTTGACTCATCGTACTCCTACCATCATGCTCGGCTCAGGTACGCGGATGAGTCTAGTCAGACAATGACGCATTCGTAGGGATTTACGTTGTCTGGGAGGCTGGAGTTATCCTTGGCCAGCCATGCCCTCGAAGTCCGCCATCGCCTGCACCGCCTCCAGATGAGTCGCGACCATTGGCGGCATCTGATCGAATTCGTACGGCTCGAAGCCGTCCGCCGCAGCATGCCGCCGGACAACCTGGCTTGCGCGCGCCGCCCGCATGGATTCATCGTCCGCCATCCCGTACGCTGCCCCAGCGACCGGCATGCCTTGCTGGTTCAGGAATGACGGCGGGAGCGTGACGATCACGTCGCGGCCGACCTTGTTGCCGTAGTGCCAGCAGTCACGGCCAGGTCCCGTACGCAGCGAGGACGCCAGTAGTCTCACCGCGCCGGCATAGTGCCGGGTCGAATCGTAGGCGGCGTCGAACACCGCGCATTCCGCCGCGCGCAGGCACCGAGCCTCATCGCCCAGGTGACGCCACAGGCCTAGTTCGCCGATCCGGCCTTCCATGATGGTTAGGACATGCGCGGCAGGCGCGGCCGACGACGGCCGCGGGCGGGTCATCGCCTCGGCGGCGGCTACTAGCTGCGAGACACAGAACCCCCAGGTGGCGTTCACGTTCACCCCCGCCGACGACAGGGCGGCGATCACGTCGACGCCGGCCCGGGTCATCGGCACCTTGATGGTGGCTTCAGGTATCCGTTCCCGGATCTCTGCCGCCTGGTCAAGCATCGACGGCACGTCAAAAGCCGACCGTGGGTCCAGTTGCACGCAAAACGGGACCGTTATCCCGCCAGCCTCAAGATAGGCGGCCGACCGGGTAGCGCACGCCAGGTAGAGATCCCAGCCCGAGCGTGGCCGCCCGCCGGGCAGCAGTCGGGCGCAGGCGACGCGCATCAGCATCGGGTTCGTGGTAATTCCGCTGAACGGTCCCAAAGCTGGCGCCGCGGCGCCGCCTAGCCACCTCGGCTCGACGAGTTCAGGCGCGGAGTCCCACCAGCACTCGAAGGGCAGGCTCATCCGCAGTTGCGCTACGACACTATCAACCGATTCTTTCTTCCGGTCCATCCGGTTTCCCTTCATCGAGCCGTTCACCTGACATGATCACCAAGGCAGCTCCCGCCGAGACGACCACGCACCCCGCCACCACCAGGGGACTCGGCGCCGTGCGCACGAACAGCCACGCGAACAAGACCCCCCACATCGCATACGTGATGTTGAGGGTCATCGCCTTGGCTATGCCGATTTTCGTGATCGACCGGTACCAGGCGGCCCAGGAGTAGCCGCCGATGAATCCGGCAACGATGAGCGGCAATCCAAGCCCGGGGGCCCGCACCACTACCGCGGCGATAGATTCACCGTGCGGGACTACCAGTACCAGCAACCCCATCTGGATCGCCGAGAGCATCTGCCGCACGGCCATGGCGGTATCGGGGTCGACGGTCATCATCGCGCGCGTCGCGATGATGCCCTCCAGCGCCGGTCCGGCATCCGCGACGAGCGCTATCACGATCCCGATGAGCGCGGGCGCGCCGTCGGCCGCGGAACCCGCGTCAATCGCTGTTATCGCCGCCCCGGCCACGGCGACGATGACGCCGAGCCACGCGATGCGGTTCAGCCGCTGGCCAAGCAGTCGCCGCGCAAACAGCGCGCCGAAGACGGGGTACATGGCGGTAGCCGTCAGCGCATAGGAGGGGCCAGCCTGAACGAGGGCGATGAGGTAACCGCCCATGAAGACTGTGCCACCCAGAAAGCTGCAGGCAACGATCGTGAGGCCGAGTCGCGACCGCACGAGCCGCAGCGCGCTGGGGAGCGCCCGGGCGATGCCGAGTCGGCCGAGCAGGAAGACGGCCGCCGCCAGGTCATGTCCGGCCGCTAGCACCAGCGGTGTGGCCAGCGGCCAGTGCCCGGGAATCCGGCTGGCCACCTGATCCAGCAGGACCGCTACGATGCCCCACGTGGCACCCGACAGGAGGCCGTCTGCATACCCGGCCACGCCAGAGCGCATGTCCGGCATGTTAGTACTTTGACGGCGAAGACAGCGCTCAGCGGCGGACGAAGCTCGGCGTCGCTCAACTGGCTCAGCGCGCCCCTGCGACCACCGGCTCGAGAATCCGCAGGTCTGCGCCCCAAGATCACCTCTTGCGCAGGTCCCGCGCGATCACCAGCCGCTGGATCTGGTTGGTGCCCCCCGAAGTTCTCATGACCTTGGTCTCGCGCCTGTACCGCTCGGCCAGCAGTTTTCGCTGGCTAACGCCTGCACCGCACAATAATGCCGCAATCGCTCTGAGCTGCAGGTTTGGCGATCCGGTTACGCGGCGCGATGGTGGGCTTCGTCGTAGATCAGCATCCGGTCGATGCAGGCGGACCGCATGGTGCGCATCCAGCGCTCGGCAAAGCAATTCGCCCGCGGCGCCTGCGGCGGAGACTTGACGACCCTTACGCCCTCGCAGGCGAAGACGCCAGCCCTACCATCAGCCCTTGGCCAGGTCCCGGGCGATCACCAGCCGCTGGATCTGGTTGGTGCCCTCGAAGATCTGCATGACCTTGGTCTCCCGCATGTAGCGCTCGACCGGGAAGTCCTTGGTGTACCCGGCCCCGCCGAGCACCTGGACGGCGTCGGTGGTGACCTTCATGGCGTTGTCGGTGCACACCATCTTCGCGATCGACGCTTGCCGGGAGAACGGCCGTCCCGCGTCCTTCAGGCGGCCGGCCTGCAGGTAGGTGGCCCGCGCCGACTCGACGGCGGCGGCCATGTCGGCGAGCAGGAACGCCAGCCCCTGGTGCTCGATGACCGGCTTGCCGAACGCCTCGCGCTCCTTCGCGTACTTCACCGCGACGTCCAGCGCCCCCTGGGCGACGCCGGTCGCCACCGCGGCGATGCCCAGGCGGCCGCAGTCCAGCCCGGCCAGCGCGATCGCCAGCCCCTGCCCCTCGCTCCCGAGCCGGCGCTGCGCCGGGACCCGGACCTGGTCAAACAGCATCGTCGCGGTCGTCGAGCTCATCAGGCCCATCTTGTCCTCGGGGGCGTCGGCGCTCAGGCCCGCCACGCCGGCCGGCACCAGGAAGCAGGAGATCCCCCGGCCGCCGTCGTCGCTGGTGCGGGCCATCACCTTGTAGAAGTCGGCCTCCCCGCCGTGCGTCGTCCACGCCTTCGCCCCGGTGATGACGTACTCGTCGCCCTCCCGGACCGCCCTCGTGCGCATCGCGGCCGGGTCTGACCCGGCGTGCGCCTCCGACAGGCAGTAGGCCCCGAGCAGCTCGCCGCTGAGCATCTCCGGGAGCCACCTCTTCTTCTGGTCCTGCGTGCCCGCGTGGTACAGGCCGAAGCAGCTGAGCGCGTGCACGCTCACGCCGACCCCGACGGCGGCCCAGGCTGCGGCGATCTCCTCCAGCACCTGCAGGTAGACCTCATAGGACTGGCCGCCGCCGCCGTATTCCTCGGGGTAGGGCAGGCTGAGAAGGCCGGCTCGCCCCAAGGTACGAAACGACTTCCGGTCGAATGTGTGCGTGCGTTCCGCCTCGTCCACGTACGGCCGGAGTTCCTTGTCGACAATGTCGCGGGTCAGTTCGATCAGGTCCGCGGACTCCTGAGTCGGCATCAGCCGCGTGGCGGGCATGGCTCCTCCAGGGAACAGGTGCGGGGTCGCTAGAGGCAACTGTAGACGGGCGCCCCATAGGGTGGATCGCATGGATCGATTCCAGGGGCGTGACGGGACGGAGCTCGCCTACCGGGAGGTCGGCGACGGGCGGCCGCTGGTGCTGCTGCACGGGTTCACCGGCACGGGACAGCTGCTCATCGAGTCCGGCTTGCCGGGCTCGATCGCCGGGCATGGGTTCCGGGTCATCGTGCCGGACCTGCGCGGCCACGGGGACAGTGCCCGGCCGCATGACGAGGCGGCCTACCCGCCCGACGTGCTGGCGCAGGACGGGCTGGCGCTGGTGGAGTCACTCGGCCTCGGGCCGGGTGGCTGGGACCTGGCCGGCTACTCGCTCGGCGGGCGGGTCGTGCTGCGGATGCTGGCCCGTGGCGGCACGCCAGCCCGTGCGGTCATCGGCGGCCAAGGCCTTGATGCCACAAGCGGCGAGACCAGCCGCACCGGCGGGTACCGGGAACTGCTGGCAGCCATGATCGACGGGAGCATCGAGCCTGGGTCGCCGCAGGCCCGGTTCGCGCAGTACCTCAGCGAGGCGGGCGGCGACCCGCAGGCGCTCCTGCACGTTGCCGGCACGCACGTCGAGACGACGGCCGGGGAACTGGCCGCGATCACCGTGCCCACGCTCGTGGTGACCGGCGACCAGGACACCGCACGCAAGGGCGACACGCTGGCGGCGGCGCTGCCCAATGGCCACTTCGCCGAGGTGCCCGGCGATCACGCCAGCGCCCTCGACAGCCCGCGGCTCGTGGCGGCGATCGTCGGGTTCCTCACCGGCTGAGCTTTCTCAGTGGCCCAGCAGTGCCAGGTCCTCGCCACTGAGGCGGATCGCGGCGGCGGCCACGTTCTGCGCCAGGTGAGCCGGGTCACTGGTGCCGGGGATGGCCAGGACGTTCGGCCCCTGGTGCAAGGTCCAGGCCAGCCGCACCTGCGCAGGCGTCGCCTCGTGCCGGCGCGCCACCTCCAGCAGCGCCGGCGAGCCGGTGCCGCTGCCCCCGGACTCGCGGCCTTCTCCCGCGATCGCGAAGTAGGGCACGAACGCGATGGACCGCTCGGCACAAGCCCGCAGCACGGGGGCATGGCCCTCGTCGCCCAGTCCGTACCGGTTCTGCACGCACTCGACGGGGGCGATGGCGAGGGCCTCCTCCAGGTGCGCGACCGACACGTTGGAGATCCCGACGTGCCGGACGAGGCCGGCGTCGCGCAGGCTGGCGAGCGCGCCGACGTGCTCGGCGATGGACTCCTGCCGCATGCGCCGGAAGTTCACCACGTCGAGGTGGTCGCGTCCCAGCTGGCGCAGGTTCTCCTCCACCTGGCCGCGGAGCTGGTCTGGCCTGGCCGTGTACCACTCGCCCCACGGGTCCCGCCCCGGCCCGACCTTGGTGACGATGACCAGGTCTTGCGGGTATGGCGCGAGCGCCGCCGCGATGAGCTCGTTGGCCGACCGCAGCGCGGAGAAGTAGAACGCCGCCGTGTCGATGTGGTTCACGCCCAGGTCGATCGCGCGGCGCAGCACCGCGATTGACCGCTCCCGGTCGCTGGCCGCGCCCCGGCCGAAAGGCTGGCTGCCGGTCAGCCGCATCGCCCCGAACCCCAGCCGGCGCACCGTGCGGTCCCCCAGCGTCCAGGTGCCCGCGGCCGCGGCCGCGCTCTTTGGCTCCACGCTGCCGCGTGGTGATCGCTCATTGCCCTCTGGTGCCGCCACCCCCGCGAGGCTACCGCAGCCGGGGCAGTGTGTTCAGGCGTGGATCACGATCATGCGATGATCGTCTCCCGTGAACCGGCTGAACGAGGTGCTGACAGGCAATCACTACCCTGGGCGAGGCGTGCTGTGGTGCAGGACTGGCGACGGCAGCACATCCGGCAAGCACTTTCCTGAAGCACGCTCTAGGACTCCAGGTACCTGACTGCGGCGAGGACCCGGCGGTTGTCGCTGTCGGAGGGCGCCAGGCCGAGCTTGTCGAAGATGCTCGCGACGTGCTTTTCCACCACCTTCGGGGAAATGAAGAGCTGCCCGGCGATCGCGGCGTTGGACCTGCCCTGGGCGAGCAGCGTGAGCACCTCCCGCTCGCGCGGGGTGAGCTCCGCGAGGGCATCACGACGCCGTCCGGCGGTCAGCAGGCCGGCGACGACGTCGGGGTCGAGCACGGTGCCGCCGTCGGCGACCCGGGTGATCGCGTCGATGAAGTCGCTGACGTCCGCCACCCGGTCCTTCAGCAGGTAGCCGACCCCAGCTGGGGTGACCGACAGCAAGTCGGCGGCGGCGCGGGCCTCGATGTACTGGGAGAAGACCAGGACGCCGGTGCCCGGGAATTCCCGCCGGATCGCCATCGCCGCGCGCAGTCCCTCGTCGGTGTGGGTCGGGGGCATCCGCACGTCGATGATCGCGACGTCTGGCCGGTGCTCACGGACGGCGGCGTGCAGCGCGTCCGCATCCTCGACCGCGGCGATCACATCGTGGCCGCGGCGGGTGAGCAGGGCCGTGAGCCCGTCTCTCATGATGACGGCGTCCTCGGCGATCACAATGCGCATCTCAGGCGTGTCCTGGCAGCTCGACGGTGATGATGGTGGGCCCTCCGGGCGGGCTGTCGATGCCGAGGTGCCCGTCGACCGCCCGGAGGCGTTCGGCCAGCCCGGCCAGCCCGCCACCACCGGTGACGCGCGCGCCGCCAGCGCCGTCATCGGTCACGGTGAGCATCATGCTCGCGGCCACGGGGCGCAGGCCGATCCCGACATGACTGGCATCGCTGTGCTTGACGGCGTTGGCGAGCAGTTCGGCGGCGCTGAAGTAGACGATCGCCTCGATCGCGGGCGACGGCCGCCCGGTCATGGCGACATCGAGGCTCGCCGGTATCGCGCTGCCATCCGCCAGGCTGCGCAGTGCCGCGTCCAGGCCGCGGTCCAGCACGGCCGGGTGGATGCCCCTGGCGAGGTCCCGCAGCTCCGACAGCGTGTCCTTGGCCGCCTGGTGGGCCTGCGTGGCCAGGATCAGGGCCTCGCGCCGGCTCTCGCCGGGCTGCGCCAGGGTCTCCTTGATCTCGCCGATCGTCATCGCCAGCGCGGTTAGCCGGACCTGCGCGCCATCGTGCAGGTCGCGCTCGATGCGGCGGAGCCGGGCTGCGGACTCCTCCACGGCCTGGGCCCGCTTGCCCTCCAGGTCCCTGGCGCGTTCGGCGGCCACAAGGCGCTCCTCGATCGACATGTAATAGGCACGCCGGTAGGCCATGGAATCGCCGAGCACCCAGGTGGCGACGAACGTCGCGGCCAGCGCCGTCACCGCCAGCAGGGCGAAGGCCGCCCCGTCGTAAGTGAAGGTCCAGCCGTAGATCGCGATCCCGGAGCCGGCCAGGCACAACGCCAGGCCAGTCAGCGAGGTCCGCCGCGGCTGGTAAGCGGCGAGCGTGTAGAGCAGCACCACGATCGCCGCGTCCGTCACTGTCGGCTGCAGCGCGTGGACCGCAGGCCCATCCGACCGGAAGCCAAGTGCGGCTTGCACGAGCCCGACAGCGCCAGCGATGCCGAAGGCCGCCGCCGGGTGCCGCCGCCGCGCCATCACGGCGAGCGCGAGCAGCACGTTGACGGTGGCGAGGCCCAGCGCCACCGTGACGGGCGAGTTCATGAGCTGGCCGGCGCTGCAGGCGAAGAGCGCCAGGCCGAGCAGCCCGTCGGTTACCAGCCGGTGATTGCGGCCCCACGCGTACGCCTTGTGCAGCACCGGCTCAGGATAGGCGGCCATGGCCCGTGCGAGCCATGGCCGCCCCTGACGCCTGACCGTCATGTCCGGACGGACCCGGTTCCCGATATCAGCAGCAGTTGCGCCTTGAAGGCGCTGGACTCGCTGCACGAAGGCCCCGGGATGTAGTCCTCGTCCAGGCTGATGGTCAGCGTGAAGGAGCCCGTGATGCCCCGGTAGGCGCCGGTGCCGGATCCCGCCACGATCGGGGCCGCGCCGGTGACCGCCCCGTGGACGGAGCAGGTCGCCTTGTCGTAGGGCCAGTTCCCGACGGAGTGACTGAACTGGGAGGCGAGCGCGGCGATCGAGAGCCGGAACGAGCCGCGGCTCATGTTCAGCTCCAGCTCACTGGTGTGCTCAGGGTCTACCGTGCCATCCGGGTGGACGGTCACGCCTGGCCCGTAGTCGCCCACCGCGCCGGTGAGGATCTCCCGGAAGCCTGGCCCGTCGCTGTTCACGCTCCACACCGTGATGTGCGCCTGCCCCGCGTCATGGGCGACCGCCACCGTGCTGGCTCCGTTGGCAGCGGCAGTGCTGGCAGCGGGCCGGGCGGCAGCGTGGCCAGTGGCCGGCGTGCAGGCCACCACGGCCGTGGCGGCCGTGGCCGCGATGATCGTTGCAAGGGATGCCCTGTGGTTCTTCGTGACGTTCATCATGCATCCGACGCTACGCATGGTGAACGATCAGCGGCAGCGGGCTAGCGCCCACTCCCCTCTGGGGGATAACCCGCCCCAGAAGAGCGGACCAAGAAGCCATCATGATGATGGTGGTGGCGCGCAAGGGCCAGCAGCGGCGCATGATGGTGTCGCCAACGACAGTGAGGGAGCAGCGGGATGCTGGAACCAGCCGACTATGACGACGTCATCGTCACGGTCGCGCATCCCTGGGCTGACGTGGAAACCACGCTGCGGCAGTGGATTGCGGCCGGGCCCGGGCCACGGACTTTCACGGCAATCGTCTCGGCACGCTGGCGTCACGGCGACCCGATCCCGCTCAACGACATTCCGCCGCAATACCACAACAGCCCGGAAAGCCGGCGACTGCAGCGACTCGGCATGCTCCCCGCTCCGTGGGGACCGCCTCCGGAGGAAGAACCCGGCTGACCGGATCATGACGTGTCGCCGCGGGCTGTGGACGACCGGGGACTGACGCGCGAGGCTGGAAGGCGAATGAGCACCGCCCTGGCCCGCGCCTGAAGGAGGCAGTCTTCCATGCCCGCAGACCCCCAATCCGGAACACCGCCTGAGCCGCCGCCCGCGGCCGCCTACCGGATCGTCATGGACATCACGCAGGCGTGGTGGCGACTCGGCGCGCTGCGCGCCCTGGTGGACATCGGCGGCCTGGACGAGCTGAGCAAGGGCCCTCTGAGCATCGATGAGCTGGCACAGCGGTCGGGCACCAGCTCGGAACTGCTCCGGCGGGTGCTCCGCTCCGTTGCCACCCTCGGGCTGATCCGCACGGCCGGCCCGGGCAGCTACGAGCTGACCGACGTGGGCCAGGCGCTGCTCACCAGCCCGGCGCTGGCGGGCCTCCGCTTCCACTCCGACCCCGAGATCTGGGGAGCGATCGGCGAGCTCCCCGAGGCGCTGCGCGCCGGCCAGCCGCCGTTCGTGGCCAGGCACGGGAGCGCGTACGACTACATGGCCACCCGCCCGGCCACCGCCACGGCGTTCTACGACCTGATGCACCGCGAGTTCGGCCCCGTCGCCGAGGCCCTGGCCAGCGCCATCGACTTCGCCGCGATGGGAACCGTGGCCGACATCGGCGGCGGCGAGGGCAGCTTCCTCACCGCCATCTTGCGCGCCCACCCCGGCACCCGCGGCGTGCTGGCCGACCTCCCGGTCGCCCTGCCCAAGGCCCGCGACCAACTGGCCGCCAGCGGCGTCGCCGATCGCTGCGAGGTCGTTGCCTGCGACTTCTTCACCGACCCGGTGCCGGCGGGCGCGGGCGGGTACCTGCTGGCGCACGTCATCCACAACTTCGACGACGAGCAGGCGGTCGCCGTCTTGCGCGCCGTCCGCGCGGCCGTGCCGCCTGATGGACGATTGCTGCTCGTGGAGGTGGTGCTGCCCGACGACGACGCCCCGCACTGGGCCAAGGACCTGGACATCCGCATGATGACCTTCCAGCCAGGCGGCGAGCGGACCGAGCCAGAGTACGCGGCCTTGCTGGCGCGGGCCGGCTTCCGCCTGGCGTCCGTGACCGACATCCACTGGGGCCAGTGCCTGCTCGTCGGCGTGCCCGTCGCGTGACCTCGACGCGTGCCCGGCCAGTCACAGGGAGGTGCGCACGCCTAGACGCTCGAGGCGGCGGTTGCTGAACCGGCCGTCCGGGTCGAGCCGGTCAAATAGTTCCCGCGCGTCGGACAGCCTGGGGTAAAGCAGCTCGAGGCTGTCCACGTGCGAGACCTTGCCCCAGTGCGGGCGGGCGGCGAACGGGGCAAGCGCCTCCTCGATCACCGGGAGCACGGCGTCGACCTGGTCA
>Ga0210389_10002029_pt1 | contig 16183 bp, 12 predicted proteins | sample IncBWH28OmetaG_FD_160127 | JGI IMG/M metagenome (GOLD analysis project Ga0210389, IMG submission 160127) | Forest soil microbial communities from Barre Woods Harvard Forest LTER site, Petersham, Massachusetts, United States - Inc-BW-H-28-O ...
GCCAGGCTCGCACCGGAGCTAGTCAGTGAAGTCCTGATGGGCTGCGTCCTGCCGGCTGGACAGGGCCAGGCTCCGGCGCGGCAGGCCGCGCGGGGCGCGGGGCTTCCGGACGCGACCGGGGCCACCACGATCAACAAGGTCTGCGGGTCCGGAATGAAAGCCACAATGCTCGGCCACGACATCATCAATGCCGGCTCCGCCGACGTCGTGGTGTCCGGCGGCATGGAGAGCATGACGAACGCACCCTATCTGCTGGCCAAAGCGCGCGGTGGATATCGCGTGGGCCACGATCGCATTATCGATCACATGCTGCTCGACGGCCTTGAGGATGCCTATGAGGCCGGCCGCTCGATGGGGGATTTCGGCGAAGCGACCGCGGAAGCCTATCAGTTCACGCGAACTGCGCAGGATGAGTATGCGATGGAAACGCTGACCCGCGCCCGCAAGGCGGTGGAAGGCGGCGCCTTCAAAGCCGAAATCGTGCCGGTGACCATCAAGGAAAAGGCCGGCCCCCGGACGATCGGCAACGATGAAATTCCGCTGAAGGTCGATCCGGCGAAGATCCCGGGGCTAAAGCCGGCGTTCCGGCCCAACGGCACCATCACGCCGGCGGCCTCTTCCGCAAATGCCGACGGCGCCGCGGCGCTGGTTCTCGCCAGGCGGTCGCTGGCCGACCGCAACGGCCTGCCAACGCTCGCCGAGATCAAAGGCCATGCGACCCACAGTCAGGAACCGCAGTGGTTTACGACCGCTCCCATCCCCGCGATCCGCAAGCTGCTCGACAAGGTCGGCTGGCGCGTCGGCGATGTCGACCTGTTCGAGATCAATGAGGCCTTTGCCGTGGTGGCGATGGCCGCGCAGCGTGATCTCGGAATTCCGCGCGACAGATTGAACATTAATGGCGGCGCCTGCGCGCTTGGTCATCCCATTGGCGCGACCGGCGCGCGGCTCATCGTCACGCTGCTGCATGCCCTCGAAGCGCAAAATCTCAAACGAGGCGTCGCCGCGTTGTGCATCGGCGGTGGCGAGGCGACAGCCATTGCGCTCGAGCGCCTGGTTCACTGATTTCTGTCAAAGCGTCTTTCTTTGCCTTGCTCGCGCCCTGCCTGACGAAGCGCTAGTATTCCCTCTCGACTTGGATCAGAACAGGAAAGCACCGTGATCTCCAACTGGCTGTCCACTGCCCTTGCCCGCCGCAACATTCACTACGGCTGGGTGATGGTCGGCGTCACCTTCTTCACCGCGCTGATCACCGCCGGAACCGTCGGCGCACCCGGCGTTTTCATCGTGCCGTTGCAGCAGGAGTTCGGCTGGACCACCGCGGAGATTTCCTCGGCGCTATCGATCCGCTTCATCCTGTTCGGCCTGATGGCGCCGTTCGCCGCCGCGCTGATGAACCGCTACGGCCTGCGCAATGTCACGCTGTCCGCGCTCTTGATCGTCGCTTCAGCGCTGGTGGCCTCGCTCGCCATGACGCAAGTCTGGCATTTGCTGCTGCTGTGGGGCGTCGTGATCGGCATCGGTACGGGGATGACCGCGCTGGTGCTGGGAGCGACCGTTGCCGCGCGCTGGTTCAATGAGCGGCGCGGCCTCGTGGTCGGAATCCTGACCGCAAGCGTCGCAACGGGCCAACTGGTATTCCTGCCACTGCTTGCAAGCATCACGGAACGGATGGGTTGGCGCATCGCCCTGTCGCTGGTGTGCGTGATGCTGGGGGTCGCCGCTTTCGCGGTATTGATGGTGATGCGCGATCGTCCAAGCGACGTCGGATTGCGCCCGTTCGGCGACAAGGGTGGCGCGCCGCTGCCGGCCCCTCCTCCCGCCAAAGGCCCGATCATGGCCGCAGCGCTCGGCACACTGGCCGACGCATCCAGAACGCGGGTGTTCTGGATCCTGTTTGCGACCTTCTTCATCTGCGGCGCCAGCACCAATGGGCTGATCCAGGTGCATCTGATCCCGATGTGCCTCGATTTCGGCATTCCGCAGGTGCAGGCCGCGAGCCTGCTGGCCGCCATGGGCATCTTCGATTTCTTCGGCACCATCGTGTCGGGCTGGCTATCGGACCGCTACGACAATCGCTGGCTCCTGTTCTGGTATTACGGCCTGCGCGGATTATCGCTCGTGATGCTGCCGTTTACGGATTTCTCGTTCTACGGCCTGTCGCTGTTTGCGATGTTCTATGGCCTCGACTGGATCGCAACCGTGCCGCCGACGGTGCGGCTGACGGCGCAACGTTTTGGAGCCGAGCGGGCCAATCTCGTCTTTGGCTGGGTCTTTGCCGGCCATCAGATCGGCGCGGCGTTCGCAGCCTTCGGCGCCGGTCTTTCGCGCACCGTGCTGGCGACCTACCTGCCGGCCTTCTTCATCGCCGGCGCCCTGTGCCTGATCGCCTCGTTGATCGTGTTGGCGATCTCGCGGGTGCCGAAACCGGCCATAGCGTGAAGAGACTCTTCTCCCTTGTCCCCGCTCTTGCGGGGAGAGGTTAAGGGAACTACGGCCTGATCGCCATTTTCGTCACAGGCCCCGGCGTCCGCAGCGGTTCGGCCAAACGGGCGAATTCGCACAGCAGCGAGCGGGTCTTGCGTGGATCGATGATCTCCTCGACCCAGAATTTTTCGGCCGAGCGAAATGGCGAGCGCAATTTGTTCAGGCGCTCCTCGATCTCTTCCAGCTTGGCTTGCGGATCGTCGGCCGCATCGATGTCGGCGCGATAGGCCGCCTCGATGCCGCCTTCCAGCGGCAGCGAACCCCAATAGGCCGAAGGCCAGGCATAGCGCAGCGAGAAGCGGTCGGCCGGCTGATGCACCACACCGGCAACCCCAAAGGAGTTGCGCACGATAACGGTGCACCAGGGCACGGTCGTCTGGTTGACCGCGGCCATCGCGCGCACGCCGTGGCGGATGGTGCCGGCCTTTTCGGCCTCAAGCCCGATCATGAAACCGGGACAATCCATCAGATAGACGATCGGGAGATGGAAGGTTTCGGCGAAATCGACCCAGCGCACGACTTTCTGGCAGGCATCCGCCGTCCATGAACCGCCGACATGAAAGGGATCGCTCGCCAGCACGAGCACGCTGCGGCCTTCCAGACGCGCAAGGCCAACGATGATCGGCCTGCCGAAATTCGCGGCCATCTCGAAGAACGAGCCCTTGTCGACGACGGCCTCGATGATCGGGCGCATCTTGTAGACCTGCCGGCGATTGCGCGGCACCGCCGACAGCAACGCTTCCTCGGACCGTTCGGGATCGTCGTTGCTGGGCACCGTCGGCGGCAGTTCGTAAACCGATGGCGGCAGATAGGACAGGAAGCGCCGCGCATACGCAAAAGCCTCCTCCTCGGTCTCGACCGCCTGATCGATGCTGCCGGCACGGGTCTGGATATCGGCGCCGCCAAGTTCCTGCTTGCCGAGGTCCTGACCCAACCGTTTCACGACAGGAGGTCCGGCGACAAACATCGCGGAATTTTTCGTCATCACCGAATAGTGGCTGGCGGCGAGCCTTGCGGCGCCCAGGCCCGCGACCGAACCGAGTCCAAGCCCAACCACCGGCACGCGGGCGAGATTCGCGGTCGTATAGGCGTACCAGCGCGTGCCCCCGATGCCGCCGGGCAAATTGGCCGCCCCCTTGGTCTCGATGGTTTTCACCGAGCCGCCGCCGCCGGAGCCTTCGATCAGGCGAATAATCGGCAAGCGAAAATCATGCGCCATTTCCTCTGCCATCAGCGGCTTGGCCGAAATCGAAGCATCCGCCGAGCCGCCGCGCACGGTGAAGTCGTCGCCCACGGCCACCACGGTGCGGCCATCGATCTTGCCGCGGCCAAATACGCAGTTGGCCGGCGTGACGTTTTTCAGCTCGCCCTTCTCGTCATATTCCGCGGTACCGGAGACCGCTCCGATTTCGTGAAAGCTTCCCTGGTCGAGCAAGGCGTCGATGCGCTCGCGAACGGTAAGCCTGCCCTGGTCGCGTTGACGCTTGACCTTGTCGACGCCGCCCATCTCGCGCGCGAAGGCTTCGCGCCGGGCCAACTCGTCGAGTTCCGGCTTCCAGTTCATCAAATTCTCCGACAGGCTGATTGGGTGATCGGGGGATCGCGAGCCAGCGACCCGGACTGCCGAACCGTTACCCGTGCCTAAAGCGGCTTACCCTGCACGCGCCGATCGAACAGCGCGGTTTCGCCGTCTTCAAGCAAGGCCCCGATGGCCCTACTCAGTTCCAGAATCCTTGACGCAACGTCCCTGTGCAGCCGCATCTCATCATAGATGGCGGACAAAAGTCCAATCGTGACGACGACATAGGTCTGATATTGGGGCGACCATAGCGGCACGGCCAGACCGTTGATATGCGGGCTCCACAACCCGCAGCACGTGACATAGCCCCGTTCGCGCAAGGAGTAGCGGTCGGCGTCAATGCGCGGCCGCAACAGCTTGGCGCTGTCCGGAATTTCCCGCTCCATTTCCGCAAGCAGGGCCTCGGCCGCCTCCGGCGGCAGCGCGGCGGCATAGGCGTGGCCGGCGGCGGTGCTGGCGATCGCAATGCGGGTGCCGGAGGTCGATGAAAGGCCGATCGCATTGGCGGCGCGGCCCACCTCGAGATAGACGAGATGGAAGCGGTCGGGAATGACGAAACCCACGGTCCCCGGCAGTTGCTCGGCCACTTCCTGCAACCGCAACCGGATCAGGTGGCGTAGCTGCAGGCCGCGCATCATCGAGGTGCTCATCGCTACCGCACTCGGACCGATGCGGTACTTCTGATCGCGCGGGAGATAGACGAGCTGACCCATGCGTGTCAGCGTGTGCGTCAGCCGTGACACGGTCGAACGCGGCAACCCGCAGCGGCTGGAGATTTCGAGATTACCCAGTCTCGCTTCGTGGCCTTCGAAGCAGCGCAAGATGTCGAACGCACGCGATACCACTTGAATGACATCGCCTTCGCTGGCGGCTTCATGCACAAGCGCACCCTGCTTGCTCAGCCGCTCCGAGCGACGCCCCATGCGATCCTCCCCGTATTCCGCACTGCGGAACTAAATTCCACTTGCGAACAAGCTACCTCAGGCGACTTGACGCGACAACTGCAAGCCGACATTTGACGCTTAAAACAATGTGATCGGTTCGCAGAGCGAAATTGCGAAGCACGGAATGCCCCGATGTCGGGATCATAACCGAGTTTCGGCACGGGATTGTGCCGTTCCAGTACCAGCAGGAACTCACGTCGCGAGGAGATCGCGATTGATCGAGAGGCGGGTGGCTTGCTCAGACCACCTGTTCCACCGGCTGCATATCGATCTCAAAGGTTTCCAGAAACTTCGAGGTCATGATGTAGAAGCCGACCGACAGCTGCAGTTCGATCAATGCAGCCGGGGTCAATTTGCCTGCAATCGCGTTGAACGTTGCATCGCTCGGACGGCGCAGACGGATGATCTCGTCGGTAAAGGCCAATGCGGCGCGCTGTATCTCGTTGAAGCAGGTCGCGGCCTGCCAATCATCAAGCGCGTCGTTCTGTTCGTCGGTGACGCCGACATTCTTGCCGATGCTCTTGTGCGCGACGATTTCGTAAGGCGCCTCGCACAATATTCCCGTCCGGATGATGGCGAGTTCTCGAATGACCGGATCGAGCTCGCCGCGATGGCGGATCGCTCCGCCCAGGCGGCAATATTGTTCGAAATAGCTCGGCGAATGCGCCAACATGCGAAAGAGATTGGCGTTGCGGTTCTTGCCAAGAATTTCGCGTGTGCGTTCGTTCGATTTCGACGTGTCGCAATAGTCAATGCGCGCCATGATCTACCCCTCGGGACTGGTTTCGCGAACCGCCTTTTCGGCGATTTTCTTGCGCAAACCGTATCCGGCCGGCGGTGTCTGATCAACGGTTTGCGGCCGTCTCTGCAGCCGGCATCAAACCAAACTCGCCCCAAAATTCCTTGTCTCGCGCATAAACCCGCTACAGGCGGGCCAAAATGCCGCCTTATTGCTAAACGAATTTACAGTTGTCGATGTTCGCTGAGTGGGGACTCAATCAAAAGCGAATACTCGTCGAGGGGTGTTCCGAGTAAATCGAAACGGATCGTCGTGCCTTTGCGGGCAACGACGATCTGCGCTCAAAATCCGGGTCGCCCAGGCCCGGATCTTGAGGTCCAAGTGTCGAAGTACAAGTCTGTTGAATCCAAGTCTAGGGAAATCTCTTTCCAAGGAGAACGGCATGAAGGACGCCACCCGAAGGGCGGCCTCGGAGGCGCTCGCGCAGATGATGGCAGTGACGGCCATGCTCGTCATTGCCAGCGTCGTCCTCTACGTGCGGTGACCACCCACCGCACGCGCGCGAGGTGGGGCGAATGCGACGAAGCATTCCGGGGGCAATGGTTCTGCGTAGCCTTGGGGGGTGCTTCGTTGCGTTCGCGACCACAATCAGGATCAGCTCTGAAACGCGCTATCCCTGAAAAACAACCGCATCCACGACCACGCAGCCTTTGCCGGCGCTGTCGAGCAGCACCGGGTTGAGATCGAGGCTCATCACCTTGGCCGCTGGATCCAGCATCAAGTCGCCGATCCGCACCACGACACTACAGAGCGCCTCGACATCCATCGGCGGTTCACCGCGCACGCCCGCAAACAACGGCGCGATCCGGAGCCTGAGCAAGGCCTGACGGGCTTCTTCTTTGGAGAACGGCGGCAGCAAAAGCGCGGTGTCGCGAAAAATCTCGACATACTTGCCGCCGTCGCCGACCGCCACCACGGGACCGAACACGGGATCGCGATGCGCGCCGATCATGACCTCGCGGCGGCCGCGCGCCATTGCCGCCACGATGACGCCGTCGAACCGCGCGCCGTGTTTGCGGATGATGCCCTCCATCTGCGCCCAGACTTCGCCGGCCTCCTCGCGGTTCGCAACGCCAAGCCTGACCAGACCAAGCTCCGACTTGTGAGCGATATCGGCCGAACAGCCCTTGACCACGACCGGGCCGCCGATGGTCTCGAACGCCGCAATCGCCTCGGCCCGCGACCGGCATAGCCGGTGCGCCACCACGGGAATGCCGCGTGCGGCCAACAGCGCAAGGCTGTCGGCCTCGTTCAGCATCGTCGTTGTCGTCGCCGTTACCGATGGCACGCTCGCGTTCTTCTGGCGCTCTTTGGTCCGTGCCATCAATTCGCGGTGTGCCAGGAACTGATGCAGCGCGGTGACCGCTTCGGTTTCAGTCGGAAACACCGACGAGCCTTCGGCCGCGAATTGATCGGCGACGCTGCGCTGGGTTGCCGCGATCACCAGCGGCTTTTCGGTCTGTTGGCCGAAGGCGGCCGCATCGCGGGCAAAGGCCTCCACATCATAACCGGGCCCGGCGACGGGAACGCCGATCAAAAACGCATCGGCCGCGGGATCTTCGGCAATGACAGGAAGAATGTCGCCGAACAAACGGCTGTTCGACAGCAGCGCCGCCGTCAAATCGATCGGATTGGTGGTGGTGGCAAAACTCGGCAGGATGCCCCTGAGCTTCTTGTCGGTCCCGCCAGAGAGTTTGGCCATCGGCATGCCGACGGCAGTTGCCGCGTCCGCCGTCATGACGCAAAGCGCGCCGGAATTACTGATGGCCACAAGCCGCCTGCCTTTCGGCTTCCAACCCTTGAGGTAAAGCTCGGTCGCTTCCACCAGCCCGCGCATGTCAGGCGCGCGCCATATGCCATGCTGCTCGAAGAACGCGTCGACCACGCGGTCTTCATTGGCTAGTGCCCCGGTATGCGATTGCGCGGCCTGGCGCCCCGCTTCGGAACGGCCGGATTTGAGCGCGATGATCGGCAGATCGCGCGCCAGTGCTACGGAGGCGAGTTCCTCCAGGTATTTCGTCTCGGGAATGCTCTCGAGATAAAGCAGCAGGAGCTTCACTTCCGCGTCTTCAGCGACCGCAACCGCGAGTTCGCCGACCGTGATGTCGGCGTCGTTGCCGGTCGCATGCGTGTGGCGCACGCCGATGCCGCGCTGGCTTAGGAAGCCGACCGGCACCGAGGAGAGCGCGCCGCTCTGGCTCAACATGGCGACATGGCCCGGGCCTTCGGCGCGGTCCATCTCCATGAACATGGTAGAGAAGCTTGCGATCGTCCCGGTACCGAAATTGGCCAACCCTTGTGAGTTCGGACCGACGATGCGCATGCCGGCCTTGTGCGCGGCCTCGACCATGCGCCGCTCCTTGGCCTTGCCGGCGACCGCATCGACCTCGCCGAAACCCGACGCCATCACCACCGCGACCTTGACGCCGTGGGCCGCGCAATCTTCCACCGTGCCAATGGCGTTGTCGCCTGCAACTGCCACGATCACCATCTCGGGCGCTTCCGGCAAATCGCCCAAGCTTGGGTAGCATCTGTGGCCCTGCACTTCGGCGCGCGACGGATTGATCGGGAAGATCTTGCCCTTGAATCCGAACTTGTCGAGGTAGTGCACCGGCCGGCCGCCGACCTTGTTGGGATTTTCCGATGCACCGATGATGGCGACGGAACGAGGATCAAGCGCGGCCTTGAGACGAGTCATGGTTGGTCCTTGTGATTATTATCGTCATTCCGGGGCAGGTCGAAGACGCGAACTACGATGTGCAATTGTACATCGGAGAATCTCGAGATTGCGGGTCTGCGCCTAACGGCGCATCCCGGAATGACGGGCAAGTGGCTCACATTGTTCTCGATGCATCCCTAATACGATTTCGGCAGGCCCAGCACTTTTTCGGCAATGAAGCTGAGAATGAGCTGAGGACTGATCGGCGCGATGCGCGGGATCAGGGATTCGCGCAGGTAACGCTCGACGTGGAATTCCCTCGCATAGCCGAAACCGCCATGGGTCATGACCGCCTGTTCGCAGGCGTGAAATCCGGCCTCGCCCGCGAGGTACTTCGCCGCATTGGCCGCGGGACCGCATGGCTTTCCCTGATCGTATTGCCACGCGGCCGACAACGTCATCAGCCAGGCCGCCTCGAGTTCCATCCAGTTCTTCGCCAGCGGATGCTGGATCGCCTGGTTCTGGCCAATCGGCCGATTGAATACGTTGCGCCCTTTCGCGTAGGCCGACGCGCGCGACAGCGCCACCTGGCCAAGCCCGACCGCTTCGGCCGCAATCAGGATGCGCTCCGGATTCATGCCGTGCAGGATGTATTCAAAGCCCCGGCCCTCTTCGCCAAGACGGTCTTCAAGCGGAATTTCAAAATTCTCGATGAAGAGTTCGTTGGAGTCGACGGCCTTGCGGCCCATCTTCTCGATTTCCCGCGCCGTGATGCGGCTGCGATCAAAGTCAGTGTAGAAAAGGCTGAGGCCGTGGGTCGGGCTCTTCACCTCCTCCAGCGGCGTGGTGCGCGCCAGCAAGAGAATCTTCTCGGCGACCTGCGCGGTCGAAATCCAGACCTTCTGGCCATTGACGATGTATTTGTCGCCCGAGCGCACCGCGCGCGTCTTCAACTGCGTGGTGTTGAGGCCGGCGTTGGGCTCGGTGACGGCAAAGCAGGACCGGTGCGCCCCAGAGACGATCGGCGGCAACATCCTCTGGCACTGCTCCTTGGTGCCGAACACGACGACCGGATTGAGCCCGAACACATTCATATGCACGGCGGAAGCGCCCGACATGCCGGCGCCGGATTCCGCAATCGCGCGCATCATGATCGCGGCTTCGAGGATTCCGAGACCGGAGCCGCCATATTGCTCAGGAATACAGATGCCGAGCCAGCCGGCATCCGCAAGCGCCTTGTGGAAGTCAGCGGGATAGCCGCCCTCCTTGTCCTTCTTCAGCCAATAGGCGTCGTCGAAGCGCGCGCAGATTTTTGCAACGGCGTCGCGGATCGATTCTTGGTTGGGGCTGAGCGCGAAATCCATGTCGGTCAATCCGTCGCCAATTCAGACGTCGCTATGGTGGCGCCCTCACGCACCAGGGCTGCGACCTCATCCGCGGAGAAGCCGGCCCCCTGGAGGATCTCATGGCCGTGTTCATTCAGGCGCGGCGCCAGCCGCGAAGGCTCGACCGTCGTTTCCGACCATTGCGCGGAAGCCTTCATGCTGCGGATTTTTCCCTCACTCGGATGATCGACGAGCGGAAAAAAGCCGGTCGCAACCAGATGCGGGTCCTGCAGAATGCTTTCGAGATCGTGCATCGGCATCACCGGTATATCGGCCTTGCTGAGCAGTTCCAGCCATTCGGCCGTGGTTTTCCTCTCGAAAATGCGCGCCAGTTCCGCATAAACCGCGTCGATATTGGTGGCGCGGCCGGCGAAGGTCGCAAACACGGGATCGCTGCGCAGGTCGTCGCGGCCGGTCGCTTTGAAGAAGTTCTCCCACTGCTTGTCGTTATAGACAATGACGCAGACATGGCCGTCGGAGGTCTTGTAGGGCCGGCGATCGCGCGACAGATGCCGGGGGTAACCGCCTCTGTCCAACGGCGGCTCATAGGTCAAACCACCCATGTGATCGCCCATCACGAAACTCGCCATGGTTTCGAACATCGGAATGTCCAGACGCTGGCCCCGGCCGGTACGGTCGCGATGCACGAGGCTGGCGCAGATTGCGCCTACGGCTGTAACCCCGACGATACGATCGACCAGCGCATTGGGAACATAGCGCGGAATGCCGTCGCCGGTCTTCGCCATTAGCGCCGGCAGCGCTGTCGCGCCCTGGATCAGGTCGTCATAAGCGGGTTTCGCCGCATAAGGTCCATCCTGGCCGAAGCCGAATACGCCGGCATAGATCAGGCGCGGATTGACCTTCGAGACGACGTCATAGCCAAGCTGCAAGCGCGCCATGGCTTGAGGACGCACGTTATAGATCAGCACGTCGGCGGATTTGAGCAGCCGCAACACCGCGTCGCGGCCGCCTGGCTTCTTCAGGTCGAGCGCGATACTGCGTTTGCTGCGGTTGGTGTTGAGGAATACCGGTCCCATGCCGTGATGGCGTGTGGGGCCGATCAGACGCGTTACATCGCCCTCGAGGCTTTCGACCTTGATGACGTCGGCCCCGTAATCGCCGAGCATCTGGGCGGCGTAGGGTCCCATCAGCACGGTCGTCATGTCGATGACTTTGACGCCCTTCAACGGTCCCATGGTTTGCCTGCTCCCGACACAAAGCCGCTCTCTGACGGCTCAAGGCCTAGTGGAGTTTTGGATTTGACATTCGCTACCCGTAGCCGGGAATGCGTGATGCGAATGTCAAATCCAAAACTCCACTAGAAACCTATATTTTCTAGTGGTCCTTTGATTCTAACATTTGCAAAAGTGCCAGCCAGATCGGGATGCAAATGTTAGAATCGGACCACTAGTAACGGCAGAGCCCGGGCAAGATCAAGGCGCGCCTCCGTATGGGCGCATGCGAAGGAACGGGGCCGCGTTCTTATGGTTTCGCCATCATTTCCCGCAGTTCGGTTTTGAGCACCTTGCCGTAGTTATTTTTCGGCAATGCATCGAGATAAACGTAACGCTTCGGCCGCTTGAAGCGCGCGATCGATACCATGCAGTGCGCGTCAAATTTGGCGTCGTCAGGCGAGGCCCCCTCCTCCAGCACGACGCAGGCGACAACGATTTCGCCCCAGTCGGGATCGGGGACACCGATCGCCGACACTTCGCGCACGTCGTCATGTGTGAGTAACGCCTCTTCCACCTCACGCGGATAGATATTGGTGCCGCCGGAAATGATCACGTCCTTGGAGCGGTCCGACAGCGTCAGAAAGCCGTCTTCGTCCAGACGCCCGACATCACCGGTGCGCAGCCAGCCATCCTTCAATGTCTCCGCATTGGCCTTGGGGTTGTTCCAGTAGCCGAGCATGACGGCGGCGCCCTTGGCCTCGACCTCGCCGGTTTCCCCTGCGGGCAAAGGCTTGCCGTCCTTGTCCGTGATGCGAACCGTCATCAGGCTTTGCGCGGGGCCGACCGAAGCCAGCCGCTCCAGATAGCGCGGATGATCGACGCGTTGATGCCACTCGCGTCCCAAAGCCGTGATCGTCATCGGCGATTCACCCTGGCCGTAGATCTGGACAAAGCGCTGACCCATGGTCGCGATGGCGTCTCTGATATCAGCCAGGTACATCGGCCCGCCGCCATAGATGATAGTGCGAATGCCCTCGCCGTTTTCGCCGCGGCGCTTGGCGGCATCGACCAGCCGCCGCACCATGGTGGGCGCGGCGAACATCACGACATTATCGAGCTGGCGCGCCAGATTGAGCACTTCGTCCGGATCGAAGCCTCCGGATTCCGGAACGACGTGTCGACCGCCTACGCGAACATGCGGGAAATTATAGAGTCCTGCGCCATGCGAGATCGGCGCGGCATAGAGCGAGGCATCGTGCGGCGTCGCCGGATCGACGTCGACAAGATAGCACATCGATGCCGCCACCAGATTGCCGTGGCTCAGCATCACGCCTTTCGGCCGGCCGGTCGTGCCCGAGGTGTAGAATAGCCAGGCGAGATCATCGACCTCGCGCGGCAGCGGCGAAGGATTGCCCGCCCCGTCGCGCAAGCCACGGTAGGCGGGGCTATCGACCGACAGCGTCTTCATCGACGGCGGTAGTTCGCCTCTCGCCTCCATTAGCGCCTCGACCGTGTCGTCGGAGACGAAGGTCAATTTCGCGCCGGCATCGCTGCAAATCCAGGCGGCTTCGCGCCCATGGAGCTTGGCGTTGATCGGGATCGCGACCGCGCCCATCCACCAGACGCCATAGAGGCATTCGAGATATTGGGTGCAATTGCTGGCGAACAGGCCAACGCGATCGCCGGGCATGACGCCATACTCGCGCACCAGGCCGGCACCGATCGCAGCCGCGCGGCGGGCAAAGGTCCGGTAGTCGGCATCAAGATCGAAACCGGTCAGAAGCGCCGGCGCTTCGGGGCGAAGCCGCGCGGTTGCCGCAAGCCATTCTGCGATGTTCATCGCGTTTGGCCTCGTTTACTTCGCGGGCTCCAGGATCGAGACATAGTTGGCGACGGCCGCGCCACCCATATTGAAGATGCCGCCGAGCTTGGCACCCTTGATCTGCATGCCTTCGGGCGCCTGTCCGACGAGTTGCATCGCTGTCATCACATGCATGGAAACGCCGGTGGCGCCAATCGGGTGGCCCTTGGCTTTCAGCCCGCCGGACGGATTGACCGGCAGCTTACCGTCCTTTTGTGTCCAACCTTCCAGAATCGCGCGGGCGCCTTGCCCCCGCGGCGTCAGCCCCATCGCCTCGTATTCGATCAATTCGGCAACCGTGAAGCAGTCGTGGGTCTCCACAAAGGAAAGATCGGAAAGCTCGACACCCGCTTTCTCGAGCGCGCGCTGCCAGGCCACGCTGCAGCCTTCGAATTGCAGGATGTCGCGCTTGGACATCGGCAGGAAATCCTGCGCATGCGCGTTGGCACGGAAGTTGACCGCCTTGCCCATGGATTTCGCGGTCTCGGAATCGGCCAGCACGAGCGCGGCCGCGCCATCCGACACCAGCGAACAATCGGTGCGCTTGAGCGGACCGGCGACATACGGATTCTTCTCGCTTTCGGAGCGGCAGAACTCGAAGCCAAAATCCTTGCGCATCTGCGCATAGGGGTTGGCGACGCCGTTCTTGTGGTTCTTCGCCGCGATCATCGCCAGCGCATCGGACTGATCGCCGTATTTCTGGAAATAGCCTTGCGCAATTTTGCCGAACACGCCGGCAAAGCCGCCGGGGGTGTCACCGTCTTCGGGCAGGTAGGACGCACGCAGCAGGTTGCGGCCGATCTCCGGGCCCGGCGTCCGGGTCATCTGCTCAACGCCGACGACAAGCACGATCTTCGCGGCGCCCGCGGCGATCGCCCTGACGCCCTGATGCACGGCGGCGGAGCCGGTGGCGCAGGCATTCTCCACCCGTGTCGCCGGCTTGAACCGCAAGTTCGGATCGGCCTGCAGCACCAGCGCGGCGGTGAAATCCTGTGGCGAGAAGCCGGCGTTGAAGTGCCCGAGCACGATCTCATCGACGTCGGCGGCGGCAATGCCGGCATCCGCCAGCGCTTCGTTGGCGACCTTGACCACCAGGCTTTCGACCGTCTCGGCGTCGAACTTGCCAAACGGCGTATGCGCCCACCCGACGATGCTGGCTGTCATGGTCGTTCTCCTGTTATCTGAAACCGATCAGGCGACGAAGTTACCGCCCAATTCGTCTTCGATGTGAATCCGGACAATATCATCGAAGGTCTTTTCGGCCGTGGTGAATCCCAATTCCAGCGCCCGCCTGGGATTAAAATTGCGCGGCCAGCCGGCCACGATCCCGACGATAAACGGATCCGGCTCGCGCTTGATCCGCGCCGCCACCTTCTCGCCCGCCACCCGCTTGAGCGCCGCGATCTGCTCGCCGACCGTAGCGGAAATACCGGGCATCGTTAGGTTGCGCCGGGCACCGGCCGTTGCCGTGTCCATGGTCGTGGCATGGATCAAAAATCCGACCGCCGAACGTGGCGAGGCATGCCAGTGCCTGACGTCCTCGGATACCGGCAGGATGGCATCCTTGCCGGCTAGCGGCTCGCGCAGGATGCCGGAGAAGAAGCCGGACGCCGCCTTGTTGGGAAGGCCCGGCCGAACGCAGATGGTCGGCAAGCGAATGCCGACACCGTCCATGAAGCCGCGCCGCGTATAGTCGGCAAGCAACAGCTCGCCGATCGCTTTCTGGGTGCCATAACTCAGGAGCGGCGTCGTAAAGAATTCATCGCCGATGGCATCGGGATACGGCGCACCGAACACGGCAATCGACGAGGTAAAGACGACGCGCGGCTTGTAGCCGCCACCGGCAAGCCGGATCGCATCGAACAGCATCCGTGTGCCGTCGAGATTGATGCGGTAGCCCTTGTCGAAGTCGAGTTCCGCTTCGCCGGAGACGATGGCGGCGAGATGGAAAATCACGTCCGGGCGACCCGCGACCAGTTTTTCGGCGACGCCCGGCAATGCGAAGTCACCCGCCATGGTCTCGACCGGAAACCCCGCCTTCTCCGGCTGCTTCGGCGCCACCACATCGTGCAGCGTCATCCCTGTGATGTCGTCCTTGCCGAGGCGGCCGTCGCGCACCAATCGTTCGGTCAATTTGCGGCCGACCATGCCGGCTGCGCCCAGAACCAGAATATGCAAAACCCACTCCCTCTATAGCAACCTTGTATTTGGTTTGAATGTCATTGCGAGCGCAAGCGAAGCAATCCAGGAGCGTGAGGGCTGGATCGCTTCGTCGCTTTCGCTCCTCGCGATGACGTCAGGACCGGTTCGCGGTCACTCCTTGACGGCTCCGGTCATCGCCGACACGTAATGCTCGACGAAGAACGCATAGAGGATGACGAGCGGCAGCGATCCGACCAGAGCGCCCGCCATCAGCGAACCCCATTTGTAGATATCGCCGTCGACAAATTCGTTCACGATCGCCACCGGCACGGTCTTGTTCGGTGTCGATTGCAGGAAGGTGAGCGCGTAGATGAACTCGTTCCAGCACAGCGTGAATGAGAAAATGAATGCCGAGATCAGGCCGGGCACCGCGAGCGGCACGACGATGCGGGTCAGGATCTGCCAGCGTGACGCGCCGTCGATCAGCGCACATTCCTCGAGCTCGAAGGGAATGGTCTTGAAATAGCCCATCAGCAGCCAGGTCGAGAACGGAATGAGCAGGGTCGGATAGACCAGGATCAGCGACAGCGGCGAGTCGAACAGGCCGTAAGCCTGGATCACCGAAGCCAGCGGAATGAACAGGATCGACGGCGGCACCAGATAGGCAAAGAAGATCAGGACGCCGACCGTATCCGCGCCCTTGAACCGCAGGCGCACGATGGCGTAAGCGGCCAGAACGCTCGCGATGATCGAGAGCGTGGTGGCGCCGACCGCGACATACATCGTATTCCAGAGCCAGCGCGGATACTGCGTCTCGAACAACAGCTTGCTGATATGCTTGAAGGTCGGATGAACCACCCAGAACGGATTGTAGGTGTTCATGTCGATCAGCTGCTCGTCCGGCTTGATCGACGTCAGCGCCATCCAATAGAACGGAAACAGCAGCACGATCAGGATCAGCCCGAGCGGGATATAGAGCGTCACCACGCGGCGCGGCAACGACTCCAGATAGCTCATGCCGTCGCTGTCATCGCTCGTGATGACGCTTGGCGCTTTGGTCGGAAGCAGGGCGTCAGTCATTGTTCGATCCTTGCTGCCACTTGCGGCGTTGCATGCCGAACCAGGAAATCGCGATCGCAGCGAGCAGGAACG
>Ga0210389_10002031_pt1 | contig 16176 bp, 14 predicted proteins | sample IncBWH28OmetaG_FD_160127 | JGI IMG/M metagenome (GOLD analysis project Ga0210389, IMG submission 160127) | Forest soil microbial communities from Barre Woods Harvard Forest LTER site, Petersham, Massachusetts, United States - Inc-BW-H-28-O ...
GTAGTGAAAGATTGACGGACAGGGATAAGCTGGCCTGGTTGGGGGGTCCCATGACAGAGTCCAGCCCGCCCGGGTCCACCTCGCCGCCCGCGCCGCCCGACCTCCCGGCGACCAGCGACGAGCGGCGCAAGTCGGGCAAGGCCGCGAGGAAACGGGTACGCAGGGGCGCCCTCGGCCACTGGGCCGAGGCGGACCGCGGCCACGACGCGCTGCAGACGATACTCGCGCAAAACGACATCAGGGACCCCGAGCTCGTCCCCATCCGCCACCACCGGATGGCCGCCTCCCCATGGAACTACTTCCGCGGCGCGGCCGCCGTCATGGCAGCCGACCTGGCCTCCCAGCCAGACAGCGGGCTCACCGTACAGCTGGGCGGCGACGCCCACGTGCTGAACTTCGGCCTGTGGGCCACGCCAGAACGGAACCTCGCCTTCGACCTGCGCGACTTCGACGAAACCCTGCCAGGACCCTTCGAGTGGGACGTCAAGCGCTTCGCGGCCAGCCTCGTCGTCGCCGCCAGGCAGAACGGCCTCGCACGGGCCACCGCCGACGCCGCCGTCACCGCCGGCCTCGACGCCTACCAGCGGCGGATGCGCCACTACCGCGCCATGCCCGAGCTCGACATCTGGTACGACTCCACCCGCGTCGACAGCCTCATCAGGTACTACCAGCCCGCCGACCGCGACCAGGTATCCGTCTACATCGAGCGCAAGCGCAAGCGACGGGTCAGCCGCTGGGCGTTCACCAAGCTCACCGAGATGGCCGACGGACGCCCGAGGATCACAGAAGACCCGCCGCTCAGGGTCGCGGTCAGCGACGACGAGCAGGCCGCCATCACCGGAGAACTGCTCGCCGGGTACCGGCAGACCCTCCAGGACGACCGGCGCAGCCTCTTCGACCGCTTCACCCTCACCGACGTCGTCCGCCAGGTCGTCGGCGTCGGCAGCGTCGGCATGCGCGTCTACCTCGTCCTCCTCGAGGGCCGCACCGGCGCCGACCCGCTCTTCCTCCAGATCAAGCAGGCCGGCCCCGCCGTCTACGAGGCCTACACCAAGCCAAGCGCACACCCCAGCCACGGCGCCCGGGTCATCGCCGGCAAGCGGCTCCTGCAAAGCGCCACCGACATCTTCGTCGGCTGGGGCACCCTGCACGGCAACGACTACTACGTCCGCCAGTTCAGGGACATGAAGATCATCCCGAGCACCGAGCTGATCGCCCCGAGGCTTACCGAATTCGCCACCGCATGCGGCGGCGCCCTGGCCCGCGCTCACGCCCGCACCGGCGACCCCATGGCCATCGCCAGCTACCTCGGCAAGGGCCCCAGGTTCACCGACGCCATCACCCAGTACGCCCGCCGCTACGCCGACCAGAACGACCGCGACCACGCCCAGCTCGTCGACGCCATCACCCTGGGCAAGATCGAAAGCCGGCCAGGCTGACTGTCGGTCTCCGTTCGCCCTCCGCCCTCCCGCTCTCAGGGTTCCGCGCCGTCATGAGTGCCGACCCGAAACACCGAGCGGTCCCTGCGGTGCTGTGAGACTCCGACGAAACGTGGGCGCCAAGCCCGATCACTTCGTCGGCAGCACCATCGACGGCAAGCGAGTCTGCGGGCGAGTCCAGCCAGATGGCAACCGACGGGTGCTGCCCCTGGGGCTGAGATGGCAGCGCGACCTGGGCTACGCGGCCGCCGATCACGTGGCCGTTGAACTTGGCCTCGGAAGGCCGACAACGAGGCGACATCGCCGCGGCACTCGCGGCCAACCCCGCGGCGGGCGCGTTCTTCGACACGCTGGCGCATTTCTACCGCAAGTCCTACCTCCGCTGGATCGACGCCGCCACCCGTCCGCCGGATGTCCGCGCTACCGCATCGCCGTGGTAGTCGATCTCATGCGGCCTGCGTCAAAGACAGACCGTGACCCCGCAGCCAACTGGGCCGGCACGCCGACGGAGAGGAACACCTTATCGGCCAGCGCCCCAGCCATGTCCCACCGCCCCGTCTCGTTGCAGCCCCGTCAGCCCGCCAGAACGCTACCGTGCGCGATCACTTGCATGCACTTCAACGCTCCGTGATTCCACGAAACTGATACGCACCTACCCCGCGAGGCCTCCTGGACACTTGAAACCATTGAGGCTGTCAGCGACGCCATCTTGAAAGCAGCTCGTGAGTTGGTCAAGGCGGTTGAAGACAGCCTGTCCCTGGATGTGTTGGCAGTTGCCGACGATCTCGACTGGGACTTCCCGCCAGAATGAGCGCGTAACTGACTCGGGTCACGCGGTCTCCTTCGGGGCGACTCGGCACCTTAACCTTTTGATCCGTAGCTACTTCACGTCACCGAATCTACGTTTGGAAACTCCCCCTTTAAGGCTCGTTGTCTGTCCATCGACGTCCGCCGAAGTCTGCTGATTTCCGTCCCGGTTGCGGTACTTCGCTGCTGTACTTCTGGCACTCGTCAACTGGCGAGGGGGGCCCTGCATCTCGTCGGCCCGGCCGCACTTGGTTGAGGGGGCCTAGCGCTCGGCCCGCGTCGTCCCGTGCCCGCGGGGCGCTCATGATCCTTTGCTTGCAAAGTACGTTCACGTTGTCGGTTACCGTCGCTGGCCCGGGATTTGGGCCCACTGGAGTTCCGTCCCAATCGGCCCTCGTCCGGCTGCGTTGTGGTCAGGCGTAGTGGTCATACAACGGCAGTCGGACTACTGGAGAAACCCGCTGACGTTGTGCTGCTTCTCCCTGCGGTCGAGCCCGTAGGCTGCCAGCGAAGCAATCAAGAGGGCAATGCAGATAACGAAGATAACCTGGTGTTCCAGCCAGGACCCATGACCCAGCGTCACAAGCTCCAGCAAGCTCGGGGCACCTACCCCGACCCGGCTAGCGGCCATCCAACGTCGGCCCCGCCTCATGTCGCGCGCAACCACCGCGCCATAGGCCGCTCCGATGATCGCCGTCAGGAGAGCAGTGGCGTTCACAAGCGTCCCTCTACTCTCTGTGTCTAACACATGAACCACTGTTGGGACCTTTTGCCCGTTTCGCTGGTCACCGCAAACCGGTCCACGCTCTGCCCCGTCCAACCTGACAGGTGCCAATGGGTTTGCCGGGCGAGATCACTGCTCAAGGGTCTGCGGTGCGCAGCACCGACGCGCCGTAGCGCGCCCTTGACTGTGATCTTGAACGGTAAAAGAATCCTCGGCACCGCTGGACGGGCCACCCGCACAGATCGGCCTGGCGCGGTGCCGGAGACCGCGTAACGGCGAGCAACCACACACTCAGGGAAGCGGAGCCATCCGCCCGGCGTCGGCCGCCGTGCCCCGTCAGCGCCCCCGCGCGAGAGGGGCGCGGCTCAACCGACGCCACGGGCGCGAACCGACCCCCGCCATTCCCCGCTGAGGACCTGGTGGTCACGCTCGCACTCTTATGCATTCCTCTCCGGCACTTCGCGTCCCCAGCTCGCGATCCGTTTGCGCGTGCTCGGCCCGCGCACGGCGTGCCGGAGGCACGCCCTTGAAACCGTAGAGAAGTTGTCACAGGGATTCTGTTAGACGGTTGTCAGGCTCCGCTTGATGTGCGACACCGTGGCTTCACTTGATGCGAAACACTCCCGTGATAAATATGCCTCTATGTCCGCCACCGAGGCGCCGCTAAGTCCGCGCCCCCGGCCGTCTCGAAGGCCGCGCCTTTCGTCGCCCCGCGCGTGGTTCCTATCCCGGCCGCAGGTGCAGGCGGTCGTTTACCATCCGAAGGCCCAGTGGGCGATGACCAATCTCGGCATCCGCCGCTGGCTAACGATCCGCCGTTGGCCTGCGGTGTTCCTGGCAGCCGCCTTCGGACGCCCGATCCTTGACCCGATCCATGGCCCGCGTTGGCAGCAAGACACGGTGAGTGCCGCTTCTGGCCTTGCCTTCTTCGTCACCGCGCTAACCGTCGACGCGTACCTGACCCGGCGGGCCCGCCTAGCCGGCCTCCGTTCCCGCCCTATGTACCTGGCGATGGCGGCCGCTCCGTTGTCGCTCGCGATCGTCAGCTTCTACCTGTCCGTGCGGCTCTACGCCCACCACGTCTGGCTGTCTGACGTATTCACGCTAGTCGGCACGCTTAGCGGATGGACCGGCCTGCTCGCTTTCGGCCGTGCCCTCACCTGGGGCCGACTCCGCCGCCTCTGCTGGGTCTACCCGCCAGCTGGCCAACCGTCGTGGCATACCCGCGACGTTACCGGCGCTCCGCCCTCCACTAAGCCGCCGGTACCTTAGAGCAGCTGGGTTCCGTCGTGGATGCGGGCTGCGAGCCGATGTGTCGCGCATCAAGTGGAGCCAGGCACATGGTGTTCCGCATTTTCAGGCTCCGCTTGATATGCGACACCGTGGCTTCACTTGATGCGCGATACCCCCGCAGTGTTTCAGGGCTGAACGTGGCCGAGGACGGTGGAGGTCCGTCCGACGATAAGTCAGCTGTGACCACTCAGCTAGCTCGCTGCGGGCAGATATGTGCCGTCGGGCAAGACCAGTGCGTAAGGGCGTATCTCAGGCTCGTTCGCGAGTTCTTCAGCACGCACCCCGCCGGAGACCTCGAAGCCGATTACGGCAAGCCGGAACGCCGTCTCCTGTCGAACCTCGCCCGCAGACGGGCGAACCAGTTATCGATCGGCTGCCGCCAGGTCAGCGAAGCGCCGTCGTCATCAGGTGCAAAAGGGAATCCTCCGATGCGGGCGTCAGAGAGGCACAGCGCTTCGAGCGGGATGGACAGGTCCAGCCAGTCATCGCCCTAGTCCTCGCGGACCCCGAACACTGCGCAGATCATCGGCTCTCCACCTGGCAGCTGGATCTGGCCGCAAAGCCGGCCTTCCTGAAGGTCTGCGACCGTCCAGCTAACGTGCCGGATGCGGTCCGGCTGCCACTGGACATGCCAAGGGCCAGCGATACCGGCTGCTCGCGCGAAGACGGCGAGGGCCGCCTGAAGGCGCACGTCATCGCGCTCTCCAAGCTGCATGGCCAATTCGTAGTATCCGCCCGTCCATGCATCGCAGTCGGACAACTGCGGCGGAGGCCGACTCGTCATGGCGAACATCTTGCCCCATCATGCATGAGCGGCTCACCTGCATTTTCAGCCGCGAGCCGGTCAACGCACCGTGATCACGGTGCTGACAGAAATCTAGGACCAGTCGCACATCAAGCGGAGCCCATGTGCCGCACATCAAGTGAAGCTAGGCAATTCTGTTAGACGGTTGTCAGGCTCCGTTTGATGTGCGACACCTGAGTGATATCTATCGTCGCATGCCGGAATATCGCTCAAAATTAGATAAACATCATGTAGCGTTTGTTGTCCTTTAGAATTAGCAGTACCTATCAGAACCAAAAGAATCGGAGAGTGCGCTGAAGTTTTTCCCAGATTCTCTACTACCGCTAGTTCGTCATATCCTGTAGGGGCATTTTTTGCTAGAAATGACACACTTTCCGCCTCTTGCCGTTGGCTGGTCGCGGCCTGGTTAACGTCCACTGATCTCTGCTCCAGCAGGGCAAGGATGGAGATCGCGAGGGCGGCGACAGACGCAACTATGGGCCCCGCAGCCTTGGTAAACGCCCAGACCCGCCTTAGGCGTGTAGGTTCTTGCTGCTTCGGGATTGGTTTGGGAGATGTTTGTGTGATGGACTCCGGAATATTCACTACTATCTCGACAGTTCGAGCTGAGCGAGGAATTTTCAGGCGTTCATAAAACTTTGCCATGGTAAGAAGCGTAGCTGCGCGGCGGTTCTGGCGTCACCCGTCCAGGCGGTTATCAATTTCTGAGTCTAGTTCTTGGGTGATACGTCGTGGTCTACGGCGTTCTAGCCTGGCCGAGTTCCAGCTGACGTCGACGGCCGCATCCGGCCAACTGCTGGTTTTGCCCGGGCCGAAGATGGGGCCGGACAGTCTGAGAAGGTCTCGCGCGACTGCCCGCGTCGTCCTGGTGGTCCTGCCGCACAGCGTGATGCTGCGGCGCCAGTCCCCGGCCGGCGTGATTTCCCTGTGGTAGAGCTTGTGCATCTCGTCCGGGTCAACCTCGCCAACCCAGGCCGGGACCGGGGCGGCTGACCCCGAGCGCCAGGGTCAGGAGCAGCACTGAAATGGCGTCAAGTTGGTCTTGGTAGTCAGCTTGAGAACCAGACCTGTCCTAGCAACCGATGCGTTGTATTGACACGGAGATACATTCTTTTCACTTTAGGCTCTAACGTCCAATCGACATCACCCCTCCGGAACCGACTAAATCAATCGGAACGGAGGTCGCCTGTTCCCTCAATCCACAGGTCTTGACAATTCCTCCCAATCTACAGGTCTTGACAATTTCTCGGTCATGGAACAAACTATGATAGTTTCTCGGATTAACGCTTCTCCGAGGTACTCAAAGTCGGCAGCAGAATCCAGCGACCTCTTCCCTTCTTTCGAGTGGATGGAGATACGAAATGAAGGTCAATTACAGCGCAATCGAAGACCTGGTCCATCAAGGCAAATCTGTCGTATCCTCAGACGATGTCTCAACAATTGAATGGGCATTGAATGCGACTCGGGAAGGCAGAACCGCCACGCTGTACGTTGGTAAGCCTGTGCTCCAGGCGATCCTCAAACGGTATTGGACACCGAAACGCGTTGAATTTGCAGAATTGAAACCGATATCGGCCGAACAAGTCGCCAAAATCAAATCCGACTTCAACATAGATATCGGTGGATATGCCAACAGTCTAAAATGCCCTCGATGCGAACATCTTTACAGCACATACGAGTTTATTCAGCAGGGTATTCAGGAGCATGGGGTAGATGTCGTAAAGTCTACGTTCGCTTTCAAAGGCGGCGTTTTCCAGATTAATCCTAACCAAGTCCCAGTCTGCCAGAATTGCGGTCTGATCATTATTTGGGGTGGCTATAACTACCTATATACCGACCCGCAGGGCCGACCCGAGTATGCGTGCGGCGTACTAATAGTTATTGTAATAGGCGAGGAAGTCTTGGCATAATCTACAGCTGCATTTTGCTGGAATCACGGGCCATGCCTGCAGGCCTCTAGCCGCCTTGGCGTTAACCCATCAAACGAGGAAGAATAATCAAAGATCGAGCGTTCACGCTTGGCCGTCAGCATGACTTGAGGACCAGCACTCTGCCCCGTCCGACCTGACAGGCACCAAAGTGTTTGCCGGGCAAGATCGCTGCTCAAGGGTCTGCGGTGCGGAGTACCGACGCGCGAAGCGCGCCCTTGACTGTGATCTTGAACGGTAAAAGAATCGGCGGCACCGTTGGACGGGCCACCCGCACTGATCGACTTCGCGCCGTGCCGGAGACCGCGTAACGGCGAGCAACCACATACCCAGGGAAGCGGGACCGGTCGCCCGGCGTCGGCCCGCCGCGCCCGTCAGCGCTCCGCGAGAGGGCGCTGCTCAGCCGACGCCACGGGCGCGAACCGACCCCCGCCATTCCCCGCTGAGGACCTGGTGGTCACGCTCGCACTCCTCTCCGGCACTCCGCGGCTTCAACTCTCGATCCCTTTGCGCGGGCTCGGCCCGCGCACGGCGTGCCAGAGGCGCGCCCTTGAACCCGTGGAGGAAGTTGCCACTACCTCAGCAGCCCTCACCATCACAGGAGACGGTTCCACAGACCGCTCCCTGCGACGGGGTGCCTCAGCGGTGAGCGTGCCCCGTCGGCGACGTGCTGTGCGGCGGTGACGAAGGATAGGCAACCCTCCCGGATGACGATCGCTAGCGAGGACACGGGACCCTCTGCTTGCAAAATAGAGGTCGCACCGAACTGACGTTTGAAAACTTCGCTCTGAACACTGGTCGTTTGTCCGCCAGAGTCCGCCGACGTCCGCCGATTTCCGCCCAGTGTTGCGGTACTTTCCTGCTGTACTGATGCCGCGCGTGGCCGAGGTCCTGGCGCTCGTCGACCGGGTCAGCTCCATCGTGTAGCGAGGCATTATCGGAGAGTGCCCCGGTCGAGTGCGGCGTTGGCGAGCGGACCGTCGCCGACCTGCCAGGCGACAAAGGCCAGCTGTCGTTAGCCTTAGATGGTGGGACAACCCAAGTTTCCGGCCAGGCAGCCCGCAACGCCTGGATTTCTGCTGAGCGGCTAGTGCGCTGCCGCTAGGGGCGCTGCGCGGTCTGGGCGTTCGCGGCGTGCTGTTCCAGGCGTGCGGCTTTCTCCAGGTCGTCGGCCTCGAGCACGGCCGCTGTCGCCTCCCGCCAGCACGCGGTTGCCCGGCCGGGCTGCTTCATCTCCCGTTCGGCGCCAGCGAGGTTGTCCCGGGTCTGACCCTCGCCGTACCTGTCGCCGGTCTCCCGGCAGATCGCGATGTCCTGCTCGTAGCAGGCGATCGCCTCCTCGAACCGCCGCACCTCTCCCAGCACGTTGCCGAGGTTGGTCAGCCGCTGCTTCGTTGCCTAGGCTTACCCTTTGATCACGGACGTCCGGGCTGCGAAGTGCTGGCCGGACGCGAGCAGGCAGGCCCGCAACGGGTTCCCATACCGCCGGTCGCGCCGTGCCGCCAGCAAGGCAAGGAGGGTCAGCCCGCAGATCACGCCCGCAAGGGCCGGTGCCACAACGATCCACCCGGCCCACGTGACCAGTACCTGGCTACTTTCCAGAACGTCCGCGACGATTGCGCCAATCACGGCGATAACGCCGATTGCGATAACAGCATCCTCGTCGATAGCGACACCAAGAATGAGAACCGCGGCGCCTCCCCAAAAAGCGGCAAGCGCCCACCAATCCACCCAGCCCGGCCAGAAGTGCGACGCATTCCTGATCGTCTCGATCTGCCAGTAGGTGCCGAAGACGGTAGCGCTGATTATAACGAGCGCCAGGGTAGTCCAGAAAACTCCCCAGAGCACCTTGCCGGACTTACTGGCGGTCCACACATCCTGCCAGTCACGGTGATTCGTCGACGTGATCCGGGTGCCGAACACCGTGGCCAGCAGTCGTGCCCTGGCCGGCGACCGCAGCCGCTCGATCAGCGCCCGGTGCGCGCGGGCCAGGCGGAGTTCATCGAGCACGGCGACGCAGGCTCTCTCTTCGTCGTTTGTGGGTACCGGGGACCGTGCCAGCGCCATGAAGTAGGCCTCGCCTTCCTTCGGGATCAGCGGGTTGCTCCTCAGCTGCCGGTGGAAAGAGTAGTCCCAATCCGGAGGCTCACTGTGTGTCGCGTTTATCTCGAGATCTTGAAGCTGCCTCTTTATCGCGAGCCCGGCGAGCGGTATCGCGATCCGCGGGTCGATCTCCGCGTCGCCGTCTGACGCGTACTCGGGATTCACGTCAATGAGGTCGGCTACCCGGGCAACTATCCACCCAATGGGACCGTCCTGCGTGCCCGTGCGCGCGAAGGGCTGCCACACCCAGTAATAAGCTGGCTGGACTGGACCCGGCACTTGGTACCTGGAGTTCTTAAGACCTTCCTCGACGTCCGGGTTGGCGAGCAGTTCCGCGAGCCGCCACGCTGCCCTGACCGCCACTCTTTCCGTAGCACGCAAGAGATCGGCCAATGCCTCCGCCGCCGCCGGGGTTGCAATACAGGCCAGGTCGTCTACGGTCTGCTCGCCGCCGGCCGCGGCTCGTTCTGCAAGCACCGGGATGGCCAGCTCGCCCATCGCGCGTAGCGCAGCCCGTGCCTCGTCATCCCGCGCGGTCATCGGGGCGAGCGCCGCAGCGGCTTCCTGCCGCCCGGACGCCGACAGGGCCCTGCAGGCGGCCGACCGCCCCTGGCTGTGTCGCCTGGTCGCGATGCCGATCAGTTCGCGCAGCACCCGCTCGCCACGCGGTCCCCCGGACGCGGCGACGGCGCCGAAGGCCGCGATAAGTGCCTGCTCCTCCCCGCCGGGGTAGCTGAGCCGTTGCATGAACCAGTCGATGACCTCGCCCGCGAACCTGTCGTCGATGTACTTGGCCTCGGCCAGGCACTCAAGCGCTAGCAGTTGCTGCTGCGGCGTCCCCCACGACAGGACCTCCTGCACCACACTGGTGCAGTCACGGATCCCGCCGCACCAGAGTTTGACGACCTCCCGCCAGCCATCAGGGTCGTTGCGGTAGCTAGTCAAGAGGTCGTCGGGCCGGTCAGCGAGTTCCCGCGCAGCCAGGAACTCCTGGAGCGTCAGGTGACGGAACGCGAACTCGGTTCGCCGCTGGTCCAGCGGGATAAGAAGCTGGCTCCGGTCCACAATCTCCGTGAACAACGGTTTGGCGTGCGGCTGATCCAGGTTGATATCGTGCAGCACACTCTGAGTGACCGCCAGCGCCGATGTGTACGATATCTCCTTGCGGTCATCTATTCCAGTCGCGGATTGCTGTAGTGCCAGTGCTATCCGCTGCAACACGGGGAGCTTCTCTCCCGTTTCATAGACGGAGAGCGATCCGGCCCGGGCCAGTTCACGGTCGCGGTCCAGCAGGTGGCTGATGGCCGTTTCGTAAAAGGTCGCGCGAGATGCGGGCAGGCTTCGGCTCTTCTTTGCAAACTTATTGACGTATAGGTAGGCGATCATCGTCAGCAGCAGCGGGCTGCGCGCCAGGTGCATCAGGGACGGGTTTGACCTCAGGCTGGCAGCGAGGCCGTCCACATCCGTTCGCTCTATTCCGGGCCAGTTGCTAAGGAACCGACGAATACTCGCGTCGTCGAAGTCGGCGACCCGGACGACGTGCTTGAATCTTTCCGAGAGTTCCCCGCGGTAGACCGCGTCTCTGCACGTCACCACGATCTGGCAGGCCGGGTTACCCTGAGCGAAATCCATGATCATTTTTATGACCTGCTCACGCCGGTCCTTCCCAACCTCGTCAAGTCCGTCGAGTAGCAGTCTTAGCTGGCCATCCAGCAGCGCTTTCCCCACGAAGGACCTGGGCCGCTTAACCTGGTTCCTGCCGAGTTCTTCCAGCACGAGCTGGGTAATGTCGACGTCGCTGCTGTTGCACCGGTGCAGTTCGATCAGCACGGGAACGCGGCGATCGCGGCGGTGCCCATGTCTCGCGCCCGCACTCTCAGCCCATATCAGCATCGAGTTCTTGAGCAGCATGGACTTGCCGGCGCCGGCCGGCCCGATGATCACCGACCGGTGCTCCGCGCGGACCCGGGCGTAGACATCCTCGCGGCGGCCGCCCGTCTCGTAGCTGAGCGGCACGTACACCTGTCGGATATCGATTGGGGTGGCCCCGCCAAAGCCGAGCGCGTGACCGGAAAAATTGTCCTGGACGGCCCGCCGGTACTTCCTGAGCCGGGTCCCGCCCAGGCGCCTCCTCTTGAATCCTTTCATCAAAATTGGCGCCGAGTCGGAGCCGAGCCGGTCAAAGAGCGCGCCAAAGAACCGCTTCACGATCCACAAAACGGCCAACGCACCAACGGCGTAAACCGCGACCCAGCTATAGTGCGTGGCGGCGCTGCTCTTTGCCGCCGCGACGAAAATCGTCATCCTTGGTAGCCCCCACCACACTCCAGTTCGCCGGGATAGATCCCGACACGCAATGCTAAGGTCAAGTCGACCCGCAGATCGCATCGTTTCACGATTTGCCGCTAAGTTAGTTCCCCCGCAGGCGTGCAACAGTCGCTCCAAGATCATTTACGTGAGTCCGAGGATGCAGCTTCGCATAAACCATCGCCGCCCCGGACGGGAAGCCGGCGCTTGCAACGGAAGTCGTGCTCTCTGAGATGAGCGGCGCCCCGATCGTCGATGTCGTCGAGGATGCCGCCGACTGGCAGGCCGCGTTGCAGGCCAGCGAGGCGTCAACGTGACGGAAACCCAGACACGCCTCATCCCGGCCCGTCGCGATTGGTAGGCGCCTATCGGTGAGATAAGTTAGCTACCCCAGTCGACGCAACGCTCATTTCCCTATTGCGAGGGAATCAGGCGCGCGTCCTAGCCACGCATCCGGCCCTTGCCTCCGATCTCGAACGCCATAGAGGCTGGCTGAAGATGACGCACTGAGGGCCCAAGAGGAAGACGGCAGCGGGACCGATGGCCGGCTTAGTCCTGCCTCGACAGCTGTCAGCGTCAGTCACATGGGTGCGGCCGAGGCCCCGGCACTCGTCGACCGGGGCGCTCGTCGTCTCGCTAACCACGGCGAACTACCAGACCGAAAAAGAACGAAGCCGAATTTTCACTGTCCCTAGACATACCCCTGCATCCCCAGACGTCCATGCAAGTCTCCTGACGTCCGAACCCCCGTTCAACACGATTGGCCATATCGGATTTAGCATCGAAAGCAAGAGCACCAGTCACGTTCATCAAACTGGCTGTGTCCTGATGATCAACGACACCCATGCGTGGCACAACCTGCCCGACCGCGGTCAGCATGTCATGTGGGAGTTGTACAAGAAGCTGACCGAGTACCGCAAAGAGATGTGCGATGACCTAGCGGTGATCCTGGCCGGTCAGGCAGAACCCGTGCGTAGGCTGCTATATGCCGCTCCGCCCCATGCCGCCCGGTTCAGCACGGTCATCGACTTTCCTGGCTACACTCCGCCCAACTCGCCGCGATCTTCGGCACCTTGGCGGACGAGGCACGCTTGTCGCTGACGCAGGAGGCTGAATCCAAGGCCGCCGCCCTCCTGGCCCAGGCCGAAGCCGATCACGTATCCGGTAACGCACGTCTGGCTGTCCGGCTGCTCAATCAGGTCATCGCCGCACAGGCGCGCCGCGTATCTGCTTCTACAGAAGCGCAGCATCTTGCCGCGCTGACCACGGTCAACGAAGCGGATTTCCCCGAGCACCTCGACCACGACGACCCGACTCGGCCTGGCTCCGCCGGGAATACCTCGCCTGGCACCGGTCCCTGGATGACATCGCCGCCCAGATCGGCTGCCCCCTCCAGGCCCTCAACCGGTTCGCCCGCGACCACGGCATCCCGGTCCGCAGCCGCGGCACCAGCAACTACATGCCCGCCTCCTCCGCTCCTGGCGTCCACCCGCGCGACCTGCCCGAACCGCTCCGCAGCGCCCTCGTCGGGCCCCGCGCCGCGCCTGGCAGAGGCCCAGAACGACGGGAGGTCGCGGAGCGCGGGTCCGCGGCGGCTGACCGCCGCAGTAACCGGGGCGTCATTCCAAGCTGCACCGGGCCGATGTCGAGGCCCCACACGCTTGAGGCCGCCACCAGGCTGATTGCCGCCCACAGGACCAGGATCAATCGCGGACGCGCCTGCGGCGTTTCGCCGACGGCCTTGCTCATCGACCTCCAGGCCATGCCGGCTCTTTCCATCTGAAGCGCGATGTTCGGTAGAATTATCGAATACACCAGACCACGTGCGTAAACAGCACCATCACTACCACGGGATTACCATGCTCACCATGCTTCTTAGCGGCAGCCCGCTGTGCTTATGCCTTGCGGGGATCGCTGCCATCGTCACGGCTTCATCTTCGCTGCTGTCCGGCGTCGCGTTCATATTGCTGATCTGCAGGGCAGATCGCGGCGACCTGCCCGCCATCGCCCACGACCTGAGTCACTGCTTTTCTCGTCAGCGCGGAAGCAGGGCAAGATCATCGGCGAAGGCGACCCGACAGGGTGTGTAGCGCAAGCTAGGAAGCTACATAGGGAACGGCCTGGGCGTCAGCGACGAAGACGTCCAGGCCGCCGGCCCTCGACACGGGATCCGCGCAGCCGCGTCGCCTCGGCTGATCCGCCCACAGGCAAGCAGTGGGCACTGCGGACCACGTTCGCTGAGCCCGGACACCCCAACGCGCAACTACTCTTGCCGGCGATCGTGCCTGCCCTCGTCGGCATGGCCGGTCCGTTCAGCTCGGATACCCTCAACGAAAGCGCCAGGGACTTTCCGCTCAGGGGTCGAAGCCAATCACGCGGGCAGACCTCGCCGGATTGCGATCAACGCCGGAACAGCCCTGGAACATCTGGCCAAGGCCTGCCAGGCTCGGTGAACACCGCACGGGGCCGGTAGCCCTCCTAAGGGGAGTATCTGAGTTCCGGTACGCGCTTGGCGTTAAACACCGTCGAAGCGGTGAAGGGTGTGGCCGAACGTGCCTTCGGCGAATGCGAGGACCCGGTCGGGCTGTACTGAGTAGGTGAGCACCTCGAAGCCCTGCGGGTGGTGAAGCCGGCCTTCGCGGACCTCGTAGGCCCAGCCACCGTCCCAGCGGCGGCGCCCGGCCGCGGCCAGCCGGCTGAGCACCTCCGGGTCGCTCGCGAGGGACGCCCTGCCCTCAACGACGACGTCGAGGCCGCCCTGCCAGTCCAGCCCGCCCGCCTGAAGCAGCACCCGGTCGTCCGCGCGCAGGTTCTTCCCTTTCTGCTCGGACGCGCCGGTGGTGAAGTGCATGCTGTCGTCGACCCACACCGGCACGACCGGGGTGGCGTGCGGCCGCCCGTCCGGGCGGAGGGTGACCAGCCAGGCTAGTTGCGCGGCCTCAAGCGCGGCGCAGGTCACCGCCCATGGCGTGGGGGCCGCAGCGGGATCGCTGTAGCGAGGGTCCAGCGTGGTCAGGGGGTCCGTCATGGCATTCCTTCCTTTGGCCGTGCTGCCGGCCGCCGTCCGCACAGATGCAGACTCCGGCACCGCGACTTACTCATCGCCAGCGTGCGAGAGTCTGGCGTGGGGAAGGTCCGTCCGTGCTGGGCGTTCCTGAGAGTGCTCGAGGTGGCGCCTGGAGGACGGTAGGGGCCGCCGGTACGGTAGTGGCCATGGTCAGCGATGACGGGAGCCGGATCCGCATGCCGACGGCGGCACTCGGGGCCGCGGGACCAGTGGTCTCCCGGGTCGGGCTGGGGCTGGCCGCTTTGGGGCGCCCGGCGTACATCACCAGCGGCCGTGAGCAGGACCTGCCCGACCGCAGTGTGGCGGGCATGCGGGCCCGGGCCTTCTCGGTGCTTGACGCCGCCTACGCGGCCGGGGTCAGGTACGTGGACGCGGCCCGTTCCTACGGCCTGGCGGAGGAGTTCCTGGCCGGCTGGCTGGCCGAGCGCGGCCACGCGGACGTGACCGTCGGCTCGAAGTGGGGGTACCGCTATACCGGCGGCTGGCGGCTCGACGCTCCTGTGCAGGAGGTCAAGGAGCACTCGCTGGCCATGTTCACGACCCAGCTGGGCCAAAGCCGGGCGCTGCTCGGTGACCGGCTCACCCTGTACCAGGTGCACTCGCTGACCCTGGACTCCGGATTGTTTACCGACGCCCCGCTGCTGGCCGCGCTTTCCCGGCTGCGCGCCGAGGGCGTGATCATCGGGCTGAGCACGAGCGGCCCGCACCAGGCGGAAACGATCCGCCGGGCGCTGTCACTGGCCGTTGACGGGCAGCAGCTGTTCACCGCGGCGCAGGTGACGTGGAACCTCCTCGAGCCGTCCGCGGGCCCCGCCGCGGCCGAGGCCGCCGCGGCCGGGTGGGCGGTCCTGGTCAAGGAGGCGGTCGCCAACGGGCGGCTGACTCCGGCGGGCGGGCCGCCGGCGCCGCTGACCGCGCTGGCGGCGGCGCGCGGCGTCACCGAGGACGCGATCGCGCTGGCCTTCGCCCTGGCCCAGCCCTGGGCAGCGGTTGTGCTGTCCGGCGCCGTCACCCGCGCGCAACTGGATGAGAACCTGGCCGCGCTTACCGTCGGCCCGCTTCCGGCGCTCAGCCTCGCAGAAGCCCCCGGCGCCTACTGGGCGGAGCGGGCGGCCAGGCCGTGGCACTGAGCTGGTTTCCTGCCCGCCAGGCGGCCAGCCCGCGGTGCGCGAACGGATGGCTAGGCTGAGGCCATGAGGAGTGCTGGCCACGGGGAGGATGCTGAGCGCCGTGGCCCGGCCGGGTCCGCGGCAGGAGGGACGGCTGACGGGCGCCGCGGGACGCTGTTCGTGCTTGAGGACGACCCGCCGACACGTCCCCGCTGGTTCTGCCACTGGGACGGAGCTCCCGCGCCGGGTTTCGACAATCTGGATGACGCCGTCAGCTGGGGCCTCAAGCGTGCGCGGACGGTCGTCGTCCGTACCCTCGGCACCGTCTTCTACTGGGCCGGGGAACGGCCGCCGGACTGGGGGGACTACGCCCTGGAGGGCGGGCTGCGCGCCTGGCCGCCGTCAGCCGAGGAACGACAGGCGATCGATGCCGCCCATGAGGCGGCGGTCGCCGCTGCCCGCGCGGACCGCGCGGCGCGAGAAGCGTATGAGCGTGCCCGGATGAGCTGGGTTCGGGAGCACGCGCCTGAACTCGCGGGATGTGAGCCCGCGCATGAGTGCGTAATTCAGCTGCCAGGCCGCGAGCGGCCGATC
>Ga0210389_10002032_pt1 | contig 16165 bp, 14 predicted proteins | sample IncBWH28OmetaG_FD_160127 | JGI IMG/M metagenome (GOLD analysis project Ga0210389, IMG submission 160127) | Forest soil microbial communities from Barre Woods Harvard Forest LTER site, Petersham, Massachusetts, United States - Inc-BW-H-28-O ...
CGAGGGCGACAACCCAAGCTTCACCCAGCCGCTGATGTACGACCTGATCGAGGCACGGCGCTCGGTGCGCAAGCTCTACACCGAGTCGCTGATCGCCAGGGGCGACCTCACGATGGAGGAGGCCGAGGCGGCGCTGCGCGACTACCAGCAGCAGCTTGAGCGCGCTTTCACCGAGACCAGGGAGGCGGCGGAGCTCCCGGCGCAGCCGGGCACCGTGCTGCCGCCCGAGACCGGCGACCGCCCCGTCGACCACGCGGCCGTGCCCACCGCGATCTCGCTGGACGCGGTGAAGCAGATCATCGAGACGCAGGTGTCGATCCCCGACGGGTTCACCGTGCACCCGCGGCTCAAGCCGCAGCTCGACCGGCGCGCCACCAGCGTCAGCGAGGACACCATCGACTGGGCGACCGGTGAACTGCTCGCCTTCGGCTCGGTGCTGCAGGACGGGTACCCGGTCCGCCTCGTCGGCCAGGACTCCAGGCGCGGCACCTTCGGCCAGCGGCACTCGGTGCTCGTCGACAGGAACAACGGCTCCGAGTACACGCCGCTGAAGAGGCTCGACAACGGCGAGGCGCGGTTCATGGTCTATGACTCGCTGCTTTCCGAGTTCGCCGCGATGGGCTTCGAGTACGGATACTCGGTCGCGCGTCCCGACGCGCTGGTGCTGTGGGAAGCGCAGTTCGGCGACTTCGCGGACGGCGCGCAGACCATCATCGACGAGTTCATCAGCTCCGGCGAGCAGAAGTGGGGCCAGAAGTCCAGCGTCGTCCTGCTGCTGCCGCACGGCTACGAGGGCCAGGGTCCCGACCACTCGTCCGCGCGGATCGAGCGGTTCCTGTCGCTGTGCGCGCAGGACAACATGACGGTCGCGCTGCCCACCACGCCGGCGAACTACTTCCACCTGCTGCGCTGGCAGGCGATAAGCGGCAGGCACAAGCCGCTGATCGTCTTCACGCCGAAGTCGCTGCTGCGCCTCAAGGCGGCCACGTCGGCGACGGTGGAGTTCACCCACGGTTCCTTCCAGCCGCTGATCGGCGAGCCCGCCGGATTCGACGCGGGCAAGGTCCGCAGGGTGGTGCTCTGCACCGGCAAGATCTACTACGACCTTGCCGACCACCGCGCCAAGGCTGGTGTCACGGACACCGCGATCGTCCGGGTCGAGCGGCTCTACCCGGTCCCCGCGCAGGAACTGAAGGCCGAACTGTCGCGCTACTCCGACGACGTCGAGGTTGTCTGGGCGCAGGAGGAGCCGGAGAACCAGGGCGCCTGGCCCCGGATGGCCCTGCGGCTGCCGCAGCTAATCGGCCAGGTGCCGCGGCTTGTCTCGCTGCCCGCGAGCTCGGCCCCGGCGTTCGGCTCCGCCAAGGTGCACGCGGCGACGCACCGTGAACTGATCGAGACGGCTATCACCCGGCATGCCTAAAAATGATGAATCGGCGCAGGTCACGAACCCGTGAGGTCATTTTCAGACACGCCGCACCGGAGGGCTAGCGATGTACTTCACCGACGCCGGGATCGAGGAACTCGACGACCGTCGCGGCGATGAGCGGGTTGCCGTGTCGTGGCTCGCCGAGCGGCTGCGCGATTTCGTCGATCTGAACCCGGAGTTCGAGACGGCGGTGGACCGGCTCGCGTCATGGCTGGCGCGCCTGGACTCTGACGGTGACCCGGACGCCGAAGAAGAAAAAGAGTAAGAGTAAGAACCACGAGATTAATCCGAACGGGTGCGTGTCTTCGCGCTCCAGGTTGCCCGTCTCCGCTAGGGCGGGTGACCCGGGGTACGCTTCCCGCAGACGCGATACATCTTGACTTTGCCGCGACACGACATATCGTGGTGTATAGCTCACGGATGTGCCGCTAAGGAGGACCGCGATGACCCACTGGACCGTTGAGGCACCCACGGCGCTTGAGTTCGATGAGGTCACGGAGCTGAACGTGCGCCTCATCGGTGGCACCGTGGCCGTTCTCGCGTCCGGCGACCGCCCCTCGCTCGCGGTCAGCGAGCTGTCCGGACGACCGCTCCAGGTGAGCCACTCCGACGGCATCCTGACCGTCAGCTACGAGTCGCTGTCCTGGGACGGGCTGCTCGGTTTCTTGAAGCCGCGCAAGGACAGGGCCGTGGTCACCATCATCGTCCCCGCCGACTGCCGGATTCAGCTTGGCGTGCTCAGCGCCTCGGCGGTCGTGGCCGGCCTGCACTCGGGTGCCGCGGTGAAGGGCATGTCCGGCGACATCACGCTCGACGGTGTCACCGGCGACGTCTACGCGGAGACGATGTCCGGCGAGGTCGCCGCCTGTGACATCGACGGGGAAATCCGCTTCAAGTCCATGTCCGGCGGGCTCACGCTGGCCGGCGGCTCGGTGGGCTCCCTGGCGGTAGACACGGTGAGCGGGCAGGTCACCGCCGACGTCTCGCTGGACAAGGGCGGCAGCGTGCACGTGAGCACGATGTCCGGCGAGGTGACGCTGCGGCTCCCCGCAGACAGCGACGCGAAGGTATCGCTGCGGTCTACGTCGGGCGCCGTCAGGACCGAATTCGAAACACTGCGGACCGTCAAGGCTCCTGCCTCACATACCGTAAGCGGTAACGTTGGCGCAGGTACCGGACACGTGTCCGTCACCACCATGTCCGGTGCGGTCACGCTACTACGAGGTGCACCGGTAGGGATGGAGAGCAAGACCCAATGACCCCGGTTTTCCGCCATGGACGCCTTCGGCTCTATCTGCTGCGCCTGCTCGACGAGGAGCCAAGGCACGGCTACGAGGTAATCAGGCTGCTGCGCGATCGCTTCATGGGCGTCTACGCTCCCTCGCCAGGCACGATCTACCCGAGGCTGGCTCGCCTTGAGGAAGAGGGCCTGGTCACGCACGACGAGGAGAACGGGCGCAAGGTCTACCGGATCACCGAGGCGGGCCGCGAGGAGCTGCGCAGCCGCGGCGACGAGCTCGACGAGCTCGAAGAGGAGCTGTCAGCGTCCGTCAGCGACATTGTCCGCGAGGTCCGCGAGGACGTCAGGGACACCGTGCGCAGCCTCCGCGAAGAGCTGACCAGGGCCGCAAGGGAGATGCGCGGCGCCGAGCGGGACGCCAGGGACCAGGCGCGCGAGCAGGCCCGCGCGGCCAGGGAGAGCGCCAGGGAGGCGGCCGACGCCGCGCGCGACCGGGCGCGTCAGGCCCGCGAGCAGGCCCGCCAGGCGCGCGATGAGGCGTTCGCACACGCCCACCGGCTCAAGGAAGAGGCTTCCCGCCTGCGCGACGACACCAAGGACCAATGGGGCGGCTGGGGCAACTGGGGCGAATGGAGCCGCTGGAGCGAATGGGCGGGCCGCCCGGGTCGCGCGGGCTGGCCGGGCCAGCACGACCTTGGTGCGCTCCGCGACTTCGAGCGCCTCGCCCGCGACTTCGTCACCGACCTCCGCTCCGTCGCCTGGGACTCAGGCACCATCCTCGGCACCGACGTGATCCCGACTGTGCGCGATATCCTCGCGGACACCCTGGACCGCATCCGCGAGGAGGTCTTCGACATCCACCGCGACGAGCCCCACGAGGACCCGCCGCCCGCCGCGGAGCCTCCGTCCCCCGAAGAGCCTCCGTCCCCGGAAAAGCCTCCGTCCCCCGCGCAGCCTCCGGTGGATGAAGAACCTCCGGTGAAGTGACTCGCTAGTCGCGATCTCTCAAGTCAAACCCAGCCGGGGGGTGACTGGGGCCCGTGAGGGATGTGTGCGGCATGTTGCGCGGCGACCGCCCGCGGAGGCGGCGTGATCGAGCAGGATTTCGCTTTTCGTGGAAATAAAGCAGGTAATAGGCTGCTTTCTTTCAGTGATCATGGTCCGGGCCACAGTTGCGGGGGGTTGGGTTAGCCGGTCGCGGCGATTTCCCTGAGCTGCGCGAGGGCGTCCCTGGCGAACTGCTTGAACGGGGTGCGGTCCTGGTCGTCCACCCATTGCTCGAAGGCGACGTGCATGATGGTCGTGCCCGTCCAGGCCGCAAGGGCGGCGGCGGTGTCGCCGAGTCCCCGCGCGCGCAGTGCCCGTGCCATGGCGGCGGCTAGTGACGAGGCCTTGATCAGCTCCCGTTCCCGCAGCTCGTGACTTGAGGCGATGATCCGGTGGCGCGGGCCGGCGAACTCGCGGACCTCTTCGAACCGGACGGCGGCGGCATCGAGCGCCGCGCCGATCATGCCGAGTGCCGAGGCGGATGCGGGGGCGGCCTCGATGGCGGCCACCATCTGCTGCTCGAGTAGCTCCGAGCCCCAGAACAGCACCTCGCGCTTGTCCGTGAAGTAGCGGAAGAACGTTCGTTTCGTAAGCCCCGCGCGTTCCGCGATCTCCGCGACGGTTGTCTCCTCGTAACCGCGCTCGCCGTAGAGGGCCAGGGCCGCCGCCTGCAGCCGCGCTCGCGCGTCCGGCTGCCATCTACCCATGCGACAAGACTAGCTGATGTCACTCGGTGCCATGGGCGTGCTATAGTCATGACACCAGGTGACATCACTAGTTCCGGGAGGATTTCCCATGCGTGTTTTCGTGACTGGCGCGTCCGGGCACATCGGCTCGGCGGTCGTGCCCGAACTGCTGCGGGCCGGGCATCAAGTTGTGGGGCTGGCGCGCTCGGACGGCTCGGCCGAGGCCCTCGCGGCCGCCGGCGCCGAGGTCAGGCGCGGCGACCTGGACGATCTCGACGGGCTGCGCGAGGCCGCCGGGGCGGCCGACGGCGTCATCCACCTCGCCTTCAAGCACGACCTGATGGCGGCAGGCGACCGCGACGGCGCGAGCGCCGCCGACTTCGCCGCCACCAAGGCGCTCGCCTCGTCGCTCGAAGGGACGGGCAAGCCGCTCGTTACCACCTCGGGCACGCTCATGCTCGCCTTCGCGGGCATCACCGGGCGGCCAGGCACCGAGGCCGATTTCGCCGCAAGCGGCCCGCGGGTCGACGCGGAGAACTTCGTGATCGGGCTCGCCGAGCGCGGCGTGCGGTCGTCCGTCGTCCGGCTGCCCCCGATCGTGCACAGCTCGCTTGATCACCACGGCTTCGCGCACATCCTGATCGGCATCGCCCGGCAGGCTGGCGTGTCGGGGTACGTGGCGGACGGGGCCAACCGGTGGCCGTCGGTCCACACGCTCGACGCGGCGCGGGTGTACCTGCTGGCCCTGGAGGACGCCCCGGCCGGGAGCCGGCTGCACGCGGTCGGGGACGAGGGCGTTCCCTTCCGCGACATCGCGGCCGCCATCGGCCGCGGCGTCGGCGTGCCCACCGCCAGCATCTCCGCGGCGGACGCAGGCGAGCGCTTCGCCTTCCTCGGCGGGTTCGTGGGGGTAGACAACCCGACCTCAAGCGAGCTGACCCGCAAGCTGCTCGGCTGGGATCCCGCGCACCCGGGCCTCATCGAGGACCTGGACCAGGGCCATTACTTCGAGCTGGCCTGAGCGGACCCGCCGGAGCCTGACGAGAGCCACGCCTGAACGCATGACGTGGGATACTTTGGGCCCCGCTGGGGGCTCAAAGTATCCCACGTCAGCGTTGGGGCGGCAGCACCTAACGCACGCGGCCGATCCCCCGCCCCCCGCGACTGCCGTACGCGACGAGCCTGGTCAGTAACCGTTCAGGAAAGACGCGACCTCGGGGCCAGCGAACTGTGCGCCGTAGCCGGCGTTGACGACCAGGCACGCGACCGCGACGTCCTTCGTCGGGTCGAAGGCGATCAGCCAGCTGTTGGGCTGGTCCTGGCCCTGGATGTCGGCGGTGCCCGTCTTGGCGTAGACGGTGGAGCCGAAGCCGAGCCCGGCACCGGTGCCACTGGTCACCACCGCGCGCATCATCTGCTTGAGTCCCGCTTGCGTCGCGGCAGGCAGCGGCGTCGCGCTCACCTGCTTGGCCGTCGCCGTCAGGATCGGCTGCTTGAAGGTCCCCGTGTCAACCGTCGCGGCTACCGACGCCATCGCGATCGGTGAGGCGACGAGCTGTCCCTCGCCGAACGCTTCCTGTGCTAGTTCGGACCCGGACGCGCTGGCCGGCGCGTTGAAGTACGAAGCGGCAAGGTTCCCGATGCCGATGTTCCACTTCTGGTTGAGGCCGTAGTACTCCTTCGCCGTGCTCGCAAGCTTGCCGGACAGGTGCGACCACTGGGTGGTGAACGCGTTGTTGCAGGACTGCGCGAAGTCCGTCAGGAACGGCGTCCCCGCGGGTTCGGACTCGCCCTGGTCGTTGTGGTAAGTGATCCCCTGAATGGTGAAGGCAGACGGGCAGGCGACGGGGCTCTGCGGCGTCAGCGCGCCCTCGTTGAACAGCGCCGTGGACGTGATGACCTTCATCGTCGAGCCGGGCGCCACGTCAGCGGTCAGCGCGAAGTCGTTCTGCTGTGCGTTGTTGGCGATGGCCAGGATCTTGCCGGTGGACGGCTGGATCACGACCATCGAGCTGTTCTTGTGCGTGCCGACGGCACTCCGCGCGAGGGACTCGGCCTTCGCGTCGATCGTGGTCGAGAGCGTCGGGTAGTTGCCTGGCGCGACGATCGGCGCCTGGCTATTGGCGACCGGGGTGCCCGCCTTGTTCTCGATCTCCACGTCAAGGCCGGCGTTGGCACCCTCGTTAGTCGGCGCCTGTGCCTTCAGCAGGCCGGCGATGGTGCTAAGTCCGGCGTCGCCGTAACGGCTGAGGTTCGCGCCGCTGGCGTCGGTGACCATGCTGACCGTCGGCGGGACCGGGACGGCCGCCAGGTGCGTGGCCGCGGTCAGGTTGGGCGCGACCACGTCGGGCTGCCAGGCGACGAACCAGACCGACGAGTTCGGCTGCTGGTAGGCCACGAGCGAGGAATGGTACGCCCACTTGCCGCGCACCGCCGACTTAGCGCTGCCTGTCGCGACCGACGCGCTGACCGCGAACGTGACGCTCTCCCTCGGCTTCGCGGCCGTTGACCCGGCCGCGGCGGCGACAGCGCCGGGCGAGGCGGCGAACTTCTTCAGGTTCAGGTCCTTCGCGTAGGCCGCGAGCGCGGCCGACGCGGCCGTGGGCTGGTCCGTGTAGTTCGCTGCCTTGGCGAGATCACCCTGCTGCCACGCGGTGAGGAACGCCGAGGCGACCTGCTCCCCGTCCTGCTGCGGCGAGGTACCGGTCGGGATGATGCCGTGGGCCGGCGGCGGGTTACTCGACTTGAAGACCGTCAGCACCAGCACGAGCGCCACCAACAGCGCGGCGAGCGCCCCCGCGGTCACCGTCACGGCGATCGTGCGCCGCTTTACCGGCTTCGGCTCCTGCTTGACGCCGTACACGGCGCTCGTGTGATAAACGGTCTGCCCGGACTGCCCGGACTGCCCGGACTGCCCGGTCCGCCGGTGCGAGTGCGGCCGCTGCGCGGGAGGCTCCTGCGCGGGAGGCTCCTGCGCGGGAGGCTCCTGCGCGGCCGGGGACGGCGCAGGAGGGGGCGGCGGAGGCAGCAGGGGCAGCCCCTGCGTGGCCTGCACGCCACCCTCTTCCGGCTGCGCCGGCATGGGTGCGGTCGGCGGGGCTGACCCGCCCGGCGCGATGTCCGGCTCATCCGATGAGTCCGACGGGTTAGCAGAACTGGTGCCGTTGGTCTCGCTCGTCACCTAATCGACCGTACCCATGCCTTGGGCCTGCCGCGAACAATGCGGGAAACCGAGAGGGATCGCTCAGGGAGCCGACGCTAGGGAACGAAGACGACCTTGCCGGTTTGTGTCCCTTCGATCATCGCCGCGAAGCCGTCACGGGCCTCGGCGAGCGGGATCACCCGGTCGATCAGCGGACGGGTGCCGGTCTGCTCGCAGAAGCGCAGCAGGCGGCCAAGCTGGTCGCGGGTGCCCATCGTGGAGCCGACCACGGACAGCTGCGTGAAGAAGATCCTCGTGAGCTCGGCCGGCGGGACGTCGCCGCTGGTCGCACCGGAGATGACGATACGGCCGCCTGGCCTGAGCGAGCGGACCGAGTGCGACCAGGTCGCCTGGCCGACCGTCTCCATCACCACGTCGACGCGCTCTGGCAGCCGCGCGCCGGTCGCGAAGGCCTGATCGGCGCCGAGCTTGACCGCCGCGTCACGCTTGGCCTCGGTGCGGCTCGTCACCCACATCCGGTAACCCGCCGCGCGGCCAAGGAGGATCAGCGCCGTGGCGACGCCGCCGCCCGCGCCCTGAACGAGGATCGTCGAGCCTGGCTGCGCGCCCGACTTATCGAAGAGCATCTTGTATGCCGTCAGGTACGCGGTGGGCAGGCAGGCCGCCTCCTCGAAGGAGAGCGCCGCGGGCTTGGGGACAAGGTTCGCCCTCGGCACCACGACCTGCTCTGCGAACGTGCCCTGGTACCGCTCGGAGAGCAGGGAACGCCGCGGGTCAAGTGTCTCGTCACCGCCCCCGGCGTTGGCGTCGCCGATCACGCCGTGCACCACGACCTCGTTGCCGTCCTCGTCGACCCCGGCGGCGTCACAGCCAAGGATCATCGGCAACCGGTCGGCGGCAAGTCCAACGCCGCGCAGCGACCAGACGTCGTGGTGGTTCAGCGCCGTCGCCTTGACCGTGACCGTGGCCCAGCCGGCCGACGGCTCGGGATCCGGCCGCTCCCCCGTCTCAAGACCGCTCAGCGGGTCATCTGCATCGATACGCGCGGCATAGACGGCAAACATGATCATGACCCTACCGGGTGGCAGCCCGGCGGTTAAGTGGGTGCGGTCACAGGAACACTAGCGGCGGGCCACACCGTCCACTCGGGCCTGGGCCGCGACCGCGGCGGCGACGGCCGGGGCCACCCGCTCGTCGAACTGGCTCGGGATGACGTAGTCCGCCGTCGCGTCGTCACCCACCAGGGCGGCGAGGGCGTCGGCCGCGGCCAGCTTCATGTTCTCGGTGATCGCGGTCGCCCGGACGTCCAGGGCGGCGCGGAAGACGCCGGGGAAGGCCAGCGAGTTGTTGATCTGGTTCGGGAAGTCGCTGCGGCCGGTCGCCACCACGGCCACGTGCCCGCGGGCGACGTCCGGGTGGACCTCCGGCTCCGGGTTCGAAAGCAGGAACGCGATCGCGCCCGGCGCCATCCGGCTCAGTGCCTCCTCGGGAAGGAGGCTCCCTGACAGCCCGATGAACACGTCCGCGCCGCGCAGCGCCGACTCCACCGAGCCGGCGTGCCCAGAGGCATTGGTCCGCGCCGCGAGCGCCGCCTTGACCGGGTTGAGGCCGTCGCGGCCGTGATAGATCATGCCCTTGCTGTCGGAGACGCCCACCTCGCCCACGCCGGCCGCCAGCAGGATCTTCGACACCGCGATGCCCGAGGCACCGGCACCGCAGACCACCACCCGCATGGCGGGCAGTTCCTTGCCGACCACGCGGGCGGCGCTGCGCAGCGCCGCGAGCGCCACGATCGCGGTCCCGTGCTGGTCGTCGTGCATGACCGGGATGTCGAGCATGGCGCGAAGCCGGTCCTCGATCTCGAAGCAGCGCGGCGCGGAAATGTCCTCAAGGTTGATGCCGCCGAAGCTCGGCGCGAGCGCCGCGACCACCCGGACGACGTCTTCGACATTGGTGACGTCGATGCAGACGGGCACCGCGTTGATGCCGGCGAACTTCTTGAACAGCAGCGCCTTGCCCTCCATGACAGGCATCGCCGCGGCGGGCCCGATGTCGCCGAGGCCGAGCACCGCGGTGCCGTCGCTCACCACCGCGACCGTGTTGCCGACCCAGGTGTAATCGCCCGCGAGCTCAGGCTCATCGGCGATCGCGCTGCAGACCCGGGCCACGCCCGGCGTGTAGGCCATGGCGAGCGCCGCCCTGTCGGGCACGTCCACGCTCGGATTGACGTCGATCTTGCCGCCCCGGTGCATCGCGAACACCGGGTCATCGTCCAGGAAGGACGGAGAACGGGAAAGAGTAGCCTCGTCGGCCACGGTTAACCCCCAAGGTTAAGTACTGCGGGTGACGGGTCTGCCGTCCCGCTGGCTCACGGTGGCGGGGTAGCGCCGCCGACCGGTCGCGCGGACGGTGATCACACCAGGTACGGGGGTTGCCCGTTGGATTAGTGTGTCATGAGCGACTTGCTGCTAGCGCTGTCAGCGCCGTTCTGTAATACTCATGAACGGCACCAGCCTATTACAGAAGTCTTACCACCACAGCGGGGATTCGCGCGTGGATCTGTCATCTTATGCTGAACTCGCCGTCCGGCTCGTGAACACCGCCAGCCTCGGGCACGAGGGCGGCGACCTGCTCACGTCCATGGACGGGCTGCGCGCCCTGGTGGCCGACCGTGAGCACCTGAACCACGGCATCACGCGCGCCGATCTCGACGCGCTCCGCATGCTCAGGGGCGAGTTCCGCGGGTTCTTCGTGGCCGCCTCGCAGGGGAACGGCGCGGACGCGGCCGACCGGCTGAACGAGCTCCTCATCCAGTACCCGGTCCATCCCCAGCTTTCCGGCCACGACGGTCAGGCCTGGCACGTGCACTACACCGAGAGCGGCTCTATGTCGGACAAGTACGCCGCGGGGGCGGCGATGGGCCTCGCGGTCAGGCTGGCCGAGCTTGGCCTGGAACGCTTCGGCGTCTGCCAGGCGGCTCCGTGCTCCGGGGTCTTCGTCGACACGTCGGCCAACCGCACCAGGCGCTACTGCTCGGACCGGTGCGCGAGCCGGGCGAACGTCATCGCCTACCGTGCCCGCAAGCGGGAAGAGGAATCCCCGGCTTAGCCAGGGAAGGTGCGTAGGGGCTTAGCCAGGGAAGGTGTCCGTAGGCACGATGTCCGGCGGCTCAAGGCGCATCAGGTCGTCCTTTGTCCAGCGCCGCTCCGGGTCGGTGGCGAGCCGGAAGGCATGCCTGAGCCTGGCACTCTCCAGTTCGTTCCTGACGCTGCGGGCGTTGGCGAACCGCGGCTGAGTCATCCGTACTGACAGGTAGTCGCGCAATGCCATCTCCGCCTCGTCCGACAAGTAGTAGGACGTGCGGTCCAGCATCAGCCGGCCGATCGCGAGCAGCTCGTCCACCTCGTATTCGGCGAAGTCGAGGTGATGGGCGATGCGCGAGCTCATACCGGGGTTGGATTCGAAGAAGTGGTCCATACGGTCCCTGTAACCGGCGAGGATGACGACCAGCTTGTCCCGCTGGTTCTCCATCACCTGCATGAGGATGTCGATGCACTCCTGGCCGTAGTCCTTCGAGTCGTCGGCGCGGTACAGGGTGTAGGCCTCGTCGATGAACAGCACGCCGCCCATCGCGCGCTCGAGAACCGCCTTGGTCTTCGGCGCGGTCTGTCCGATGTACTCGGCCACCAGGTCGTCGCGCATGGCATGCACGAGGTGCCCCTTCTCCAGGTACCCAAGCCGGTAGAGCAGGTCGGCCATCATCAGCGCCACCGTGGTCTTCCCGGTCCCTGGGGGCCCGGTGAAGCACATGTGCAGGTTCGGCCGGGATGCCGAGAGCCCGAACCGTTGCCGTGCCTTGTCTACCAGGAGAAGCGAACCGATCTCCTCCACTTTCCGCTTCACCGGAATGAGCCCGACTAGTTCGAGGTCCAGGGCGAGGAACAGGTCGTCGATGCCTGCCGCCCGCCGCTCATCAGCGAGGGTGATAGTGGCATCCGGCTGGAGCGTTTCGTTCCGCCGGCGAGCACGGCCGCTTCTGGCGGGCTTTGTCTCGGCGGCCGGGGCGACTACCGGGCCCTTGGAACGGGTAGCCACGGCGGTTGCCGGGCGATGCTTTGGGTTGCCGGCTATCCGCCGGGAGACGGAGGCCGGAATCATGGGTGAATAATCCCGGCGCAGGCCAGGATCCGTCACGGTCATACCCCTGACGGACCCTGGCCTGAAGCCGCGTGAGGAAAGGCTGTCCGGACTCGTCTGGTGCCACCCGTCCCTGGCGACCGCGAGTAGCGCCAAGCTGAGCGCGATGAACGCGATGGAACCGGCGATGCTGCCGAACAGCACATGGTTCACCCGCCACGCCACCAGCAGGGCAACCACGACGCCGACCAGAAGTATGCCTAGTCCGGAATATCGCAGCCTGGTGGTCCACATGCTTCGAGCTTAAGGCAACCAGGGCACGGGCGGCGAGGAGCGTGCTCGCTGGGGCGTGCTATGCCTTTATCCCGCCGGCGTCAGCGACGCTCCCATATTGTGGCACGCCCATATGGTGAACCTTGAAAGCCGGGCCGCACACTCGTGAATCCTTTCACAAGCGTCGACAACCCGACCTTTACCCGCGGGACCGCCGCATAAACCAGAGCACGTGGAAACTTACGGGTAATTATCGTGACATGACACTGTGACATCATGCCTGTGTCATTATTCCGGCCACGGGCCGGGTACCACCTCATGAACTGCGTTACAAAACCGAATCCGGGACAACTCTTCTCATGGCTGATGATCATCTCTACGATGATCTCACTCTGCTCATATGGCACGCTAACAACCCGCCCTGACGGGGGGGAGATGCCCCACACGGGGCACGATCGAGAAAAGAGCATCGATCATGGCTACTGAAACTGGGTCTACGGGGGCCCCCATAACCCGCCCGGCGGATGTCGGTCTCCGGCGGGAGATGGGACTGATCGGGGCAACCTGGGCTTCCGAGACCTCCATCATCGGCTCAGGCTGGCTCTTCGGCGCGCTGTTCGCCGCGCAAGCGGCGGGAACCGCGGCCTTGCTTGGATGGGTCATCGCCGGAGTCATCGTCATCATCCTCGCCCTGTGCCATGCCGAACTTGGCGCGATGTACCCGGTGTCCGGCGGGACCGCGAGGTTCCCGCACTTCGCGTTCGGCAGCGTCGCCGGCATATCGTTCGGCTTCTTCTCCTGGCTGCAAGCGGTCACGGTAGCGCCGATCGAGTGCTTCGCCGTGATGCAGTACGGGTCCTACTACTGGCACGGCCTCTACAACTCCACCTCGGGTAACGTCACCGGGCTTGGCTTCGGGATGACGATCGTGCTGATGGCGCTCTTCACCGCGATCAACTTCCTCGCCATCGGCGTGTTCTCCAAGGTCAACGCCGGCATCACGTGGTGGAAGGTCGCCGTACCTGTCGTCACCATCATCGTGCTGCTGTTCAAGCTCCACCCCAGTAACTTCGGGGCGGGCGGCGGCTTCATGCCCTACGGCATCAAGGCCCTGTTCGGCGCCATCCCCTCGGCCGGCATCGTGTTCGCCTATCTCGGCTTCGAGCAGGCCGACCAGTTGGCCGGCGAGATCAAGGACCCGCAGAAGAACCTGCCGCGGGCGATCCTCTTGGCCACCGGGATTGGCATCTTGATCTACGTCCTGCTGCAGGTCGTATTCATCGGAGCCATCCCGCACAACCTGATCTCTGGCCCTCAGGGCTGGGCGGGCCTACCCGCCAACAGCCCGGTAGTTATCGGGCCGTTCGCCGGCCTGGCGGGCGTCGTCGGGCTCAGCGCGCTCGCGATCATCCTGCGGCTCGACGCCTTCGTCTCGCCGTTCGGCACCGGCCTGATCTACCAGACTTCGACCTCGCGCGTCGGGTACGGCCTGGGCCGCAACCGCTACTACCCGCAGATCTTCACCAGGGTGAGCGGTCAGGGCGTGCCCTGGTTCAGCTTGATCATCGCGTTCCTGTTCGGCCTGCTGTTCCTGCTGCCCTTCCCGAGCTGGCACTCCCTGGTCGGCCTGGTCACGTCCGCGAGCGTGCTGATGTACGCCGGCGCGCCGCTGTCGCTCGGTGCGTTCCGTGGCCAGGTCCCAGAGGCGCCCAGGCCCTACCGGATGCCCGGCGCCGCCGTGCTCGCACCACTCGCGTTCATCTTCGCCAACATGCTCATCTACTGGTCGGGCTTCGAGGTGCTCTGGAAGCTCGCCATCGCGATCGTTATCGGGTACGTGCTGATCGGCATCTCCATGTACTTCGACAGCGAGCGTCCGCCGCTAGACTGGAGGTCCGCGCAGTGGCTGCCGGTGTACCTGATCGGCATGGGCATCATCTCCTGGCAGGGCCAGTTCAGCGGCCAGTCCTCGAAGACGCCGCTGCCGCCGACGAGCACCGGCAACCTCCCGTTCTGGTGGGACATGCTGGTGGTAGCCGCCTTCAGCCTGGCCATCTACTACTGGGCACAGCGCACCAAGCTGCCGCGCGAGGAAATGCTCGACCTGGTCGGTCGGCAGAGTGCGGCACCGGCTGATGAGCTCCCTGACGTGCCGAGGCACTAGGTCCGCCGCCATAATCCGATTACAGCGACAACCCGTCGGGCCCCGCACCCTCTCGCAGGGGGCGGGGCCCGACGCAGTCAGCGCCGTCCGTTCTGGATAAATCTGAAGGGGGGCGGCGCCGGACCGGCCAGTAGCGGACCAGCACCACCGCCACGATCTTCTCCGCCGGCACCGGGCCGAAGCGGGCGCTGTCGACCGCGCCCGCGCCCGGGTTGTCCGACGCCAGCCACCAGCCCGCCTCCTCGCGCCAGGCGACGCGCTTGACCAGCAGGAAGCCCGGGCGCTGCGGGTGCCAGGCGAGCACTATCTGACCGGGGCGGATCCGGGTGGTGCGCAACGCGAGCAGCCAGTCACCCGGGTGCAGGGCGGGGAGCATGGACCGCTCTTCGACGGCGGCCCTGAGCAGCGGCCAGCGCTTGGGGCGGGCGTGCACGTTTAACTCCCGGCGGGCAGAGTAGTGTCGGAAGTGAAACCTTACTGATCTGGTACGGAGAAAGGGAACCGATGAGGCTGCTTACCCGGCTGCTCGCGCCGAAGTCCGTCGCTCACGCCCACTGCGACCTGCCCTGCGGTGTCTACGACCCTGCGCAGGCGATGATCGAGGCGCAGTCCGTCAAGGCGATCGCGGAAAAGTACGCCGCCAACGAGGACCCGGCGTTCCGGGCCCGCGCGATCTTCATCAAGGAGCAGCGCTCCGAGCTCGTCAAGCACCACCTGTGGGTGCTGTGGACGGACTACTTCAAGCCGCCGCACTTCCAGAAGTACCCCCAGCTGAACACGCTGTTCAACGAGGCCACCAAGCTGGCAGGCGCCGCGGGCACGAAGGGGTCGGTCGACGTGGCCGTCGCCGACCAGTTGCTCGCCAAGATCGAGGAGATCTCCAAGATCTTCTGGGAGACGAAGCAGGCCTAAACCGGTCACTTTTTGTTAGGGCCGGCCCCCCAGGAACAGGGGGCCGGCCCTAACGCGTTCCTGTGAGTAGTGCTCGGGCCCGGCGCGGCCTTCTTGTCCAAGGGTGGTCACTCACGCAGCTTTTCGTCGTGTCGCGCGGGCCTGGTACAGTCGCGGTTTTTGCGACCAGGCCCGCACGACACGACAGCGGGGGGTACGGGGGGTGGCCCCCCCGGGTGGAAACAGCGGTAAGTTGCAATCAGTGGCCGGCATGCGTCGCCGGCCTCGTGACGATGAGCGACGGAGAGACGTGACCGAAGATACCGCCGCGCCGACGGCACCCCCAGGGGGCCGCGAGACGGCTGACTACGTGCAGGTCAAGATGCCGGCCGAGAGCGCCTACCTGTCCGTGCTGCGCACCGCCGCCGCCGGACTCGCCGCTAGGCTCGACTTCACCCTTGACGAGATCGAGGACCTGCGTATCGCGATCGACGAGGCGTGCGCGATGCTGCTCGCCCAGGCCATTCCCGGCACCGACCTGGAATGCGTCTTCGAGCTTGGCGCCGACCTGGTGACCATCACTGTGTCGGTGAACGCGGCGGAGGCCAGGATGCCGGCGCGCGACACGTTCGCGTGGACGGTGCTTTCCGCCCTCGCCGGCTCGGTCGATTCCAGGCTCGGACCCGACGACCGGGTCTCGATCGTCCTCGCCAAGCGCCGGGGCGGATGAGTTGAGCAGCGAATACGAGGTCCAGGTGACTGACGAGTTCGAGGTTGAGGTCACGGTCAGCGAGGAACCGCCGCCACCGGCGCGGTCCGAGCACTCCTCACCCGACCGGACGCAGGCCAGGGAGCTGTTCGAACGGCTCACGGTGCTGCCCGCCGGCGACCCCGAGCGCGCCAGGATCAGGGCCACCCTGGTCGAGCTGCACCTGCCCCTTGTCGAGTACCTGGCGCGGCGGTTCCGCAACCGTGGTGAGTGGCTTGACGACCTCACCCAGGTCGCGACCATCGGGCTCATCAAGTCGATCGACCGGTTCGACCTGGAGCGCGGCGTCGAGTTCTCCACGTACGCGACGCCCACCATCGTCGGCGAGATCAAGCGCCACTTCAGGGACAAGGGCTGGGCGGTCCG
>Ga0210389_10002033_pt1 | contig 16163 bp, 16 predicted proteins | sample IncBWH28OmetaG_FD_160127 | JGI IMG/M metagenome (GOLD analysis project Ga0210389, IMG submission 160127) | Forest soil microbial communities from Barre Woods Harvard Forest LTER site, Petersham, Massachusetts, United States - Inc-BW-H-28-O ...
TGCCCTATGGCATCATGCTGGTGTTCTGGCTGTTCGGCATGCTGCTCACGGGCGCGATCACGGTTGCCGCACCGGTCTCGGCGGAAGGCGCGGCAACGGCGGACGACATCTTTGCCGGCGTGCGCTTCATCCGCAGCAATCCCGTTATCCTCGGCACGATCTCGCTCGATCTGTTCGCCGTGCTGTTTGGCGGGGTGACGGCGCTGTTGCCGATCTATGCGCGCGACATCCTGATGGCCGGCCCCTCCGGCCTCGGCATTCTGCGCGCCGCGCCGGCGGTCGGCGCCCTCGTCATGACCGCGTATCTGGCGCGTTACACCGTCGATCGCCGCGTGGGTTTAAGGATGTTCCAGTCGGTAATCGTGTTCGGTGTCGCCACGATCGTGTTTGCGCTCTCGCACTGGATGTGGCTATCGGTGCTGGCGCTTGCGATCCTGGGCGCGGCCGACACGATCAGCGTGGTGATCCGCTTCTCGCTGGTGCAGCTTGCGACGCCGAACGAGATGCGCGGCCGGGTGGGTGCGGTGAACTTTCTTTTCATCAACGCCTCGAACCAGCTCGGCCAGTTCGAGAGCGGCGTGACGGCGGCACTGTTCGGCACCATGCCGGCGGCCGTGCTTGGCGGCGTCGCCACGGTTGCGATCGCACTGGCGTGGATGAAGCTGTTTCCGGCGCTGCGCGACGTCGACCGGCTGGAGTAGGGCAAAACTCGATCCCGCCGTCATTGCGAGCGTCAGCGAAGCAATCCAGCCTTTGGTCATTTTCGAATTGGTCTTGGCTTCAGCTCTTCCTCCGGCGGTAGCTCGCTACGTTGCCTCAATTGATCGGCCGGTAATTGAGGATGATAGCGGGGCCTCTGGTAGCTTTGTGGCCGCCATTCGTTCCCGCCCTGGAACCAGATAACTGTCAGGATCACGTCCACGTGTTTCGAGTCCGCGTGACAGCCAATCCTTGACTTAGATCAAGCCGACGCTGAGCCGCGCGCGACTTTCTGGCGGGGGGCGACACGAGACCAGGAGATTGCGATGACGAAGAAAGCAGCCGTTGCCGCGATTGCATTTTTAATGACGACTTCGTCTCTCGCCTACGCAGCAGAGACATCTTCCACCACATCTTCCACTGTCGGAATGCGGAGCCCCAGCGCCGCCGACTTGAACAGCTTGACGGACATGCGTGTCGGCCTTGTCAAGGCCGCCCTGCAGTTGACGCCCGACCAGGAGAAATACTGGCCGACCTTGGAGGAGGCGATCCGCGCCAGGGCGAAGAACCGGCAGGCCCGATTGGAGCGGGTAGCGGAATTGCGCGACAACGGCCCGATGGAATCACTCGGCGACCGCAATCCGGTCGATCTCATGCAACGCAGAGCGGATCAACTCATTCAGCGCGGGAACGATCTCAAGAAGGTCGCCGATGCCTGGCAGCCTCTCTACAAAACGCTGAGCCAGGATCAGAAAAAAAGGATGGCTTTCGTGACGCTGGTCGGAGTGCGCGCGATGCGAGACGCGATCGAGCATCGTAACGATAACGACGACGACTACGACGATTAGAAACAAGGTCCAATGGAGGTATACCATGCTTCGATACATTCTCGCTGCGCTAGCGGCGCTCGTTCTGATCACCGCCAGTCTCATTCCAGATGAAGCGTTCGCCCGCCGCGGCGGAGGCGGTATGCGTGCCGGAGGCTTCCATGGTGGCGGTATGCGTGCCGGGGGCTTCCACGGCGGTGGCATGCGGGCTGCCGGTGTCCGGGGTGGCGGATACAGGGTTGCCGGACGTGGATACGCTGGCGGCCGCGGCTACGGATATCGTCCGATAGCCGGTCGTCCGGTAGCACGCGCGGCTGTCCGCGGAGGCGTCTATCGCAACGCCTATTATGGCGGAGCCTGGCGCGGTGCGGCCTACGGTGCAGCCGTCGGCGCGGCGGCGTTAGGCGCCTACGGCTACTATAACGGCGGCTACTATAACAATGGCTGCACCTACGACAGCGCCGGCAACTACGTTTGCCCGGGTCAATATCAGTATCAATATCAATACTGACGACATTGAGCCGTGCGGACGGCGATGCCGAACTTTCGCCGTCCGCCTTCTTGCCTCCGCTTTTGGGGGCTCCGCCACACCGGGGTTCGCTCTCTCCACTCGCGGCCCGGAATGACGACGTCGCGGTGGAAAATCAGCCCCGCCCGACGAACGGCATCTTGCTCGCCATGACAGTCATGAACAGCACATTGGCGTCGAGCGGCAGGCCCGCCATGTAGGCGACCGCGTCGCCGACCGCTTTCGAGTCCATCCGCGGTTCCGGCATCTTGCGGCCGTCCGGCTGCAACACGCCGTCGACCATGCGGTCGGTCATCGGGGTCGCGGCGTTGCCGATATCGATCTGGCCGACCGCGATGTCATAGGCACGGCCATCGAGGTTGGTGGCCTTGGTCAAGCCCGTGATGGCGTGCTTGGTCGAAGTATAGGGAGCCGAGAATGGCCGCGGCGCATGCGCGGAAATCGACCCGTTGTTGATGATGCGGCCGCCGCGCGGGGTCTGGTCCTTCATGATGCGGAAGGCGTGCTGCGTGCACAGGAACGACGCGGTAAGATTAGTGGAGACCACCGCCTGCCATTGCGCCAGGCTCAAATCCTCGAACGGCATCGCGGGCGTTCCCATGCCGGCATTGTTGAACAGGAGATCGAGCCGGCCATAGGTGTCCATCACCTTGGCAAACAGGGCGGCGATCGAGCCGGCGTCGGTCATGTCGGCGGACACCGCAAGGCTCTTGCCGGGGACACCGAGGCTCGATGTCTCTTCCAATTTCTCCACGCGCCGGCCGGCAAGCACGACAGTGAAGCCGGTGTTCATCAGCGCCAGTGAGGCCGCGCGCCCAACGCCTGTTCCGGCGCCGGTCACGATGGCGATCTTGTTTTTGGCCTCGGTCATTGTTTCCTGCCTTTTTATGTTTCGGGTTTCTTATGTTTTCGGGGGTTCGGTCTTGTAGGGCGGTCGCGGGATGTTCTGATGTGCTGCCCGCAAGGCCGCCGACCAGCGCGAACGCAGATCGTGGAAATACGGCTCGCCCGCCTCGATGCGGTGATTGAGATCAGCGTCGCACACGTCCGAACGCACCACCAGCACGTCGATGGGAAGGCCGACGCCGAGATTGGAGCGCATGGTCGAGTCCATCGAGATCAGGCCGGTTTTCAGCGCCTCGTACAGTTCGACATCGTAGTGCATGGCACGATCGAGCACCGGCTTGCCGTATTTGTGCTCGCCGATCTGCAAATAGGGGGTGTCGGTGGTGCATTCGATGAAATTGCCGGCCGGGTAGACCATGAACAGGCGCATCCGCGATCCCCTGATCTGGCCGCCGAACAGGAACGAGACGTCGAAATTGATATCTTCCGATTGCAGCGCTGTGCCTTCGGTGGCGTGAACGGAGCGGATCGCCCGGCCGATCCGCTGCGCGGCCTGGAACATGGTTGGCGCGTTCAGAAGGGTTTCGAGTTCACCGGTGGTGGGGTCCTCCATGCCTTCGGTCAGCGTCGAAAGCACGGACTGGCTGATCGCGAGATTGCCAGCGCTGGCGATCGCCAGGATGCGCTCGCCCGGTTTGGAGAAGATGTGGAGCTTGCGGAAGGTCGAGACATTGTCGAGCCCGGCATTGGTGCGGGTATCGGCGATCATGACGAGCCCGTCCCGTACCAGTATTCCGCAGCAATAGGTCATTCCCGGTCCCCTTCGACAGCGCGGGAATTTCTAGCAATTTAGGTCTGCGCATCCAACCCCAATCCGGAGATGGCGGCCTGCCTCTCGCCGCCGGTCGGCATTTGCAAATAACACCGCGCTGGACCACGATGCCTCGTGGTTCGGGCAGGGCGCGCGATGGATACGAAACGGAAAGGGGCGATCGGCGGCGTGATTCTGGCCGTGCAGATGTGGGGCGCGGTCAGCGCCTTCGCCGGCCCCTGGGAGGACGGTATGGCGGCCTACAGCCGCGGCGACTATGTGCCGGCGGTTCGGGTATTCCGCGCCATGGCCGAGCAGGGCAATGCGGAAGCCGAGAGGCTTTTGGGGGTGATGTACCGAAAAGGGCAGGGGGTGAAACGCAGTTCGCAGCGCGCCTTCGTCTGGTTCACCCGAGCCGCGGCCCGCGGCAATGCAAAGGCGAAAGCCGAACTGCGTGAGGTATCGCAAACCATGGCGCCGCAGGAACTGGCGCGGGCCAAAGCGATGGCGGAGGCCTGCGAAGCCTCGGATTACCGGAATTGCGAATACTGAAATCGGAGGCCGCGGGTAGACCGCCCTTATCGGGATGCCCGCCCATCGGCGGACATCCCGGCCGCATCTTGCTCTATTGCGCGGCGGCGTGGGCGCGCCGCATCGGCTTGAGGACGGCCAGCGCCAGAATGCCCGTCAGCGCATCCATTGCGATGATGATCGCAAATACCGGGAGCCAGCTGCCAGTCTGTTCCCTCAGGAGCGCCGCAAGCGGGCCGCCGAGGATCGAACCGATACCCTGCGCCATATAGAGGAACCCATAATTCGTCGTGGCGTGTTTTGTCCCGAACGTGTCGGTCAGGGTTGAGGGGAATAGCGAGAAGATCTCACCCCAGCCGAAGAAGACGAGGCCCGACAAGATCACAAAGACCAGCGCGTTGTCGCGGAACAGCACCATGAGCGTGACGGAGGCGGCCTCCATCAGGAAGGCGATTCCCATGGTGTTTTCGCGCCCGATCCGGTCCGACACCCAGCCAAAGAACGGACGGGTCAGTCCGTTGGTCAGGCGGTCGACGGTGAGCGCCAGCGGCAGGGCGGCCAGCCCAAACACCGTGATATTGGCAACGCCGAAGTCGCGCGAAAACGCAGCGAATTGCGAGATGATCATCAACCCGCCGGTCGACATCATCGTCATCATGAAGAACATCAGCCAGAACACGTTGCTGCGCAGCATCTCCTTCGGCGGCGTTCCCACGGTCGATGCCAGCGGCGGCGGCGGCGGCAGCTTGTCGTCAGGCGTCGGCAGGCGCAGCGCAAGCGCGGAGGCCGCACCGATCAGGCCGAGAATGATGCCGAACACCACCAGCGTGTGCTGATAGCCGCTCGCCTTCATCATCGTGTCGATCGGGAAGGTGGTCAGGATGGCGCCGAATCCGTAGCCGGCGGCGACGACGCCCGTTGCGAGGCCACGCCGGTCCGGAAACCAGCGAACCATCAAACCGACGATGCCGATATAAACGATGCCGGTTCCGATGCCGCAGAACAGCCCGTAGGTCAGGTAAAGACCGATCAGGCTGGTCGCATAGGCGGCGAGGACCCAGCCAAGACCGGACAACAGGCAGCCACATGCGATCAGAAGGCGCGGGCCGAACCTGTCCACCAGATAGCCCTGCGCCGGCGAGAAGAACGTCTGCAACACGATGACGAGCGTGAACGTCACCTGGATCGCTGACAGCGGAGCGCCGCCGACGGCTTCCTGCAAGGGCTTGGTGAAGAGCGTCCAGACATATTGGGGGCTGGAGATCGACATCATCGCGATCAGTCCCAGCCCAAGCTGGATCAAACGCGCCGATGTCGTGGATTGAGCTGACGATACGCCGGTTACGGTAGTCATTCTGGCCCCCTTTGTTTGGCACCCGGGTTTTAACATGCGCGGTCAACGGCGCAACGTCTGCCGCCTTATTCCATTGTCGGGGTACGCGCCGGCGTGCCCGCTTTGTGGGTGCGCGCTGCACACAAAGGCATCAGGCGCGTCACGATTGCGATTGCCACTGGCCTTGCCGCCAGGCCTGGTCGACCTTCACCGCAACCGTGAGTACTTCGGCGCCGCCGCCATAGCGGGTGCCGCGCACGGGTGCGGCGCCGAGATAATCGAGACCCATGGCGACCCGGGCATGGGCGTCAGTGGCGCAAATCGCGTTCGCCGGGTCGAAGGCGACCCAGCCCAGATCAGGCACGAAGGCCTCCGCCCAGGCATGCCCGGCCTGCTGGTTCACCATTCCGTCCGAGCGCAGAAAATGCCCGGAGATGAAGCGCGAAGGCACGCCGACCGAGCGGGCGCAGGCGATGAAGATGTGCGCGTAGTCCTGGCACACGCCGCGCTTCAGGGCGAAGGCTTCGGCAGCCGAAGTCCCGCTATTGGTGGGGTCTTCATCGAAGGTCATGTGGTCGTTGATCTGGAGCATCAGTGCATGGAGGAAGCCGAGCACGTCGTGCTCGGATTCCGAACGCAGCTCGCGCGAGAACGCCGCCATCGCCGTATTGACTCCGGTCAGCGAGGTCGCGCGCAGGAACAGGCTTGGCGGAAAGCGCTCATCGGTGCCGCGCAGCACCCCGCCGGTGTCGTGGGTTTCGATCAGGCCTTCGACGGTGACGGTGAGATCGGAGATCGTCCCCTCGGTCAGTACATGCGTCACGTTGCCGAACGCGTCCTGGCGCACGTTGAGGCGGGAGTCGGTCGAAACGTCGATCTGCCATTCGGCGATGTATTGCCCGTCATGGCTGCCCGGTGTCATCCGCAGGATCTGCGTAATGCCGGTCGCTGCCGGCTCGTAGCGATAGGTGGTGGAATGGGCGATGCGCAGGCGCATGAGGTGTACCGAAACGGAAGCAAGGTTAGAGATCGTCATTGCGAGGAGCGAAGCGACGAAGCAATCCATCGGACAGCAAGATAAAGACTGGATTGCTTCGCTGCGCTCGCAATGACGGCGCAGGGTGGTGCTTATACGAGACTGTTCAGATCAGATACTGCTTGGTGATGATTTCACCAAGCCCGGAATTGTCGGCGATGAATTCCTGGATGAATTCGTGAACGCCGTGCTGGAAGATGTCGTCCATGTGGCTGTGTTCCAGCCGGTTGCGAACGCCGCGCGCGTGGCGCTGGGCGGCGCCCTGGCGGCCATAGGCGACCCCGATCTGGTCGAGATTGCGCACGAGGTTGCCGTAGCAGCTTGCCAGCGAACGCGGCAGGGAATCGTTGAGGATCAACAGATCGGCGATCAGCCATGGTTTCAACGTCTCGCGATAGACCCAATGATAGGCCGTCAGCGCCGACACGGAACGCAGGATCGAGGTCCACTGATAGTAGTCGAGCGGGCCTCCGACATGTTCCTCCTCGGGCAGCAGCACATGATATTTCACATCGAGGATGCGGGCGGTGTTGTCGGCGCGCTCCAGATGCACGCCGAGGCGCGAGAACCAGTAGGCGTCGTTGCGCAGCATGGTCCGGTAGGCCGAGCCGTCGAACCGCAGCGAGGTTTCCTGCACGAAGCGCAGGAAGCGCGCCAGTTCTTCGCGCGTCCTGGCGCCTTTGCTCCAGACTTCCTGAAGTTCGATCCAGGCCGAGTTGATGGTGTCCCACATCTCGCTGGTCAGCGCGGTGCGCACCGAGCGCGAATTGAGCCGCGCCGCCTCGATGCAGTTCCTGATCGAGGAGGGGTTGGCGGGGTTGAACGACAGATAGTCGACGACGTTCTGCTCGTTGGCCTCGCTATAGACCTGATAGAAGCTTTGACTGACGCCGGCGGTGAGTAGCGCCGACTCCCATTCATTGGTCTTGCCGATATAGGCGGCCGGCAGCGCTGTGACGCGCAGCGTCGCGTCGATCGTGCGCGCGATATATTCGGCCCGTTCGACGTAGCGGGCGAGCCAGTAGAGGTTTTCAGCGGTGCGCGACAGCATGCAGCGATCTTCTTACGAGCAAACGGCGAAATGAGGTGCACCTCCCCCTGAAAGGGGGAGGTCGACGCGAAGGCGTCGGGAGGGGGTCGCCATTGCACCGGGTAGTTGACCCCCACCCTGACCCTCCCCCTTGCAGGGGGAGGGAAGTCCTAACGACTTTCTGCGACTGATCTCACTCATCCAAAACCCAGGTGTCCTTGGTGCCACCGCCCTGGCTTGAGTTCACCACCAGCGAGCCTTCCTTCAACGCGACGCGCGTCAGGCCGCCCGGCACGATGGTGACGCGGTTGCTTCCCGTCAGCACGAAGGGGCGCAAATCGACATGGCGTGGCGCAAGGCCGGCTTCAGTGCAGGTCGGGCAGGTCGACAGCGCGAGCGTCGGCTGGGCGATGAAGCCTTCCGGCTCGCGCTTCAGCTTGTCGCGAAACGCCTCGATGGTGGCCTTGGTCGCGGCCGGCCCGATCAGCATGCCGTAGCCGCCGGAACCGTGAACTTCTTTCACGACAAGCTCGGCTAGATTGTCGAGGACGTAAGCGAGGTCTTTTGGCTCGCGGCAGCGCCAGGTCGGCACATTTTTCAGAACCGGTTCTTCGCCGAGATAGAACTTCACGATTTCCGGCATGTAGGAGTAGATCGCCTTGTCGTCGGCAATCCCGGTGCCGACGGCGTTGGCAAGCGTGATGTTGCCCGCGGCATAGGCCGACATCAGCCCGGGTACGCCGAGCGCGGAATCCGGGCGGAAAGTGAGCGGATCGAGAAAGTCGTCGTCGACGCGGCGGTAGATGACGTCGACGCGCTTGAGGCCTTCGGTCGTGCGCATGAATACCTCATCGTCCTTGACGATGAGGTCGCGGCCTTCGACCAGTTCGATGCCGAGCTTGTCGGCGAGGAACGAATGTTCGTAATAGGCGGAGTTGTAGACGCCCGGCGTCATCAGCGCCACCGTCGGTTCGGCGGCGGCGCTCAGCGGCGCCACCGATCGCAGCGCCGACAATAGTTCGTCGGGATATCGTTCCACCGGCGCGATGTGGTGGCGGGCGAACAGGTCCGGAAACAGCCGCATCATGATCTCGCGGTTTTCCAGCATGTAGGACACCCCGGACGGCGTGCGGGCGTTGTCTTCCAGGACGATGAAGTTGTCGGCATCCGTCCTGATGATGTCGATGCCGGCGACGTGGACATAGACGTCGTGCGGTACGTCCTGGCCGTTCATCTCCGGGCGGAACACCGGGTTCTGGAAGATCAGATCCTCCGGCACGATGTTGGCGCGCAGAATGTCACGGCCGTGGTAGATGTCGCGCAGGAACATATTGAGCGCGCGCACGCGCTGCTTGAGGCCTTTTTCAAGAACCGTCCATTCCCGCGCCGACATGATTCGGGGGATGACGTCGAAGGGGATCAGCCGTTCCTGGGCTTCGGAGTCGCCATAGACAGCAAAGGTGATGCCGATCCGGCGAAACAGCAGTTCGGCTTCCTGGCGGCGATATTCGAGAGCGTCCGGCGGCGTCTCCTTCAGCCAGCGGGAGAGTTCCCGGTAGGCCGGGCGAAGGTCGCCGCCAAGGCCGTTCATTTCATCGAAGGCAGCTGCCATGAAATCCGACTGTCCCCTAAGTCTCACATCACAGTGCATGACTTCAAGGGATGGTAGCAAGGCTTGGGCCAGCGCGATATGCATTGGTACCGGCCATTTGTTTGGGATAGCCGGGATATGCACGAAAAAACGGCTGACGGCTGCATATTTCGACGGCAAAATCCCACCAGACATCAAGGTGTTGGCCGGACAAGCGGGTTCGGCCAAAATGCGGGCTTAAGCGCGCGTAGGAGAGGCTATGAGTGAGATCGTCACGGCGGGAATCCTGGTGATCGGTGACGAGATCCTGTCCGGGCGGACCAAGGACAAGAACATCGGTTTCATCGCCGAATACCTCACCAATATCGGCATCGACCTCAAGGAAGTGCGCGTCGTTCCCGACGAAGAACCCGAGATCATCGCGGCGCTGGATGCGCTGCGCCATCGCTATAGCTACGTCTTCACCACCGGCGGCATCGGACCGACCCATGACGACATCACCGCCGACAGTGTCGCAAAAGCCTTCGGCGTCGGCATCGATCACCATCCGGAGGTGGTGGCACGGTTTCGCGAGCGCTGGAGCGAAGCCGATCTGAACGAGGCGCGGTTGCGCATGGCGCGCATTCCCGACGGCGCCGAACTGATTCAGAGCGCCACGATCCTGGCGCCCGGTTTCAAGATCGGCAATGTCATCGTGATGGCCGGGGTGCCCTCGATCATGCAGGCGATGATGGACATCGTGGCGCCGAAGCTGAAATCCGGCGTGCGGATGCTGTCGGACAGCGTGCGCGCCAATGCGCGGGAAGGCGACGTCGGCGGCCCCTTGCGCGCGATCGCCAACGCCCATCCCGACACCATCATCGGCAGCTATCCCTTCATGGACGAGGACAACAAGCCGAACACCAATCTGGTCGTGCGCTCGCGCGATCCGGAAAAGCTCGCGGCGGCGATGGCGGCGGTGAAGGACATGCTGGCCGGGTTGAATGTGAGCCGCTAAAGGAATTTGCACCCCGGTGCAGAACGTTTTCAGAAGGATTGAGAGGGACACGATGGCAGACCATCCGGAACTGAGCGCGCAGGAGCGGGCGGGCAAGGCCTTTCCGGTGTCGTGGGACCAATTTCACCGGGATTGCCGGGCGCTGACCTGGCGGCTCAATGAAGTCGGACCGTTTCATGCCGTGATCGCAATCACCCGCGGCGGTCTCGTGCCGGCGGCGATCGTCGCGCGCGAACTCGGCGTTCGCATCATCGATACCGTTTGCATCGCAAGCTACGATCACACCAAGCAGGGCGATCTGAACGTGCTCAAAAGCATCTCCGCCGACACCGCCAAACTCGGCGGCGGCACCGGCAAGGGACTTCTGATCGTCGACGACCTCGTCGACACCGGCAAGACCGGACGGCTGGTGCGCCAGATGCTCCCCGACGCGCATTTTGCCACCGTCTACGCCAAGCCCAAGGGGCGGCCGCTGGTGGATACCTTCATCACCGAGGTGTCGCAGGACACCTGGATCTTCTTTCCCTGGGACACCGCGCTGTCGTTCCAGCCGCCGATCCGCGACGGCGCGGCGTAATTTTTCGTCATTCCGGGGCGATGCGCAGCATCGAACTATGATGTGCGATTGCACATCGGAGAATCTCGAGATTCCGGGTCTGGTCCTTCGGACCATCCCGGAATGACGGTTGAGTGAGCAGGATAACGATGCCCCTGCAAAATCGCGTGCTGCCATCAGGCGAAGTCGTCGCGATCCCTGCGCGCGGAATGTTTGTCGGCAATCGCGGCATCATCCACGATCCCGCAACGAAGACGCTTCTGAAGCGGCGCTGGTCGACCGATGCCTGGATCACCTGCGTTTTGGAATTCCGCGGCCGCCGGCGCAAGGTGATGGAAAGGAGAAGCTGGACCGAGCTGTTCTTTCTCGATGAAGCGACGGCGTTTGCGGCGGGGCATCGGCCTTGCTTCTACTGCCGGCGCGAGGACGCCAATCGCTTTCGCGCGGCCTGGGAGAAGGGCAATCGCGTGAGCGGCTTGCGGGCGCCCGAGATGGATGCGGTGCTGCATCGCGAGCGGCTGGCCAGCAGCAAAAAACTGCATTCCTTGCCGAAAGCCGTGGACAAACTGCCCGATGGCACGATGGTGCAGGCGGCCGAGGAGAGCTTTCTCATTGCAGGCGGGGAGGCGCTGTTATGGTCGCCCTCCGGGTATCGCGCCGTGAAAGGCGGTATCAAGGATGCAAAGCTGTTGACGCCGCCTTCGATCGTCCGCGCCTTTGCAGCGGGCTACCGGGCCGCGCTGCATCCGAGCGTGGGGAAGCTAATTGGCTAGCGTCATTCCGGGATGCGCGAAGCGCAGACCCGGAATCTCGAGATTCTCCGATGTGCAATTGCACATCGTAGTTCGTTCTTACGAGCGCCCCGGAATGACGCCTTACGGCGTCACCCCAGCTTCTGTCTTGCTAACTTCGCGCCTGCGCCGAGCGCCATCAGCTTGGCTTCGGCGATATCGCGGCGCATCGGCGCCATGCCGCAATTGGTGGTCGGGATGATGTCGCTCTTGGCCACGAACTTCGAGACGGCGTCGATCACCGACACCACATCTTCGGCGGTCTCGACCGTGTCGCTGGCGACGTCGATCACGCCGGCCTGCACCTTCTTGCCCTTGAGCAGGCCGAGCAATTCCAGCGGCACGTGCGAATTGCGGCACTCGATCGCGACCTGTTGAATCGTGCTTTTCGCAATCGCGGGGAATGTGTCTTCATATTGCCGCCACTCGTTGCCGAGCGTCTCTTTCCAGTCGGTGTTGGCCTTGATGCCGTAGCCGTAGCAGATGTGGACGGCGGTCGCGCAGGTCAGTCCCTCGGCGGCGCGTTCCAGCGCCTTGATGCCCCAGTCGTTGACCTCGTCCATGTAGACGTTGAAGGCGGGCTCATCGAACTGGATGAGGTCGACGCCGTCGGCCTGCAACGCCTTGGCTTCCTCATTGAGGAGTTCGGCGAAGGCGAACGCCATCTTGACGCGATCGCCGTAATATTGGTCGGCGATGGTGTCGATGATGGTCATCGGTCCTGGCATGGTGAACTTCAGCTTGCGCGCGGTGTGGGTCCGGGCGACGCGGGCTTCGTCGGCGTGAACCCGTTCCTTCAGGCGCAATGGCGCCACGACCTGCGGCACCATGGCTTTGTAGCGATCCTTGCGGATGCCCATCTCGACCTTGTGGGCGAAATCGATGCCCTCGACCTTCTCCAGGAAGCCGTGGACGAAATGCTGCCGCGCCTGCTCGCCCTCGGTGAGAATGTCGATGTCGGCGTCTTCCTGAAGCTTCACCGCCAAGATGGTCGCGTCGCGCTTGGCGCGCACGAGCTCATCGCCCTGGGACCGCCAGGGCGCCCATAGCTTGTTCGGTTCGGCCAGCCATTCTGGCTTGGGCAGGGAGCCGGCGATCGTGGTCGGAAACAGCATCGGGAGCGTGTCCTCAGGTTTTAGGGTTTGTTGGAGCGTCTAATGCCACGTCCCGGGCATGACGTACATCGGATTTCCAGTGGTGGAATGCGACGAAAGCAGGGGGTAGGATCGATATCGCCCCATCACGTGGAACGCCCATGATTGACCTCTATTACGCGCCGACCCCGAACGGCTGGAAAATCTCGATCATGCTGGAGGAACTCGGCATTCCCTATCAGGTCATTCCCATCAACATCCGCGCGGGCGACCAGTTCAAGCCGGAATTTCTGGCGATCAGCCCGAACAATCGCATTCCGGCGATCGTCGACCGCGCGCCGCCCGATGGCGGCGGCCCGTTTTCGGTGTTCGAAACCGGGGCGATCCTGATCTATCTCGCCGACAAGGCGGGCCGTTTCCTGCCGCAGGAGTTGCGCGCGCGCTCGGTCGTGATCCAATGGGTGATGTGGCAGATGGGCGGGCTTGGCCCCATGCTCGGCCAGCACGGCCATTTCGCGCTCTATGCGCCGGAGAAAATTCCCTACGCCATCGAGCGCTATCGCGACGAGGCGGCGCGGCTCTACCGCGTGCTCGATACCCAACTGGGCAAGACCGGCGCCTATGTCGCAGGCCGCGATTATTCCATCGCCGACATCGCCTGTTTCCCCTGGACCATGACCCACAAGGCGCAAGGCTTTACGCTCGACGACTATCCGAACGTCAAGCGCTGGTATGCGGACGTGCGTGCGCGGCCGCAGGTGCAGGCGGGATTGGCCATCGGCAAATTCGTCAAGGAACCATTCGATGAAGAGGCGCGCAAGAACATGTTCGGCCAGCGCGCCAAGGAGATGGCCGGGAAGAAGTGAAGTCTTACCTCGCCCCGCGTGCGGGGAGAGGGAGCAACAGAAAAGGAAACGCCATGATCGAGTTCTTCTTCGACTGTTCCAGCCCCTGGACGTATCTCGCCTTCCACAACATCCAGCCGCTGGCGAGGGAGTTCGACGAGGAAATCTCGTGGCGGCCGATTCTGGTCGGCGGCATCTTCAACACCATCAATCCGAGCGTTTACGCCAGGCGCGAACACCCGGTGCCGGCAAAGATCGCCTATGACAAAAAGGACATTGCGGACTGGGCGCGCATCTCCGGGCTGACGATCAAGATGCGCCCGACGGTGTTTCCGGTGAACAGCGTCAAGGCGATGCGCGGCTGCATCTGGCTCGGCAAGGATATGCTGCCGTTTGCCCGCACCGTGTTTCAGATCTACTGGGGCGAGGATCAGGATATCTCGCAGGACGCGGTCCTGACCGAGGTTTGCCAGCGCGCCGGCATCGATCCGCAAAAATTCTTCGCAGGCATCGGCGATCAACAGATCAAGGATCAGCTCAAGGCCAACACCGACGAGGTCATGGCGCGCGGCGGATTCGGTTCGCCGACGATCTTCCTCGACAAGACCGACATGTATTTCGGCAATGACCGACTGCCGCTGCTCCGCGATGCGCTGACACGACGGCAGGCGAGCGCGGCCTGATTTATGACTTCGGCGGGCTCGGCCATGGCCGTTGCGGACCGCGCAGGCCCTCAAAGGCTTTCGCCATGCCGAGCACGCCGAGATCGTCAAAGCGGCGGCCGATGATTTGCACGCCGATCGGAAAACCGGCCGCGTCATAACCACCGTTGATCGAGACGGCCGGATTTTCCGCCATGTTCCATGGCACGGTGTAGCCAATATGCTCGAACGGCCGGTCGGGGTCGTTCAGGGGCGAGGCGAGTTCGGCCGCGAATTTGACGACCGGCGACACCGGCGAGATCAGATAGTCGATGTCGGCGAACAGTTTTGCAGCCGCCGCGCGCATCGCCATGGTGGTGTTGAAGCCCCTGATCACCTCGACGCCCGACAGCTTCGCACCCGCTTCCGCCCATTTCAGGATATAGGGCAGCGTCTTGCTGCGCTCAGTCGGCGACAACTGCGAAAGCTCGTCCCACGCCCGCGCGCGCCAGAAATTGTCGAGCCCGTCGAGCATTTCGCGCGTCAGGATGCCCTTCACCTCGTTGACGGTGCAGCCTGCGGATTCGAAAGCTTTTGCGGCCTTGACCACGACGTCGCGCACGTCCTGCTGCAGCGGCTGGCCGACGCCAAGGTCGAGCAGAAGTCCGACGCGCAATTTGCGCAAGGGTTTGTCGAGCGCCTTCCAGTTGATGTCGTTGGGCGGCAGGCTCATGCCGTCGCGGCGATCGGGTCGCGCCATCACGCCCATCATGAGCGCGGCATCATCGACGGTGCGCGTCATCGGTCCGACAACGCGGCCGACATAAGGCGGATCGATCGGAACCCGCCCCAGGCTCGGCTTGAGTGCGACGAGGCCGCACCAGCAAGCCGGCAGCCGCACCGAGCCGCCGATATCGGTGCCAAGATGCAGCGGGCCGTAGCCTGCGGAACCGGCGGCGCCCGCGCCCGCGCTGGAGCCGCCGGGGTTTTGCCTGAGATCCCAGGGGTTGCGGGTGAGGGGGTGGAAGGAGGACAAGCCCGACGACAGCATGCCGAAATCCGGCATGGTGGTCTTGGAGAGAATGATCGCGCCCGCCTCACGCAAACGCGCGGCCGGCGGGGCGTCCACTGCCGCCGGCGTCAATTTCGTGGTGGCTGTGCCAAGCGGCACCGGCACGCCTTTGGTCGCGATGTTGTCCTTGATGGTGACGGGAACGCCGTCGAGCGCGCCCATCGGCTCGCCTTTTTGCCAGCGCTCGGTCGAGGCCTTGGCAGACGCGCGCGCGCCTTCCGGATCGAAGGCGTAGAGCGCCTTGATATGAGGCTCCCACACCGCGATGTGCGCGAGCACCTCGTCGAGCGCTTCGATGGGCGAGAATTGCCTGGCGCGAAAACCCGCGACCAGGTCGGTGGCGCTGAGGTCGTGCAGCGGCGAAACGCCCTCTGGAGTTTCCTCAAGCATGGCCACCTGCCGGCAAACGGGTCTCGATGATGCGGGCGAACACGCTGGCGCCGATGGGAAGGATCTTGTCGTCGAGCGTGTAGCCGGGATTGTGCACCGGCACCGAGCCGTCATGGCCAAGCCAGAAATAGGCGCCGGGCACCGCCTGCAACATGTCGGCGAAGTCCTCGCTGCCCATCTTGGGCCGCGATCGCGTCAGGACTTTTGCGGGATCGACGACCGTGCGCGCAACCTCGGCGACCACCCTGGAATGTTCTTCCTGGTTTACCAGCACGCTGAAGATGTCGCGGATTTCCACCGCGATCTCGACCTGAAAGGCCGCCGCGGTACCGGCACACAGCTCGCGCATCCGCTCACGGATCAGCGCGCGTACCTCGTCGGAGAATGCGCGCACGGTGCCGGCGAGTTTGGCCTCGCCCGGGATCACGTTATAGGCGGAGCCGGCGTGAATCTGCGTGATCGACAGCACGGCGGCTTCGGTCGGGGGCACGTTGCGGCTGACGATGGTTTGCAGCGCCTGTCCAAGCGCCATCGCAATCACAAC
>Ga0210389_10002035_pt1 | contig 16159 bp, 18 predicted proteins | sample IncBWH28OmetaG_FD_160127 | JGI IMG/M metagenome (GOLD analysis project Ga0210389, IMG submission 160127) | Forest soil microbial communities from Barre Woods Harvard Forest LTER site, Petersham, Massachusetts, United States - Inc-BW-H-28-O ...
GTGGCGTCCGGCCCTGACTGGCAGCAAAGCGCCAGAAGACTCGTGGACATCCTCATCACGGGTTCGCGCCCAATCAAATAGACCGGTGCAAGAGTTAGGATTCCATGACCGAGCCATTCACTGTTGGTGGAAATTTGTACCGAGAAGCCGGCTTCTCGGTAGCGACCCGTTGCTGATGAAACACTGTTTTTGCCAATGGTTCTCCTTGTCATGAGAAGTAAGAACCTACCCGTTCGAGGTTGATTACACCTTTGTGAGTTTCATCTGCTTTGCGAGTTCGGCGTCGAGCATCCTCGCAGGAACAAGTCTGGGCAGAGTCCAGTTCTTCAAACGTTGCGGAATGACCGCGTAGCGTGCCTTCGGTTTCGCCGCGCTGAGTGCCACGTGGACGGCTTCGCCTAAACGTTCAGGGGATAAGCCATGGGTACGTGCTTCGGTGACGATGAACTTCTGGAAGTTCTGCACCGCCTCCCAATACTCAGTCTGCTTGAACTCACTCAGATCTTCTTTTTCGCCTTTGTCATACATCGCCGTGTTCACGGTGCCCGGTTCAATAATCACGACATCGATGCCAAATAACATCAGTTCTCGCCGCAGCGCGTCCGACATCCCTTCAAGACCAAATTTGGAAGCGCTATAGGCACCGAGAAGCGGGATAGCAATTTTTGCGACGCTAGACGTGATGTTCACGATGCGCCCGGCGGGCTTCTGCCTCTTCTTATCTGTTCCCAAAAGAGGCGCGAAGGCTTGGATTACGACAAGCGGGGAGACCATGTTGACCTCCAACTGACGCCTGTACTCGCTGGGCCTCAGATGAAGCAGCGGCCCACTGACCACGATTCCTGCATTGTTCACCAGGCCAACCAGATTCCTGTCGCCTGTCATGGAGCGGACCTTCTGGGCAGCTTGATGTACAGCGTCTGCGTCCGTAATGTCCATGATGAGAGGCACGAAGCTGTTTCCGAACTCCCTTTGCAGACGATCGGCGTCAGCCTGCTTGCGTACAGAACCGAACACGCGAAATCCCTTGGAAACAAGCACCTTTGTGGTTCCCCAACCGATTCCGGTGGAGACCCCGGTGACCACGACATCTTTGCTGTTCGCCATTGTATTTCTCCTAAGATGAGCACTGTTCATCTTCAATGTGTACAGCGTACATCTTGGCCCCTGACATGTCAAGGTGTACAGTGTTCTGTATGCCGTATCCGTCGAAAACAGACCGCCAAACCATCCTTTCTGCTGCAGTTAAGGAACTCGTTCACGGGGGTATCCGCGACTTATCGCTACGGAACATCGCTACTTCCCTCGACCTCGCGCCCAACGCGATCTACCGTTACTTTCCAGATCGCCGGGCACTTGAAGCTGCCCTGGCGAACGAAGCCGCTCGGCAACTGGAGTTGGCCCTGAGGAAGGCAGCCGATGGATGCGAGCCGGTTGCCGCAATCCGCAAGATGTCATCTGCTTACATCAAGTTCGCAAGGGACAATCCCCACCTCTACGAGGCGATGATGAGTCTCCACGCGCCGGGGCCCGATGCGACCTCCCACCAAAGCCTCTGGACGTTCACCGTCGAGCAGGTGCAACGAATTGCCGGAGCCGACCGAGCAGCGCAGGCATCCGTCGCGCTTTGGGCGTTTCTACATGGAGCCGCAACGCTGGAAGCCGCTCAAGTGTTAGGCGAGATCAAACCCGCAAGCGGACTCGAATTCGGGTTTGAGGCGTGGTTGATGGCTGTTTCTACGCGTCGGAAGCCCATAGTTGCGCTCCGAATCAAGCCCACGAAGAAGAGGGCAAACAAGAAGGCGTCTGCGCGCGAAAGGTCGGTGCGGAGCGGCAAGTGAGGATTCCGGTTGGCGTCATTTGCTAAGGATGTCCCTCCCCGTCAGCATCTATAGGTCGGCTAGCATCCAAAAGCCGGGGCCGGGAAGGGATCTCTTGATGCTCGCGCGTTTGCCGTTCGGATAGTCTTGGAGAAGTCACTTGAGCTTTACGAGAGGATTCAATCATGATGAATAGAGAAGCCGGAATCAATGTAGTCCGCGAAATGATAGGCGACCAGGCGGCCGCAAAACTCAGCTCTTCCGCCGACTCCAACACCTTCGGTGCCCCGATCGCTGCCTAGGCGGTCGACCAGGTCTTTGCGGATATCTGGACTCGTCCCGGTCTGGACAGGCGCTCCCGCGGCCTGGTTTCGATGTCCGTCATGATTGCCATGCGTCAGCCCCATGAATTCGCGATCCATATTCAACTACACGCGATGAAGTCTCGATGCTCACACGCACGCACTCCTGATCTGGGTACAATAAGGGGACGATAAGAGATGCCATACGGTACTCTCTAGCGTCAAACAATGTCCGCCGACACCGTTTGATATCAATCAGTTACATGTCATTGTTGCCCTGTCACGGCACTTTCTGGCAGTTTCGGACACAGTGGGGACACGGAGGGAACGGAAGGGAACGGTCCGGCAAAAGCGGAGCAATACATGCGGGGGCGTAGTTCAGCTGGCTAGAACGCCTGCCTGTCACGCAGGAGGCCGCGGGTTCGAGTCCCGTCGCTCCCGCCAACTCTCATCGGGGATCGCCCAATGACGGACCACTAGTCTGAGGGTTACAGTTCAATTTCCCAATAGCCCGTCATCCGCACCGCATCGCCGGTAAGGACTCGCGGAGTTTCCCGCTTGCGCCAATCATCGATTATCACTGAGCGACGTGGGAAGAATGTTTTCCTGCCACTGGAGCTACCGCAGCTTTGCGTACTCCGACTTGGCTTCGTCCAGGATGGGGATGTCGGGGTCGGCGTCTCTCCAGAGGGCGAGGAAGTCTTGGTAGGCGGCGAGCGCCCGCACGCGGGCGGCATCGGCATCGGCTTCCTGCGAAGTTCTCGACTGCAAGGCGCTGGCACGAGCCACGCCCAGATGCGCCAGCCCTCCCGTCCAGCAGTTCCAGACGATGCCGCTGTGGTCGATGATCTTCTGAAACTCGGCGGCGGCAGCGCCGCCCTGTCCGGCTGCCAGGTATGCCTCTCCACGGACATACACGTGATAGAGGCAGGAAGCATTGTTGAGGAACCCAATTTCCTTCGCGAGGGGGCCATCGGTCCAAGTGTCACGAAAGCCTTCCAGGTCGGCAGTCGTGATCTCAGTGATGTGTACGAATCCGTAGGACGTGGCCCACGCGAGGAACTGCTTCTCGAAGATCGTTGTCAGCTTATCGAGAGTCGAGTCGGCCAGATTCTCGTTGCGTTTACTGTTCAGAAAGCGTGACACGGCCTCTTTGACGGTTACGAGAGCAGGTTTCGGCCGGGAGGCCTCTTCAAGTCCTTGCTGTTTCGCCTCAAATTCCTCTTCGAGTTTGCGTTTGAAATCCTCAGCCCTTTCCCAACTGCGGGGTCTTGGCGCTGCGACGGATGAAGGGGCCATCAGATCCGAGAACGCCATTGATCCACTTTGGGCACCGGCAGCGCTTGTAGCTGATGTCGTCGGAAGGGCAGGGAGAATAGTGGCGGGAGTAAACCGAGAGCATGGAATCAGCACCTTTGCCGAATCCGCTGTACGTTTATTGTACGATTTTTCCTATCGTTTTATAACTACTTTATTATCAATAGTTTATAGTGGTGGAGGCGGCGGGAGTCGAACCCGCGTCCGAAAATGTTACTGGTCAAGAGAACTACATGCTTAGTCCGATTCATGCCTTGAGCATTACCTCAAGACGTTCGCGGGGCGCGCTCAGAATGGACAAGAAACGCGATCCGCTAGCCTGTAGTCTTAGCCTCGCGTCCCAGACGTAGACGCGAAGAGCAGCCCGCTGTGTGACGTCGTTTGGAGGCCCACGGGCGAAGCCTCCTCGGACGGCTGCCTAAACTAGTTAGGCTGCGTATGCCATCTGTTGATTGGCAATTATCATTTTGCCCACGATTACGGGTGTGTGCACCCCGGCATGCCTCTTGGCCGCAAGCATCTCCGTCGAAGCCGTGACGCCCCCACTGGTGGGATGGCCTTGCAAAAGAACCACTTCCAGACTAGGTTGCCCGAGTAGGGAAGTCAATCCATTAGATGACGGGCAGCCTGCCCAAGGTTCGGGCCTGCGCTGCTCGGAGTACCCCCCCTCCCTCTTTTTTTTCGCGCTCTCCGTAAAATACTGATTTCGTTATGGTTAGCTAAGGCATATCCCACGAATTGTCCGCAAAATATGCTGGAATAAGGAGTTACGGGCAAAATATTCCAAAATAAGGAGTTAGAGGCGGCTCCGCGACGGTCGGAGCAGGCCGCCGGAACGGCTTCGGTTGCGATGCCGGAACACCTTTGCGCACACTTCGAGGTTGGCAGGTCCTGAAGCCTCAGTAAAGGTCGTTCGTCACATCCGGGCGATTTATTTTCTGTGGAAAAGTTGTGGATCGGGAGCTGCGGCATCCTCGGCGATAGGATCGCGGCGCTTGCTGCAAATACGGATCCCCCACTGAAGCCAAAATCGGACTTGCGAGGACTGTGGTTCCCACCTTCCGAAAATCGCGGAAGGTGGGGCAGCCTCTGTTGCGGTAGCTCCTAGCGATAGCAACTGCGGTTTGGCTTATGCGCGGCGGCGGTTATGCGGGAGATCCTTCGCTGCGCCTGAAAAACGGCTCCGCTCAGGATGACGGCATGGTATTGATGACAAGCGCGGTGTGGTGGTCGAACTGCACCACTACCCAAGTCCGGATGGGCCTTGGAGATGGGTCTGGTGTGGAGTATACTGTGGAATGAGTTCCACATATGCAAATCGTGCAGATCGTGCTGGATAAAAAGCTGTTGGACGCCGCCGACCAAGCCGCGAAGCGCGGCGGGCGAAACCGGTCCGCTCTGGTGCGCGACGCCCTGCGAGAACATCTCCGGCGTTTGGAACTGCGGGCCCGTGAAGAGCGCGACCGCCAGGGCTACTCGCGACATTCTCAAGCCGAAGCGGAAGCGCGCGGATGGGAATCGGAGGCCACGTGGCCGCAAGAATAGCCCAAGCAAGAATAGCCCGAGGGGAGGTTCGGCTCTACCAGTTTGCTGCGCCTGACAAGAAACGGCCGGCCCTGGTGCTCACGCGCAGCAGTGCCATCGCGTATTTATCCACCGTTACGGTTGCGCCGGTCACTTCCACGATTCGCGGCGTGCCGTCCGAAGTGGTGCTGGATGAGGAGGACGGCATGAAGTTCCCGTGCGCGGTGAACCTGCACAATGCAGTTACGGTGTCGCAACAGCGCCTGGGGAAACGTGTGGCGCAGCTGAGTTCGGCGCGAATGAATGAGGTGTGCGCTGCGCTGCGGTTTTCGTTGGGGTGTGATTCGAACTAGCTGCTGGGAGCGTCCCGTCTGTCCCCACATTTCACAGATGTTTGCCGTCGCATAGCTTCCCCACGGCTTCATCGACTAACTTACACCGCGCGACGATAAAGTCCATGAAGTCAGCCGTCTCATAGGCAAATTGGGACGGAACCGGTAAGAGGTTGCTGGCAAACACCGCATCTGCGTCAGGGCCGAGTTTCTTCACGCACTCGGAGACATATACCCTGGGGTCGTTGTCACTGATCGCTTTGTTTTCGGATGCCGCCAGCATGCAGATATTCGCGACTGCATTGTGCTCTCCCGCCGCTTTCTCTTTCTTGAGATAGGCCCTCGGGTAGACGTGATGAAACTCCTTCTTGTTGAAGTGCGAAAGGGCGACCGCGACGTCGACGGCGGCCCCGTTTGTGAGATTGCGAGGAGACAGAGAGGCGAGAGCCAAGGCAAAGGCGACTGATACTGAATTGGAGGCACGGAACGGGACCTTGCTCCAGAACGTAGGATACGGCCTCTCGCCAAAGTCGATCGCCTTTCCTTTATTGTCGAGGACGAACTCTAGAACGGCGGTTAGGTCCTTCGAGACAAAGTTCTCTCCTCCCACTCGGTATCTCTGGCCGAACGCGGATCGCCAGAACCATTGCCGCAAGCGAGGCACATCAACTTTTTCCGCTGACCCTGCCTTGTGAAATACGTACGCCAAGATGATCACCAGCGCTTCGTATGGCAGAAACTCCCATCCGTGTATTCCAAATTCGGTCACCAACGTATCCACGGCGCGCATCAGCGCCTGACGCGTGTTCTCCACCAATTGAGCCATTTGCTCTTTGGTCAGCGACCTGAGATTGATTATCTGATCCTGGCGAATGCTCGAAAAGTTGAGGGCGGCGAGACACTTGAGGATCGTGTCAGGGTCGATCTTCCCATAGTTCTTGCTCTTGAGACTTTGCGCAATCTGCGCCACCTTGCCATTAAGGTCAAACTCCTGGGACCACGTCGCCGCCACCATCAGGTCGTACATCGACAGCCTGGTGCCCGAGCTATTGATCCGTTCGAAGATCGGGCATACCTCTTCCACCGACAGGTCTTTGAGAACGACCACCGGCAGCTTGTACTTGGTGAAAGCGTCTATCAGGTTGTCCAGCTCCGCTTGTAGCTGGGTGGCCTCCTGGTTCGTCTGTAGGCCAGTCCTAAAATTCAGGACCTTCGTCGTGCTGTAGAGCGAGCGAAGAGGAAAAACCAGCGAGGACTTTGCCTCTTCCATCAAGACGAACTGCCTCGCTTCGAGATCGTACCCTGGCGAGAAGCCTTCGTCATTGTCCGGAGCTCCGATGCTGGCGTATATCACGGTGATGCGCTGCTGCCCGTCTAACACGTAGTCGGTTGGCGTCAAGTCGTCCGTCTCGGGCAACTTGAAATTGCCGATGTTGCGTTCTGCGGCTAGCTTAACCTTTGTCTTCCACATCAATAAGCTACCGATCGGGTAATTGTTCACTATGCTGTCGAGTAACTTGAACGCCTGGGGTTCCTTCCAAACAAATTTCCGTTGGAATTGCGGAATCTTGATGGCGCCTTTCTTGATGTCGGCGATGAGGTCGGCAAAATCGGGGGTGGCCGTGGTTAGTCTGCTTTGACTTAGTGGCATTCATCTCCAATACCACGGTTTTGCATGCGGAGCAATGGGCGGCTTGCCCGCCTGCCTTACGCGGCGCTGAAGCGCCGCTCTTCCACGGTTGTGTCAGCAGATCGGTATCAGTAGATCGAGGGGCAAGCAGGGTTGTGACGCACACCTAAAAATGTCGGGATCGGCGGGGGCGTTTCCCGTCGTGCTTTTTTGGGTTAGCTGTCATGACGATATCGTCTGCCCTATTCCGTCATGACGATGTGTTCCTACAGGAACACTCCGCCAATCCGTCCCGCGGCCCGACTCGGAGGCAGGGAACAGCAGGTTCCTCACCGAGCTTTCAGCCCGGTTCGGAATGACAAGATGAACGTTGGCCGGGTGGCCCGCCATTGGCGGTGATGTTTTTGCCTGCTCCGTTTCAACTGAGGGTGCCCCATCCTTGCGTTCTTGGCAAGGGTGGGTGGCGTCGCTGCGGACAAAACTTTATCTGTTTCCGCTCGAAACCCGTTGCGCATATGTTCGTGGTTCCCGCCCTTCGCAAAGTGCGCGAAGGACGGGGCACCCTCAGTATTCCTGATGCCAGCGAAATCAAAGCCACCCGCCCGGCTGATTTTGTGGGGCTTAACGGCACGAGTGAAACTCGTGCCCTTCCCAAAAACGGCTCGGAACCCTTCCCAAACGCGGCTCGAGGCGGAGCTTTTCGGCGGCCTGCATTTGGGATCTCCCGCCAGGACCGGTTGCATGGGAGATCCCTCGGCCCGCTGGTAAAGGCGCGGGGCCTTCGGGATGACGCCACAGTAAAGATGAAATTTAGCGGTCGAAATGCCCCACTCAAGCCAAAGGGCGGCTTGAATGGGCCACCCGGCTGGTATTTCTGATAGCGGTGAAATCAAAACCTGGAAAATAGGAGCAAGTGCCTTTCGTTATCTTGCCGGGTCCTCTTGCGTGAGTCATGCTCGGGGTGATGTGATCAATCGAACGGGTCGCGGGGTCGGACTCGCGGACAGCGGCCCGCCTTTCCAACGAAAATCACAGCAACACAACGACTCGCTTAGGACGGCCAAGACAGTAAATCGCGCTCGGACGTCAGAACGGATCCAGTGTGGCAACTGCTCCCCAGAAAGCTCCGACTCCTGCCGGGTTTGCAGGCAAGCCGATTCCGACCCCGGTCATATTGCTGGCCATGCTGGCTGTGTCCAGCAAAGTGAGCGATCTCATCCTGTCGCCGGGGAGCTTTCCCATGGTGGAACTGTCCGGCAAGTTAACTCCGGTCAAAATTCCCGGCATGCCGGCGTTGACTCCGGACGACACGCGCCGCATTGCTTATGAACTGATTGCGGACAATAAACAGGCCACCGACTCACTGCAGAACCTGGGATCGTGTGACATTTCCTATCGGGTACCGGGGCGCTGCCGCTTTCGAGTCAACATATTTCAGCAGCGCGGAAGCCACGCGGTAGTAATGCGGGTAATACCTCAGCTCATTCCCACTCTCGCGGATCTGAACCTGCCTCCGCAACTGGCTGAAATTGCCGATCTGCAGAATGGAATCGTTCTGGTCACCGGTCCCACGGGATCGGGCAAGTCCTCGACGCTGGCGGCGGTGCTGGATCGCATTAATGAGAGCCACGCCTATCACATTTTGACCATTGAAGATCCTATCGAGTTCATGCATCGGCACAAGAGCTCGATCGTTCACCAGCGCGAACTGCACAGTGACACTCCTAGTTTTGCGCTCGCTCTGCGGGCCGCGTTGAGGCAGGCTCCCAAGGTGATTCTTGTCGGCGAAATGCGGGACAAAGAAACCATTGAGATTGCTCTGGAGGCGGCGGAGACAGGCCATCTGGTTCTGTCGACTCTCCATACCATTGACGCTTCGAAAACGGTGGAACGAATCATCGGGGCTTTTCCGATGGGGGAACAACACACCATCCGCAACCGCTTGGGGAAGAGTTTCCGGGCGATTATTTCGCAGCGGCTGATACCGCGGAAGGACGGGAATGGACGGGTAGCGATCGTGGAAATTCTGAAATCAACGCTCCGCACCCGCGAGTACATAGAAAAGGGCGAGCAGGATGGCAAGACGCTTCTCGAAGCGATGACCGATGGCGACACCGACGGGATGCAGCACTTCGATGGCGAGATCGAAAAGCTGGTCCGGGCCGGTGTCATCGACGTTACCACTGGACTTGCCTATGCTACGAATTCTGGGAATTTGCGGCTTCTGCTGAGTGATATGGGCGGCGCCGCGACGGAGTAGCGTGGTGCGGTTTCAGGCTTCGGGTATGTGTTGTGCCGGAGCATGTTCATCTGGTGCTCAGCGAGGCGCGACACGATGCGGTCCGCGATCGAAATGCCCCACTCAAGCCAAAGGACGGCTTGAATGGGACACCCATTGAAATCGGGCGGTTGCCGCAGCTTCGATTATTGCCCCTGATTTGCCGCCTTCGTGCCGATCATTACTGCGTCTTGCATTTGGCGGTAGAGGTCGGTTACTGCGCCGGGGGAGTGTGACATCAGGATGGTGTTGCTGCGGTCGTTGGTGCCGATTTCTTTCATGGTGTCGAGATATTGGGTGACCAGGACGAGCATCATTACGTCGCGGGGAGTTGAGCCTTCGACGGCTTTGGAGAAGGCTTCGACGGAATCTTTCAGGCCTTCGATGATGGCTTTGCGCTGGTTGGCGATGCCCTGGCCCTGGAGGGCTTTGCTCTCCGCTTCGGCTTCGGCTTGTTTTACTTTCAGGATTTTTTCGGCTTCGCCGCGGGCCGTGGCTGCTACTTGCTCGCGCTGTGCGGCGTTGATTTCGTTCATGGCGGCTTTTACTTTGTCGTCGGGCTGGATGTCGGTGACCAGGGCCTGGTCGATGGCGTAGCCGTAGGTGCGCATCACGTCGTCGAGGCCTTGTTTGATGGCGACGGCGATGTCGGATTGCTGGAGGAAGGCGTCGTCGAGATTCATCTTGGGGACGTGGCCCAGGATCACGTTGAAGACGTAGGAGGAAATTTGCTGGCGCGGGTTGGCTAGCTTGTAGAAGGCTTCGTAGACGTGGTCGGCAATTACGTGATATTGCACGGACACCGGAATCTTTACGAAGACGTTGTCTTTGGTTTTGGTTTCGACATCTAGCGCTAGTTGCTGGACGCGAAGATCGATGCGTCCGGCGATTTGATCGAGCCACGGGAGCTTGAAATTAATGCCGGCGCTGGCTACGCCCTGAAACTTGCCCATGCGCTGGACCACGACTGCCTCAGCGGTGCGCACCTGGAAGAAACCGCTCAGGATGGTCCCGAGCACGAAAATGCCAATGATTAGAGCAATCGCATAGGAGATGACGTCCATGTGGTTCCTCTTCCTCGCAGTCGCAGGCATGATAACGGTTTGGGGGCGTTCTCACAATCGCGTATCGCGATCACCCCTGACAATCTTGTTTCATGATGATGGATGCGAGTTGGAGAGGCGGGCTTCGAGTTTTGCCTTTACTTCGGGCCACTCGCTATCGAGGATGCTGAAGTAGACGGTGTCGCGGACGCGGCCGGTGTGGGTGAGCAGGTGGCGGCGGAGGGTGCCTTCTTCTTTGCCGCCGATGCGGAGGATTGCGTTGCGCGACTTTGTGTTTAGCGCATCGGTTTTTAGTTCGACGCGCATGCACTTCCAGACTTCGAAGGCGTGGCGGAGCATCAGGTATTTCGCTTCGGTGTTGACGGCTGTGCGTTGCCAGGGCGGGGCGATCCAGGTCGAGCCGATTTCGACTCTGCGGTTGACGCGATCAATGTTCATGAAACGGGTGCTGCCGATGGCGCGGCCGGAATTCTGTTCGACAGTGGCGAACACGATTGATTCGCCGCGATCCTGCTCTTGAAACGCCTTGGCGATCACTCCGCGAAAGTCTTCCGGAGTTTTCATGGAGTAGGGAATCCAGCGGAAGATATCGTCCAGATCGCTCTTGGCGACTTCCCAGAAGAGTTCGACGTGTTCGTGACGAAGCGGCTCGAGACGCACTACCGCCCCTTGCAGCGTTAGCGGCGACACAATGTTCAACGGCCCGGCGCTCATGGGTTCCTTTCCAGGTGCAGAGTTCTACGTGCGAACGTGGATCATATCTTGCATCTTGCAGCTTTTTCGGGCATCTCTAGTACGGCGTGGGGTTCGCGAACTACGCTCAGACAATGTTAACGTTGTTAGGCGATATTGCTGGCATGTGCTCTGAGATGTTGACCTGAAGTGTTGTCCCAAAGTGTTGACCCAAAATGATCTCAAACGTCCAACCAGTGACTATGCGGCAGGCGACCCAGTGGTGTTGTCGGGAGAATTCTTAGTGAAGTCGCACTGCCTACCATTCTCGCAAATCCCGCATACTACCCGCCTTTTCTCCGATTTTCTTGCATACCAGCCAGCGGTCCAGCCGTTTTATCCCAGGCCTCCTTATTGGCAGGAATGGATGAAAGAGGAGGCGGCAAGGATCGCTTACGATTCATCGCGGCGGGAACGGGTGGCGGCGATTCTGGAACGGCAGAATAAGGAGTGGGGAGCGTCGCCGAAAACGCTGGCCAATCTCGATCGGCTGCGCAAGGGCGCGGTAGCTGTTGTTACCGGGCAGCAGGTGGGACTTTTTGGCGGGCCGATGTTCTGCATCTATAAGGCGCTGACCGCCGTCAAGCTTGCGGAAGAGGCGACTGCGGCGGGTGTGGATGCGGTTCCGGTTTTCTGGCTTGCGACTTACGACCATGATCTGGCGGAAGTAAATCACGTGTCGATTCCTGGGCCGGACGGCGCGCGGCAGATACTCACTACGACGAGCCATGGTGTTCCCGGAGCGCCGGTGAGTGCGGTACGACTGGGCGAAGAGATTCTCCCTTTGGTCGACCAGGCGGCGCAGTTGCTCGGCGATTCCGAGGCGGCGCAGTTCTTGCGAGAGTCGTATCGACCGGGCGAGTCGCTGGGGACGGCCTTCGCACGGTTTTACGCGCGTGTGTTTGCGGAGTGGGGAGTGATTCTGCTCGACGCGTCCGATGCGGAGATCGACCGCGTGGCCGAGCCCATATATCGCGCTGCGGTGGAGCGGGCCGATGAACTCGCCGCCGCGGTTCTGGCGCGGGGAGCGGCACTTGAAGCGGCGGGCTACCACCAGCAGGTGAAGGTGACTTCTTCTTCGGTCTTGCTGTTTACCATGCAGGACGGGGCGCGTACTCCGATTCATCGTCGCGGGCAGGGGAGTAGTGCGGAGTTTATTATCGGCAGCGATGCTGCGGCGGTCGAGAAACTTTCGCAGGCTGAATTGCTTGCGCGTATCGCGGCCAGCCCGGAACAGTTCAGTCCGAATGTTCTGTTGCGGCCGGTTGTCGAGGATTACTTATTGCCCACGCTTGTCTACACCGGAGGCGCCGCCGAGACTGCTTATTTCGCGCAGGCGGGGGCGGTATACGAAGCGCTTCTCGGGCGCGTGACGCCGACTATTCCGCGCTTCTCGGCGACTATTGTCGAAGCGAAGATACAGCGGCTGATTGAGCGTAACGGAATCAGTGTGACCGACGTATTCGCAGGGCCCGAGGCGTTGCGCCGTCAACTGGCGGAGCGCGGACTGCCGGCGGATCTGCAAGCCGCTTTCGAAGCCGCAAGAATATCAATGGATTCGCACCTCTCGAGCATCAAAGAAAAGTTGGTGACGCTTGACCGTACGCTGGTCGATGCGGCGGACACGGCGCGCTCGAAGGTCGAATATCAACTCGAACGTCTGCAATCACAGGCTGCGCGAGCGGAGGCACAGAAAAGTGAACTCGTCACTCGACACGCCGAAGCCCTGAGCCAAGCGCTCTTTCCCGACAAGGGGTTGCAGGAGCGCGCCATTGGCGGTTGCTACTTTCTGGCACGTTACGGAAAAGAATTTTTGCAGCAGTTGTACGACGCCGTCCAGCCCGACTGCCACGACCACCAGATTATCGAGTTGTAGCGTTACGCTATTGCTTGAGCCAGGATTCCAGATCCGCAAGCGATTCTACGCGGGGAAACTCGCGCTCGCGATAGGCTCCGGCCACGTCGAACAGTAACGCCTGCATTCCTGCGTTGCGCGCGCCGACGTAGTCGACCGAATAGACGTCGCCCACGTACAGGCTCTCGGCCGGTTGAGCTTTCATTTCGCGCAGTGCCGCTTCGAAGATCGCCGGATGCGGCTTCTCTTGCCCCACATTGCCTGAGTCGGTGATGCTGGCGAAGCAATCCACGATGCCGCAGCGTTGCAGAACGGCATCGATCTTGCCGTCGGCGTTTGAGATTACTGCAATGGCATAGTCGCGTCGAAGGCGTTCCAGCGCGTCCCGCGTGCCGGGCAAGATCTGATCCCAGTTGGCGGAGTTCTGCGTATTCGCAATGAGGGCGTCGCGGACGCCGCTGTCGAGAGCGTTCAGTTCTTGCAGCATGTAGGTATGAAAAGTCCACCAGAAGCCGTGGTCGACTTTGCCTTTGATCATGCCCTGATCGAACTCCTGCTTGGTGCGACGCTCCAGAGCCTGCCAGGCTGCCAGCGTGGGATGGCGGTTTACGGGGAGCGGGGCCAGCATGCGAGGGCGATTGGGAAACAGAAGAGTGTTGCCGACGTCGAAGAAAATGAAACGGGGCTTGGTCATCAAATTCATATTAAACAAGTCGTATTAACCAAGCCATGTTAGGCACGGCATGTTAGCCATGCCATGTCAGCCAAGGCGCGGGAGCCCACGCCTCTTGACCAGAAGGTTGCGCCGTGCCTTGAGAGCATGAGTTGGAGGTGGAAAAAATGTAATAATTCAAAGCACGGGTTGGGGGATGGCTGACCGCCCTGGTTACAAATCCGATGGCGCTCACGAATGCGGTGACTCTGATTTCAGGTTTCACGCGGACCACGCGGGTGGTGTTTGCCGTCTACGCGGTGGCGCGGGCCTACGCAGCCGTCTTCGTTGGCGTGGCCGTTGCGATGCTCTATCGGGGGTCGCGGCAGGATGTTTACAACATTCTGTGGGCGGTGGTGTTCGGGTTTGCCACGCTGAACATTCTCACGCTGGCGGCGCGGCGCTTGGAGCCTACTCGCCGCGGACTGAGTTTTGGGGAATTGATGGCCGTTATGGTGGTACTGTTGTCGATCTTCCTGCTGGGATGGGAGTTACTGAACCTGTTCCACATTTTCCCCATCAAACTAAAATACTAGGAAGGCGAAGCGCGGGTTCCCCGCAGTGTCGCTTCAGGGCGTGTACGTGCAGTCATCCCTGCGTCGTGCGCCCAATTTTGCGGTATGATTCGCTCAATGGCCAAGAATCCCCCCAATTTCGAAGTGACGTGTCCGTGCTGCAATGCCGTGCTCAAGATCGACGTGGAGACGCGCGCCGTGATTGCTCACACGGCGGCCGTAAAGCCGAAGACTTTTAACGACATGGAAGCTGCGGCCAAGGCCATGCGCGAGCAGGACAACCGGCGCGATTCCATTTTCCAGCAGTCGGTGGAAGCCCAGAGACATGCCTCGGACCTGCTCGAGAAAAAATTTCAAGAGGCTATAAAGAAGGCGAAAGAGACGCCCGACACGGGCAGGCCGATTCGGGATTTCGATCTTGATTGAGCCGCGGGCGGTTGTATTTGCAATGTGATTCGCAACGTTAATTCGCTCGGACCGATCCGCGCCTGATCTGCTGCTGCTGATTCGAAGCTTATGAGCCGTCCTCTGCTTCTTGGCCACCGCGGAGCCCGCGCCGCTAAGTCGATTCCGGAAAACACTATCGCGTCATTCGACCAGGCTTTGGCCGACGGCTGCGACGGTTTTGAATTCGATGTGCGCCTTACTGATGATGACGAGGCCGTGGTGTGCCACGATCCGAAGACAGCGGGATTCGAAATATCTCGCGCGACCGCGAAGCAGGTTTCACAACTGCCGCGGCTGCGCGACGTTCTGCAGCGCTATCGCGACTCATTTCTTGATATTGAATTGAAGGTCAAGGGGCTGGAGAGAATCACGCTCGATCTTTTCCTGAGGCACAAGCCACGCCGGGGATTTGTGGTGTCGTCTTTTATGCCGGGAGCTTTGAAGTCGGTGCGCGCGCTGGACTCCACGGTTCCCCTCGGCTTGATCTGTGAATCGAAGACACAGCTTCGTTATTGGAGCGAGCTTCCGGTTCAGTATGTGATTCTTGAACAGGAACTGGCTGAGCCTGAACTGGTGCGCAAAATAAAGGGAGCGGGAAAGAAAGTGCTGGTCTGGACGGTCAACGATCCGGCAGAGATGTTGCGTTTTGCGGAGTATGGCGTCGACGGCATCATCTCCGATGACACCGGGCTGCTCTGCAAGACGCTGAAGGCTTAGAGTTCTCTGGGAATTCGCCGCGGGAATTCTGTCCGCAGATTGCCGTTTCGGTACGGGGCCGCGCGATGTGCTACTGTGCTCACTGGACCGCACGGGAGTCTCCGCTCGAAATGCCCGCTCGTACTTTCACCTCGCTGCTGGTATTCCTGTTCCTGCTTGCCGGAATGGCTTCATTGCACGGCCAGGATCAATCCCCCGCCGCTGACGCGCCTGCTCCGATTGCGACGGATCGGCCCGCAATTACGAACTCCAGTGTGGTCGTGCCCTTCGGCAGTGTGCAGGTGGAAAACGGATTTCTCGAGACTGGGAGCCAGGGGCAGAGTGTGGTGGACGGTCCGGAATCTTTGGTGCGTATTGGTGTAGCCAGGAAGACGGAGTTGCGTTTCAATGTGCCGGACTATTTTCATAATTTAGCAACGGGCAGCGCCGCTTCGGGATTTGGCGATTTTGCTGTCGGCGTAAAGCAGCAACTGGGGCCGACGCCGGGTGGGTTCGATGTGTCGGTGATCGGGTTTGTCAGTTTTCCGACTGGCGCCGACGGAGTGTCGAGTGGCGGGTATGATCCGGGATTGCAGGTGCCGTGGTCGCGGGCGCTCTCAGGCAATTGGACGGCGGCGGGAATGTTTTCAGTGTATTGGCCGACGCAAGGCCGCACACGCAACGTGACTGGGGAAGGTGCGTTTCTGTTCGACCGGCAACTGACGAAGCCGTGGGATGCGTTTGTGGAGTACGCGGGAGACTTTCCGGAAAATGGCGGACCTCGGCACTTGCTGCATTTTGGAACTGCACTGAAAATCGCGAAGGAACAACAGATTGATTTTCATGTCGGCGTGGGGCTGTCGTCGGCGGCCGTGGATCACATCCTCGGAGTAGGCTACTCATTCCGTTTTCAGGCGATTCGGCGGTAGGCCTAT
>Ga0210389_10002036_pt1 | contig 16155 bp, 16 predicted proteins | sample IncBWH28OmetaG_FD_160127 | JGI IMG/M metagenome (GOLD analysis project Ga0210389, IMG submission 160127) | Forest soil microbial communities from Barre Woods Harvard Forest LTER site, Petersham, Massachusetts, United States - Inc-BW-H-28-O ...
TGTTTCTGTACATGGGGTTGGTTACTTGGCGCAAATTCCGCTCTCCAGTTTTGAACACCTGCCTCCAGTGGGTCAGCGGGTACGGTTGTTGACTCATTTGGTAGTACGCGAGGACGCGCATCTCTTGTTCGGATTCCTGAGCTCTGCGGAGAGAGACCTGTTCCGCTTGTTGCTTCAACACGTCACCGGCGTGGGCCCAAAGCTGGGCTTGGCCGTGCTTAGCGGCATGAGCGTTTCCCAATTCAAGTCTGCAGTTGTGCACCAGGATATCGCAGCGTTGGCCAGAATCAGCGGCCTCGGAAAGAAGACCGCGGAACGAATCGTTCTAGAACTTAAGGATAAAGTGGGTGTCGCCGCAGCCTGGGAGGCAGCGGCTGCCGGCCGGCACGATGGCGCCGGAAAGGTGAATGACGCAGTGCTTGCATTGATCTCGCTCGGTTTTAAGCAGGTTGAAGCCCAAAAAGCGCTACGTGAGGTGCACGATGCCGGTGAGCAATTGGAGACGGATGAGCTCGTACGTCGAGCCCTAAAAAAACTCGCGTGAGCGCCGAGAGCACATTGAATTCTACCGAGTTGGAGCGCGCCCGTGCGGTTCTCCAAAGCATGCCCTCGACCGGCCTCTTTGCCGGTAAAGAATGGCTGGTTTCGCCGGAGCCATTTCTTCTGTCGGCGGATGTGGTTGACCAGCTGGAACGCCTCGGGCACTGGCTATTCAAGTTCGTTCGAGCCACGAATCATTTGTATTTCCAAAGTTGCAAGGGAAAGAAGCCGAGCTGGATCAAAGAATACTTTGAAGCTGGGAAACCGCCGGATCTTATTAGGGCGGCGCGTGCCAATCCAGATGTCCTCCCCGCGGTGATTCGGCCGGACATCATTCTCACTGAGCAAGGGTGGACCATTACCGAATTGGATTCAGTTCCGGGCGGTATCGGCCTGACCGACTGGCTGAATCGGACGTACAGCGACCTGGGATTCGATGTTATTGGGACTCGGGACGGGATGGTCGACGGGTTTCGACGGATTTTCCCAAAAGGAGTCATCGCCGTATCCGACGAGTCGGCGACCTATCGACCGGAAATGCAATTTTTGGCGGAGCGGTTGCACTCGCTGCGAAGCTCGGACTGGGAAGTAGTACGCGCCGAGGATTGGGAATTTCCTCAAGAGGTGCCGGTCTATCGTTTCTTCGAACTATTCGATCTCGGAAAACTGCGATACAAAGACCGGCTGTTTGACGGGATCCTGAAAGGGAATCTGCAAGTCACTCCACCGCTCAAGCCGTTCCTGGAAGAAAAATTGGCGTTTGGTTTGTTCTGGTCGAGGCCACTAACCCAGTTCTGGCGGCGTGGACTAAGTGACCGCCACTGGCGGTTGCTGCGCCGATTCTTTCCCCACACGTGGATTTTAGATCCGACCCCTTTGCCGCATAACGCCGTGATTCCAGGTCTAGAGGTTCAGGATTGGAACGAGTTGAAAGAATTCAGCCAAAAGCAACGGGAGCTGGTTCTAAAAATCAGCGGATTCTCTGAGCGGGCTTGGGGCAGCCGAGGCGTTTTTATCGCGCCCGATTTGCCTCACCACATTTGGGCGGAGCAAATCGAAAAGGCGTTGGCAGCTTTTTCGTCGAATCCATATATTTTGCAGCGGTTCTACCGAGGTGGCCTGTTCGAACAGAAATACTTGGATGTGCAAACCGGGGAGATCCGGGTTCTGCGAGGGAGGGTTCGCCTTTGTCCTTATTACTTCGTGGTTTCTCCACGGGACGTCGTTCTGGGAGGCGTTTTGGCGACCATCGTTCCGCCCGACAAAAAGATCGTGCACGGGATGCGAGACGCCATCATGGTGCCGGCGGCGGTGGCACCGGAATAGGCAGCACCGGCTCTCTCGTACTCGTCCTTCGTCGTCGTCCTCGTCCTCGAAAGGAATTGTGGGATTGCTGGACGAACTTATTCATATCCAGCCCAGAGCCTGGAGGGGAGCCGCTTTGGAGCGTATCTGGCCAACCTCGTCGCTTCGTCTCAATGCTGGTGCCGCTTAAACCGCGCTAAAAACAGGCGGCTCCCGGGAACGACCCAGAGCGTTGCCTCAGCCTGGGTTATTCGCGGGAGCCGCCTGTTAAAAACGTGTCTGGGCAATATCTGGCGCCGAGGACAACATAGCGAGATCGCCTTAGACGCGCTAAAGCGGCTCCTCTCCAAAGTTTTGGACGGAACGACATCTATCCGCGGTTCCAAGCCCTTTCGAGAACGAGGACGACGAGTACGATTTCCGAGACTTACGTGATCTCTATTTCCCGCCCCTGATCGATCGAATCAGCGACGGCCTGGACCACCTTCATGTACTCCAGACCTTCGCCGAAACCGGGTTGGGGTAAGATCCCACCTGGGGACCGGACGGCGGCAATGAAATCTGCTTCGACGCGCCACGTTTGTTCGAGTTCCGGCGGGATCGGGATCACTGCCGGCCCTTGATCGCCCAATTGCGCACCGGTTATCACGTCTTTTGAGAAATCGTATGCTAACCTTCCCCGACTGCCATAGAGCTCTAATCGATCAGGAGCAGGGAATGGGATAATTCCGCTGAATTCCAGGACGCCCTCCGTGCCGTTGGCGAATGTGCAAAGGACGGTAACCATGTCCGGGATACGAACTTCATAAGTCTGCCGCAAAGGGGCGATGGTTTTCCGGTGCGCCACGACACTGGAGATGCGGCCGACCCAGCGTTGAAGGACCTCTGCGTAAATCCCGAGAGTGAGCACGTTCAGGCCTGAATATTCATCCCGCTGCCGCCAGTGCGGGGGTGCGTCTGGGTCTAAGTAATCTCCAGTGAAACTATGTAAACGGAGGTGGTGCGGGCGCCCGACGTATTCATCGGCCAGCAGTTTTTGGATCAATCGGCTTCCCCGCAAGCCGTGTGGCGGCGGGCAAAGCATGGTGACCAGATGCGGATGACGCTGTACAGCAGCGCACATCTCCTCGGCCTCTGTCAAATTCATCGCCATCCTGGCCTGACAGAACACATGTTTCCCCGCCTCGAGCGCAGAAACTGCAATCGTGGAGTGCAAATAAGGTGGCGTCCCGATCCAGATGATATCAACGTCCGCCTCAGCGACCAATTCGGCCCAATTGGCATAAGGTTTCGCTTCCGGAAGAACCTCAGAACAAAACTTTTCGGAGCTCTCGTAGCTGGAATTGCAGACACCCACAATCTTTACGTCTTCGATCTGATTCAGCGCGGGGAGATGGCGGTTCCTGACGATATTTCCAGCACCGACTATTCCTATCCTCAACTTGTTGTGGCGCGATTGCATGGAGTGCCCCTTAGACAAGGTTCAGGGCATTTTTGTTTAAGTCACTGGCAGAATTAGGATTGTCAAAGGGGCCTGCGCTCAAAGATAGGCAAGCTGTCGCGGGCGTTGCTGGCTGCGGGGTGCGCAAATGCGTTGTACGCATTGTTCCCAGGTTTCGTCCCCTCGAAGGATCTCGATTTCGACACGCAAGTAGTAGACCGGAAGCGGTAGTGGTCCGATGGCTGGGAATCGAACCGCGTCCTTTTCCGTAGTCACCACCGCGCTGACGTCACGTTTCACGCAGCGCTGAAAGAAGCTTTGGAGCTCAGCTTCAGTGTATCGGTGGTGGTCAGCAAATTTACGCGAAAGCTCGATGCGTGCCCCCAAATGCCGAAGCCCGTTTTCAAAGCTTTCTGGGGCGGCGATCCCGCAAACCGATCCAATGTAGAGACCTTGAAGATAATCCAGCGGAAGGCGCTCATCCTTGTAAAGATGCCGCAAATAAAGGGGTTTATGGGCGCATTCAATGATCTCGGCTGTACGATTGTATTTTCGGATCCGCGAGATTAGGTCGTCGTTGGGTTCCTCATTGCACTTGGTAATGAAGATATAGTTAGCCCGCTGCAGGTTTTTGGGTGGCTCACGCAGCGTACCGCGCGGCAAAAGATATTCGTTTCCAAAGGGTGCCTGGCGATCGATCAATACGATATCAAGCCGGTGTTTGAGGTGTAAGTATTGAAGCCCATCATCCAGCAGTAGCGTGTCGGCGCGTAGCGCTTTTATGGCATGCAGGCCGCCTTTAACCCGGTCCTTGTCGACCACAACCGCGACGCCTTTGAGATTCGACGCAAGCATGTACGGTTCGTCTCCGGCGCTGGCTGAATCCAGCAGAATGCGGCGTCCATCTGATACCACCCGAGGCGGCGTATCGCCACCCTTACGCAGAAGCTTTTGGAGCCAGCTCTTTTTTTTCCGGGTATCGACGCTCTTGTAGCCCCGGCTGAGGATCGCGACTCGGCGGCCGCCCTTTTGCAAAGCACGAGCAAATTTTTCTACCACCGGCGTCTTTCCAGTCCCGCCGACGGTCAGGTTTCCAATGCTGATTACGAGACAACCAAGCTGGCGTTCTTTCAGGATGCGCGTCCGGTAGAGATAAATGCGCAGTTGGACGATCCCGAGATACAAATGCGACAGCATCCGCAGCGTGCTTCGAAGAAGGGTGGGCAGAACTCCATGGCGGCGTTCAAGAATGACATCGATTGCGTATTGTTCGAGTTCATCCAATCTACCTGGCATCCTGAGTCTCCTTCTATAAGATCCTGGCGCCGGAGTTATCGGCTTTCACGATGCTGATCGTACCTTTCGCTTTTCCAGCCGCAGCTTGCATGGCGTCGGCGACAGGCTGCGGATCTTGGGTGGTTAAACAGGCGATGGTTGAGCCGGATCCGCTCAAGAAACCGCCGAGCGCGCCCGCCTTTTGACCGGCGCGCACCAAGTCGCGCAATATCGGGACCAACGGTTCACGGTATGGTTCATGTAAGCGGTCGTTAAACGCATCGTGGAGCGCCTCGTAATCCTGACTGGCAAATGCAGCGGCGATCAGCGCGACATTAGCGAGATTCTCCACGATATCGGTCCTCGGATAGGTTACGGGCAATACTTTCCTGGCCTCCGAAGTCGCTACTTCGAAGTCCGGAATGAATAACACAAAATAGAGATCTGGGGATACATCAAAACGTTGAACGACATTTCTGCGAGCATTGACGATGGTGAACCCGCCGTGTAACGCGGCGGCGGTGTTATCGGGGTGACCTTCCAAATGGTCACAGAGCAGCTTGATCGCTGACGTCGAATAAACATTGTCGGCTAGCCGGTTGAGCCCCAAGAGCACGCCTAACCGCAAAGTAACACTGCTGCCCAGACCCCGCGCTGGAGGCACATCCCCTTGCAGGCTCCAATCAAATTCGAAAGGAGTAATCGTCGAATTCGAGAAAAAGGCGTGGGCGGCTTCGTCGACCATCTTGGGGCGGGGGCTCGCTGACGTGCTTGAACCGTTGACGCGGCTAACCCGAGTCCGGTTCCATAATTGTAAGGCCACGCCAAGGCAATCGAACCCAGGACCGAGATTGGTTGTCGATGCCGGGATCTGAACGGTTACTTCCATTAGCGGCACGCAGCATGGACCAGAGGGGGGCGGAGATCAAGGAGAGGAGCCAGGAGCTAGAATCCAGGAGCTAGAAGTGGCAAGTCATGGAAGCGTGCCTTCGCCCGAACGCAGGATTGGGATCTGGTTCGACCTTTAACCCGAGGCGGCGGTAGAGGACTGGCGCGAGCCCTCCTAGCTCCTGGATTCCAGCTCCTAGCTCCTTTCCTTGATCTCTTTGAGCTCCTCCCCTATGGTTGCCCGCTCCGCGCTATGGATTAACAGCAGGCTGCCACAGTAACTCTCAGATCTGAGGATCGAACTCCGGATCAGTCGCGTTCATTCAAAATCGTTCCGAATATCGCTCCCCACGCTCATGGGTCGGTTCTGGTGTCGACCGGCAATACGCAGGTGATTTGCGCCGTGTGCCTCGAGGAGAGTGTGCCCCGATGGATGAAGGAGCAGAACGTTTCCGGAGGCTGGATTACGGCAGAATATTCGATGCTTCCTTATTCGACGCTTACCCGGCGCCCGCGAGATATTTCGAAGGGAAAGCTGGACGGCCGCGGGGTTGAGATTCAACGGTTGATCGGGCGCTCTCTCAGAGCGGCGATCGATCTAGATTTGCTCGGTCAGCGCACACTTTGGATCGACTGTGACGTGTTGCGGGCCGATGGAGGAACTCGCACAGCCGCCATTTCAGGGGCAACCGTGGCAACTGCGCTCGCCTTTGCTAAGCTGATCGCGGCTGGCACCTTGGAAAAATGGCCTTTGCGTTCTCTGGTGGCTGCCGTCAGTGTCGGGATGGTGGACGGCAAGGTATTTGTTGACTTGGATTACGAGGAAGATAAAAGAGCCGCCGTTGACCTTAACTTGGTGATGAGTCATCGCGGAGAATTTATTGAAATTCAAGGGACGGGCGAGGAAGCGACCTTTTCTGGAACTGACCTTTCCGGGATGTTAGCAGCCGGTCAACGAGCGATTGCAGGGATCATCGGGCAGCAGAGACGGATTCTGCATGATCTGGCGCCTGAAATTCCCGGAATAGAATAGTAAAGAGGCAAATACGTAGTGAAACGCGCTTTAATCACTGGAATCACGGGCCAAGATGGTTCGTACCTCGCGGATTTTTTACTCGGCAAAGGGTACGAGGTTCATGGAATCATTCGTCGGGCCAGCACCTTCAATACCGCACGGATCGACTATCTGTCCCAAGATCCTCATGTGCATGGGGTCCGGCTATTTCTGCATTACGGCGATTTGGCGGATTCGGTGCACCTGGTAAAACTGCTCTATAAACTGCAGCCAGACGAGATCTATCATTTGGGTGCTCAGAGCCATGTTCGCGTGAGCTTCGAGATCCCTGAGTATACAGCGGATGTTACCGGGATCGGAACGATCCGAATTCTAGAGGCCGTTCGTGAAGCCGGTGTCAAGCCCCGTTTTTACCAGGCTTCCAGCAGTGAGATGTTCGGCAAAGTACAGGAGGTGCCGCAAACGGAAAGAACGCCGTTTTGGCCGCGAAGTCCCTACGGCGTGGCCAAGGTGTTTTCCTACTGGGCAACAGTGAATTATCGAGAGAGCTACGGGTTACATGCCAGTAACGGGATCCTTTTTAATCACGAAAGCCCTCGGCGAGGGGAGACGTTTGTAACCCGGAAGATCACGCGAGCAGTTGCTCGAATTAAATGCGGTCTAGATAAGGAGTTGTATCTTGGGAACCTCGATGCCAGACGCGACTGGGGATACGCGCCCGAATACGTCGAAGGAATGTGGCTGATGCTCCAACAAGATCGCCCCGACGATTACATCTTGGCGACAAACGAGACCCACAGTGTCAGGGAATTTGTAGAGGTCGCTTTTGAGCGGGTTGGCCTGGACTGGAAAGACTTTGTCAGACACGACCAGAGGTATGAGCGCCCGGCCGAGGTTGATTTGCTGATTGGTGACGCTACCAAAGCAAAAAAGATCTTGAACTGGGAACCCCAGGTCAGATTTGAGGAACTCGTTCGCATCATGGTCGATGCCGACCTGGCTTTGATCGAGTCCCAGCACCAGACGGTGAAGTCAGAGTGAAGCGGCGAGTGGGCGAGAAGCGGCTGGAGGGGAGCCGCTTTTGAACGCACCTGAAGATCTGGCGATATTCTTTCCAGAGCGAGGGAGGCCAAATAGCGTGTTAAACAAGCGGCTCCCGGGAATTACCGCACGCGATGTTTTGTCCATCGTTCGGTCCGGAGATTATTCATCCGCTTAACGGGTCGATAGAACCTTAACACGCGTTGAGACGTTCCCGGGAGCCGCCTGTCTAACGAGGTTTGCGGTTGCAACGCGCCGGGACAAATGTCGTGGGGTCTTTTGGTACGACCCAGAGCGGCTCCCCTCCAGGCGGGCTTCGTCGCCGTTTCGCCCAACCTACCTGGCCAGACACTCTTCGAGCTTCTGCGCGAAGGTTTCTTGTTTCAGACCCTTGCCGATAAAGACGAGTTGGCTGAAACGCGGTTCTTCCTTTTCCCAGAGCCGATCCCAATAGATCGTGAACCGGTTGTTAACCCCATGGAACACGGCGCGTCGCGGATTGCCGCTGACCCAGATGATTCCTTTAGCCCGATAAACCTGGCTTCCTTCGCAGATGGACTGCAGCTGCGTATCAAACTCTTCAATTTCGAATGGTCGATCGAACTTGAACGAGAAGGAATTGATGTCGGTATGGTCGCCGTTCTTCAGCTCGTTTAAAAATTCCGGATCTACGGAAAGCTTGTGATCAAGGTCGAAGACTTCGACATCGAGCAACTCCTTCAAATTCACCTTTGACTGCTCAGTCCGGAAAATCCGAGCGAACGGATTAATAGCCGTTAACGACTCTTCAACCGCTGTAAGTTCCTGCTGGCTGACCAAATCCGTCTTGTTCAACAGGATAAAATCCGCGAGCGCAATCTGCTCTTTCGCCACCGCCGTTTCCTCGAGTTGTTGGAGGATATTCTCTGCATCGACCAGGGTGATAATCGAATCGAGGCGCACGTATTGTTGAAGTTGAGGGACGTTCAGAAAAGTTTGCGCTACCGGACCGGGGTCGGCAATCCCAGTGGTCTCGATCAGGATATAGTCCAGGTCGGTTCTTTTGAGCAATTTTTGAATGCCTTTAACCAGGTCTTTTCTGATGGTGCAACAGATGCAACCATTGCTCATCTCGACCACATCTTCGGTCTCGGTCTGAACTAATTGGCCATCGATGCCAATCTCCCCGATCTCGTTGATGATTAGACCAAATTTGTATTCCGACTGCTCTCGGAGAATGTGATTTACGAGCGTCGTCTTTCCGGCACCCAAGAACCCGGTCAAGACACTTACCGGAATAATTTTTCTCTTGTCCATAGCCTGTATCGTTCCTCCTTTAAACCGCAGGATGAACGATGCAGGCGGTGGATAGAAAACTCAAACTAAGCCAGCTGCTTTGAGCGTCTGATAGGCGCCGTTCTTGGCGATGGTTTTGAGCGCTCGCGCACTCAACTTCACCGTAACGAAACGATCAAGTTCGGGCACCCAGATCCGCCGAGTCTTAAGATTCGGCACGAAAAGCCTTGGTGTGTTGGCGGTGACATGTTGGCCCACGCCGCCCTTTTTCTTGGCCATACCACGACGATGGATGACATGTCCCTTCGAGGGTTTCGCGCCGGTGATGCTGCAGACTCTAGACATAGGACCCCTTTTGGAAAAGAGCGAGAAGATGCTGTTCTCTGCCTGGGGCGTCAAGTGAAAATGAGTTCTCCGGCAGGTTGAAGGCAAAATCCTGGGTTTGCCCGGCTGTAACTATGGTGTGATCGGTCGCGTCTGATTAAGTGGCCCGCCTGTACGATCGAGGGCAAGCCCTCGCCCGCAGGCATGTTTAGTATTATAGTTACGTTGAAATTAAGAGGAGTAAATTGATGAAGAGGTTTCTATTATTGATCCTCGCTGTCGCCGGTCTTTTTTGCTTGGTACCTTCCAAAGCTGATGCGGGCGTAGCTGTAGCTGTTGCCCCTGCATACTATGGTGGTTATGGCCCTGCCTACTATCCGTATCCATATTGGTATGGCGGCGGCTGGGGCTGGGGAGGACGTCCTTATTGGGGCTACTGGCATGGTGGTTGGGGCTGGCGCGGCGGTTGGGGTGGCTGGCGCGGCGGTTGGCATGGTGGCGGTTGGCACGGCGGCGGTTGGCACGGCGGACACCGCTAGTCCATTAGACTGTTTAACTTAAGAAAGAATTTGCTCCCGGGTCTTTAACTCGGGAGCATTTTTGTTTAGGAGCGAGGAGCTAGAATCTAGGAGCTAGGAGGACACGTGCGGTATGCAGATCGTCCTCGTTGTCCGCGAATCTTTGGTGGGGCGAGGCTCCAGCGACAGGCTGCTGGTACAATCTGCCTTTTAACGATGGTTCGCGTTACGATTGATGCAGCATCGCCGAGCCGGGCGTTCGATGTCGCAAACCGGTTACGTGTCTTTCTCCTCCTTCGACTTGAATTCAAGTGTGTTGGTTCGGCAGGGGCAGAAACCGATCCAGCCTTAGAGAAAGAAAAAAGTTCAGTCTGATTGCTGCGTCCCACCCGCGGCTCGGCCCTGCTGGCTTCAGGTGTAGACAAGACAAACTGTTGGGAGCAGATATGCTGCCGGCTTGATTACGTTTTGGAGCCTCGCCCCACCAACAATCTGGATTACGATCTTCGTGCCACGCGCCGGTCTGCCCTACCAGCTCCTGGATTCTAGCTCCTAGCTCCTAATGTTTGACGTTCTCATCGCGACATCTTAGAGCTTCACGGCGAGGGGATGATGATCTCAGTCCAGAATTTGACTAAGCGTTTTGGGGATTTTCCTGCCGTTCAAGACGTTACGTTCAACGTTAAGAAAGGGGAAATTTTCGCCTTCCTGGGCCCAAACGGTGCGGGCAAGAGCACCACGATCAAGATGTTAACAACTTTGCTGTCCCCAACCAGCGGGTCGGTGGAGATCGATGGTCTTGATCCGGCAAAGCACCCCAATCAGGTGCGCAAACAAATCGGGATTGTGTTCCAAGATCCGAGTCTTGATACGGAACTCACTGCTTACGAGAATATCGAGTTTCATGGCGTTTTATATCACGTGCCGAAGCGCGTTCGGCGTGAACGCATTCCTCGCCTGTTGAATGTCTTTGGCCTTTGGGAACGCAAAGATTCCTTCGTTAAAGAATTTTCCGGCGGCATGCGGCGCCGTTTAGAGATCGCGCGTTGCCTGCTACATACCCCCAAGATCATCTTTCTTGATGAGCCAACTCTGGGACTAGATCCGCAAACCCGGCATCAGCTCTGGTCTCAAGTCAGAGTGCTCAACCAAGACGAGCAAGTCACCGTCTTCTTGACCACTCATTATATGGAAGAGGCGGAACGAGTTGCGGATAGGATCGCGATCATCGATCACGGCCGGATCATAGCGGAGGGTACCGCCGCGGAGCTGAAATCGGCCACGAGCTCGGAGTCCCTTGAGCAAGCTTTCCTCAGTTTAACCGGATCGGCGATTCGCGAAGAAGAAGTTTCTTCACTCGACCATATGCGAAACATGGCAAGGATGTTCCGCAGATGAAGCAGAAAGAATCTCACGCAAAGGCGCAAAGACAAGACAGGTAGAACCGGATCAATTGGAAGGCTCTTAATTGGTATCCGTTTCGTTCGGCACACTTGCCCAACCGATTTAGATTCTTCACCGATTCCGTTTTTTCTTTGCGCCTTTGCGTGAGATTTAAATTCCAGTGAGCTCCATCTACATACTCTGGATCCGACAGTTGAAGCGGTATGTGCGATCGCGTTCGCGTATTGTGTCTTCTCTCGGCCAACCGGTCCTTTATTTGATCGCACTCGGGTTCGGGTTCGGGCCGATCTTCCAGAAAGCCGGCGAAGGGAGCTATTTGCAATTCCTGGCTCCGGGCGTGGTCGGGATGACGATTCTTTTCACTGCCATGTTCAACGGGATCGAGCTGATCTGGGACAGACAGTTTGGGTTTCTCAAAGAGACGATGGTTGCACCAGTCCCAAGAGTTCTGATCATGCTCGGCCGGACATTTGGAGGCGCAACCGTCGCCGTGATCCAAGGTCTAATCGTGGTACTCGTTTGCGTAGTTGCAGGGTTTCGGCCGGTCAATTGGACGTTCGTCCCGGTTGCGTTCACTTTTATGGTTTTGATGGGGTTCTCGTTTACCGCACTCGGAACCGCGATTGCGTCGCTGCTTTCGGACTTCCAGGGATTTCAATTGGTGATGAATTTCTTGGTGATGCCGATCTACTTTCTCTCGGGGGCACTTTACCCGTTGCGGAATGCTCCGCCGGTTTTGGAAGCGATCGCGAGAATTGATCCACTTGCTTACGGAGTCGACGGTCTCCGGGCTGCTTTCTTAGGGTCCTCTCACTTTGGGCTGGTCACAGATTTTGCCGTTCTGAGTTTTGCCGCGATTTTGTTCTTAGCGCTTGGTAGTTACTTCTTCCACCGGATCCAGTTATAGCAAGAAACGGGTCGGTTTATCGCCGTGGGCTGATAGGGTCGACCATGACCGAATCCAGCCAGTCCACAGAAAATCGAGCGTCTGCCGGTTTGGATGCCTCCATAAGCAGAATGAAAAATCCGTCTTCGCATTTCGGGAAAATGGAGCGGGCGATCCGGTTGCTGGTTAGCCGGTCCGAAGATCAACCGGCATTGGCTGAAGTGGCTCGGGAATTGGGGATGAGCGAATTCCATTTTCATCGTCTGTTTGTTGAATTCGTAGGTTTAACGCCCAAAGAGTTTGTGCAGTTCATCACTCTGACGAACGCCAAAGCGCTCCTCCGGGAGTCTAATTCGCTGTTAACCACGGCCGTATCTGTCGGGCTTTCTGGCCCCTCCCGGTTACACGACCTTTTCCTGACAGTAGATCATATGACCCCCGGAGAATTTAAGAATTCCGCCGGGCTGCAGATTCATTGGGCCCTGGTCGACACTGTCCTTGGCTCTGCCCTGCTGGCGACGACTGCGCGCGGGATCTGCCGATTTTCTTTTGTGCAGGACGCCAAGCAAGCGTTGATCGAACTTAGAAACAATTGGCCAGAGGCAGCTTTGCTCCATGATCCGGCGGCGGTCGCAGAAATTCGCGATGAAATTAACGCCCGCTTGAATGGCGACGCGCCGAAACGCCGGCTCGGCCTATTGTTGAAAGGATCGTCGCTTCGACTTCAAATATGGCGAGCCCTAATCAATGTCCCGTCCGGCCTCGTGATCCCGTACCACTCGTTGGCGGAGAAAGTAGGCACTCCGTCGGCGGTACGTGCGACGGCGTCGGCTGTGGCCGCGAATCCGGTGGCGATATTGATTCCGTGTCACCGAGTGATTCGAGCGAGCGGCGACTTCGGCCGTTACCAGTGGGGAACGGAACGGAAGCTAGCGATGCTGGCGCGGGAATACGCGTTCAAGGGGCAAGCCGCGAATGGCGCTCGATAAAACCACAAATCGACGCGAACGGAACACACGAATGAACGCGAATACGGATCGCGAACGACACGAACATTCAGCGCGTTCGGCATTTGCTTCCTGCTGAGACGTTTTTTTAAAAAGGGCTCCGTAGAAGTCTAATCTTTATAGCCAATCTTTAAATCGAATCGCAAAAGAAATGTCCAGCTCCGGAGGAGCGACATCTGATTCGAGATCTTCTCTACACCGCTGCTCGAGGCATTTAGGTGGCGAACCTCAGATATGTACCAGCACGGTACTGGTTAGTCCTTATAAATGAATTTAGTCCTTGTAAACGAATTCAGGCTAACCTAACATTTTCTGTGTCATCTAATAGCTCGGCTTTAATCTTAGAAGCACAGGGCCGACCTAAGCCCCGTACGGGACGTTCGCATCTATGAGAGAGAGACCGACCAAAGTCGATGGACCCGCTAAACTCGATGAGCCGGATGCCGTGCACCTTTCCTTAGAGGGCGTACATGGTTCAGTTGAGGTACCGCCCGTCAAAGCGAGTTTCTTCCGGCAGTGGCGGGCATTCGTCGGACCAGCCATTCTGGTGAGTGTCGGTTACATGGACCCTGGTAATTGGGGCACCGATCTAGCCGGTGGCGCTCAATTCAAATACGGCCTCCTGTGGGTGGTGGCGCTCGCCAGTTTGATGGCGATTTTCTTGCAGCTCATCGCCGCTCGCCTGGGCGTTGCCACCGGTAAGGACCTCGCACAGTGTAGCCGCGATTGGTCTCCCGGTTGGACCCGCTGGCCAAATTGGATCTCGATGGAGCTGGCGATCTGTATGACCGATTTGGCAGAGGCCCTCGGCAGCGCGGTTGCGCTGAACATGTTGTTCCACATCCCAATTCGGTGGGCCATTATTATTACGGCATTTGACGTCTTGCTGCTCCTCGCTCTGCAAGGGTTCGGCATGCGACTCATCGAAGCTGTTGTCTCCGTTTTTGTGCTCACCATCGGCGGATGCTATGCAATCGAGATTTTCGGTTTGGTGCCCACCCGGCCCGATTTTTTGGAGATGGCTCATGCGATGGTCCGTCCCGATATCACGCAGAGCGGCATGCTGGTCGCGGCGATTGGCATAATTGGGGCGACCGTAATGCCTCACAACCTCTATCTGCACACCGCGTTGGTGCAGACCCGGAAATTGCAGAGCGACGAATCTTCTATTCGCCGCGCAATCCGGTTCAATACGATTGACACCACGGTGGCTCTGACCATCGCCTTTTTTGTTAACGCCGCCATCTTGGTGCTGGCGGCGATTGTCTTTTATGGCAAAACCAGCGTCGTGGTAGCTGGCGGTCAAACGGTTGAATTCAGTCCAGACAGCGATTGGATTCGAGTAGCCCACTTAACGTTGGCGCCGCTCCTGGGAACGACTTTAGCCAGTACTCTGTTCGCGGTGGCTCTTCTGGCCAGTGGACAGAGCAGCACGATTACGGGAACTCTCGCCGGCCAAGTCGTCATGGAAGGATTCATGCGTTGGCGGATCCAGCCTTGGCTCCGGCGGCTGATCACGCGGGTGATTGCGGTAGTCCCGGCGGTTCTGATCGTCAGTTTCCGGGGTGATAGTAGCATCACGGATTTGGTTAACCTCAGCCAAGTCGTTCTATGTCTAGAACTACCATTCGCCATGTTTCCGCTGCTTCTGTTTGCCAGCTCGAGCAAACGAATGGGAAAGTGGCGCGGCGGGCGATTCTTGTTGTTTGCCGGCTGGGGCAGCGCCATCCTGATTACCGCCATGGATATTTATAGTCTTCCGGATTCCCTGCGCCAGGTTTGGGCGATTATCGTCGGACACTAAAAATCAGGAGACGGTATGTACGACACAATCCTGGTCACCTTGGAAGCAACGCCGACGGACCGCGCGATCATCGAACATATCAAGGCGCTGGCCGTGGCCATGCAAAGCCGAGTGGTCTTATTGCACGTAGCCGACGGTTGGGCGGCGCGGACCTATGGCCCCGAAGCTGTTAGTGACGAGATTATCGAGGATAGGGCTTACCTGGAAAAAGTTCGGAACGAGTTTCGTTCCGCCGGCGTCAAAGCAGATGCTGAACTCGCTTACGGTGATCCTTCGCAGGAAATCGTAAAATGGGTTGAAAAAGAGGGCTGCGATCTGGTGGCAATGAGCACGCACGGGCATCGCTTAATCGCGGATATATTCTTAGGAACTACCGCACATCACGTTCGGCATAACATCAACGTTCCGCTCCTGCTAGTTAGAGCGAAGTCAGCGGCATGCTGAGTCGGAGGGGACCGTGGAGCGCTGCCTCGCTTGCGAGGCCGTGTTGAGCCGAGGGGATCAGGTCACTCAGGTCCTTCCTTTCGATACGCTGTATATCCTGTTCGTAGAAAACCTGGCCCTCTAGAAAGCAGGGCCCCCGCCGCGCTTGAGTCCCCGTCTCGAAAGCCGGTAAAGACGAGCTCCTGCTCGCCAGAGTCCGGAATGAACTTCTCGATATTTCGAGCCGAGCCGCGGATGAGCCGGAGCTCATCCTACCGTACCACTGCCTCGCAAGCGAGGCAGCGCTCCACGGCTTCGCGTCGTCAAATGACCTCTAAGTCGTTTGGATCCGGCAGTGCCGGGAACGCCGCGTGCGGCTCAGTCTGGTACCAGAACGCGGTGGATGCGATGTCGTCTTGTAACGGTAAATAGCGTCTTTGTCCTTCTAGCGTCGATCTCCACCCAAGCGCTTGGATCGTTACCCGCAGATCGTCATGAAAACGAATCGGATCCATAACATGCCACCGGTACATTCCGAACCGCTGTTGGCTCTGGTATAAGCCATCCGGTTTGATCACTTGCGGCAACCCCTGAAATGGACTCGAAAATACCCCGTATTCGCCTTTCGGGTGCTCAAAGTTCCAGGCGCCGCCGAAGTAATCCTCAGTGCCTGTACCGCAAATGGTGGGCCAGTCCCGATCTCCATCCAGGTAGAACTTAATTTCGCCTTCACCCCACCAGCCGTTGCTTCTAACTCCCCAGGCTAAATAGGTGCCGATATATTGTCCTTTGCCCTTAATGCCCTCGAGAATGGTGTGTACGGTTTGATAAGGCAGCGGATTTGACCTTCTCCACTGGGCATGGAAGTAGGCCCGATCTGCTTCGACTGCCGTTAGCGTGTGGTCGATCTGATAATAGAAGCCTTCGACTTTATCCGGGCTTAGATTCTCCAGCGTGATTAGCGCACGCTCTCTGAATGGCATTTCCCAATAGCTATTAAATCCGCCGG
>Ga0210389_10002038_pt1 | contig 16148 bp, 13 predicted proteins | sample IncBWH28OmetaG_FD_160127 | JGI IMG/M metagenome (GOLD analysis project Ga0210389, IMG submission 160127) | Forest soil microbial communities from Barre Woods Harvard Forest LTER site, Petersham, Massachusetts, United States - Inc-BW-H-28-O ...
TGTCCCACAAGGCGACTCCTGGGGCAACGGCTCAACGGACGCGACGTCCAGGCATGCACCCCCGAGGTAGCCGTCCGCGAGCGCGGCGATCAGGGCAGGCTCGTCAATGACGGCGCCGCGGGCAATGCTCACCACGATGGCGCCGGGCCGACCTGGGAGCAGTGTAGCGGGCTGGCCGACGGGTAACTCAAGCGGAGGAACTGCCCGCCGGCGAGAGGATACCCATGGCAGCGACGGACGAGACCGTGGCGATTCTCGGCGTCGGAGCAATGGGTCACGGCATGGCGGCCAGTGCCCTGCGGGCCGGCCTCCCGACGATCGTCTGGGATCGGCATCCGGAGGCGACCCGCGACCTCGCCGAGCACGGTGCAGAAGTCGCCGAGACCGCGGCCAACGCGGCGCGGCAGGCCGGGATCGTGGTGACGATGGTGCCCGACGCGGCCGCCGTCATCTCGGTCGCACGCGACCAGGGAGTGCTCGCCGCGCTCGCGCCGGATGCGATCTGGGCCCAGATGAGCACGATCGGCCTGGCCGGCATCAACGATGTCAAGGCCATGGTCGATCGCGAGCGTCCTGACGTGACGCTCCTGGACGCGCCGGTGTCGGGCAGCAAGGATCCGGCGGCGCAGGGCCAGCTGATCATCTTCGCGTCCGGGCCGGACGAGTCACGACGGCGTATCACACCGCTCTTTGACGCGCTCGGCCGCCGAACCGTCTGGGTCGGGGCAGCCGGAGCCGGGACCCGGCTGAAGCTGGTGAACAACACCTGGCTTGCCTTGCAGTCGGAAGCGGTTGCCGCATCCATGGCACTCGCCACCCGGCTGCGTCTCCCGACCGACACCGTGGTGGACGCGCTGGACGGCAGCCCGATCGTCTCGCCGTGGCAGGCGGCCAAGCTGCGCCGGATCGCCGACGGCGAGTTCTCGGCCCAGTTCGCATTGTCGCTCGCGCTGAAAGACGTGTATCTGGCGCTGCAAGCGTCCGTTGACGATCAGCTTGCGGTCCTTGCCTGCCTGGCCGACGAATGGCAGCGCGTCGTCGACTCCGGACTAGGTGACTGCGACCTGACCGTTGTCACGCGCGTGCTCGAGCAGCAGGGCGCAGGCGCGACGTCGCCTGACACTGAACGCAGCAGCTAATGCCGCGGATCGCCGGATGCTGGCCATCGACCCGAGCGCGATGACGGCGAGCGCGATAGCACATGCGAGGGTGGCGCGGAAGTCGCCAAACGCCTGCGCGCCGTAGCCGACCGCAATGACCGGCACCGTCAGGCCGACGTAGGCGAACACGAAGAAGGTGGAGATAACCTGGCCGCGGCTCGCCGCCGGGGCAAGCCGGTTAGCGACGGCCAGGCTGCCCATGAAGACGGCGCCAATCGCCAGTCCGCTGACCACGGTGCCGGCCAGGAAGAGCGGCAGCGATGCAGCGGACAGCCCGGCGACTATCAGGGCAAGCGCCGCCAGGAACACCGTCAGCCCGGCCAGCATCACCGGTCGGCTCGGCAGCCGGGACCCGGCGAGCTGCGTGGCCGTACCGACGGCAAACGCCAGGAAGACCACGGTGCCGGCGAGCGCGTGGCTGGTGTCATGTAGCACGCCGCTGAGGAACGTCGGGACGAGGGAACTGAACAGGCCGAGCAGAGAGAATGCCGCGAATCCGGCGAACCCGGCCGCGATGAACTCGGACCTGCCCGCCTGCGGAATGCCGAAGCCACGGAACCGGAGGGACAGCGGAGTCCGCTCGCTGACCGTCTCCGGCACGACCAGCAGGCCGAAACCCGCGACCGCTACGAGCCCGAGCTGGACCAGGAACGGCAGCACCGTCGGCTGAGGAGCGTACTGGGCCAGCAGTCCGGCCAGCAGCGGACCGAGACCGAGGCCGCCCATGTTGGCCGTCGTTGAGATGAGCGACGCGCGGCGACCCGAGCCGGTGCGCGCCGTCTCGGTGAGCGCGGCGGTGGCCGTGCCGGTCATCAGCCCAGCCGACAGGCCAGAGAGCAGCCGTCCGAGGAACAGCCAGCCGACGCTCGGCGCGAGGATGAACGTCACCGCCGAGGCGATGCTCAGCCCGATGGCTGCGGCCAGCACCGGCCGCCGGCCCACCTGGTCGGACGTGTGCCCGGCGCCTAGCAGCGCGGCGAGCACCCCGACCGCGTAGACCGCGTAGATCAGCGTGATCAGGCTCGTGGAGAAGTGAAATTGAGCCTGATAAATCACATACAGGGGAGTTGGCAGGGTTGTGCCCAGCATGGTGACCGCGAACGTGTACGCGAGGAGCCAGAATGCCACCGGGCGGGACAGCCGCCAGGCGGGCTTGTTAGCGACCGACGCATCGAGGCAGTCGACACACGGCCGATCAGCCGTGGAGCGGCTGGTCGTGCTTGTGTTCATGCCTCAACCGTAGGTCGGCGGCGGAGAGATATGGCCTGGGGGTCAGCCTTGGTAGCCGGCTTGCGCCAGCAGTCGCCGGAGGTCCACCACCATCTGCGTGTCGATGTCCTTGTGCGCCGGAGGATCGAGGAACTCGGTTTCCGTCCCGACGGTTACCGCGACCTTGCCGTCATGCTGATCCGCTACTGAGCCGACCGCCGCCAGCAAGGACACGACCGCGTGCCACTCAATGTTGTGGCTGACGGGATGCTGGAACAGCTGGCGGAGCGTGGTGCGGTGGTGGTTGGTCAGGTGCTCTGGCTCCGAGCTCGATGACATAGGTGCTCCTTCCAAGGGGCCACCATAGCCCGGGCCGGGACAGGACTTCCCGATACCATGGCTGCCCTACGTCTGCACCAGGCGCCGGGCTCTGGGGAGGTGCTGACCCTGCTGATCTCGGAGATCATTAGTGCCCGCTGATTATGACAAGATCCGGGCGGAGAATGTCGCCCGCTACGGCTGGGATACGGCCGTGCTCGAACTGCTCGGCCAGCTCTACAGCGAGCGGACGCACTTTATCTTCGAGCTGATCCAGAATGCTGAGGATGCCGGCGCGACTGGCCTGACATTTGCCCTCTTCGCTGATCGGCTGGAGGTTAGCCACGACGGGCGTGACTTCACGGTTGCCGACGTCCGCGCCATCTGCGGCGTCGGTCAGGGCACCAAGGCGGATGACCTGACCCAGATCGGCGAGTTCGGCATCGGTTTCAAGGCGGTCTATGCCTACACCGACAGCCCGCGAATCCACAGCGGCGGCGAGAATTTCCGGATTGAGAAATACGTCCGGCCGTGCGCGGTGGATCCGCTCGCCGAGCCCGCGGCGGCGACCGTATTCGTGTTGCCCTTCGACCGCGCCGAAGTTCCCGCGGCCGTCGCCGTCGGCGAGATCTCGGCGGCCCTCGCCAACATCGGCGTCGAGACGTTGTTGTTTCTGCGCAATATTGAGCGAATTCGCTGCTGCGGGCTGCTGACCGCCGACGTCGTGCTAGCTCGGACGTCAGTACCGCGCGCCCAGTCCGGCCGGCGAGTCGCACTCTCCAGCGGGCAAGCGCTCGGCCGCGGCGACGAGGAATGGTTCGTCTGGGAACGGCCGCTTGACGGCCTCGGCCATCCGGCTCAGCGGGTGGAGATCGCCTTCATGGTGCGGCCCGAGATCGACTCCCGCCGGCTGATCAGGCGGGAGACCTCACCGCTCGTCGTATTCTTCCCGACGCAGAAGGAGACGTTCCTCGGATTTGTTCTCCAGGGTCCGTACCGGACGACGCCCGCACGGGACAACGTTCCCGAGCATGACGAGTGGAACCAGGCGCTGGTCCGCGAGACGGCGAGCTTGCTCGCTGACGTGCTGGCAGGGCTCCGGGACGAGGGGATTCTTACCGTCGAGGTACTGCAGGCGCTGCCACTGGACGCCGCCCGTTTCGGTCCGGGGACGATGTTCCGCGCCCTCTTCGAGGCTGTCCGCACCGCCATCAGCCAGGACGAGATGATTCCCGCCGCGGATGGCGGCTATCGTTCGGCCCGGCAGCTCAAGCTGGCCAGCGGGGCAGGCCTGCGCGAGTTGCTCACGCCAGACCTGCTGGGCGATCTGTGGGGCGAGGACGGCGCCATCGCCTTTGTTGCAGATTCGATCTCGGAGATCGCGACACCCGTCCTCTGGCAGTACCTGCGCGAGGTATCCGGCCTGGACGAGGTGACACCGGAAGCCGTCGTGTCGCGCCTCACCGCCGAGTTTCTCTCGGTCCGGTCTGATCAGTGGCTCGTCAGCTTCTACTGGTTCCTCTACCAGCATCCCGCGTTGTGGCAAGAGCCGAGGCATCGAGGCGAGCTGGCCGGGCCGGCTCGCGCCAAGCCGATCATCCGGCTTGACGGCGGGGCACACGTGGTGCCGTTCGATGAGGTAGGCAGGCCAGCCGCGTATCTTCCAGGACCTGTCGAGACGGGTTTCGCAACGGTGCGGAGGTCCATTGCAGTCCATCCCGACGCGCGGCAGTTCCTCACCGCGCTCGGTTTCGACGAGCCCGACGTCGTCGCTGAGGTACTGGACCACGTCCTGCCGCGCTACCACGACGCCGATGTCGCCAAGCTGGACGCAAGCCAGCACGACGCTGACCTCGAACTAGTCGCGCGCGCGCTCGACGGTGCTTCTCAGGCCAACCGGGAGCGACTTCTTGAGACGCTCCGCGAGACCACCTTCCTCGTCGGGGAGAACGCGGCGACCGGCGCCCAGCGGCTGATGCGGCCAGGCGATCTGTACCAGCGGACGAAGGCGATGGAGTGCTACGTCGACGGCAATCCAGACGCGTGGCTCGCTGCCGACGGGTATGGTCCCTGGCTGGCTCAGCTGCGCGGGATGGGCGTCCGGGAGACAGTGCAGCTCGACGCGCGCGCGGCTGACGAACTCGGCTACGTGACGATTGCCGACGACTTCGCCTGGCATGAGCGCGGGGTGGCGGGGTTCGATCCGTCGGCCACCGCCGACGGACTGGAGTACGCGCTCAGGAACCCGAATCATGCTCGCTCGGAATTCATCTGGAACGCGGTGCTTGTCCCCGGCCGCCACCTTCTCGCGGGCGTCGTTGAGAAGTCTCACCGGGTGGAGTTCGCCGACGCCCGGCGCGAGTACATGCTGTCGCCCATCGGGGCGGTAGCCAGGGACGCGGCGTGGCTTCCGGCCGCCGACGGAACGTTCCGTCGCCCGGCTGATCTCGACATGGCCGAGCTGCCGCAGTCCTACGAGCGAGACGAGGTACTGGCGCAGGCGCTGGAGATGACGCGGCCGTTGCTCGAGGAAGCGGGCCGCCAGCTAGGGCTCCCGGCTGACTTCCTGCGCAAGCTGAGCAGGCATCCCGACCTCGTCGCGTCGATCGAGCAGGAGCTCAGAGCCCGCGACGATCGCCCGTGAAGCGCCGCTGGTCCGCATCGGCTTCTCGGTGTGGCGCGCGTTGGCGCATTGGGTATGCCAGTCCGGACGGACGGTAGCGCGGCCAAGAGGCGCTGGGGCGGGAGTACGCACGATGGCGGAGTCTGGCAGAAAGCATCGCGTGGTGATCGTGGGGGCGGGTTTCGCCGGCTTCAATGCCGCGCGGGAGCTCGTCCGGCTGGCGGGCGCCACGACCGAGATCGTGGTGATCAACTCAACGGATTATTTCCTGTACCTGCCCCTCATGCCGCAGGTCGCAGGCAGCCTGATCGAGCCGCGGCACATTATGACGTCGTTGTCGCGCCGGCTGCGGCGAACCCGATACATCCTGGGCACGGTGCAGCACGTGGACCCGGCGCGCAAGCTGGTGAGCTGGGCCAGCCCGGAGGGCGGATCCGGCGAATGCGGCTACGACCGGCTGATCCTGACCGCGGGCAGCGTGAACAAGCTGCTGCCGATCCCCGGGGTGGCCGAGTACGCGCACGGGTTCCGCAGCATCGCCGAGGCCAGCTATCTGCGCGACCACATCACCCGCCAGCTCGAGCTGGCCCAGGCCGCTACCGATCCGGCCGAGCGTGCGGCCCGCTGCACGTTCGTGGTGGTCGGTGCTGGCTACACCGGAACCGAGGTCACTGCGCATGGCCAGCTGCTCACTGCCCGCCTGACCCGCCACATGCCGGGCCTGGCCGGGCAGCCGATCCGGTGGCTGCTGCTGGACACCGCACCGCGGCTCCTGCCCGACCTCGATCCGCGACTGTCCCGCACCGCGGACAGGGTACTGCGGCGGCGCGGTGTCGAGGTTCGCACTGGCCAGTCCGTCACCGGGGCCCTGACCGACTCGGTGCATCTGTCTACCGGCGAGAAGGTGCCGACCCGGTCACTGATCTGGTGCGTCGGCGTCCGGGCCGACCCGATGGTGGACGGCCTGCACCTGGAAACCAGCAGGGGACGGCTGGTGGTCGATGAGTACATGGCGGTGCCGGGAGCGGAGGATATCTACTCCTGCGGCGACTGCGCTGCGGTGCCTGACCTGACCCGCCCCGGCCAGGTCTGCGGCATGACGGCTCAGCACGCTCAGCGGCAGGGCCGTCAGGTCGCCAGGAATGTCGCAGCCTCACTCGGCGCCGGCACCGCCGCCCCGTATCAGCACCGCGACCTGGGCTTCCTGGTCGACCTGGGCGGGCTCGCGGCCGCGGTGAATCCGCTGCACATTCCGCTCTCCGGGCCGCCAGCCGCCGCCATTACCCGCGGCTACCACCTGTGGAGCATGTCAGGAAACCGGATGCGAGTGCTGACCGACTGGATGCTGAACGCCGTGACGCCTGCCGAAATCACTTCCTTCGGACTGATCAGCGCCGAGTCCGTCCCCCTCGACACCGAGCACCCGACCGCCTGACGCAATCGATCAGGCACACGTCCGGCAAGGAAGGATGGCGATCCAATGCCAGCAGTTCGCGCGCGCCGTGTGTACGAACAGGCTGCGCAGTCCGATGGCAGCCGCGTCCTGGTGGACCGGCTCTGGCCTCGCGGCCTGTCTAAGGACAAGGCTCACCTGGACGAGTGGCTCAAGGCGGTGGCGCCGTCAGACGAGCTGCGCCGCTGGTACGGCCACCAGCCTGGCAAGTTCGCTGAGTTCAAGCGGCGCTACGAGGCCGAGCTGAAAGACCCCGAACGGGCCGATGCGCTGCGTCACCTGCGTGAAGAAGCCAGGTCCGGGCCGGTGACGTTGCTGACCGCCAGCAAGGATCTCGAGCACAGTGAAGCCGCAGTCCTCGCACAGTTGCTACGTTCTCCGCAGGGCACGCCGCACTAGCGCCTGCCCGGAGGGGGCTGCCAGGTGGACCTGCCGTGACGATGCCGGCTACGCCAAGTACCGCGCTCGGGCGTGAGTCGGCGGAATTGCGGACGCGCCGCCTGGCTGCGGCGCGCCGGCGGGCGACCGCCTTGCTTGCGGCCGCGACGGTCCTGTTCGTGGTCGTGACGGTGGTCGGGGCCCACGGGACTGCCCTTGGTTACGTACAGGCAGGCGCCGAGGCGGCGATGGTCGGAGGCGTGGCGGACTGGTTCGCAGTGACGGCTTTGTTCCGCCGGCCCCTGGGTCTGCCGATACCGCACACCGCGTTGCTCGTCGAGCGCAAGGACCAGTTCGCGGCCACTCTCGGCCAGTTTGTGCAAGAGAACTTCCTCAATGCCGATGTCCTTGCCGAGCGGATGCGCTCCGCCCAGCTCGTTTCGCGCCTGGCTGCCTGGCTGGCCGACGATGCTAACGCTGCTGGCTTCGCAGGTCACGCCGCGGATCTGGTAGTCACGCTGGCCGAGGCGCTCGGGGATGAAGATGCCCAGCGGTTGCTCACCGCCGAACTGACCAGGGCGGCCGCAGGCGTCGAGGTGGCACCGCTGGCTGGGCGGGCCTTGCGGCTCATCATCGCGGGAGGCCACAGCGCCGGGCTGTTCACTGCCATCGCGGCCGGCGCCGATCGCTACGTCGTTGATCATTACGCGGAGCTTCGCGACTTGTTCGAGGCCGAGTCGCCTCGGTGGGTGCCCGAGGCGGTTTACCGGCGGGTGTTCGACCGCCTGTACGAGCGCCTGCGTCATCGGCTGGCGGCAATGGCGGCCGATCCGGGCGACGAGGCCCGGCGTCAGTTCGACGACTGGATCGCTAGCCTTCCCGACCGGCTCGAGACATCGCCGGAGCTGCGCGAGCGCGGGGAGCGGGTCAAGCGCGACGTCCTGGCTAGTGCTGAGCTACGGGACTGGTCCTCCTCGCTGTGGAGCCAGGCCAAGGACGCGCTGCGCTCCCAGGCCGCTGACCCGGCGTCTGAGCTGCGCCGCGGCCTCGTCGACGCGCTGGCGGCAGCCGGACGTCGCCTCGCATCAGACCGGCGACTCCAGGAGAGCCTCCTGCGTATCGTCGAGTCTGGAGTCCGGGCACTCGCCGATCAGTTCCACGACGAGCTCGCTGGCCTTGTCACCGGAACCATTCAGCGGTGGGACGCGACCCAGACCTCAAGCCAGCTGGAGCTGCTGCTAGGGCGCGATCTGCAGTACATCCGCATTAACGGCACCGTGGTGGGAGCTGCCGTCGGCCTAGCCCTGCACGCCATCGCCGTAGGCCTGGCCTGACCACCGCTGAGGTTATCGCCGGGAGCTGCGTTAGCCAGCTGCGGAACCTACGCGGTCCGGCAGGACGCACACTCGTCCTGCACTGAAGCCAGCTGAGCCGATCCCGAACGCTGCGTTGAAACGGTCCAGGTTGACTAGCGTCAGCAGCGCAGTGATCTCGACGATTTGCTTGTCGCTGAAGTGCTCCTTCATCCGGGCGAACACTTGGTCGGTGACGTCGACCGGCGTGCGCATCACGGCGACCGTATAGTCCAGCGCGGCTTTCTCGGGATCGGTGAACAAATCGCTGGACTGGTAGCGCGGTAGAGCGAGCAGCTCGTCGTCAGACAGCCCGGAGTTGCGGCATATCTGGGAGCCGAGGTCAACGCAGAACTCGCAGCCGATCATCTGCGCGCCTTTCAGCTCGACAAGGTTCCTGATCCGCTCGCTGACGCTCTTGCCCCTGCGGATCGCCTGGTTGAACCTGCCCATGCCCGTCATCATCTTCGGCTGGTGCGCCCAGATCTCGATAGGCTCGATCCCGTTGCCGCTCTGCGGTTCGCGGCCAGTGAGCTTCCTCATCGCCCGTGGGCCGAAGGCGTAGACGAGCTTCACCATCGGGCCGGCTTGTGACTTGGGGACACCCTCGATACGTGCCATCAGGCACACCTCCTGTTCCACCTAGCTGACGTACATACCCTGGTGACCTGACCCCGGGCAGCCGGCAGATGTGACGGTGACGGACTGGCCTCCTCGGTCGGAGGAGCACTGGTGGCGGACCTACGCATCGGCACGTGGCGGATCAGCAACGGTGGTTCCGGTGGCCTGAAGGCGCTCGTAGACGAGCCGCACGGCCATCGAGCCTTCCCCGATGGCGGTCGCGGCTCGCTTGACGGAGCCGCTGCGGACGTCGCCGACGGCAAATATTCCCGGCCTGCTGGTCTCCAGGAACAGCGGGATCTGGGTGGGGTCGTCGAGTTCTGCCTGCGGAATGTTGCTGCCGGTCAGCAGGAATCCGTGATCGTCCGCAGCGAGCTGCCCACCCAGCCACTTGGTGCTGGGCTGGGCGCCGATGAACACGAACAGGCCCCGGACCGCCAGCGTCGACGTCTTGCCCTGGCTATCAACCAGCTCTAGCCCGTCGAGCTGGTCTTGGCCGAGGAGGGCAGTGACCTCGGTGCGGGGCGTAACGGTGACGCGCGGGTCGCGATCGATCTGGTCGATGAGATAACGCGACATGGACGTCGCCAGCGTCTCGCCCCGGATGATGACGTGGACGCGGGCACTTCTGCGGCTCAGGAACAGCGCGGCCTGCCCGGCGGAATTGCCACCGCCCACGATGGCGACCGGTCCGCTGCTGCAAGCCTGGGCCTCCATCTGAGTGGCTGCGTAATACACCCCAACGCCTTCGAAGTCAGCCAGCCGGTCCAGCGGGAGCCGGTTATAGCGAGCCCCGGTCGCGATGATGATCGACTTCGCGATGACCACGTCGCCGTCGTCGAAGCTCACCTGGTGCACACCTGAGCCGGATGATAGTGAGGCTGCCTTGGCTGCCAGCTTGAAGCGGACCCCGAACTTCTGCGCCTGCAGGGCCGCCCGCGCCGACAGCTCCTCCCCAGAAAGGCCCGCGGGGAAGCCCAGCAGGTTTTCGATTCGCGATGATGTGCCCGCCTGACCGCCGAGCGCGGTGTCCTCGGCCAGCATCGTCGCCATGCCTTCGGACGCGCCGTAGACGGCGGCCGCCAGGCCGCCAGGACCGCCGCCGACGACGAGCAGCTCCCACAAGCCGGGCAGGCTGGTGTCGTCCTGGCCGGACAGGCCGAGCGCGTCGAGCAGTTCGCGCCTGCCGGGATTGCGAAGCAGCGGCCCGCCTGGCACGACGACGATCGGCAAGTCGCTCACCGGCACGTCCAGCTTCCGGAGCATAGCCTCGGCTTCTGGCGATCCCTCCAGCTCCAGCCATCTGGACACCAGCCGGTTGCGCGCCAGGACCTCCAGCAGCCGCCGGGTGCCGGGATCGAAACGGGACCCGACGAGGGTCAGACCGGCGCCCAGGCCCGTCAGAATCGAGTGCCGAAGCAGGAACGTGCGCATGATCAGCTCGCTGAGGCCCGGCTCCTGGGCCATGATCACCCGGGTCTGGGCGGCCGACACGCGGAGCACTCGCCCGGCTGTAGTCGTTACCGCGCTCAGATAGGCCCGCTGGCCGGTCAGCAGCCCGATCTCGCCCATGAACTGTGCCCGGCCGTATGTCGCGATCACCTTCTCGCCAGGACGGCTATGGCCCTCAACTATCTGCACCTGGCCGTCGAGCACCACAATCAGGTCATAGGTGAGGTCGCCATCCGCGAACAGCACATCTCCGGCGGCGACATCATGCTCGCTGCCGTATCTGTGCAGTACCTCGAGTTGTGCCGGGTCCAGAACGGGGTTGCGCCCCGCCTGCACCTGCGTCGAATCGCCTTGCCTCATCGAAGCCGGCCACCTCCTGCCTACCGCCGAGGGACGTGCAGTCAACAAAACGGATACCCAGCGCAGCCCCCCGGGTCTCCCGGCGGGGTAGTAATCCGGTCTCACCGGCCAAGCGATGAGGAGAACAGCAGTGGCCGCTCCGTACTCACAGCTTCCCAACAAGCTGGTCAAGGCCGCCAACGGCATCGATTATGCGTATCGGGAGGCAGGTAACGGCGCGGTGCCGCTGGTCCTGCTTCAGCATTTCCGCGGAAACCTGGACAACTGGGATCCTGCCCTGGTCGATGCGCTGGCGTCGACACGGCGGGTTGTGACCTTCGATAACGTCGGCGTCGGCGGCTCAACCGGGGCGACGCCCAGCGACATCCAGCACATGGCACGTGATGCCATCGCGTTTATCGCCGCCATGGACCTCGCCCAGGTCGACATCCTGGGATTTTCGATCGGCAGCTTCGTCGCCCAGGAAATCGCGCTGACGAGGCCGGCCATGGTCCGGCGACTGATACTGGCGTCCTCAGCTCCGCAGGGTGCGGCTGGCATGCACGGTTGGGCCCCGGACGTCATCGGGGCGATCGGGACACCCTCCACCAGCCCTGAGGAGTACCTCAGCGTGTTCTTCACATCGTCGCCCGCCAGCCGGCAAGCCGGCCAGGACGCGCTGGGGCGCATGTATGCCCGGACCGAGAACCGAGACACGGCGACAACCTGGGCGACCCGCGAGGCGCAGTATGACGCGGTCTGCAACTGGGGCGTCCCGGATCATTCGCTGCTCCAGCGACTGAGCTGCCTCGACCTGCCAGTCTTCGTAGCGAACGGCGACAGCGATCCGATGATCTTGCCGCACTATTCGTACCTGCTAGCTGGCCTGATTCCGCAAGCCCGGGTCAAGATCTACCCCGACGCGGCCCACGGCTTCCTGTTTCAGCATCACGCCGAGTTCGCGGATGACGTCGACGCATTCCTTGCCGGGCGAGATCGTTAGCAAAGCGGCAGCGAACCACGGGACCGAAGGGCCTGCGAGGAGGTGGTCGGGTGCGCTATCGGCTCGAGGTCCGGCTGACGCCCGGCGACGTTGGTCAGCGGGTCGTCATCCGCTGGCGTCGGCCCGCGCCCGGCGGCGGTGAGGAGGTCGCCGACGTCCTGGGCGTCCTCGAGGAGGCGGACGCCGGCTCTTTTACGGTCCGCACCGCTGACGGGGAGCTGGTCGTTGTCCCGGCCGGGCGTGCTCTGGCCGGGAAGGTCGTGCCACCGCGACCTGCCCGTCGGCGCAGAGATGGCGCCGCGCCTCACTGACGGCAGCCCGAAGGCAAGCAGGCTGGCGTATCCGCCATACCTGACCCGAAGCGAGCTGGTTCGAGACTGTCTGGGTCACCCCGTCAGGGTGATGCCGGCCGCATGCACATCGGGAATTCTTTCTGTTGCAGCGCCAGTGACTGGCGTGCTGGGCGCTGCACTGGCGCCAGAACCACGTCAATGGGGGAGCAGAGCGATGAGTGAGCCGTTCAAGGGAACGATCAACGTCGACATCAGGGACTCGGTGCCCGACTGGGCGCCGTTTGAGCCGCCGACGGCGCCGAACGGGTCGCCAAACGTCGTGTACATCGTGCTGGACGATGTCGGGTTCTCTGCGATGTCCTGCTACGGCGGGCCAATCTCGGTACCGAACATCGACCGGATCGCCGCCAGCGGTGTCCGCTACACCCAGTGGCACACGACCGCGCTCTGCTCGCCGACCCGCTCGTGCCTGCTGACCGGGCGCAACCACACGCGCAACAGCATGGCCTGCATCACCGAGGCCGCGATCGGGTTCCCGAACGCCAGCGGGACTATCCCACCGGAGAACGGCATGGTCTCGGAGATTCTGGGCGAGCGGGGCTGGAATACCTACCACGTGGGCAAGTGGCACCTATGCCCGACGATCGAGATGAACGTCGCCTCGACGAGGCGGAACTGGCCATCGGGGCGCGGGTTCGAGCGCTTTTACGGGTTCCTGGGCGCCGAGACCAACCAGTGGTACCCGGACCTGGTCTACGACAACCACCCGGTCGACCAGCCCAAGACCCCCGAGCAGGGGTACCACCTGACCGAAGACCTGACCGACAAGGCGCTCGAGTTCATCAGGGACGCCAAGACACTAGCGCCGGACAAGCCATTCTTCCTCTACTACGCGCCAGGGGCCGCGCACGCGCCGCACCAGGTCCCGAAGGAGTGGGCGGACAAGTTCAGGGGCCAGTTCGACATGGGCTACGAGGCGATGCGGGAGCAAACCCTCGCGAGGCAGAAGCAGCTGGGCATCGTCCCGGCCGACACCGAGCTGCCGCCGCTCAACCCGATCGGCACGCCGCAGACCCGGCAGGGTCCTGGCGGTGCCCCCTTCCCGGTCATGGACGTGACGCGGCCATGGGACTCGCTGTCCGCCGACGAGAAGCGATTGTTCTGCCGGATGGCCGAGGTCTACGCCGGATTCCTGGCGCACGCTGACCATCACATCGGCCGACTGCTCGACTACCTGGAGGAGTCCGGGCAACGGGACAACACCATGGTGATCCTGGTGTCAGACAACGGCGCCAGCGGCGAGGGCGGCCCGAACGGCTCGATCAACGAGAATCTGTTCGCCAACGGCATCCCGGATGACATCAAGGCAAACCTGGCGATGCTCGACGAGCTCGGCGGGACCAAGACCTACAACCACTACCCCAACGGCTGGGCGATGGCGTTCAACACGCCGTTCAAGATGTGGAAGCGGTACGAATTCAACGGCGGCACCGCCGACCCCTGCATTATCTCGTGGCCGGCCGCGACAGCCGGTCCGGCAGGCCGGGGCGAGCTGCGACACCAGTACCACCACGCGATCGACATCGTCCCCACGATCCTGGATGCGCTCGGCGTGGCGGTGCCGGAGGCGATTGGCGGCCACGTGCAGAGCCGCATCGACGGGGTGAGCATGCGGTACACCGTGGCCGACCCGTCGGCGCCGTCGGCTCGCAGGACTCAGTTCTACTGCATGCTCGGCTCCCGCGGGATCTGGCACGACGGCTGGAAGGCCGTCACTACTCACCCCACGCTGAGCGGCTGGAGCCACTTCAACGACGACACCTGGGAGCTCTACCACACCGACACCGACCGCGCAGAGCTGCACGATCTGGCCGCCGAGCACCCGGACAAGGTTCGCGAGCTGGTCAACCTGTGGTTCGCCGAGGCCGGCGATAACGCGGCGTTCCCGCTCGACGACCGGTCCGCTCTGGAGATCATGCAGACGCCGCGGCCGCAGCTGGCCAGCGACCGCAGGCGGTATACCTACTTCCCCGATACCGCCGAGGTGCCCGAGGCGCAGGCAGTCAACGTCCGCAATCGCTCCTACTCGATCGGCGCGCTGGTGGACGTCCCAGCACCCGGCGCGGAGGGCGTGCTGTTCGCGCACGGGTCACGGTTCGGCGGCCACGCCCTCTACGTCAAGGACAACCGGCTGCACTACGTCTACGACTTCGTCGGCATCATGGCGCAGAAGATCGACGCGGCTGAGGAGGTTCCGGTGGGCGAGAATCTCATCCTGTCGGCCTCGTTCGACAAGGACGGGGAGGACCCGCCCGGCGTCGCCACCGGGATCTTGTCGCTCTATCACGGCGACAAGAAAGTCGGCGAGGGCAGGATCAAGACCCAGCCCGGCTTGTTCTCGATCGCGGGCGAGGGCCTGTGCGTCGGCCGTGACAGCGGCGAGCCGGTGACTGAGGACTACCCGAACGGGTCTGCACACCACTTCACCGGCGGCACCATCAAGCGGGTCGCCGTCGACGTCAGCGGCGACCCTTACGTCGACCTTGAGCGCGAAGCCCAGGCCATGCTCGCCCGAGAATGAGCTAGCTACCAGCCGTCGGCGACTCGGATGATGGTCTTGCCGCGCAGGCGCGGGGCGTCCGGGCCGAACGCGGCGATCGCTTCGGCCAGTGGGTGCTCGGCGGCGACGGTGGGGGCGATACGCCCGTCGCTTAGCCGGCTGGCCAGTTCGGCGAGCTGGGCGCGCTCGGGCTCGACCACGAAGAAGATCGCCCGTCCGTCCGCTGGCTGGACCTGAGGCGGGTCCACGATAGTGACGAGGATGCCGCCGGGGCGCAGCAACGCGATAGAGCGGTCTCGGACGTCGCCGCCTATCACGTCGAGGACCAGGTCGACCAGTCCAGCGTCCTCGACTGCCTGGCTGGTGAGGTCGATGAACTTGTCGACGCCTATTCTCTTCGCGGCGTCCCGGTCGGCGGTACGGCCGGTGCCGATCACGCGGGCTCCGGCCTGACGGGCCAGCTGGACCGCGATGGTCCCGACAGCGCCTATGGCACCGTGGATCAGGACCGTCTGTCCGGCTTCGACGCGGGCATGGACGAACAGCGCCTGCCAGGCGGTCAGTCCGGAGATCGCCGTCGCTGCGGCGGCGGTGTGGCCGATGTCGGCCGGCAGCGGCGCGAGGTTGCGGGCCTCGACCGCGACGTACTCGGCCAGGGCGCCGTTGCGAGCCCAGTCGGCCAGGCCGAAGACCCGCTGCCCAACGCTCACGCCGGTGGTCCCATACCCCAGCTCCGCCACTACGCCCGACACCTCGTGCCCCGGCACACTTGGGGCGCGGTCCCGGCCAGCCCGATCGGTCCAGGTTGATTGCCAGGCAAGCTCGCCTGGGGTGAATCCGGCGGCATGCACCCGCACGACCACGTCGTTCTCTGCCATGTGCGGGTAGGGCACTTCTGCCAACCTCAGCCCGGCGAGACCCGCGTCCTGGTCCGCAACAATGATCGCCTGCACAACAGCCTCCCTATGTGACGGAGACCTGGGCTAGTTCTAGGGGACCACGACGAGAGGTACGGGCGAGTGGCGGGCCAGGCTGACGGCGGCCGAGCCGACCACGCGGTGCGCGACCAGAGACGAGCTGCCAACCACGATGACAACGGTTGCCTCCGGGTGTGTCGCGCCTAGCTCTCTGGCGGCCTCGATCAATTCTTCTGCGATCGGGCCCTGGCGCCGCTGGAAGTCCCAGCTCTGCTCGCGGTCGCGCAATTGCTCGGCGACCTTCGTCTGGAGTTCGCGCTGGACGTCATCGAAGCCGGTTTCCATTTCAGCCACGGCGCCGGGTGACAGCGCGGCCATGCTGGGCATGTGCGCCACGTATACCACCTCAATTCGGCCGGTCCGGCCCTGCAGCAGGTTGACCGCGGCCTGGAGCGCGCGGTCTGCGGGAG
>Ga0210389_10002039_pt1 | contig 16148 bp, 14 predicted proteins | sample IncBWH28OmetaG_FD_160127 | JGI IMG/M metagenome (GOLD analysis project Ga0210389, IMG submission 160127) | Forest soil microbial communities from Barre Woods Harvard Forest LTER site, Petersham, Massachusetts, United States - Inc-BW-H-28-O ...
CACGATCTCGCCCGCCGTCGCATCCGCGTCGCGCCCGGTCACATCGATCATCCGCACCCCGGCCAGCTTGCGCATCCACGTCAGCTGACGCTTGGCGTAGTTGCGTGTGCGCCGCTTCATCGCCTCCGTGTCCCCGGCCAGCAGCTCCTCGAAGCCGAGCGCCTTGCGCGCCGTCTCCGACGCCCCCGCCGCGTGTGCCGCGCGCACCTGCTCGCGCGCTCCCGCCGCCAGCATCGCCTCCACCCGCGCGTCGATCGCCGCGTACAGCGCCTGGCGCTCCATCGTCAGGCCCAGTAGCAGCGTCGGGCGTCGCAGCTCCTCGCTCCACAGCTGCGACGGGCCCTCCGGCGGCTCCAGCTCGCCGAGATCCGATAGCTCCAGCGCGCGCACGATCCGCTGGCGGTCGTTCGGGTCGAGCGTCGCCGCCGCCCACGGCGCGCGCGCTTCGAGGCGCGCGTGCAGCGCCGGCGAGCCCACCCGCTCGAGCTCCGCCGTCCAGCGCTCGCGCACGCCCTCCGCCGGCGGCGGCTTGAGGCTCAGCTCGCACAGCGCCGCGCGCAGATACAGGCCCGTGCCGCCCACCACCAGGGGTCGCCTGCCGGCCGCCAGCAGCTGGTCGATCTCCGCGTGGGCTAGCTCCGCGTACTGGCCCACGCTGAAGATCGCGTCGAGCGGCAGGAACGAGATCAGCCGGTGCTCGAGCTGCGCGCGCTCGCCCGCGTTCGCCACGCCCGTGAGGATCTCCAGGCCCTGGTAGACCTGCAGCGCGTCCGCCGACACCGCCACCGGATCCTCGCCGTGGGCGCGCAGTCGTCGCGCCAGTGCCGCCGCCACCGCGGTCTTGCCCACGCCCGTCGGTCCGAACAACGCCACGATCCGCATCGCTATAGGCTCACAGCTCATGGAGATCTCAGGCTCCACGGTGCTGCTCACCGGCGCCACTGGCGGCATCGGTCACGCCATCGCCCGCGCCCTACACGCACGCGGAGCGCACCTGATCCTCACCGGCCGGCGCGCCGACGTGCTCGAGCCGCTCGCCGCCGAGCTCGGCGGACGGGCCCTCGAAGCCGACCTCGGCGACCGCGTCGCGCTCGAGCGCCTGATCGACGACGCCGGCCGCGTCGACATCCTCCTCGCCAACGCCGCCCTGCCCGGCACCGGACGCCTGGAGTCCTGGTCGATCGACGAGATCGACCGCTCGCTCGAGGTCAACCTGCGCGCCCCAATCGTGCTCGCCCGGGCGCTGCTGCCCGCCATGCTCGAGCGCTCCAGCGGGCACCTGTTGTTCATGTCCTCGCTCTCCGGCAAGGCCTCCTCCCCACTCTCCGCGCTCTACAACACCTCCAAGTACGGCCTGCGCGGCTTCGCCTCCGCGCTGCGCACCGACTTGCGCGGCTCGGGCGTCGGCGTCTCCGCCGTCTTCCCCGGCTTCATCCGCGACGCCGGCATGTTCGCCGACGCCGTTGCCAACGCCGGCGTCAAGCTGCCTCCAGGCGTCGGCACCCGCTCGCCCGAGGACGTCGCCCGCGCCTGCATCACAGCCATCGAGCGCAACCGCGGCGAGATCGACGTCGCCCCGCTCGCGCTGCGCATCGGCACCATCTTCGCCGGCATCGCCCCCGAGCTCGCCGGCAACCTTTCGCGGCGCATGGGCGCCGAGGGGTTGGCGGTGCAGTTCGCCGATGCTCAGGAGGGGAGGCGCTGAAGGGGCGCACAAGCGTCTGGTGCGACGATCGCTTTCAACGTCCGTCCACCGAGGGTTTGAGAGGTAATCGCTCGGCCGATTGTGGTCGAGCGATTACTGTGCGTTCCGATTGTTCGTCTAATCAGGGTTCTGGTGCGGGTCGTTCGTCGTGGTTGTGTCGCGATGAATTCGACCGCGAACGCATGCTTGACATGGAGGCTCGGGTGCGCCCGGCAAGGCTCAAGACGCTAGCGATCCTGGGTGTGTCGATCGCGCTCGTCGCCCCTTCCACCGGCTGGTGGCCGCTGCTGGGTCTGATCCCGTCGGCGATCTTCTTCTCCGTCGCCGAGCGGTTGATGCCGAAGCTGGACCGTCCCGAGCTGACGATGTTCGCCGCCTGGATCGGCAGCGAGCTGACGATCGCCTCAGCGGTGGCGCTGGAGGGTGGGCAGCGCATCACGGCGCTGCCGTGGCTGGCGATACCGGTGATCACGCTGAGCGCCCGCTTCTCCATGCGCGGCGTGGTCGCGGGGGTCGTGATCGCGATCTCGCTGGTGCTGGCTGTCGCCTTCGGGGTCGACGCTCACTCGGTCATCCAGCACCCGGAAATCGTTATCGCGCCGCTGGCACTGGTCATCTGCGCGGCGGTGCTCTCGACGCCGCTGATGCGCTCGGACATCCAGCACCGCAGCGTGGCGGTGATCGATCAGCTGACCGGCATGCTCAACCGCAACGCGCTCGAGGCACGCACCCACGAGCTCGCCCAGCAGTCGCAGGTGACCGGCGAGCCGGTGGGCGTGATCGTCGCCGACCTCGACCACTTCAAGCGCATCAACGACACTCGCGGTCACGGCGTCGGCGACACGGTGCTGAGAGACGTCGCCTACCTGCTGCGCAAGCAACTGCGCGCCTTCGACCTGGCGTATCGGCTGGGCGGCGAGGAGTTCCTGATCCTGGTTCCCGGATCGGACATCGCGCGCACGCTCGAGCTGGCCGAGCGCCTGCGCGAAGGGATTGCCACCAGTCGGCTCGCCAACGGCCTGGAGGTGACCCTCAGCGTCGGTGTGAGCGCGTCCGCGCGTTCGGAGCCCTTCGACTATCCCAGACTGTTCGCCGAGGCGGACGCGGCGCTGTACAAGGCCAAGCGGGCCGGGCGCAATCTCGTGTGCGCGGCCGAGGCGCACACCCAGCCGGCGGCCGCACCGCTCGTGGCGAGCGCGGTCCTGGGCACGACCGGCGGCGCGGTCGCCGCGTAAGCGCCGCGCGCTCACGTGCGAAGCTCTGGCCGCCCGGGCCGCGGGCTTCCAGGCTCAGACGAGCTCGAGCACGCTGCGGATGCCGTTCTGGGCCTCCATCAGCTCGAAGCCATGGTTGACGTCATCCAGCGGCATGCGATGGGAGATGAACGGGTCGACGTCGATCTCCCCGTGCAGGTAGCGCTCGATCAGCGCGGGCACATCGTCGCGTCCCTTCAACCCGCCGAAGGAGGAGCCGCACACGCGCCGCCCGGTGATCAGTAGGCGCGGCACCACGTCGAGCGTCTCGCCGCGCCCGGCCACCCCACAGACCGTGCACAGGCCCCAGCCCATGCGTGCCGCCTCGAGCGCCTGGCGCATGACAGCGACGCTCCCGGTCGCCTCGAAGGTGTACGCGACAGGCGGGTGCTGCCGTCCGGCAAGTAGCCGAGGTTCTGCTGCTCGCGGATCGCCAGGCACAGGTTGGTCAGCGGGCTGAGACGGTGCACGCACGCGCCGCACTGCGGCGAGAACAGCGTGACCACGTGGTCGCCCTCGCGCACCAGCGACACGTCGCGCCCGCAGCGCTCGACCACCCCGGCGCCCTCGTGACCGAGCACCGTCGGCGCGTAGCCGGACGGGTCGACGCCGGAGGCCGTGTACATGTCGGTGTGGCAGATTCCGCACGCGTGCAGGCGCACCAGCACCTCTTCGGGCCCTGGCTCGGCCAGCTCGAGCTCCTGCACGACGAGTGGCTTGCCGAACTGCTCCAGCACGGCCGCGCGCATCCTCATCTCGTCACGATGCGATCCGCGCCAGCAGGCGCTCCTCGCCGGCGAGCGTCTGGCTGGTAGCGCTCACGATCTCGACCTGTGTCAGCTCACCGGGGCTCGCCAGGCCGCTGAAGTTGACCGCTTTGTTGTGGCGGGTGCGCCCACGCACACGCTCGGGGTCGGTGCGCGATTGCCCTTCCACCAGCACCTCCATGGTTCGTCCCACGAAGCGCTGGGCGCGCTCGCGCGCCTTGCGTTGCACCAGCTCCAGGAGCTCCTGCATGCGCTCCACCTTCAGCGGGTGGGGAACGACGCCGTCGGTGATGTTCGCCGCCTCGGTCCCGCGCCTGGGCGAGAAGATGAACGTGAACGCCGCGTCGTAGCCAACCTCCTCGACCACTTCCAGGGTTTCGCGGAAGTCGGCGTCGCTCTCGCCGGGAAAGCCCACGATGATGTCCGTCGTGAGCGCCACGTCGGGCACGTGCTCGCGGATCATCGCCACCCGCTCGAGATAGCGCGCCCGGTCATAGGTGCGACGCATCGCCTTCAGCACACGACTCGAACCGGACTGCAGCGGCAGGTGTATGTGCTCGCACACGCTCGCCAGCTGCGCGTGCGCGCGGATCACGTCCTCGCGCATGTCCTTCGGATGCGGGCTCGTGTAGCGGATGCGCTCGATGCTTTCGATTGCATCGAGCAGCCCCAGCAGCTCCGCGAAGCTCGTGCGCTCGCGCAGGTCGCGCCCGTAGGAGTTGACGTTCTGCCCCAGCAGTGTCACCTCCTTGACGCCCTCGTCGGCCATCGCTCGGACCTCGGCCACCAGCTCCCCCGGCGGGCGGCTGACCTCGCGTCCGCGGGTCGAGGGGACGATGCAATACGAGCACGCACAGTTGCAACCCACGCTGATCTGCACCCAGCCCTGGAACTCGCGCTCGCGCCTGGCCGGCAGGTGGCCGGTGAAGCCCTCGAACTCGAAGTAGCCCTGTGCGCTCAGCGAATCGCTCGTCAGGAACTCGGCCAGCTTGTGCACCTGGCCGGGGCCGAACGCGACGTCGACGAACGGAAAGCGCTCGAATACCTCCTGCTTGACCGACTGCGCCCAGCAGCCGCCAACGCCCACCACCCGCTCGGGGCGTTCGCGCTTCAGGCGCTTGGCCTCGCCCAGGTGCGCGACGAAGCGGCTGTCCGCCGACTCGCGGATCGAGCACGTGTTGAACAGGATCAGATCCGCCTCGCCGCGCTCGCCCGCCTCGGCGTAGCCGAGCGACTCGAGCATGCCCTTCATACGCTCGGAGTCGTGCTCGTTCATCTGACAGCCGAACGTGGTCAGGTGGTAGGTCTTCATCGCCTCCGAAGGGTAGCCGCACCGCACCAGTAGTAGTCAGATGCGCTTGAAGCCCAGCTGCTCGGCGACGGTCGCCTGAGCCTCGTCGCGCGAGGCGAAGCCGATCTCCTCGCCCTTCTCGGCGAGCGCCGGCACCGTGAGATCGGCGACGGCGAGATGCCAGGCGTCCAGCGCGCGCAGGGCATGCTCACGCACTAGCTCCAGGGCTCGCTCCTCGGCACGCTCCTGAGTGACGGCGAGCATCGTTACTGCTCCCTCCGGTGAGAGATCGGCGTCGAGTAGCGCGAGTAGTTCGTCAGCATTGGCTCGCCCGGTCCGGGCGGCACGGACAAGAGCGCCCGATACCTCGATCCTCGTCCATGTACCAGTTACCGTTGCGATCTCTGGATCGGAGAGCAGCGCTTGTGCGTCCTCGTGCCCATCCTCGTCGGCGAGGTAGGCACGGGCCAGCACAGACGAGTCCAGGTAGACGATCACATGCGCTCGCGCTCATCTGCGAGCAGCCTGTCGACCTGCTGGCCGAGGCCACGCGTCGAGCCGATGATGCGCGAGCGCCGCGCGGCGCTCATCCGCGATGTCGGCGTTGCGCGCAGCATCCCCGCGGCCGCAGCGGTCGCCCGCAGACGAGCACTACGATCCGCTCGCTCGTCTTCCGGCACCGCGTTGAGAATCTCTGTCGCAACGGCGTTCATACTGCGACCCTCCCGTCCGGCTCGCAAAGCGAGCCGGCGGTGCAAATCCTCCGGGACACGCAACAGCAGCTGCTTCACGCAGACAATGCTATCACTTGCCAACCCTGCTATCAATCGGCGATCGCCCTATGCCGAGGCTTCGCAAGGTACGCAAGATGCCGGACAGAACATATGTTCGCCCCGTCTAATGATGCATGTCGATTGGCTAGGCCGCGGCGACTGCCGGTTCGCTGACGATTGGCGCCGGCGTCGCATCTTTGTCGCGGTCGATTGGCGTGACCAGATCTTTGCCTATGCCCAGCGCCGCGTAGATCTTCTCTTCGATCTCCTTCGCCAGCGCCGGGTTCTCGTCCAGGTAGGCCTTGGCGTTGCCGCGCCCCTGCCCGAGACGGTCGTTCCCGTAGGAGAAGAACGAGCCCGACTTGGACACGATGTTGTGCTCGATGCCCAGGTCGATCAGGCAGCCCGAGGTCGAGATTCCCCGGCCGAACTCGATGTCGAACTCGGCTTGGCGGAACGGGGCGGCGACCTTGTTCTTGACCACCTTCACGCGCACGCGGTTGCCGACCGCCTCGGTACCGTCCTTGAGCGTCTCGATGCGGCGGATGTCAAGACGCTGGGAGGCGTAGAACTTCAGCGCGCGACCACCCGGCTGGGTCTCCGGCGAGCCGAACATCACGCCGACCTTTTCACGGATCTGGTTGGTCAGCACGCACAGCGTCTGCGTGCGGTTGAGGTTGCCCGCGAGCTTGCGCATAGCCTGGGACATCATGCGCGCCTGGGCGCCGACCGTCTGGTCGCCCATCTGGCCCTCGAGCTCGACCTTCGGCGTCAGCGCCGCGACCGAGTCGATCGCCACCACGTCCACCGCGCCCGAGCGCACCAGCATGTCCGCGATCTCGAGCGCCTGCTCGCCGTAGTCGGGCTGCGAGACCAGCAGCTCGTCGATGTCGACGCCGATCCGCTTCGCGTACAGGGGGTCCATCGCGTGCTCGGCGTCGATGAACGCGCACACGCCGCCCAGCCTCTGGGCCTCGGCCAGCAGGTGGTAGATGAGCGTCGTCTTGCCCGAGGACTCGGGGCCGAAGATCTCCACGATGCGTCCGCGCGGGACGCCGCCGATGCCGAGCGCCAGGTCCAGCGAGAGCGCTCCCGTGGGGATCGCGTCGCAGCGCACCTGTGCGCCCTCGTCGCCCATGCGCATGACCGTGCCCTTGCCGAACTCGCGCTCGATCTGCGTGAGCGCACCCTGCAGGGCGGCGTCGCGAGCCTTGGCAGCCTTCTCCTGGTCGGTAACGGGCATCGTCTTACTCCTCCGGTTCGAGATGGGTGGAACAAGCTAGAGATCGACTCGGACGGAACAGTTGTTCGTATGTTCGCGCGGCGGATCTCGCCCTCACGACGCAGTCTTGCCCCTCAGGACGCAAGCCTCGCCCCTCCGCGAGACCTTTTGTCCAGCTCTGCCGCCGACGCTCGCGCCGCCGACGCGCATCGACGATGCCAATGGTGAGCCATGAACGCAGACCACCGCATCCGAGGACTGGCAAGGCCGCTGCTGCTGGCCCTTTCGCTGCTCGCGCTTGCGATCGCGCTGATCGGCCCGTCCGAGACCTTCGCCCAGGGGCACAAGGGGACGTGCTCGAGCTCTCACGCCAAGGCCCGGCACGCCGCCCGCACATGCCCGCAGGCGTCTCGCAAGACCAAGAAGACGCGGCCCGCGAGCAAGCCCCGTGTTGTGAAGCGATCGCACACGAAGACCCGGACCAAGCGGGGCTCCCATGGCTCGAAGGCCACGGTGTTCGTGCCGGCGGTGTGCGAAAACGGCAGCGCCCCGGTGCTGGGCGCGGAAGGCTCGTTCTCCTGCGAAGACGGCTCGGAACCACTTTGCGAAAACGGTGCCACGCCCAAACGCGCGAGCAACGGCAAGAGCCTTCAGTGCGCGGTCGCCAGCGAACCTGAAGCATCCGGCGGCGAAACCCAGTGCGAAGAAGCCGAAACGGAAGAAGGCACGGGCTGCAGCGTCGGCGCGGAAGCAGGCGAACAGGCCTGCGAAGCGGGCCTCTGCGAAGCCGAAAGCTGAACGCCCCTCAGCAGTTGGCCAGCTCACGGCCGGCCAGTTGCTCATAGCGGGCTCCCTCGGGTGTCAGACGCGAGCGGTAGAGCACGACCTCGGCGGGGACGAAACGCAGTCGCGGCGTCGGCGGCAGCGCCCATTCGCCGTCGGGGCGCCCGGCGGGCTCCGGCCCTTGAGCCGAGCGCCGGCGGGCACCATCGCGGGCACGCGGGCGCCCGGCGGAGCGTATGCGAGCAACGGTCACGTGCGGCCTGAAGCGCCGAGGCTCCGGCGACCATCCACTGACCGCCGCGAGCGTCCCGACGATCCGCTCCTGCATGCCCGCGAGCACGCCGTCGCGGTCGTGTACCTCCACAGCGAGCGTCTGTGGGCGCCGCGGAGGCAGCCACAACGGCGCACCCAGCGACAGCTCGCACGTGCCCTCCTCGCAGCCTGCGAGCGCGGTGCCGAGCGCCTCGATCTCCCCCACCGGCCGGCTGCCGAGGAAGCACAGCGTCAGGTGCAACGAGTCCTCGGCCACCAATTTGAGCGCGTGCGGCGAGAGACCGCCGGCACGCACCGCGACCGCTACTCCGCGCCCCCACTCACACAGGCACTCGCGCACCTCGACGGGGAGCTCGACGGCCACGAACAGCCTGGCTGTGGCACCGCTGGACATCGCCACACCGATGCTAGCCTCGCGCGCCAGCGCCTGCACGGCCGCGGCGAATGGCTCAGGTGACGGCGTCCCCGCTGAGCGTGCGGCGCAGGAGGTGCATGGCGACGGTGGTGGCTCGATCGCGCACGTCGGCGCGTGCGCCGGGGAGATTGAGCGAGCGCGTTAGGGGCTCGGCGCCGGCGCGCGTGACGCTCAGCCACACGAGCCCGACGGGCTTGTGCTCGCTGCCGCCGCCCGGGCCGGCGACGCCGGTGATACCCACGCCGACGTCCGCGTCGAGTGCCGCCCGTGCCCCGTCGGCCAGCGCACGGGCGACCTCGGCGGAGACCGCGCCGTGCTCGCGCAGAAGCTCCTCGGGGACATGAGCAAGAGCCTGCTTGGCCTCGTCGGCGTAGACCACGAGTCCACCCTTGAAGTACTCCGAGGAACCGGGCAGCTCGGTCAGACGGGCCGCCAACAGGCCGGCTGTGCACGACTCGGCAGTGGCGATCGTGCGCGCGAGTCGCTTACCGTCGCCGCGTGCCAGGGCCGCGACCTGCTGATCGACGGTGGAGCCGTCGGTGGAGAACAGCGTGTCGGCGTGGCGAGCGGCGACGAGCGCGACGAACGCCTCGTAGACCTCGGCGGCGTCGGGTTCATAGCGCGTGACGACCTCCACCTCACCGCGTTTCAGGCAGGTGGTGATCTCCATTCGCCCGAGCTCGACGCCCTCGCGCTCGGCCACGCGCAGGGTCTCGGCGATCTCGGACTCCGGCATCCCGTAGAGGCGCAGCGTGCCCAGCCGGAAGTTGCGGGCGCCCGCCAGCGCCGCCTGCAGCGCGCTGCTGTCGAGCGCCGCGGGCCACATCGGCTGAAGCTCGCGTGGTGGACCGGGTAGCACCACGATCGTCGGACCCGACCCGGGCGATCCTCCGTCGGCGTCGGCGGGCGGCACGACCAGCCCGGGGGCGGTGCCGACCGGCTCGAGCACGGTCGCTCCGCGCGGGATGGTCGCCTGTTTGCGGTTGCCGGCGCGGATCGCGTCCATGTCCAGGTGCGGGAAGCGCGCGGCCAGCCCGCGCAGGATCTCGGCGATGCGTCCCTCGAGCGCGTCGTCGAGCACCATCTCGCGGCCCTGGAACTCGCCGACGACGCGCGCGGTGAGATCGTCGGCGGTCGGCCCCAGTCCGCCGCTGGTGAGGACCAGGTCGAGCCCCTGGGCGGCCATGAACTCGAGCGCCGCGCGCATGTCCTGCGGGCGATCGCCGACGATCGTGGTGTATGCCAGCTCGACGCCCTGCTCGTGCAGGCGCGCGGCGAGCCACGGCCCGTTGCGGTCGGAGACCCGGCCGGTGAGCACCTCGGTGCCGGTGACGACGACGCCGGCGCGCGCCCGCTGCTCGTCGGCTCGCTGCGCGCTTTCGCTCGGGGGGCCCGGGTTCACGTGCAGGTGGGCAGATGGCCGGGTGCCAGCGGTCGGCGACCGAAGGCCTTGGTGATCGAGTAGCCGATGGCGTTGGCGGACGGCGGTACGGTGCGCGGGATGCCGTCGACGAACATCGTCACTGAGCTGTTGCCGAGCGTCAGCTCGAACTGGCGCGCGCGGTAGGTGTGGGTGCTTTCCCCAGGCTGCACGTCGACGCCTGGGATCAGCCGCTGCCCGTCGTCGCCGATCAGGCACACGTACACGAGCGCGCTGGCCTTCAGCGAGAGGGTTACCGACGCCGTAGCGGACACGGCGGGATGTGTGCGGGCGCCGCTCGTGCGCGTGGTGGAGCTGGTGACGTTGTGCGTGCTCGTGCGGGCGGAGATGCTTGGCGTGTCCGAGCCACCGCCCCCGGAGATCAGGAGCGCGACCAGCACCACGATCACGACGCCGATGACGCCCACCGCGACCATGTAGGAGCGTGAGGGCCCGTCGCTCGGCGCCGGCCGCCCCCGACCCTGGCGACGCTGCGAGCTCGAGACGATCGGCTCGAGCGGCGCCTCGTTGGAGCGTTCGTGGTGCAGGCGGTACTCCTCGACCAGCGCCTTGTCGTCGAGTCCCAGCGCCTGGGCGTATGTGCGCAGGAAGCTCTTGACGAACGTCGGCCCCGGCAAGAGGCCCCACTCTTCGTTCTCGAGCGCGCGCAGGTACTTGGCGCGGATCTTCGTCTGAGCCTCGATCTCGGACACGTCTATACGCGCGCGCATACGGGCCTCGCGTAGCGTTGCTCCGATCTCTGGCATATCTAAGCCAAGAGGCTAGTCGTTCACGGTTGCGGCGGACTGTGCGGGTGGGGACTCGAGCGCCGCGAGCACCCTTGGCAGGTCGGCCTCGGTGACGAGCACCTGCCTCGGCTTCGAGCCTTCGTAGCCGGAGATCACGCCGCGCCGCTCGAGCATGTCGATCATGCGCCCGGCGCGGGTGTAGCCGAGCCGCAGCCGCCGTTGCAGCATCGAGGTGGAGGCGGTCTGCATTTCGGCGACCAGCCTGATCGCGTCGGTAAGCAGTGGGTCCTCATCGGGGTCGAACTCCTCCGGTCCCGAGCCGGAGCTCTCCTCGGGGATGACCTCCTCGAGCAGCTCCTCGCGCAGTTCGGGCTCGCCCTGACGGCGCCAGCCCTCGGTCAGCCTGGCGATCTGGGCCTCGTCGATGTAGGCGCCCTGGATGCGCTGCAGGCGGGAGGAGCCGACGGGGCTGAACAGCATGTCGCCCTGGCCGAGCAGCGACTCGGCGCCGTTCTGATCGAGGATCACGCGCGAGTCGGTCTGGGAGGAGACCGCGAAGGCGATGCGCGAGGGCACGTTGGCCTTGATCATCCCGGTGATTACGTCCACGCGCGGGCTCTGGGTGGCCAGCACCAGGTGGATGCCGACGGCGCGAGCCTTCTGCGCGAGGCGGATGATCGAGTCCTCGACGTCGGCGGGCGCGACCATCATCAGGTCGGCGAGCTCGTCGATTACACACAGGATGTAGGGCAGCGGCGGTTCGCCGCGCTTATCGCGTGCCTTGTTCAGCTCGACCAGGCTGCGGGTGCGCGCCAGCGACATGATCCCGTAGCGCTGCTCCATCTCCTTGACTAGGTTCTGCAGCGCGTTGGCGGCCATCCGCGGGCTGGTGATCACCGGCGTCAGCAGGTGCGGGATCGACTCGTAGTGGTTGAGCTCTACCTGCTTGGGGTCGACCAGCACGAGGCGCACCTCGTGCGGGCTGGCGCGCAACAGCACGCTCGAGAGCATCGCGTTGATCGCGCCCGACTTACCGGCACCGGTGGTGCCGGCGACGAGGATGTGCGGCATCTTGGCCAGGTCCGCGCCGATCGCCTTGCCGGCGACGTCCTTGCCGAGCCATACGGTCAGCGGCGACCAGTCCTTGGGCGGCTCCTGGTAGACGTCGCCGAGACGCACGATCCGGCGCTTCGCGTTGGGGACCTCCACCCCGACCGCCTGCTTGCCGGGGATCGGCGCGAGGATGCGAATGTCCGTGGCCGCCAGTGCGTAGGCGAGATCGTCCTTCAACTGGGCCACCTTGGCGACCTTCGTGCCGGGCGCCAGGCGCAGCTCGTAGCGGGTGATGTGCGGGCCAGCGACGGTGCCGATCACCTTTGCCTGCACGCCGAAGTGCCCCAGCGCCTCGACCAGGTTGGTGGCGGTGCGCTCCTGCCCGGCGGTGTCAGGGCGCGTCTGCTCGGCGCTCGAGCGCGTCAGCAGCCTGGCGGCGTCGGGTAGCTGCCACACGAAGTTGGGGTCGTCAGTGACCGACGCGCGCAGCCTGCCCTGTGGCGTGAGCTGATCGGGGCCGACCTCCCCAGCGTGCGCAACGCCGTCGAGACGCTCGTCCTCGTCCTCAAGTTGTGGCTCGGGCGTCTCCTGCGCCAACGGCTCTTCGGGCTCGGGATCCTGCTCGCTTGCCTGCCCTCCTTGATGGAGGGTGCCCTCTCGGAGATCGATCTCTGCCTCCTGCGGCTCTCCCCAGTCGAACAGCCCGCCGGGGCCTGACTCGGCGGGCTGCTCCTCGCCGTCATGGGAGGGCGCCTCGACGTGGGTGGCACGCACGATCAGCTCGCGGTCGGCGGGCTCGGGCGGGATCAGGGAGGCGGGCTGTGGCTCGTCCTCCACGCGCGCCCTGGCGGGGCGTGAGCGGCGCGGCTGCTCGCGGCTGCTCAGCCTGCGCACCATGCGCGTCGAGTCGGCCACGCCGTTGCCGGTGGCGCGGATCACGCTGGCGATCGAGGCGCCGGTCAGGAGAATCACCCCGGTCAGAGCCAGGAACACCACCAGGATGTCGACGCCCACGCCCTGCACGAGCCGCTCGGAGAGCGCATACAGCGCTTGGCCGGCAACGCCGCCGTGGGCCTGCAGGTAGACGCTGCTCCACGCCTGCGGGCTCGTCGGCGAGAGGCCGTAGACGCGTGAGCTGAGACCGAGCATGCTGGCCGCGAGCGCCAGTGTGACGGCGGCGAACACGCACACGGCGCCGGTACGCAGCGGACGCAGCGCGGGCGGGCACCCAGCGTGAAGCGCTGGGTCCGGGCGCAACAGCAGCGCGGCGCCGCCCGCGGCCAGCGCCACCGGCGCGAGCACACGCGCACGCCCGAGTGTCCAGCCGAGCGCCACCGCCAAGCCGTGCCCGAGACCGCCGCCGAAGCTGGCCGAGCCGCCGCCCTGGTAGAGCACGAAGCCCATGAACACCCCGAGCGCCACGAGCGACAGCCCGAGCACGTCGCGTTGTCGCTGGTCGAGCTCGGGCAGCCGCAGCACGCCGGCCAGCGGCCAGCGCAGGCCGGCGCCGGCGCCGCGGCGGCGGGAATTGCGCGCGCGAGTGCGTGCGGGCACCCGCCGCGCCGGGGTCCGCGACGAGCTCGACGCGCGTTTGCGGGTCTGGGGCATCCCGCGCAACTTCGACGTCAGCCGCCCGTAACCTGCATGTGGAGGCTTCCGTAATCCGTCTGCGGGCCTTACCATCGCTTTACACCCGGCTACTTACATAAAGACGATGAACGACTTCTCTCGCGCGCCGCGCGTCCTGGTGGTGGAGGACGACGAGGACATCGCCCAGGCACTCCAGCGCTCACTGCGCATGGAGGGATATGAGGTTCGCACCGCCGCCGACGGGCACGCGGCGCTCGAGCAGGGCCACGCGTTCGCCCCCGATCTGGTGATCCTCGACCTCGGCCTGCCCAAGCTCGACGGCGTCGACGTGGCACGCGAACTGCGCGCCGGCGACGACGTACCGATCCTGATCCTGACCGCGCGCGACGCGGTCGAGTCACGCGTGGAGGGGCTGGACGCGGGCGCGGATGACTATCTGGTCAAGCCGTTCGAGCGCCAGGAGCTGCTGGCGCGTTTGCGCGCGCTGCTGCGTCGGCGCCCGCCGCGTGGCTCGGCGCCGCTGCGCGTGGGCGATCTGTCGCTAAACGTCGACACCCACGAGGTGGTGCGCGGCGAGCGCACGATCGAGCTCACGCAGCGCGAGTTCGAGCTGCTCGAGTACCTGATGCGCAACGAGCGGATCGTGATCTCCCGCCAGCGCCTGCTCGACGAGGTGTGGGGCTATGACCCGTTCTCGACGACCAACACGATCGAGGTGTTCGTGTCGAACCTGCGACGCAAGCTCGAGGCCGACGGCGAGCCGCGCCTGCTGCACACCATCAGGGGAGCCGGCTACGTCCTTCGCGCGTAGGCTCCCCCCCTCGCTGCGCTCCCGCGGCAAGCGACTGTCGGCGAGCTTCGATCGGCTGCCGATCCGCGTGCGCCTGGCCGGGGTCTCGGCGCTTCTGACGTTCGTAATCCTGTGTGCGTTCGCGCTGACGATCGGCTCGCTGACAGTGCACAGGATTCGTGCGGACTTCAACCGCGAGGTGTTGGAGACCGCCGAAGATCTGCCCCACCAGCTGCTGATCACGCTCTATCCATTTGAAATCAAGACGCCGCTGAAAGAGTTCACCGACGACCATGCGGTCATCAAGGTGTTCACGCAGGGCGGCCAGCTGATCGGCCAGGCGCCGAGCGACGCGCCCTCGTTCGGGACTGTTGCCACGAACCTGCTCGACACCCCGAACCCGGCCGCGATCACGGTCGACGGCTACCGGCTGGTCAGCCGCCAGGTGTCGGTGTACGACAACGGCGAATCGCGCGGCGCCCTGTACATCCAGTACGCGCGACCGGTGGCGGCGACGGAAGCGACGTGCAAGCGCGTCGAGCTGCTGCTGGTGCTGGGGGTGCTGACCGGGAGCGTGTTCGCGCTGTTCGCGGGCATGGCGATCGCGCGCCGGGCGATGGCGCCAATCGCCGAGCTGACCTCGGCCGCGGCGGAGATCGCTCGTACCCGCGACCCCTCGGGCCACGTGCCCCAGCCGCTGGCCGATGACGAGGTGGCTGAGCTAGCGGGCACCCTGGAGGGGATGCTGCGCGAGCTGGACACGGCTCGCGGCGAGACCGAGGCGACGCTCGCGCGCCAGCGCCAGTTCGTGGCGGACGCCTCGCACGAGCTGCGCACACCGCTGACGAGCGTGCTCGCGAACCTCGAGCTGCTGGCCGAGTCGCTGCACGGCGAGCAGGGCGAAGCGGCCGACTCGGCGCTTCGCTCCTCGCGGCGCATGCGTCGGCTGGTTGCGGACCTGCTGCTGTTGGCGCGCTCGGACGCGGCCCACGTGGTGGCGCATCAGCCGTGCGACCTGGCCCAGATCGTGGTCGAGGCGGCCGCCGAGCTGGGGCCGGTGAGCGGCGCACACGAGATCTCGCTGGACGTCCAGGCGGGCGGGGCCCCCATCATGGGCTCTCGGGACGAGCTTCACCGGCTCGTGATCAACCTGCTCGAGAACGCTCTGCGCCATACTCCGGAGGGCAGCGCGATCCACGTGTCCACCGCCACCGGCGCGGATGGCAAAGTGCAGTTGGCGATCGAAGACGACGGCCCCGGGGTACCCCCCGAGCTGGCTCCGACGCTGTTCGAGCGCTTCGTGCGCGGCGCCGGCGACCGGGGCGGCTCCTTCGGCCTGGGGCTTTCGATCGTGCAGGCGGTGGCGAGCTCGCATGGCGGCGCGGTCACACTCGAGCCCTCGCGGATCGGTAATCCGCCGGACTCGCCGGGAGCGCGCTTCGTGGTGCGCCTGCCGGCTGGCTCAGACCTCGACCACGACCGGGAGCACCATCGGCCGACGCTTGAGGCGGTCGTAGACTAGCTTCGCCAGGTCGTCGTGCAACACCTGCTGGATCAGGTCAACCTCGCGGATCTGCTCCCCGGCGGCACGCCGTAGCGTCGACTCGACGGTCAATCTGATCTCTTCGACCAGCTCGTCGGCCTGGTCGAGGAACGGGACGCCGCGGAAGATCACCTCGGGGTCGGCGACCGAGCCGCCGTCCTGCTCGGCGATCGTGACAACCACGATGAAGATGCCGTCGGCCGAGAGCATGCGCCGGTCGCGCAACGCGGCGTCGGCCAGCTCGCCGATCTCGACCCCGTCGACGAAGATCATGCCGGCCTGCTCGCGCGAGCCGAAGCGCGCGCCGCTCGCATCGATCTCCAGCGGCAGGCCATTATCGCCCTGGAAGATGTCGCGGGGCGCGACGCCTACCGCTTCGGCCAGCTGGGCGTGCAGGCGCAGGCGCTTGTAGTCGCCGTGGAAGGGCATCACGTAGCGCGGCTTGACGAGGTTCAGCATCAGCTTGACCTCCTCCGCGTAGCCGTGCCCGGAGGCGTGCACGGGCGCCTCGCGCGGCGTGA
>Ga0210389_10002040_pt1 | contig 16146 bp, 17 predicted proteins | sample IncBWH28OmetaG_FD_160127 | JGI IMG/M metagenome (GOLD analysis project Ga0210389, IMG submission 160127) | Forest soil microbial communities from Barre Woods Harvard Forest LTER site, Petersham, Massachusetts, United States - Inc-BW-H-28-O ...
AGAAAGGCTACCCGGCAGAAATTCGAAACGAGCGTTGGGTCGGTTTTTTCCACGGGCTGGGCCACGGAATCGGGCTCGAGATTCACGAGCAACCGCGGATAGCGAAAACCAACTTCAAAACGGGCCAGGTGCTAACTGTCGAGCCGGGACTTTATTTCCCGGGAGTTGGGGGAGTCCGGATCGAGGACGACGGAGTGGTCACTGACAGAGGGTTCAAAGTGCTATCGAAGTTCGAGAAGAGGTTGGAGGTCTAGGAAGTTGCCAGTGCCAGTGTCAGTGTCAGTGGGAGTGCCGATCGAGATTCGCGAACTTGGCTCGAATTTTGAAGGAAAGTTGAGATGCTGGAATGATCTGTATGCATTTAGGGTGGTCACAGGCGAAATAGTTGGCAGTGCCAGTGTCAGTGCGGACTTAGCTTAGCTTGAAGGAATTCGTGTCAAGGAGCGGATCAAGCCATTGGCGACTCTTCCGATTTCGTTTGTGACTCGGAGAAGTCTTTCGGTTTCGTTGGCGCTCAGATAACCGAGGCGTTCAGCAACGATTAGCTGCGTCTCGACCTCCAGGAGGGAACCACGAGCGTATCCGACTGATTGGACAAATTCTCCTCTCGTAATTCGCCCGGCTCCCTCCGCTATGTTGCTGGGCACGGACACCGCAGCGCGACGGATCTGGCTGGCCAGCCCGTACATCTCGTGACTCGGAAATTCGGCGGAGGCACGATAAATCGATTCACAAAGGTCGATCCCCTTTTGCCAAGCGACCAGATCTCGATACGATTTGGTATTCATACCATAATATTAATATGTTTTCTTTTGGTCTGCGTCCACCTTAAAATGAATACAGATCATTCCAGCATATCAATGCAACCAACTCCCGTTCACTATTCGGGCTAAGTCCGCCAATCTCGATCGGCACTGACACTGACCACTTCTTCAAAACACTGCCACAGCGCAGACCAGGACGACCAATCCATAGACGAGTCCGGCCAGCGTTAGAGCGCGGAACCGATTGCCGGTTCTGGTGATCCAGTCGATCTGGTCCCGCAAAAGATAGGGCATTCCGACCCAGAAGAGTCCCAGGGTCAGCCAGACATAGGCGAAAACGACAAGCAACAACCGCGCCGATTCGGGCCGGAGAAAAGCCGCCGACAACACTGGTTCCGCGGCAAGCAATGCCAACATCCCGAGAGCGCGCACGGCGAGAAATTCGTCTACGAAAACCAGAGTTAGGACGAACGCGATCGGAACGCCGATTTGGAGCCAGGTCCGGTACTGCGAGAATTCGCCGAGATCCATGTTCGAAACGAGCCAAAATGACCATAGCGAATCCACGACAAGAAGACCGATTCCGAGAGGCTTGGATCGCGGCAGTCGAACGAGCCAAGCTTTGGTCTGTTCCGGGCGAACCAGAGCAAGGATATGTCCAGCCAAGAGGAGGAAACCGAGGATGAGGGCGACAGTGTGGAGGCTTAGGTCGTAAACGCGAGGAGGATATTCCATGAATGTAGGAAGCTGTTCATAGCCCAAGATTCACGACGCGCAAGCTGGAAAGGCGGGAGACGTTTGGCCTACTGGGAGACCGGCTCTCCGTACAATGTGTAACCGGTCGAACGATCGATCCGGATTTTCAACAGCCTACCGATGTGCCGCGGCGCACCCTCAAACACCACAATCTTGTTTCCACGCGTTCTACCCATGAGACGTGCTGAGTTCGTTTTGCTGGGTCCTTCGCATAAAATCTCGACCTCTGTGCCGACATAAGGTTCGCTGCGGCGTTTAGCCCAGGAATTGATCAATTCGAGCAGGTCATGATTCCGCGCTTCTTTCACGGAATCGGGTAACTGCTGCGCCATCTTGGCCGCGGGTGTATCTTTGCGCTGCGAATATTTGAAGATGAATGCGTTATCGAATCCGATCTTGTCAGCAAGGTCACGCGTCCTGGCATAGTCGTCGTCAGTTTCACCGGGATAACCAACGATAATGTCCGTGGTGATCGCAATGTTCGGACTCACGGACCGAATTCGATCCACCAGCGAGACGAATTTCTCGGCCGTGTAGGTTCGATGCATGGCCTTCAGAATCCGGTTGGAACCGGACTGCAACGGTAAGTGAATATGCTCCACGAGCTTTGGCAATCGGCCGAAAGACTCAATCAGATCGTTCCGGAAACCGATCGGATGAGGCGAGGTAAACCGGATACGCTCAAGCCCGGCGACTTCCTGGAGGGCTGCGAGCAATTGAACAAACGGACTTTTCCCATCGACACTGACGAATTCATGCCGGCCGTAGAGATTCACGATTTGACCGAGCAACGTCACTTCCTTCACACCCTTGGCGACCAGGGCATTGACCTCGCTGACGATTTCCTGGAGTGACCGGCTTCGTTCGTGGCCGCGGGTGTAAGGGACAATGCAGAAGGTGCAATGCATATTGCATCCCTGCATGATCGACACGAAGGCGGTCACCTGCCGGTCGCTCAGTACGTGGTCCCGGATCGTGCCTTGGGAATCTTCTTCTTCATCGACGTCCACAATGGAAAACCGAACGTCGTCAAAGCGTGCGGCCAATTTCCGTTCGAGCGCTTGTTCGACGTAATCCGCGACTCGATGAAACTTCTGGGTTCCGACGACCAGATCCAGGTGCGCTACTTCGTCCAGAAGCGTCGATCCGCGACTTTGTGCCATACAACCAAGAAAACCGTACACGATCGGGCGATCGCGGGAGAGTGCGCGCAGCATCCCCATTTTTCCCAGGGCCTTTTGTTCGGCCAGGTCGCGGACGCTGCAGGTATTCAGCAAGACAACGTCGGCCTCGTGCTCTTGGAGCGTAATGGTATGGCCGCGCTGGATGAGCATCTGAGCCACCTGCTCAGAGTCGCGCTCGTTCATTTGGCATCCGTACGTCTTGAGGTAAATCCTGGCCATGGCCTAATTGTAGTGTCCTGTCGCCGAAATAACATGCCTTTTGCCGGAGGTTCCGCCGCGGCGGATTTTTCAAGGCGCGAGCGAAGCGCCCATATCTACTAGCGCACGAGCGCGTCTGCTTCCTTCTTCCGCTTCCGTTCCATCAGCCAGGCAACAAGAATGCAGATTTCGTACAGCAGGTACATCGGTCCGCCCATCATCGCCATCGAAACCGCATCGGGCGTGGGCGCCAAAAACGCCGCGGCGACAAAGATCAGGAGAAACGCGTACGCCCGAGTGCGGCGGAGAAGCGCCACGGATAAAACTCCGAGCCGAACGAGCACCAGGACGATGACCGGCAACTCGAACGCCGCGCCAAACCCGACGCAAAGCTGGGTCACGAACGAAAAATAGTCACGCACCGTCCAGGTGGGCGTCCAATCCAGCGATTGAGCGTCTCGGAAAAAGAATCGGAGAGTTGCGGGCAAAACGAGGTAGTATCCGAGGACGACACCGCCGAGGAAAAGACCGAACCCGATGCCGACCGCCGGAAGCATTGCCTTCTTTTCCGGCGGGGTGAGCGCCGGGAGAACAAATTGACCGGCAAAGTAAATCAGGAACGGAAACGCGATGACGATTCCGGCGTAGAAGGCGAGTTGGAACGAGATCGTCATCGAATCTGCGACACCTAACGAGACGAGGGATTTTAATAACCTCGGATCGATCGCCTTGAGCGGGCCTTGCAGGATATGGACCAGTTGGGTGCGGAAGCAGAGCGCCAAAAGCATTGCGGTGCCGAGCGCGGCGGCCATCTTGATGATGACCCAGCGCAAGTCCTCGAGGTGATCCAGGAAAGGTTTGACCGCCTCGCCCTGTTCGCCTTCACGAAATTTGAAAACCTTCGAAATTTTCATGGGATGAATTGCTTCGCACAGAGGCGTGCGAACAAGGCGAGCGTGTTGGCGTCCTGGATCACGCTTTCAGCAATCATGGAAGTCAATTCCTTTAAGCTAAATTCCCGGCTTTCCACGATCGATTCGCTTTCCTCCGGTTGATGGCCAAAGCCGGTTGGTTGGACAGGTCGGGCTAAAAACAGGTGGGGCGTCTCGTCACAAAATCCTTGCGATGAATAGTAGTGCCCCAGATAGGTTAGTTCCCCTCCCGCGACCAGGGAGTATCCGGTCTCTTCGGTCAACTCGCGCAGGGCGGTCTCGCGCATCAACTCCATATCAGGCATCAAGGAATCGTCAATTTGGCCTGCGGGAAACTCCCAAAGGATTTTGCGAACCGGGATTCTGGCCTGATGAATGAGAACAAAGTTTCCCTCCTTGGTCAGGGGCGCAATCACCACGGCTTGTTTTCTTCGCACGACCGTCCAATCGCGAACGCGAAGTTCACCTGGCAGGATGACTCGCTCGTGGAAAACCTCGAGGTAAGGATTCTTGAAGAGGGAATCGATTTCCAGAATTTGCCAGTCGTCAGGTTTGTTCACGAAGGAGTGCGTTCCACGCTTCTAAGGCCGCTGCAACATTTTTCCGCGAAGGCGCGCCGGTCGCGGTTCGGTGGTCGATGGCGCGGTCAAGATCCAGGACTGCGAAGAGATCCGGTCCGAAGTTTTGGCTGAACTGGCGGAACTCTTCCAATTTCAAGTCAGCAAACCCCCGATTCTGTTCGATGGAATAGGCGACCAGTTTCCCGATCACTTCATGAGCCTGCCGGAACGGGAGACCATGGAGGACGAGGTAATCGGCAAGATCGGTCGCGAGCAAGCCGGGATCGTTGGCGGCCTCCCGCGTTCGCGGTGAATCAACTTCGATCTCAGGGATCATTCCCGTGTAGACTTCTAAAACCAGTTTGATCTGATCGACCGAATCGAACAGGGCTTCCTTGTCTTCCTGCAGATCGCGATTGTAGGTCATCGGAAGACCCTTGAGGGTGATCAGGAGCGAGACAAGGTTCCCGACCAAGCGACCTGTTTTGCCGCGGGTAAGTTCGCAGACGTCCGGGTTCTTTTTCTGCGGCATCAAACTGGATCCGGTGGTGTAACGGTCACTGATCTTGATGAACCGGAATTCGGAAGAGGCAAAAAGGATCAAGTCCTCACTGAGACGTGAGAGATGGATACCCGAGAGCGCCAAGGCGAAGAGAAACTCGGCAACGAAGTCGCGGTCGCTGACAGCGTCCATGCTGTTGCGAGTCACCTCTGGAAAATCGAGCAATCCGGCGATGTACTCGCGATCGAGTTGGATGGTTGACCCGGCAATCGCCCCGGATCCGAGGGGCATCCGATTGATCCGTCTGCGCCCGTCCGCAAGGCGTTCACGGTCCCGCTCCAGCATTTCAACGTAGGCCAGCAGATGATGCGCGAAAAGGACTGGTTGTGCCCGTTGAAGATGGGTGTACCCGGGCAGAATTGTCTTCTGGTATTTTCCCGCCAGCCCGACTAAGGCGCGCTGGAGGGTCCGGATCCGGCGGCAGACTTCGTCGGTCTCGTGCCGAAGATAGAGCCTCAAATCAAGAGCGACCTGATCGTTTCGGCTTCGAGCAGTGTGCAGTTTCGCACCGGCAGAGCCGATCCGCGACGTCAGCGCCGACTCGATGTTCATATGAACGTCTTCCAAATCGATCCGGAACGGGAACCGTCCCTCATCGATTTCCTGTTCGATGGCCTTGAGGCCTGACTCGATCTGCTGCAATTCTTCCGCGGTGAGCAGTGCGGCCCTCGCCAAGGCCGAAGCGTGGGCAATCGATCCCTGGATATCGAACTTGTACAGTCGCCAATCAAACGAGATCGACTCGGTGAACCGCTGAACCGCAGGAGCAGTTTCTTGTTGGAAGCGTCCTTTCCACATGGTGGTTGATGACTACGTCGTCCGGCCGAGCCCGAAACCGGCGTGGACAATGTTGGCGCCCTCGTCGACACTTACTTCATCGACAATGACCGAAATCTTGATTTCGGAGGTCGTAATCATCTGGATGTTGATTCCGGCTTTGCCCAGCAGGTCGAACATTTTAGCAGCGACACCAGAATGTGAGCGCATACCGATGCCGACGACACTGAGCTTGGCGATCCCCCCCTGAGCTGCGAAGCCTTTGGCGCCGATTTCCGAGACGATCGGGCCGAGATGCTTTTCTATTTTCGGCAATTCATCCGCGAGGGTGGTAAACGAGATATCGGTGGAGCCGGCCGCAGAGACGTTCTGCACGATCATGTCAACGTTCACGTTAATCGCCGCAATCTCATTGAAAATTCGGGAAGCAATACCGGGTTTGTCCGGTACGCCGCTGATCGTGACTTTTGCTTGTCTGCGGTCGACACTCACTCCGCGGATGACGACTTTCTCCATGCCGGCTGTTTCTTCTTTCACGAGGGTTCCTGGCTGATCGTTAAAGCTGCTCCTGACTTCGAAAATAACCGCGAATTTTTTGGCGAACTCCACCGAACGAGATTGCATCACCTTCGATCCGAGACTAGCCATCTCGAGCATTTCGTCGTACGAAATCTCGGGAATTTTTAGAGCGTTTTTGACGACACGCGGATCGCAGGTGTAGACCCCGTCGACGTCGGTATAAATCTGGCATAGATCGGCTTTAATCGAAGCAGCGAGCGCGATGGCGGTGAGGTCCGAGCCGCCGCGACCAAGCGTGGTGATCAAGCCTTCCAAAGTCTCGCCTTGGAAGCCTGCGACGATGACGATGTTACCCGAGTCGAGAAAGGTGTGGATGCGTTTAGGGGCAATATTGGCAATTTTGGCTTTGGTATGAACGTCATCGGTAACGATCCCAGCCTGAGGGCCCGTCAACGAAATCGCGTGCCCGCCCAGGCCGTTGATCGCCATCGCGGTCAGTGCGATCGTGGTCTGCTCGCCGGTGGCGAGCAATACGTCCATTTCTCGTTCGGCTGGATGCGGCGCCACCTGGCGTGCGAGTTTGATCAGGTTATCGGTCACCCCGGACATAGCTGACAGGACAGCGACTACCTGGTTGCCAGCCCGCTGAGTTCGCAGAATACGCCGAGCCACCTCCAGGATGCGTTCGGGAGTTCCGACGGATGTTCCGCCGTACTTTTGCACGATCAAACTCATTTTGCTTTTTCCAGAATCGACAGAACTGCAGCCTTGTCGGCTGGGGCAGATATAGGTTTCACGCGATCATTCAGCACCGCGGCCGTGTCTTTCAAGCCGTGCCCGGTGAGCGTGCAGACGACCACGGCGTCGTCCGGAATATTCGGCACCGGACAGGGGCCGCACACTGTCTGAGTCCGGCATTTGAAAAGGCCGGCCACCGAGGCGGCGCTGGCGGGCTCGACGAAGAGGCCTTCGTTGGCTGCCAACCAGCTTTGGGCAGCAAAGATTTCTTCGTCGGTAACGATTTCAATGGCACCGCCGGATTGTTGAAAGGCGGCATTTGCCATTTTCCAGCTGGCTGGATTTCCGATCCGAATGGCGGATGCGGCGGTTTCGGGATGTTCGATGACACGATCAAAGTAGATCGGCGCCGCGCCGGCAGCCTGAAATCCGAGCATTCGGGGAAGCCGGGTCGCCCGGTTGAGCCGGTGAAATTCTACGTATCCCCGCCAATAGGCGGTCGTATTCCCGGCGTTCCCAACGGGCAGCACATGAAGATGGGGGGCATCGCCGAGAGCGTCGATGACTTCAAACGCGGCGGTTTTTTGCCCTTCCAGACGGTAAGGATTAATCGAATTGACGACTGAAATCCCGGGTTCAGTGGCCAGCTCGCGCACCAACTTCAGGCACTGATCAAAGTTGCCGTCGAGGGCGATAACGACCGCGCCGTAAACGAACGCCTGAGCGAGTTTACCCATGGCGATTTTTCCTGCCGGCAAGAACACGGCGCATTGAATTCCGGCGCGCGCGGCGTAGGCGGCAGCGGACGCCGAGGTGTTCCCGGTGGAAGCGCAAACGACCAGGCGCGCGCCCGACTCGAGGGCTTTGCTCACGGCAACGGTCATCCCGCGATCTTTGAACGACCCAGTCGGATTCAGACCTTCGTATTTCAGGTAAACTCGACAACGGCGGCCGACAATCGCGCTGAGGCGCGGTGCATAAATTAAGGGCGTCGATCCTTCGCTCAACGAAACGACAGGAGTCGCGTCGGTTACCGGAAGCAGGTCGCGGTATCGTTCGATCACCCCGATGGTGGCGCCGGGCGCTTCTTGGGAACCGTTCATGAGAGAACCCACAGCAACATCGGCGGCGCTTTGACGCAATCCAGGGCTTGAATGCGATGAACTGCGCCTTGCATTCGATCAAACGGAGCATCGTGAATGATCAGCACCAGCGGCACAGCGTCTCCCTCGTGTCCCTCCGGCTGGATCACGGAGGAGATTCCAATCTGATGCGATCCCAGGATACTCGCAACCTGGGCGAGAACCCCCGGCTCATCGATGACAGACAGTCGCAGATAATACCCGGAAGAGACTTGTTCGATCGGAAGACATTTTCCATATAACCCGTGCGGAGTGAATCCGAAGGCTTTACCGCCGGAATCGTACCAGATGGCAGCCTGCGCCAGATCGCTAATCACAGAACTCGTGGTCGGGTCCTGGCCTGCGCCGCGCCCGTAAAACAGAGTATCGCCGACCAGGTCGCCACGCACCATCAACGCGTTAAAGACACCGTTCACAGAAGCGAGGACATGCTGTTTCGGCACCAGAGTCGGATGAACATGCGCTTCGACAAAACCGTTACTGTTGGTTCGAATGGTGGCGACCAGTTTAATCCTGTACCCCAATCGATCTGCAAATCGAATATCCGATGCGTTGACAGTCTCGATGCCCGCAACATGGATCTGATTGGTGCTCACCCAGAATCCGTAAGCAAGCGAGGCCAGAATGATCGCTTTGTGCGCTGCGTCCCAGCCGTTCACGTCAAGTGCAGGATCCGCTTCGGCATATCCGTGTTCCTGGGCTTCCCGCAATGCCGCGGGAAAATCCATACTTTCCTCGGTCATCCTGGACAAGATGTAATTGCTCGTTCCGTTCAGAATGGCGTGGATGGATTCGATGTGATTTCCGATGAACCCTTCCCTGATCGATTTAATGATCGGGATACCACCGGCGACTGCGGCTTCGAAAAAGATCGGGACACCTTTTTCGGCGGCCTTCTCGAATATTTCGAATCCGCGCTCGGCCAGCAGCGCTTTGTTGCCGGTGACCACGACTTTCCCGGCATCCAGGGCCCGCATCATAAATTGATATGGCGCATCAATTCCTCCCATTAACTCCACGAGAATTTCGATCGCAGGGTCTTCGACGAGTTCTTCCCAGTGGCTCGTTAAAATCTCCTTGGGCGGATGCACTGAGCGGACGAGTTCTGGATTTTTGATCGCAATCCGGCGCACCGCGAGCTCGAGCCCAACACGTTCGCTGATAATGGCCCGGTTCTGGATCAAGTGTTTGTAAACACCCGCTCCTACAGTGCCGAGGCCTGCCAATCCGATGCCGATCTGGTCCATTTTTGAGGAGGCGCACTATCGCGAATGTCGAATGAACAGTAAAGTCCTGAGTTCAGACAACGCGAGGCTTGGTCCAAGTTGCGGTTGGTGCCCGGCTCGCTCCAGGAGCAGCGTAGGAATTTGCCCATGCGAGACCCAACGGAACGATTTAGCGACCGGGTAGAAAATTATGCGAAGTATCGCCCCGGCTATCCGGAGGACATGTTACGGTTCCTCCAGACCTTCGGGAAGCCGTCCGCGACAGTGGCGGATGTCGGTTCTGGAACCGGAATTCTGACCCGTCAACTGTTGAGCATCGGTTACCAAGTCTCTGCCGTGGAACCGAACGAGGCGATGCGAAGGGAGGCTGAACGTACGTTAAGCGGCAGTCCAAACTTTCGCAGTGTGGATGGTACGGCGGAAGCCACGACACTGGCCGATCGGTCGGTCGACGTGATTACGTGCGCCCAAGCCTTTCACTGGTTCGATCATCTTAAAACAAGATTGGAATTCTCTCGAATTCTAAAGATCGACGGCATCGCGGCCCTGATCTGGAACGAACGGCTGGAGGACGCTTCACCGGTCAACCGGGAGTATGACAAGCTCCTCATGGAGATGGCCCCCGACTATCAAAATGTGAGCCATCGTCAGGTCGATCTCGAAGCGATTCGGACTTTCTTCGCTCCGGGTGAGGTTCAACTCCGGACTTTCCCGAACGACCAGACCCTGAATCGGGAAGAATTCCTGGGCCGGCTGCTATCCTCTTCCTATGTCCCAAACCTGGGTCAGCCGGGTCACCGTGAAATCATGGAGGCGGCCGGAAAGATCTTCGATACGCACAACATTGTCGGCAAAATCAGATTCGACTACGAAACGAAAATCTATGTCGGAAGATTTGGCTGATCGCGTGTGCCTTGGAGGTGGAGATCGTTGCGATTCCACCCGATCCAGGCAAGCCGTCCCGGCTTGCTCCCGGGGCGCCCGCAGCGCAAGTATCCTTCCTACCTCGCGATCACCTTCAGCACCTGGTCTACTTCGGCTTCGGTGTTGTAGAAGTGGGGACTGAAACGAATGTAATGCTGCCCCTGCCGGTCCTGGCGGGAGGAACAGATAACATTCGCACTGGTCAACCGTTCAAAGAGCGCTTCCATATCGGTTCCGGGGCGCGATACGGTGACGATGCCCGAGGCGTTCGGGCCGCCTGCCGGGCCAAGCAAAGTAAATCCCAATCCGGTTAGACCGCCGGCCAGCCGTGCGGTGATCGTCAGGATACGTTCGGCGACCCTGGCAATCCCGATTTCCAGCAACAGGTCAATGGCTGCCTTCATACCGAAGATTCCCATCACGTTCATGGCGCCGGGCTCATACCGTTGCGCGGTCGGCTGAAATTCAATTTCTTCCTGGGCAATAAATCCCGGAGCCTTGACATTCCACGAGCCCAGAAGGGTGGGCCGGCAAAGATCGAAGCACTCTTTGCGGACATACACGATGCCGATGGCTAATGGTCCCAGCATCCATTTGTGCGCGTCGGCGCTGAGAAAATCCACATATTCGACCGTGGTGGGAAAAGCGCCGAGGGTTTGAATGGCGTCCACCGAGAAGAGAATCTCTTTCTCCCTGAGCAGTTTGCCGATCGCGTTCAAGTCGATGCGATACCCGGAAACGAAGTTGGAAGAAGCAAGTGCGACTAATCTAGTTCTCGGGGTCAGCGCGCCTGCAACAAGCTCCGGAGTCAACGCCCCGGTTTCCGCAGGCTGGAGCAAACGAACGGTTGCCCCGCGCGACCGCAGGTTCAACCATGGGTAAACATTGGCTGGGTAATCATCCAGGTAACAGATCACCTCATCGCCGGGCCGCCAATCGATTCCATTTGCGAAGAGACTGAGCCCAAGGGATGTTGGGCCGATCAAAGCGATCTCTTCCGGGCTGCAGCCGATTAAGTTTGCCGCGGAAGCGCGGGCTTCCTGGATCGACTTCAACAGCGCGGCGAAGTTTTCGAAATTGGCGGCGCTCTCCTCGATAAACCGAATGACAGCATCCGCGACGACACGCGGCAAAGCCGTTACCGCGGCATGCGCCATAAAAATCTTGTTTCGGCAAATTGGAAAAGCGGCTCTGCGTTTTTCTTCGTTTTCGACCAGCTCGTGCAGGAGATCCATAGGACATTAATGACCGCCCGGAAATGTCACCAACGCCTGGCTGATGAGATTTCCAGGCTGAGAGGTTATTTCTTTTTTTGTTCGCCTTCTTCGATCAGTTTCCAGAAACCGGCATGCTCTTGCAGCTGTTCATCTTCCGCCATCGGCAGCTTCGAACGAAAAAGGAAATCACGGATGGTGTTTTTGTGCAAAACGCGGTGTACCAGGACACCCTCCGGACTGCGCTCGAAGTAAATCCGGTAATCGTTGGTTCGATAGCGATAGAGACGTTTTCCCTCCCGCTCGATGACGCCGAATGCCTTGGAATCGAGGCTGTCGAGGTCGTCGGGCAAAAACTGGAACTCGGCGAGCAACTCCAGTTGAAGTTCTTTGGGGATTCTGGCCATCTCGGCCGCACTGATTTCGTTGAAGACGATCTGATACATAGAGTCAGTTCTCGCGTCTATTCAGAGTAGCACAGGAAATTCCGAGTTCCCACATTGTGGTTGCAGCTGTGACAAGGTATGCAATTTGTGCTTTTCTCGTCTCACCGGGTTTTCCGCACTAAACGAAGCTCTCCTATGAAGTTATTGCTAATTCTATTTTGCTGGTTCACCGGTTCAGCATTTGGCCAACTCGCCTGGGATACGACTGAACAGACCTTCGACTCGAAACCGCAGGACAAGGAAGTCTTAGCAAAGTACAAATTCACCAACACAGGCACCAAGCCGATCAAGATTCAGAACGTGCGAACCTCATGTGGTTGCACGACGGCCGCCTTGAGCAAGACCGATTACGCTCCGGGCGAATCTGGTGAGATTGAAGCAAAATTCACTTTTTCCGGTCGGACCGGAAAGCAGGAAAAAGCGATCGTGGTGGCCACGTCCGCTAATCCGGAGCAGCCAACCATCCTGAAGTTGCACGTCAACATCGAGGAAACGGTCAAGATTGACCCGGAAGTTGTTCTTTGGCGGGTGGGCGAACAGCCCGATCCCAAGGCAATCCACATCGCAATTGCGGCTGATGCGTCGGTAAAGATCGTTTCTGTGACCTCGGATAATCCTGCCTTGAAAGTGAAATTGACAGAAGTGAAACCGGGCCGCGAATACGAGGCGCAGATTACTCCCGAGAGCATGGCGCAGCCGGCGGCGGCAACGCTCATGATCCAGACGGACTACCCGCCTGACAACCCGGAGATGAAATACGCCTACGCTCGCATTAAATGAGATCGGTCAACTCCTTCGCCAGGCGCTGTTGATTCTCCTGGCCGCGGTCGTTCCGGCAAGCTTGACGGCCGCGTTCCATCCCCGGCGTCCGCCGTGGTCTCAGGAGGTTTTGGCGGAGGGAGAAGAGAGGCTCCCAACAGTTTTGGCATGGGGAGAAAGCGTATTTTGGGTCGACGCGCGATCGGCGGATGAATACGAGGCCGAGCATGTGCCGGGGGCGTTCCTGTTGAACCTGGAAAGTTGGGACCAATTGTTCCCCGAATTTCTTGATCGATGGACGCCGGAAAAAAAGGTGGTGGTCTATTGCAGCGCAGCATCTTGTGAGTTAAGCCGGGAGGTTGCCGAGCGCCTGCGGAAGAGTGGTATTTCTTCGGTCTTTGTTCTCAAAGGGGGGTGGGAAGCATGGAAGGCCGGCAAATGATCAGCCGCCTGCGTCATCCTGCCTGGGGGCGGTTGGTGAAGCTGAGCCGCATAATTGTGCGGATTGCGCTGGGTGCCCTGTTCGTTTTCGCAGGAGCAACGAAGGTCTATGACCCGGGCGCCTTCGCAATCGAGATCCAGCGGTACAACCTCATCCCGTGGCTTCCGGGAGCACTCGCGTCAGTCTATCTTCCCTGGTTGGAAATCCTGGCCGGAGTGCTCCTGATCTTGAAAAGATTCGAGCGCGGAGCGCTGCTTTTGATCACCTGTTTGTTGTTCATTTTCAGCGTTGCCCTGGCGAGCGCAACGTTCCGGGGCCTCAGCATCGATTGCGGTTGTTTTGGAAAAGCATTCACTGCGACCGGCACGATTTTTCCGTTGGTGCGGAATATTCTGCTGCTCGCGTTCACCGGTTTCCTTTGGTTCGGCGATCGATGACGACATCCTTCCGTTGTTGGGCAGAAATAGACATCGAGGCGATGCGATCGAACCTCCGAACAATCCGCTCCCTGGCTGCGGCCGGGGTTCGCGTGATCGCCATCGTGAAGGCGGATGCGTACGGCCACGGCCTTCATGAAGTCGCGCGTCAGCTCGACAGGGATGTGGACCTGTTTGGCGTGGCCAGTCTTTCAGAGGCCCGGACAATTCGTTCGACCGGCGCTCAAGCTCCGGTAGTGATTCTCGGTCCGGCATTGCCTGAAGAACGCCAAATGATCTCCGACGAGGCGTTTATCCCGACCGTGTCAACCGTCGAAGAGGCCGCAGGATACGCTAAATGCGCGCGAGCCGGCGAACGGATGCCGATGCATTTCGTCATCGACACGGGAATGGGACGAATCGGAGCATCGGAGGAAGAGGCGGATCAGATTTTTCAGGCGATTCGTGCGATGCCTCAACTTCGGGTGACGGCGTTATCTTCGCATCTTCCGGTGTCGGATGAAGACGAGGTTTACACCACGCGACAGTTGGAACGGTTTCAAACGTTAGCCGCGCGTCTGTGCCCTGAGGACGAACCGGCAACGATATTGAATAGCGCGGGAGTGATGCGATTTGGGAAGGATGCGAGGTCTGGCGATCTTGTGCGTGTCGGTTTGAGTGTCTACGGGATTTCGCCGCTGAACGAGTTCCAGGGGAAGTTCCGGCCGGCAATGACCTTGAAAACCAGAATTGTTCTGATCCGGTCGCTTGGGCCCGGCCGGAGCATCAGTTACGGAAGAACATTCGTGACGACCGGCCAAATGCAAGTGGCAACCCTCTGCGCCGGATATGGAGACGGTATCGACCGCCATTTGTCCGGTCAGGAAACGGATGTGCTGATCAGGGGGCGTCGGTGCCGGTTACTAGGCAGGGTAACGATGGATCAGGTGATGGTGGACGTGACTCAGCTAGGACGCGTTGAGCTCGGTGACGAGGTCGTCCTCATTGGCCGGCAGGGTGACCAGGAAATCCTGGCTAGCGAACTTGCAACCAAAGCCGGAACGATCGCCTGGGAGATATTTACCGGGATAACGAAGCGCGTCGTGCGAATTTATCGCTAGGGTATACACGTGCAGGTGCGCCGATACGCACTTTCCCCGCGAGGCGAAAAGTGGTTTCTTGGCGGATGCCGCCTGAGCCTGCAGCGAACCGCCTGATTCACGAGAAATCCCCGTACCTTCTCCAACACGCGCACAACCCGGTTGATTGGTATCCCTGGGGGCAAGAGGCATTTCGGAAGGCGCAAACAGAGAAAAAACCGATTTTTCTCTCGATTGGTTATTCCACCTGTCACTGGTGCCATGTGATGGAGCGCGAATCGTTTGAAAACCAGGCGCTCGCGGAGATCCTGAATCGATACTACGTGAGCATCAAAGTTGACCGGGAAGAGCGACCGGACGTCGACCGGGTCTACATGACATTCGTCCAGAGCACCACCGGTTCGGGAGGTTGGCCGATGAGTGTGTTTCTCACTCCGGAACTTAAACCATTTCTGGGCGGCACGTACTACCCGCCGGATGACCGATACGGGAGACCTGGATTCGGCAGTTTGTTAACTCGGATCGCAGATATCTGGGAGAAGAGTCCCGAAAAGATCATGGATCAAGGCGCTCAGTTCACAGAAGCGATTGAAGCTCATCTCCGGGAGGCGCAATCGCTCGAATCAAGTCCCTTGACGCTGAACTGGCTGGAGAACGGTTACCGCCAGTTGGCATCCGGTTTCGATCCCGAGGAGGGAGGATTCAGTTCGGCACCCAAGTTTCCTCGTCCGGCTGTTTTCAATTTCCTGCTCCGCTATTGGCGGCGAACCAAAAAGACGAACGCATTCGATATGGTGGAGTTCACCCTGCGGAAGATGGCGCGGGGCGGCATCTACGACCACCTCGGCGGAGGTTTTCATCGCTATTCGGTCGATGACCGCTGGCATGTGCCGCATTTTGAAAAAATGTTGTACGACCAGGCTCAACTTGCGGCCGCGTATGCCGAAATGGTGCAAGCAACGGCCGATCCAGAGCTCGAACGAACCCTGCGGGAAACCCTGGATTATGTCTTGCGCGACCTCACCGCACCCGAAGGCGGTTTTTACTCAGCAGAAGATGCCGACAGTTTTCCGCAGGAAGGAGCGGCAGAGAAAAGAGAGGGGGCTTTTTACTCTTGGACGCAGGAAGAAATTGATCGTCTGCTTACCCCGGATGAATCGCTCGTCTTTCGGAGGATGTATGGCGTCGAACGGGCTGGGAATGTGGTTACGGCGAGCGATCCGCACGGCGAGCTGTCTGGGCAAAACGTTTTGTTCCTGCAGAATGATCGGGAGATGGTGGCGAGATTGACCGGCCGCAGCGGGGATGAGGTTTCGCAACTGTCCTCGGCCGCGCGACAAAAATTGAAGGCAGTCCGAGATCAGCGGCCACGTCCGCATCTCGACGACAAGATTGTGACGGCCTGGAATGGACTCATGATTTCTGGTTTCGCCAAAGGATTCCAAACCCTCGGAGAGCGGCGTTACCTGACTGCGGCGCAACGGGCG
>Ga0210389_10002041_pt1 | contig 16145 bp, 15 predicted proteins | sample IncBWH28OmetaG_FD_160127 | JGI IMG/M metagenome (GOLD analysis project Ga0210389, IMG submission 160127) | Forest soil microbial communities from Barre Woods Harvard Forest LTER site, Petersham, Massachusetts, United States - Inc-BW-H-28-O ...
CACACCCGCAGCGGCAACCGAGTGACCGTAGCAGGTGACAAACCATACTGATGCCTCCCTCCGCCCTTCGGGCACCTTCCCCGTCTGACGGGGGAGGCAGGGAGGGGGAGGGCAATCCGAAGAACAGGTCGACGTTGTTGGTGATTTTCGACTGCGACGGCGTGCTGGTCGACAGCGAGCCGCTCGCCAATGCAAGCTTTTCCCGCGCGCTCAAAGCGCAGGGCCTCGACTGGTCGGCCGAGGAGGCGATGCGGCGCCTGATGGGACTTTCGCTCAAATCCGCCCTTGAGATCTGCGAAGCCGAGATCGGCCGCAAGCTGCCCGACGACTTCCTCGAGAAGATGCAGGCGGTGACCTACCAGAACTTTCGCGAGGCGCCGCTGATGCCGGTCGCCGGCGTGAGGGACGCCGTGCTGGCACTGCAGGCAGCCGGCGCCGCCACCTGCGTGGCAAGCTCGGGCTCGCCCGAGAAGATGCGCTTCACGCTTGGCCTCACCGGCCTGTGGGACCTGTTCGACGGCCGCATCTTCAGCTCGACCCAGGTGCCGCGCGGCAAGCCGTTCCCCGATCTCTTCCTCCATGCCGCCATCGCCATGGACGTGCAGCCCTTTGAGTGCACCGTCGTCGAGGACTCGGTGCCCGGCATCCAGGCGGCGCGCGCGGCCGGCATGCGTGCCTTCGCTTATACCGGCGCACCGTACGCCCACCGCGATGCCCTGCAGGCTGCCGGCGGACGATTGTTCGACGACATGAAGCAGCTTCCCGATCTTGTGCTGTCATGAGCGCCTCGTGGTCGATGGGCGCCGGCAAGCCCGAGCGCGTGATCGTGATCGGCGCCGGCATGGCGGGCCTCGTCGCCGCCCGCCTGCTGCACGATTCGGGATTCGCGGTGACCGTGCTCGAGGCGCGCGACCGGCTGGGCGGTCGCACCTGGACCGATGCCTCACTGGGCGCGCCGCTCGATCTCGGCGGTTCGTGGGTGCATGGCGTCGAGGGCAATCCCCTGACCCTGTGGTGCGGCAAGCTGGGCATCCCCCTCGTCGAATCGCAGGGCGACCGGCTGTTGATCGACGACCGGGCCACGTCTCCGACGCGCGAAGGCCAGCGTCGCCGCGCCATCCTGGGCCGCGCCGCCTTCAAGACGGCGATCGAATGGGCGAGCTGGAAGAGCAAGGCGATGACGCGCAGCTGGGGGCCGCGCTCGATCTCGGTGAAGCAGGCGGTCGACCCGGTGCTGCGCGCGCCGTGGCTGCCCGAGGTCGACAAGCTCGTGGTCGCGACCTTCGTGGAGATGAGCGAAGGCGTGCAGGGCGCACCCTACGACGCGGTCGCCGCCGAGGAATGGTTCCCGACCGAGGGCCTCGAGCGCAACGGCCAGCCGAAGGGCGGCTTTCATCAGTTGATCGACGATGCCGCCGAGGGCCTCTCGATTCGCCTCGGCTCGCCCGTGCAGCGCGTCAACTGGAACGATTCGGGCGTGAGCGCGATCCTGCAGGATGGCGAGCGCATCGACGCCGAGCGTGCATTGATCACGGTGCCGGTCGGCCTGCTGCGCGCTGGGTTGCCGGCGCTCGATCCGCCGCCGCCCGCGGACCAGCGCACGGCCATCGCCCGCCTGGGCTATGGCGCGGGGGTGCTGGGCAAGATCTACCTGCGTTTCCCGCGGCGCTTCTGGCCAGAGCGTCCCAAATGGTTCGGTCGGCTGCCCGATTCGCCCGAGCGGCGCGGCACCTTCAACACCTGGGTCAGCCATGAGCAGGAAACCGGCTGTCCCATTCTGTTGAGTTTCAGCAACGGGGCGACGGCCGCCCGCCTTGACCGGACGGCCAGCGATGCCGAGGTGAAGGACGTGGCGATGGCCTCGCTGCGCAAGATGTTCGGTGCCGATATCCCCGAGCCGGAAGCGATGGTCTTCCCGCGCTGGCTGAGCGATCCGTGGTCGCGCGGCGGTTATTCCTACCCCGGCGTCGGCAGCGCGCCGCAGGACCGGCCGATCCATGCGCGGCCGCTCGGGCGGCGCGTCTTCTTCGCCGGCGAGGCGACCGAGCCGGTCGAATACGGCACCGTGCATGCGGCCCTGTGGTCCGGCGAGCAGGGTGCTGAGGCGATCTTTCGGGCGGCAACCGGCGCCGCGCCAACGCGAGAGGCGCGACCCTGGGCCGGCGCCCGTGCTGGCGCGGGCCGGCATAATGAGTGATAGAACCAGCCGGAGGAGAGGGTAATGCTTGCCAAAATCCTGTTCGTTCTGGTCATCATCTCGGGGTTGGCCACGCTCGGCATGCTGTTCGCCGGCCTGATCAGCATGAGCCGCAACGTCGACGGCAACATCGAGGGCGGACGGCGCAGCAACAGGCTGATGTGGTGGCGCGTGCGCCTGCAATTCCTGACGATCGTCCTGATCCTTCTCTGGTACTTCGCCAGCCGGAGCTGAACCGATGGTCACCCTCACCCGCATCTACACGCGCGGCGGCGACGCCGGCCAAACCTCGCTCGGCCGTGGCGAGCGCGTCGCCAAGCACGATCCCCGTGTCGAGGCCTACGGCACGACCGACGAGGCCAATTCGGTGATCGGCCTGGCGCGCAGCGCCATTGCCCGCAACCTGCTGGGCGGCGAGCGCTTCGCCGAAGCCGACGCCATGCTGGGCCGCATCCAGAACGACCTGTTCGATCTCGGTGCCGATCTCTGCACGCCCGAAGGCGAGAGCAAGCGCGGCGAGCAGGCCTTGCGCATCGTGGCCTCGCAGGTCGAGCGTCTGGAGCGCGAGATCGATGCCATGAACGCCCACCTCGAGCCGCTCAATTCCTTCATCCTGCCGGGCGGCGGCGAGGCGGCCGCGTGGCTCCATCTCGCCCGTACCGTCGCGCGCCGTGCCGAACGGCGCATGACGCGGCTGGCCGCCGAACAGCCGATCAACCCCGAGGCGATCAAGTACATCAACCGTCTCTCCGACCACCTGTTCGTCTTGGCGCGGCGGCTGAACGACGACGGCGCGACCGACGTTCTGTGGGTCCCGGGCGGGACGCGCTAGCAGGCCCAAGCTGTTGAAAAATTGAGGAAAAAGCTTCCAGCCTGCGATTTTGTGCAGTGCGCCATAGCCTTGACATGATCGCCTGAAGAACCCTACACGAAAACCCCTTTGCCGGGCGGGAGGCCCGGCCGCAACTCACCTATAGGCGCAACGCGATGAAAGTGCTGGTCGCGGTCAAGCGGGTCATCGACTACAACGTCAAGATCCGCGTCAAGGCCGACAACACGGGCGTCGAGACGGCAAACGTCAAGATGTCCATGAACCCCTTCGACGAGATCGCCGTGGAAGAGGCGATCCGCATGCGAGAGAAGGGGCTCGCGACCGAAGTCATCGTCTTTTCCGCCGGTCCGGCGCAATGCCAGGAGACGATCCGCACCGCGCTCGCCATGGGCGCCGACCGCGGCGTGCTGGTCCAGAGCGACGCCGAGCTGCAGCCGCTGGCCGTCGCCAAGCTGATGAAGGCGGTGGTCGACAAGGAGCAGCCCGGCCTGGTGATCGTGGGCAAGCAGGCGATCGACGACGATTCCAACCAGACCGGCCAGATGCTGGCGGCGCTGCTCGGCTGGTCGCAGGGCACCTTCGCCAACAAGCTGAACGTCGTCGACGGCAGCGCCGAGGTGAAGCGCGAGGTCGATGGCGGTCTGGAGAACATCAAGATCAAGCTGCCCGCCGTGATCACCACCGATCTCCGCCTCAATGAGCCGCGCTACGCGTCGCTGCCCAACATCATGAAGGCCAAGAAGAAGCCGATCGAGATGCTGACGGCCGATGCGCTGGGCGTCGACATCGCCCCCCGGCTCAAGGTGCTGAAGGTCGAAGAGCCGCCCAAGCGCAAGTCCGGCATCAAGGTGAAGACGGTGGCCGAACTGGTCGACAAACTGCGCAATGAAGCGGGAGTGATCTGACATGGCCGTTCTGGTTGTCGCCGCGCATGACGGCAAGACCGTTCGCAGCAACGTCGCGAACGCCGTGACGGCCGCGTCGCAGATGGATCCCGATGTCCACGTGCTGGTGGCGGGCAACAACGCCGGGGAGGCCGCCAAGTCGGCCGCCGCCATCCAGGGCGTGACCAAGGTATTGGATGCCGAGGATGCGGCCTACGCCAACTGGGTAGCCGAGGACGTGGCACCCCTCGTGGTCAAACTCGCGCCTGGTTACAGCCATGTCGTGATGGCCGCCGATTCGGTCGGCAAGAACCTGGCGCCGCGCGTCGCTGCCCTGCTCGACGTCGCCCAGGTCTCCGAGGCGATCAAGGTCGTCTCGCCCGACACCTTCGTGCGGCCGATCTATGCCGGCAATGCCATGGCCACCGTGCAGACGGCCGACAAGATCAAGGTCGTGACCATCCGCCCGACCAACTTCAAGGCGGCGGCCGGCGGCGGTTCGGCGCCGGTCGAGCAGATCGGCGGCACCGGCGCGGGCGGTCTCGCCTCCTATGTCGGCGCCGAGCTCTCCAAGAGCGAGCGGCCGGAACTCACCAGCGCCAAGATCGTGGTGTCGGGCGGCCGCGGCCTGGCGAGCGGCGAGAACTTCAAGATGCTCGAGGCGCTGGCCGACAAGCTCGGCGCCGGGCTGGGGGCCAGCCGCGCCGCCGTCGACGCGGGCTATGTGCCCAACGACTATCAGGTAGGACAGACCGGCAAGGTGGTGGCGCCCGACCTATATATCGCCATCGGCATCTCCGGCGCGATCCAGCATCTGGCCGGCATGAAGGACAGCAAGACCATCGTGGCGATCAACAAGGACGAGGAAGCGCCGATCTTCCAGGTGGCCGACTACGGCATCGTCGGCGACCTCTTCCAGATCGTGCCCGAGCTGACCGCCGCGGTCGAAAAGAAGTGAGTTACGGAATCCTGGAGTACCCAGCATGATCAAGCGCATCGGCGTCATCGGCGCCGGCCAGATGGGCAGCGGCATCGCCCATGTCTGCGCTCTCAAAGGGTTCGATATCCGCCTCGCGGACGTCGACCAGGCGCATATCGACAAGGGCATCGACGCGATCGGCCGCAACATGGATCGCCAGATCGGCCGCGGCATGATCCGGCCCGAGGACAAGGACGCGGCGCTCAAGCGCATCTCGACCGCCACCGACTACAAGCCGTTCGCCGACTGCGACCTGATCGTCGAGGCGGCGACCGAGAACGAGGGCGTCAAGCGCGAGATCTTCAAGAAGGTCTGCGAGGGCCTGCCCTCCAACGTGCTGCTCGCCACCAACACCTCGTCGATCTCGGTGACACGGCTCGCCTCGGTGACCGACCGCCCGGGCAAGTTCATGGGCATGCATTTCATGAATCCCGTGCCGATGATGGGGCTGGTCGAGCTGATCCGCGGCATCGCCACCGAGGAGGAGACCTTCCGCACCGTGCGCGAGGTCGTGGTGCGGCTCGACAAGAAGCCGGTCAATGCCGAGGACTTCCCGGCCTTCATCGTCAACCGCATCCTGCTGCCGATGATCAACGAGGCGGTCTATGCGCTGTACGAGGGTGTCGGCAATGTCGAGGCGATCGATACCGGCATGAAGCTCGGCGCCAACCACCCCATGGGCCCGCTCGAGCTCGCCGACTTCATCGGCCTCGATACCTGCCTGTCGGTGATGCAGGTGCTGCACGAGGGCCTGGCCGATTCGAAATATCGCCCGTGCCCGCTGCTGGTGAAGTACGTCGAAGCCGGCTGGATCGGCCGCAAGGTCAAGCGCGGCTTCTACGACTACTCGGGCGAACGGCCGGTTCCGACGCGATAGCGCGCAGGCGCTCGGGAGAATCTGAGCCGGTCGCGTCGACAGTCGCAGCCCGGCCGCAGTGCGGCGCGATTTGCCCTTTTATCTCAAGAGCTTGAGATCGCCGTCCCGGTTTACTCGGCAGCGATAAAAGGCGAGTACGAAATCTGAGCAATACTCATAATATATCGGCCGTACCGGTGGCGCGGGACCCAAGGGCCCTTGCCGCGCGCTACAGGACGGAGAGTCAGCCCATGGTAAAGAAAGCAATACGCCTCGTTCCGATCCTGGCCGTTCTGGGCACGCTCGTGTCGACGGTCGTGCCGCTCGCTCCGGCTCACGCGCAGTGGGTGTTCGTCGCCCGCAAGGCACTGGGGCGCATCCAGCACATGAGGGAAGAAAACCAGCCAGGCGGCCGGCCGGGCTACGACTTCGCCACCGTCATCCTCGAGGCTCCCGCCGACAAGGTCTTCGCGACGGCGCTCGAGATGGCCCGCAAGAACACCGCGGTGCGTGTCGTGATGCAGGATCCGGCGCAGCGTCGGTTCCAGATCGCCGAGGGCGACCGCATGGCCACCTTGAACGTCGTTTCCTTCAGCGACGACGTCTCCCAGCTCCTGATCGCGGGCCACGCCGGCCCGGGCGAGGATTCGACGGCCTCGCGCGTGGTGCAGGCCGTGCTGCGCATCTGCAAGGAGATGAACAAGGAATGCCAGGTCGGCGGCTGATCCGCCGATCTAGTTCAGTCCGAGAAAACGCTCCGCCGTCCGCCAGCGCACGCCGTCGGCAAGCGTCGGCGGCAGAGGGGCCAGGTTCTCCTCCAGCTCCTTCACTGCGCCGGGGTAGGTGCAATCGTAGTGGGGATAGTCGGCGCCCCAGAATACGCAGCCTTCGAGGCCCATTTCGCCGAGGCGTGGCAGGCGGTGCGCCTCGTCCGATTCAATCGAGATGAAGCACTGCTCGCAGAACAGCTCGGTCGGCCGGCGCTTGAGCCACGGCACGTGCTGGCGCATCGAGTCGAAGTGGCCGTCCAGCCGGTCGAGCCAGTATTCCAGCCAGCCCAGTCCCGATTCGAGGAAGGCGACGCGCAGGTCCGGATGACGCTCGAGCACGCCGCCGGCCACGATGTCGAGACAGGCCGCCATCTGCTCGAAGGGATGGCAGATCATGTGGCTGAAGAACAGATTGTCGTAGCGGCCGGTGGCGAAGCTCGGCATCAGCGCGCCGAAGCTGCCATGCACGGCGGCGAACAGGCCGTTGCCGGCGACGGTCTGCCAGAACGGCCGCAGCGACTCGTCGTAGAGGGCGAGGCCCTTGTAACGCTCGGGGCGGAAGCAGACGCCTTTCAGTCCCAGGCGGGCGATATGCAGGGCTTCGCGCGCGGCGGCTTCGGCGCTCTGCAGCGGCACGATGCCGACGGCTGACAGCTTGCCGCGACCGTCACGGCACATGTCGGCGATCCATTCATTATAGCCGTGGCAGGTCGCGGCCGCGACCGCCGGATCCTCGATGTCGCCGGCCAGAAGATGGAGCGAGGGAAAGAGCAGGGCGCGTTCGATGCCTTCCTCCTCCAGCACCGTGGCGCGGGCGCCGCCGTCGTAGGAGCCGGGCAGGATGTCCTCCCAGGTCGGCACGTTGTTGGGATCGTCCATGCCCCACGGCACGCAGGCCGCCGCGGGCCGGAGGTTGCGCCGCATCGCGCCATTGATCGACACCCAGTCGCGCCCCTCGGCGTCGCGCTCGACCCGGATCGTGTCGGCGCGGTAGCGCTTCTCGACGTAGTCGTTCCACACGGCGGGCGGCTCGCAGATGTGCCCATCCGCGTCGATGACGCGGTTTGTCATTTGTTTCCTCCCTGATCTCTTGCGAGACTTCGCGCGCCACAGCCTCGATGCAAGGAAAAAACCGCCCGTGAGCCGCAAGCCGATCCGGATCGCCGTCCTGCATTTCTCCCATGAGACCGTGACGTTCCTGAAGAACGACACCACGCTCGCCGATTTCATCTATCCGGGGTCGCCGGCCAAGGGCGAAGCGCTGCTCGCCCACGACCGCAAATCCTACATGGGCGGCTTCGTGAAAATGGCGCGCGAGTACGACGAGGTCGAGCTGGTCGGCATCGAATCGCCGCTGTGGCCCAAGACCGGAACGGGCTCGGGCTGGGTCACCGAGGAAGCCTACGAGACCTTCGTCGGCAAGATGATCTCGGAGCTCGAAGCCCAGGGACAGTTCGACGGCGTCTATCTCTGCCTGCACGGCGCCATGGGCGTGCGCGGCGTGCCGCGGCCCGAAGCGGAGCTGGCGCGGCGAGTGCGCGCGGTCGTGGGCCCCGGCGCCTTCATCGTCGGCACCTTCGACCCGCACGGCAACGAGGACGAGGCGTTCCTGCAGCACGCTGACATGGCGTTCACGGTCAAATACTTCCCGCACTACGACAGCTACCTGCAGGGCGAACGCGCGGCGCGCATGCTGGTGCGGGCGATCCGTGGCGACTACGCGCCGTCCACCGTCACGCTGCGCGTGCCGATCATTTCGCCAACCGTCCTGCAATGGACCGGCGCCTCGCCGTGGATGGATCTGGTCCAGCGCGCGCTTACCTGGGAGGCGCGTGAACCCGATGTTTACGTGAACTTCTTCTTCGGCTTTCCATTCGCCGACGTGCCGGATGTCGGCATGACGTTCCAGGTCATGACGAACGGCGATGCCGCCCTGGCGCGCAAGGTCGCCGACGACATGGCGTCGGCCGCCTGGCGCCGGCGCGAGGCGCTGCTCGGCTCGACCACCGTCCACACCATCCCGCAGGGCGTGACGCTGGCGAAGCAGGCGGTGGCGCGGGGCGCGACGCCGGTGGTGCTGGCCGATCACAGCGATCGCTCGGGCTCGGCGACCTGGATCCTGAGGGAGATCATGGCGCAGGATCTTTCTGATGTGCTGATCGCCACGATCGCCGACGCCAAGGTGAGCGATGCGCTCAAGGCCCAGGGCGTGAAAGCGGGCGATGCTTTCGACATGGAAGTAGGCGGCCTGGCCGACGAATCGGCCGGCGCGCCGGTGCGCATCCAGGGCACGGTGCTGAACGCGGTCGAAGGCTATGGCCAGCTCTGGGTCGTGGTGAAATTCGGCCGCAACAACGTGCTGGTGATCAGCCGCTACCTGGTGCAGGTCATGGAGCCATTGCCGCTCAATGCGCTGGGCTTCGACGTCGCCGCCTTCAAGGTGATCGCCATCAAGTCGCGCGTCCATTTCCGCCGTGGCTTCGACGACAGCGGCTTCGCCAAGACCATCCTCCTGGTCGAACCGGTCGAGCCGTTCCTCGGCACGGTGCGGCTGGACGGGCTGCCCTACCAGAATGTCGATCTGAAGAAATTCTATCCCTACGGCGACCCCAGCTTTCCCTAGAAGCCCGAGCGCGTCGGCGCCACCAAGGGATCGCTCCCGCTAGCTTTTGTTGGCGATGGCGGCTTGCATGAGCGCGATCCCCTCCGGCGTGTCCCAGTCGGCGTCGCCCTCGATTCGCCCCAGCTCGCGGCCGGCGGGATCGACCAGGATCGATGTCGGCAGCAGCGAGACATCGAGCACCGACATCGCCTTACGGCCCTTGTCGTAATAGATGCCGAGATTGGTGAGATCCTGCTTCTTGTAGAAGGGCGCGACCTTGGCCTTTGATGGCCCGTCGAGCGAGATCGGCAGCACGACGAACTTGTCCCGGGGCAACGCCGCCTGCAGCCGGTCGAGGCTCGGCATCTCCTTCACGCAGGGCCCGCACCAGGTCGCCCACAGGTTGATCAGCCGCGCCTTGCCGGTGAGGTTGGCGAGCCGCAGCGGTTTGTCGTCGGCATCGAGGAATTCGAGATCGGGCATGGGCTTGGGCGGACGCGCCGGCTTGAAGCGCGCCATGGTGCCCGTGACCAGGCTCTTCGGTATCTCGGCCCACGCCGCTGCGGGCAGGGCGAAGGCGGCTGCCGCGCCGGCGAGAACGACCCGCCGGCCGGGGAGGAAATCTCGGTCGGGATATGCCATAAGCCGCGTTCCTAAAGGATCAATGGCTCATATTCATGGCACGGAAGAACACGACTGCGCGAGTGGCGAAGAGCCGCTCCAACACGATGTGGGGCGGCCGCTACAAGCTTGGCCCGGCGGAAATCATGGAGAAGATCAACGCCTCCATCGGCTTCGACCGCCGGCTCTACGCGCAGGACATCGCGGGCTCGCTGGCCCATAGCGACATGCTGGTCGCTCGGGGAATCCTGACGGCGAAGGACGGGCGTGCCATCAGGCGCGGCTTGATCAAGGTGCGCGAGGAGATCGAGTCGGGCCGCTTCAAGTTCTCGACCAAGCTCGAGGACATCCATTTCAACGTCGAGGCGCGTCTGACGGCGCTGATCGGCCCGGCCGGCGGCCGCCTGCACACCGCGCGCTCGCGCAACGACCAGATCGCGCTCGACGTCAGGCTGTGGGTACGCGACACGATCGACCGCCTGGAGCCGATGTTGCGCGATTTGCAGGCGGCCCTGATCGACCGCGCCGAGCAATATGCCGCGACCATCATGCCGGGCTTCACCCACCTGCAGACGGCGCAGCCCATCACCTTCGGCCACCATCTGCTGGCCTATGTCGAGATGTTCGGCCGCGACCGCAGCCGCCTTGCCGATTGCCGCGCGCGGCTGAACGAATCGCCGCTCGGCGCCGCGGCCCTGGCCGGCTCTCCCCATCCGATCGATCCGCGCCGCACGGCCAAGGCGCTGGGCTTCGCCGGCCCGATGGCCAATTCGCTCGACGCGGTGTCGGATCGCGACTACGTCGTGGAATTCATCGCCGCCGCCGCGCTCACGGCGGTGCATCTGTCGCGAATCTCGGAGGAGATCGTGATCTGGTGCTCGGCGCCGTTCCGCTTCATCGCGCTGTCCGACGCCTTTACCACCGGCAGCTCGATCATGCCGCAGAAGCGCAATCCCGATGCCGCCGAGCTGACGCGCGCCAAGGTCGGCCGCATCGTCGGTGCCTTCGTAGCGCTCTGCACCATCCTGAAGGGCCTGCCGCTCACCTACGGCAAGGACATGCAGGAAGACAAGGAGCCGCTGTTCGATGCTGCTGACTCCCTGGAGCTGGGCATTGCGGCGATGACGGGCATGGTGCGTGACCTGAAAGCCAATCCCGAGCGCATGCGCGCCGTGGCGTCGGCGGACTATTCGGTGGCGACCGACCTTGCCGACTGGCTGGTGCGCAAGATCGGCCTGCCGTTCCGCGAGGCCCATCACGTCACCGGCCGGCTGGTCGGCATCGCCGCCGACAAGGGCATCGATCTCGACAAGCTGTCGCTCAAGGAGATGCAGGCGGTCGAGCCACGCATCGACCGCAGTGTCTATCGCGTGCTGACGGTCGAGGCGTCGGTTGCCGCGCGCAAGAGCCTGGGCGGCACGGCGCCGGCCAATGTCGTGCGCGCCGTGAAGGAGGCGCGCCGCCGCTTCCTGGGACGCAGCCGATGAGCTTCTTTGCCTACAAGAACGGCGAGATGCATGCCGAGGGGGTGGCGCTCGCCACCATCGCCGCCCAGGTCGGCACGCCTTTCTACTGCTATTCGGCAGCCGCCCTGCGCGCCGCCTGGAAGGAGTTTGCCGACGGCATCAAAGGCATGAACGCCAGCGTCTGCTACGCCATGAAGGCCAACAGCAACCTCGCGGTCATCCGCCTGTTCGGCGAGCTGGGCGCGGGCGCCGACATTGTCTCGGCGGGCGAGATGCGCCGCGCGCTGGCCGCCGGCATCCCGGCCAAGCGCATCATCTATTCGGGCGTCGGCAAGAAAGCATCGGAGCTGATGGCCGCCCTGCAGGCGGGCGTCGGCCAGATCAATGTCGAGAGCTCGGCCGAGCTCGAAACCCTGAACGCCGTTGCCACCCAGCTGGGCGTCACGGCCGATATCACCATCCGGGTGAATCCCGACGTCGACGCCGGGACGCACGCCAAGATCACTACCGGCCGCAAGGAGAACAAGTTCGGGATCGACATCGATCTCGCGCGCGAAGCCTTTGCCCTGGCGAGCCGCTTGCCCAATCTCAGGGTGGTGGGCGTGGCCATGCATATCGGCTCGCAGCTCACCTCGCTCGCGCCCTACCGTAGCGCCATCGCGCGGGTACGCGCGCTGATCGGCCAGCTGCGCGCCGACGGCCATACGATCGACCGCTTCGATATCGGTGGTGGCCTGGGGATCGTTTATGCCGACGAGCAGCCGCCCTCGATCGCCGATTTCATGGCCGTGGTCGCCAAGGAAACGGCGGGCCTGGGCTGCGAGCTGACCTTCGAGCCCGGCCGCCGCCTGGTCGGGGAGGCGGGCGTGCTGGTGAGCGAGGTGATCCTGGTGAAGCCCGGTGTTTCCAAGACTTTCGTGATTGTTGATGCCGCCATGAACGATCTTATCCGGCCGACCTTGTATGAGGCGTGGCATGACATCCTGCCGGTTCGTGAGCGCCAAGATACCGCCACGATCCACTGTGACATTGTCGGGCCGATCTGCGAATCAGGCGACTATCTGGCACAGAACCGTGATCTGGCCCCGCTGGCTGCCGGAGACCTCATCATGATACGCTCGGCTGGTGCTTATGGGGCGGTCATGGCTTCGGCCTACAACAGCCGGCCCCTGGTGCCTGAGGTGATGGTCGATGGCACGCGATTTGCGGTCACCCGACCGAGGCTGACGATCGACGAGATGATCTCCGCCGAGCGGTTTCCGCCTTGGATGGAGCCGATAAAGTCGTAGCGTCAAAGAGTTAGTTGCCAAGAGTCAGTTGAAAGGAAGGCGATGGACGCCAGCCAGACCACCGAGATCCGGGCCCCTGGATTGGGCCGCAAAGTCGGTTTGGCGTGGGCAGCGTTGGCCTGGGAGAGCCTGTGGCCTCGGCTGATGCCGCTGTTGGCTTTCGTCGCCCTGTTCATCGCCGCCGCCCATCTCGAGCTTTTTGCCGGCCTCGATCCGTGGGTCCATACCGCCGTGCTGGCTGTCCTGGCGCTCGCTTTTGGCGGGCTCGGCTGGTGGCGGCTGCGCGATTTTGCCTGGCCCACGCGCGACGCCGCGATCCGCCGCCTCGAACGCGACAGCGGGGTGCCGCACCGGCCGCTGGTCGCCGTGCAGGACCGCCTGGCCGCGGGCGAAAACGACTCGATGGCGACCGCCCTCTGGGAGACCCATCGCCGCCGTGAGGCGGCGCGTCTGGCCGGGCTGTCCAACAAGCCCGCGCGTCCTGGCCTGGCCGTCCTCGACACCTGGGCGCTGCGCTTCGTGCCCATCCTGGCCCTGATCGTGGCGCTCGCCATCGCCGGCGGCTGGCGCAACGATCGCATGGTCGCCGCCTTCACGCCGGCCTTCCCGCCGCCGCCGCCGGTGGTCGCCAATCTGTGGATCGCGCCGCCGGCCTATACCGGCAAGCCGCCGATCTATCTCGACATGGCCGAGCACGACAAGCTGCTGCGCGTGCCGGTCGGCAGCAAGCTCGCGGGCTTCGTCGACGACGTGCGCGGCCGCAAGGCGCCGCAGCTGGTGATCGACGGCAAGGGCACCGAGTTCGCCACCGTCGGCAAGGGCAAGTACCAGATCGAGCAGGTCATCACCGAGGGCAAGGACATCACCTTGCAGGCGCGCGGCGACGAGCAGGCGCACTGGAAGCTGCATGTCATTCCCGACCTGGCGCCGACCATCGAGTTCGCCAAGCCGATCGGCGTCGACAGGTGGTCGACCAGGATCGACTACATCGCCGGCGACGATTTCGGCGTGACCGGCGTGCAGCTGCAGATCCGCCTGCATGGCAGCGTGCTGGGCGACGACATGCTGAGCGATGACGAGGAGCCCGAGGTTCTGCGCATCGACCTGCCGGTCGCCGGCAACGCCAAGAAGGTCGCCGATACCTTCGTGCGCGACCTCACCAGCCATCCCTGGGCCGGCCTCAAGGTCACGGTGATGCTGTTCGCCTCGGATGCGTTGGGCCAGAAGGGCCGCAGCTCGGTCGAGACCTTCCTGCTGCCCGAACGGGTCTTCAACGACCCGACGGCGCGCGCGCTGATCGTCCTGCGCAAGGCCCTGACGCGCGATCCCAAGGCCTTCCGCACGGACGTCGCCGACGGCATGCGCCTGATCCACGCCAAGCCGGAGAGCTACCGCAACGATGCGGTGGTGCAGCTCGGCCTGCGCATCGGCGCGGCGCGCCTGGCGCAGAACGGCGACAAGCCCACCATCACCGACACGCAGAAGCTCTTGTGGGATCTCGCCATGCGCCTGGAGAGCGGCGCCACGTCGGATGCCGAGCGGGCGCTCGAGCAGGCGCGCCAGGAACTGCGCGACGCCATGCAGCGCCAGGCCGGCGACGAGGAGATCGAGCGCCTGATCCAGCAGCTCTACAGCGCCATGGACCGCTGGCAGAAGGAACTGGCCGAGCGGATGCAGGATCCCGAGGAACGCCGCCGCATGGAGGAGCAGGCGGAGAAGATGGATCCCAACAACACCATCACCGGCGACGACCTGCAGAAGATGCTCGACAAGATTCGCGAGATGGCGAAGAACGGCCAACGCGAGGAAGCCAAGCGCCTGCTCGAAGAGCTGCGCAAGATGATGGAAAACGCCACGCCCATGATGGCCGGCCGCAACCAGCAGCGGCAGCAGGGCCAGCGCGGCCAGCAGGGGCAAGGCAACCAGCAGGGCCGCGAGATGATGAACCAGCTCGACCGGCTGTCGCGGCGGCAGAACCAGCTTTTGGGCGAGTCCGAACGTGAAGGTCGCCAGCAGCAGGGTCGCCAGGGCCAGCAGGGACAGCGCGGCCAGCAGGGGCAACAGGGTCAGCAAGGCCAACAGGGACAACAGGGCCAGGGCCAGCAACCGGGCGACGGCCAGTGGGGCGAGCAGCAGCGCGGCCAGCAGGAAGGCCTGCGCCGCCAACTCGGCGAGTTCATGAATAAGCTCGACGAGAACGGCATGCAGATGCCCGAGTCACTGGGCCGCGCCGAGCGCTCGATGCGCGAGGCCGAGGAATCGCTGCGTCGCGGCGATCCGCGCGAGGCTTCGCGCTCGCAGCGTCGTGCCCTCGACAACCTGCAGCAGGGCATGGGCGACATGGCCGAGCAGATGCGCAACCGCGGGGCGGGCAACGGCCAGGACCTCGCTGAGATCGAGGAGCGCGAACGGCGCAGCGAAGATCGCGATCCGCTCGGTCGCTCCGACGGCAACTACGGCGATGCGGTCGACACCGGCGTCGACAAGGTGCCGCTCGAGCTCGAGCGTCAACGCAGTCGCGAGATCCTGGACGAGCTGCGCCGCCGCGCCGGCGAGCAGCAGCGGCCGAAGGAAGAGCTCGACTACATCGATCGGCTGCTCAAGACGTATTAGCCTGGTTTCAGGTTCCTCCCCTTCGCGGAGCCCGCGAAGGGGAGGTGCCCGCGCAGCGGGCGGAGGGGTCATGAGCACCATCACTGATGCTCATGACCCCTCCGTCGGCGTAAGACGCCGACACCTCCCCAGCGTTGCTGGGGAGGAAGCGAGACGCCTTTTTCGGAATACGCTCCAGCCGACCGCTACGCGGCCGTCTTCTGCACCACCCCGATATAGGGCAGCCCGCGGAAGCGGTGAGCCCAATCGAGGCCGTAGCCCACGAGAAATTCGTCGCCGGCCTGGAAGCCGACGAAATCGGCCTCGAGCTTGGTGCGCCGTTTGCCGGGCTTGTCGAGCAGGGTGCAGATCGAGACGTGACGGGCGCCGCGCTCCTGCAGGAGGTTCTTGGCGAAGCTCAGCGTGAAGCCCGATTCCAGGATGTCGTCGACCAGCAGGACCTCGCGATGGCGCACGTCGTCGACGATGTCGCGCACGATGCGAACGCGGCCGGTGGTCTCGGTGCCGCTGCCGTAGCTCGACAAGGTGAGGAAATCCATCGACCAGTCGGCGCCGGCGCGGCTCAGCGCGCGGATGAGGTCGGCGGCGAACACGAAGCTGCCCTTCAGCACCGAGACGACCAGGGTGTCGGCCGAGAGCTTGGCGGCGAGCTCCGCTGCCATTTCATCGACGCGGTTGGCGATTTCGGCGGCGGAAAAGCGGATCGAGACGGTCGGGCGATCGGCCATGGACACTCGCTATTCGACGCTCGGCACGATGTTGTTCGTGCCGTCGGGTGGATCGTCGAACGGCCGGCTGAAGCTCAGGCGGCCGCCCGGGGCGATCGGGCCCTCGACCATGGAATAGGCGCGTTCGCCCAGCACGTCGTCGCCCTTGCGGAAGATCAGCTTGAGCGTGCTCGTCGAGCCGACGGCACGACCGCTGTTGAAAAGTTCGCCGCGCACGACGTAGCTGCCGTCGACGAGTTCGATCTTGCTGGCGGCGAGGTCGAGCTCAATGCGAGCCTGCTCAGCCGGGGCGTTGGTCCGCATCGCCT